>SXGT01290923.1_pt1 | contig 27583 bp, 46 predicted proteins | sample 3176221 | NCBI WGS metagenome assembly SXGT01 (sample SAMN11356862, study PRJNA531348) | freshwater metagenome | isolation source: freshwater sample F1-120 | place: China: Fuxian Lake, Yuxi | collected 2017-12-25
GTAAGCACTACCTCTAGCTATTCTCAAGAACCTGATGCTGTCATACCTACTATACTTACCCATACCCTCCATGAAGTTAGCAGCAATAGAAGGGACACTACGGCACATCTGGTCATACCATACAAGTGTACGGTCTTCTTCATCTGTACAATATAGTAATGATTCTGATATACTAACAGACTTCTCTACAATGGGGTTTGTATAGTACTGCACTGGTCCTATTTTACATTCCTCGACTATCTTATCAGACTTTATCACTGACCGATATTGCTTGTAGTTAACAAAGTCACTACACATTTGCCCATCTACATCCTTGATACTCTTCTCACAAGTATCCTTACGGCCACATTTAAAACAAGCGCTCCTAGTAACTCTCTTCTTAACTTCCTTTATCTTCTTCTCTTTCACTCCTATTCCTTTCTTGTAATAGGCCGCTAACGCTTACCATACAATTGACCAGTACCATGCACCTGTCTAGTGTTATATTACTATGCTGGCACAGTTATTGCTCTAGTTGAGGACTCTATTACTACAAATTACCCTAAACTTCTCTTCCTTCATTAAATCGTATAACTCTGTTATAATGCTATCTGTTGTAAGTATATCCTCTGTCTCTATTGCTCTGTCAGCTAACTCCAGGGATAACTCTTGTATCCTCATAATCACAGTAGGGTCAATCATTGATTATCTCCCTTAAACACTTCTATCTCCCAGTTTATCTGGTATAATTCATTATAAATGCTATCACTAGAATTAACACTACCCAAGTCATTCCCCTCTCCTGCACAACTCACTTATCTCTTCATATAGAGCCTGTACAGCCTTCGGCTCTAACTTACCCTCGCCATGCCTAACAATACCCCTGAGCTTATTCTTAATATCATCTAAGTCACTCATTATACTATCCATATTAGCATACAGACGTAGCTGCCTATCAAGGTCACACTTACACTCTTCTTCTATCGTTATAGTAAACTTATGCATTTATCACCCCTCATGTCTCTTAATCTCTTCCAGTATCTCTTTGTTAAATAACCTATTAGCCATTTCCCTAGTTACCTCAACAGAAGTAATGCAGCCACAAGGTCTTTCTACTTCTAGGATAAGTACTACCCCAAACTCATGGTAGAGGTGGAACCCCAGTCCACTGGCAATTGTCATTTTAGTACTCATTACTTATTCTCCTTTAACTCTTTAATCTGTTTAAGTATCTCATTAGCCTGACTAAAGCACTTAGTCTTCTGGTAAAGCTTATACCACTCTAATAATTCTACCATTTCCTCAATCATTATATTTATCCTTTAACAATTCTATATCCCATGTTATATAATACAATTCATCGTCTGCTAAAGCTAAATCATGGGCATTACTGACTATTTCTTCATCGGTAAGATTACCTTGTCTGAATCTGTCTAAGGAATACTCTTTCCTTTCTGTCCATACTTTTAATCTGTCTTGTAGGTCGTTAGTCATGTTTACCCTTTCTATCTTGGAAGTATCTACTACTGGAGTCATAGTTATCCCTGAAGTAATACAGGAAGTACTCCAGTTCTTTCTCCAGGTACTTAACCCTGTTCTCTAGGTCTGCTATCCTATTATGCAACGTAACTTCAGCAAAAGCTAAAGGATCTGCTTGTATAGTAGGACCTTCCTCTTCCTTAAGGAACTCTTTTACACCTGATTTAATCATATCCTTTATAGACATCAAATCTCCAGTTCTTCTTCAGGGGGGCCAACAAAGGGACTAGACACACTGATATAAGCTTGATACATTGGTACTCTATCATCTAGGTCTATATGATACCTATCTGCGTAATACTCTCTATTACTAATACTTATTCCACACCACTGTGTAGGGTTTCCTTTTTCATATCTCTAACTCCTCCTCGATAGGGCCACAGAAAGGTTTGTCTTCTTTGAATAACCTATTATACTCATTCTGAAGGCACTCTGATACCGTAAACCTTCGTGGATGGAATGCTCTTCTCGCTTGTTCAGTAATATGAGGTTCCCTACAAGGATTCTCTTCTCTAGTAACCCTCCCTGGTCCAAATAACATCTCTACTTCATTGAGTAAATCTTCTATATTAACAATAGCCATTGTTCTCATGTCTAATAGAGCCCATGTCTCAATATTACCGGGGTGTCTCCTATGCAAAGAACCTACATCAGTATAGAGGGGCAAACGTACCTGGGATCTACCCCTCTCCCTATCAGGGATACCTGTTCTCAGTAGATGGCTCATTATACCCTTCAAATACTCTTTATAATTAGTTCTATTCACAGGACAATCTATACCAGAGTCTCTATCAGGGTCACCTATCCTGTGACTAAACTGGGCTAATTCATATAGGTAAGCTCGATATGTCAGTGCTCCACTCATTTTCTTTCCTCCTACCTATCTTATCGGAAGATATCCCCAGAACTTTAATTTCTATTAGGCTCATCAACTGGGACTAACCTAATACCCATATCTTTCCAGTAAGGCTCTAACTCTATCCCATTAACACAGCAGAACATCTCTATTACTTCCCTAATAAGGCCAGTATCCTTCATGCAGGAGTTTATATGTACTATCCTATACCCCTGTCCTGCTCTACGTAGCATCCAGTCTATTAACACGTTATACTGAGACTTATGGGAAGCTGTCCTGTAAGCGTGTAGTAAATCGTCTTGTAGGGCAGTCATTAAACAGTTTCCTCACAAATATAAAGATTATCACCATGCTTAGCGTTAAGCAACTTCTTCAATCCCCTTGACATATCCCAAGGCTGTTTTTCCATATAACGTTCGTTCTTTTTATCTGTTAACCAAACCGCTGTACAGGCACTGTCTACGGTCTTCACATATATAAGCCTAATCTTCAATCTAAGCCCTCTAGGGATAGCAATAGCCAAGGATGGTACTGCTGGGTCAAATATAGCTCCACTAGCTGTCACAGCGCCTCTGGAGCACGGTTTAGGGTTACCTACATTACCACACATCATTTCACCCTTAGGTGACCCATACCAGCTTGCAGGCTTACCATGGAACATCTTGAGGTACTTACCTACTTCTTCTGCATGAGTATGTTTGGATAAGAATAGTAGAACAGATAAAATGAATAACCTCATAATTTCTCCTTCTATACTACTTATCGGAAGGACTCCCAGAAACTTTAACTTTCAGATCTTGTGCTGTGTATAAGATGCATAAATCCCCGTAACTCTAGCGTAATGGTGCCTGCCTATGTTCTTCTCCTTCTTCACTGCAATCTCTCGTGAACACGACAGGGTTACTACCTGATATAATATTTATATATCTAGGGTCACATATAATATACTGCTTACCAACTATTAAATCAGTTCTCATTTTATATTCTTTCTATACCAGTCTTCTTTAATAGCCTCTTCATTGCATATCAAGGTTACCACAGTACCTAAGACTATCCCTAATATGAGTAAACAGATAGAATAACCAATTAAATTGAATATTAGATAATCTATCATTCCTCAATCTCCATCTCAAACTCTACTATCTGTCGAGTGTCATTCTCTACGAGTATACTAGATAAACAAGCTTCCCTGGTTGCATACGCTACTGAAGACACATAATTAAAAGGAGCTAGACCAGTTAAATTTGGTTGTACTTTAGTGTCCATAGATATCCACCGCTTAACCTTCTTCATTCTCTTAGGTAGAGGAAACTCGGGGAACTTGACTAAGGCTTCTTCTTTAGTATATAGACGAGGCAGATCATATTTATCAGAGGACCTCCCATCCCCATAGAACCATTCCTTACTACTAATCATAACAGGGCACTTACTACCATCAGAAATCTCTACCACAGTCCATCCCATTAGACAATCAAACACCAAATCACCTACATTAAACTTACTCATTCTTCTCTCCTTACTATATTTCCACAGGCACAGTACCAACAAGGGTAGTCCTTACCATCTATCTCTAAGGCATCTTCTTCCATTTCACTACTGCAGTCAGGACACTTCATTCTGATACCCTTTCCTGTAAACTTAGCTCAAGTTCACTAAGTAAGTCACAATCTTTCTTTTTCTTACACCCATCACAAGTCCACCTACCCTTAACACACACCAAATGATCTCTAGTAACAGAGCAGGCGTCTACGAGTACCCTAATCTCATCTTTAGTAAGCTTAACGTCGTACGTCTTTGTCATTTTTTATGTCCTCTATCATTTGCTCTTGCAGCTCTAACACTCTCTCCCTCTTCTGTTTAATCCTATCTATCCTCTGTTGCAGAGTAAGGGGTAACTCCCTGTAGTCATCTAACCAATATATTTTACCCATTAAATCTCCAGTTCTTCCTCTGGTGGTCCTACAAATGGATATCCTCTTTCTGTTAAATAACACATTCCTCGCGGCACTTCATCAGTTATATGGACGTTATAGTGACTGTGTAAATACACCCTCTGTACCGGAGATAACTCACCCCAATAGGTGGGGTGTATCATTATCGTATTAGGTCCTATCATATTTCTATAAACTCCTCTGTCTCTGTAGCATTGTTGTATATTGCACCAGGGGTTACTCCCTCTAATCTAGGTAAAGGCACCATCCCACCGAATACTTCATTCCAAGAGAGTCTACGTCTTATAATCATTGCGGTGTACTCTTCCCATTGTGCAGGACTAACTATCCAATTAGCAGGCAGATGTACACCATTATTTAACGCAGAAACTCTGTCTCGTGGGCAATTCTCATCCACTACAATGTTCCATGGTAATTCATCTATTATACGACTAGTACCATGATCTGTATCTACAGGAGTACCCTCTGCATTACACACAATAGGGATATTATCAGGATTATTAATAACCCTAGGAAGTGACCTACCAAAATACTGATTGTTTCTTCTAGTCATTCTTACCTCCTAATATACTTATCGGAGGAACCTTGCAGAACTTTAATTTCCTCTTAAGGAGTTTTTAGGCCCATACTTTAATACCCTTGATACGGTCTAACCACTCCCCGAAGCTAAGCCCCTTTTTATTGGCTATCGCATACCCCTTATACTCATGATATAGCGGATCGTTGTCTACCCCGTAGTCTATCAATGTCTCGGCATGATTAATAATATATCCACCATGTTTATTGGTCTCAAATAACTTAGTCTGTAACCAAACTTCCCAGTAACCATAATACTTACCCTCTTGTCCAAATCCGCCTATCTGTTTAATCCAATCAAGATCATAAGCGGAGACATTTAGTCCACTAATACGCATAGGGTGCTTAAATATCTCTACATCATCTACCCAGAACGTATTACTTGGTACATTATACCTATTAAGGATATTAGACCAAGCGGGTTCACTACGTAGGGCTACCATAGCAAGACCACCATCTACTACGGCCTTAACCATGGCCAAATCGAATCCCTTGCTAGGCACTCTGGAGTCACTGTCGATAGCGATATGAATGGTTCCAGGAGGCTGGTCATGATGTTTATAAAAATTATTGATAGAGTCATGTAGCCCACGATCAAACTCACTATCAAAATAATTGTAACCGTAAATAGCACAATAGTTCTTGAGTCTTTCATCATTCTCCTTTACCGTTGGCAGGGGATACTTATTACCCAAACACCAACATTCGTCGATAATTCCATTGGTTAGGTAATCAATATGGAAGTCCCGTGATGCAGCAAATAGGTCTGCATTGCAGAACGCTGGAACAATAAGCACAATTTTCCTGGATTTATACATTAATTAAGTCCTCTGCGAAACCATAGTAAGTAGCAACATTGTCCGACAACAGAAACTTCTCTCTGATACACGTAGCTGAATGATTCCATAAAGGACTCCATATCTCCTGGTTCTCTATGAGCTTGTTCAACTTGAACCCAAAGTCGCCTTTACTGCTATTATACAAGGATACCCCTGGTTGTTTCCACTCTTCCATGTTAGGTGCGAGTGTAATAGCTCCCGCATATGTAGCCTCTATCCAAGCTATATTGGACTTAGCAAGGTTAAAGGCGTTACTCTCTAATGGCACCATACAAATGCATGGTTCTAGCTTCTTTAACAACTGAAAATATTGTAGTAAACCCTGCTCCGGGAGGAATTCTACGTTCTTATAGGCAGCAAAAGCGGGAAATACATCCCCTATAAAGGTAAATGTGTACTCAGAGTGCTTCACTATTTGTGCAACTATCTGGTCTTCATAAGCTTTCACGTCATCACGATGGTTTAACCACCCCCTCCACAGGATTCTACGCTGTCTAGTAGTAACATATTCAGGAGATAACGTTAATAATGAGTCGTCTAGTGTATTATTTATCACGAAAACATTCTTACTGTACATTTCATACACGTCTTTTAATTTATTTGTACTAACGGTAACTAAATCTGCCAGTTTTATGCACTCAATCAACGTTTCCCTGCCCTCAAGTACCTTTGGGTATGACAAATTACTCATTGGAGTGTTGAGAAAGTCGTCGTCGTAGTCAATCCACACTGGCATACGGCACAATTTAGCTATTTTAATGGCTTCTAGCTGACTTTTTTCATATGGACGCTGCACATATAGGATATCAAAGCTCTTCGAGACATTCCAGTCCATATTATTGATGACTTGATAGTCAAAATCCTTGTAAACCTTACGCACAACCACCAAGGATAATCAACGATTCAACTGACACTAACTTAATCATAACTTACTCCTTTATTAACGTTTAACTCTCAAAAATAACCCTAACCAATTGTATCTTTTCTACTGGCCTTTGTAAACATATCTTCTATGCCCCATCCTTGATAATATCTACTTCGTACCATTGACCCAGATATTCCGATAGCATCACACCACTGAGATAATGTAGCGGTTAAACCTAAGTAAATAATATATCTGTTATTACGTTTATTATTGGCATTTTGTTTATTACTAACCCACCTACAATTATCCTTGTGATAATCACCATCCACATCTATCCTGTCTAACTGAGCTTTTGGGAATGGTTTATCACCCATATCCTCATAAAACCCCTCAAAAGTCATCCATTTGTCACATATAGTTATATCTCGACCTCCGTAATTATGATAATTTCGATTACCGGGTTTAAAACAACGTGCTCTCATATTAACCCAAGTTAACCATACAGGAGAATGGGACTTTCCATGTGTTGTATTTAATAAATGTCTTCCTTCTTTAAATAGACATCCACAGCTTTTAGCGTCTCCCCTACGAAGGTCAGCACCATCATGTTCAGAAATAGAACCACAAGAACAGAGACATAAGTGAGAAGATTTTTTAGTTTTACTAGTACTGGTATAAGATAAAAGCACGGTTAATCTACCAAATACCATTCCTTCTTTTATGTTACGAACTCCCATGCTAGACTCTCTTTACTTTTATTATTTTTATTACGACCAGCTCCCCCTCGACAAGGTATCTAGAGTATTCTACCATACGTACACCGGGGCTGGAATAACTTAATTGCTCTAGAGCTTCTTTTTCTGTAACACACATGTTCGATAAGATGGAATACAGGGGTTGCCACTTACCCGATTCATTCTGCATCTGTAATCCACATATAAGACCCTCTGGCATATTCCAAATAGTTTCTTGGCGTAGATTCTGATCTTCAAATGAATGTACTTCATCTGTCACTATTCTACTCCTTGTGGTTTAAGTGTTTCTAGATGAGCGTCCTTGAATGAGTATCCACCAGTGTCTCCTTTTTTAGGGTAATCATTGGCGTAAAACCCGTTACCCTTCAATTGGAACCCTGCTGGTGCAGTAATCATCTTCTCACCTAGTTCGTGGCATACAGGGCACTCTGCCGTCTTACTATCCTTGTACTCCAGTAGCATTTCGAACTCTAAAAGACATTTAGTACAGCGATAACTATATAATATTTTCATGTATTACTCCTTCTGGTACTCTTCCATAAACCCCTGCCAACCTTCACAGAACTCTGCTTCTTTATGCTTAGCTTGTACACCCCTAAACATTGCCATAGCAGTACTTACACTACGCTCGTCCATTGAGCACAACCATTCCACGACGTTGATAATCTGCATAGCCTCTTCAGCATCCATGTAGTCGGTGTGTACGTCGTTATAGTCAATACGCATTAAGTCACCACTGTATTGAACGAATAATCCAGGGATGATGTCTACAACAGTTCTAATCACTTCTCAGCCCTCCTGGATATATACGTTAGTAACGCAGTTCCCCCGCCTAAAGCTAAACAGTACAAGCCAAGGTATACCCATTCCATTATTCACCCCCTGGAGGACGGTCATACGTACTCATGGACTCATTAAAAGCCTCTTGGTCTATCCAAGCGTCCAATGCTTTACGATATGCAGCATCGTCCCCAAAGAAATCCTCTTCCTCAATGCCTTTTACTTCCATACCTTCAACTGTGATGAACATACTCTACCTCCTAATATACTTATCGTACAATTAACGAAAAACTTTAATTTAATAAGTTGCACATAAACAAACAATCCCAACCCATTCTCTTATCTACGTTAACTCTACTATGACGCTCCCATTGCCACTCACTAGCAGAGATTATGGACGTACTGGGGCAGTGCTCTAGTGTCAACTGAGCTGTACGTAACGTCTTACCTTCGTGTAAATAACTATACAAAGGGTTCTCTGTGTCTTGTTGCCATATCGTCGTAATGCTGCTTCTCAAGGACTCTGTGTATGTGCCAATACGTATCCTAATCAATGCCGTCGTAATTATTAGGTGTTGTTGAAATCCTACATCGTTAATAGTAGACGAGATACGTTGACCAATATCGTCGGTAAGCATACCCTGTCGCATGTCTAACGTGATAGGTAGACCTAAGTACTCCCATACTTCACCCATTATACCCCAGGTAGTCAATCTCATGTCACACGAGTCTAAGCAGAGGGCTCTATCATTACGTTCAAACCATACCTGGAACCTCTTAGCAGCCTGTACGTCCTTTGTAGACACAAGGTAAGACATAAAGCCTATAAACATATCACGACTAAAGTCTTCCTCTGATAAACGTCCTGGAGAGCGGTGGGGTTGACCATCTACGTCGATAGAAGCCCTGACAGTCTCACAACCCAACGTTTCACCTGATAGACACAACATACCAGCGAACAGGATAGCGTCTGCATCACCGCTACCAGTACCCTCAGCGGTACAAGTGTCCTTACTAATACCTTTAAACGTCGTAGTGTACTGACACATAGGGAATGAGTCACGTGATACGTCGATATTATCTTTTAACTGTTCCAATACCGTCGTGATATCCTCCATAGGGTGAGGGACATCAACAGACTTACTACAACTCATCACGATTAACAGTAGAACGAATAGTACTTTCATATTTCCTCTTCTCTGACATATACCCTATACGTTGGTATATTGTATTTATAAGCCATGCTCTCACAGTGTTTAGTCCCTCTTCCACCGGGAAATGCTATTAGGTATGTATCAGGGCACTCAGACTCACTCTTACACATAAACTCGTTTCTACGTGGCCCAGCAGACAACCCGTATTTCTCCCAATTAGCGGGGTACTCTGTCACCTGTATACGGTTTAATACCGCCCACTCATCTACTATTTTATCCACCCCCCTACAACCACCGTGTACAACGTGTGTAATAAGCACTCCTCTGTGCATAATATCCAACGTGTTGAATATGTGTTCTCTATCCGTGTAGTCTCTACCACCAGTTACAATTATTCTCATTTTCTCTACCTCCTAATATTCTTATCGGCAACGCCGGTAATAACTTTAGTTTCATCAAGGGCAATGTTTACTCTTCTTTTCTCTTCTATTCACTTCTATTCTATACTGTCATACTAGGTGGGTGTTTTTAAAGGAGGAATCAGTCATTGAGGAGGGCATCGAAGTCATAGAGAGTTTGGGCATTTACATCTTGGAGGGCTTTCAATTTCTCTCGAATGGAGTTTAAACATTCCTCCATCCACTGTCTTTTCCCGAATGGCCAACGTTCTCCTTGAAGAGCGGAGCTACCTTCTAGAAATAACTGTAGGTTAGACAGGAAAAATGGCTGCATAGCGGGAGGCATAATTACTACATTATACCCTAATATACCTATATCAGTTAGATATTTGCGGTAGTTATCACTAGCTTTAAATTCCTTACTGTAAGACCTGATAACTAAACGTACAGAAGGGATAAAAATCTCTGCGGCCGGTACTTTGTACGTGATATTAAATCTCTGGTCACGTTGAAACTCTATTCCGTGTTTTTCTAGCACACGTTCTATTAAAAAGAATGTTCTCATACTTTCCTCTCTAGCTTACGTAGGGTGTAACCTACAGTGAAAATCTCAAACCTAACCCAATACTGTTATCTAGCTTATAACTTCCTTCTACACTCAAACTCTCTGTCAGTGGTATTCCTATAGATAGCTCTACGGACTCTTTAGAGACACTCAGAGGCATGTTAAGGGGTGTTTTGATACTAACCCCTACATCAAACCTCTTAGATGAACCTAGAGCCTTTGTAGCGACCGTACTCTCATTCGTAGCAGATGTATCGCTCTCAACTGCATTTCTGGATGAACTAGATGTTGTAACCTCAACAGCGCCTCCGGGTAGAACCTTGACAGTACCCACGCATTTTGCAGCAGATGAGGTCTTCGTAACCGTCTTGACAACTGTCTTAGTTGTAGCATGCATCTCACGTGTAGTAGTCGTCCTCGGTATGAACAGGGCATAGCTTATGATTACTCCTATAAGGAAAGGTATGTAGTTTTGTTTGATTAACTCTATCATTTCCTCTTCCCGTTCTTTAGCTGATTAACCCCATCCTGCCATTCTGAGTTGTTTACCTTGGAGGGTGGTTTATGGTTCTTAGCCCACTCAGACCTCTCAGCCTCAGTTTTCTTGCGTATCTCTCTAACTCTATATCCATTCTTAATAAGCTCAATATCAAGTCCTTTATGTTTTTCTTTAATCATCGTTAGGATATTCTCTCGTTCCTCTTCGGCGCAAATATATACGTAAACAACATTCTGGATACTTCCTGTATCTTCTATCACTTCGCGTGTTTCCTTCATCTATATACTCCTATTATACTGAGAGTAAAATTGGTGTATCCTCAATAATTAACCCTAAACCACAAACCGGTTTATCTTTACAGTTCACACCATACTCAAAGGCATATGCTTGTACGTCAATTAAACAACCACACAACATAGCCCAGAATGTCTTATATCCATTATTATGATAGGTAATACTAAATTGACTGTGTAAGTGGCCGATAACCGCATTGCTACCTAGGTTCTTAATCAGATTCATAGCTGCACTTTGTCCAGAATATCCTTCTCCATGCTCAAGTGCAACATTTCCTACTCTAAACTTATGTGAGAATTGATAGTGAATAGGTGCTTCAATTAAAGTCTTCAGCTCAAGGAATAACTCTGCAGGTAAATTAGCTTCAAAAGCCCGCTTGAGATGTCTCATATCATGGTTACCAATAGCTACCTTAACTGGTAAGTTACCTATCACTTTGTACAACTGTTTAAGCTGCTTAATAGCGTGTTTAAGCTCTTCACTAGCAGACTTAGCATAGGGACTTTTCTTGAATAGACTAGCGAAATACTGATCTACTAAATCTCCTGTAAACCACACTTCTTCTGGCTGATAATCCTTAATTGCTTGCCTGATAATATCATTAATATCAGGGTGGGCGAATGGGAAATGGGTATCAGGTATAATCAGGGTATTCTTCATTGCGGCTCCTCCAGTAGGGTGCAAATATAGAGGGTCTGAACCTCTACGAGGAAACCTCTTGCACGTAGTTTTTTCATTTCAACTTCGTTATCGGTAATAACATAGGTTTTTTCCGGTTCTAATGTGCCATCGAACAACTCATCAGCCAAGCGTTGTTGTTCACTCATATAGCGTTTAAGGAATATCTTACCACGAATGTCGAGTATTTTGTTTTCATCCATTCCTACCTCCTATACATCTTATCGGCACAACGGCTGAAAACTTTAATCTTCCTGGTCATCTTTTCCGGTGATAGAGAAACACTTACCTTTAACCATAGGAGGTAACCCATCCCGATTGACAAGTAGATGTTCTTTAGCGAAGTCGTACTTAAAGAAAAACTCTTGATTACGTGATTCAGTTATGTGAGCAAGTAACTTAGCGGGAGTAAGTAGACTATCCCGAGTATCGGCAATAAGTCCCCACTCCATATCCTCATTCATTTCTTTTGCTATGTGTATCATCTCTTCTGTTGTAGCACACATAGTTGCGTGGGGGTGGTGTTGCATCCACTTGCATGTTTTAAAAGCAAAGCGATGTTCTCCTGCCATGAAAATATCTACAGCGCTTGACATGACGAATGACATACCAATTGTGGATACCGAATGTGTTTTATGTAAGTTTAATATAAATGAGGTCATTTCCATAGCGGCTTCAACAGAACCCCCAACGGAGTTTACATAAATTTCTATTTCTTTATGTAGGTGAGCACGAAGGTAACATAATTGGATGAACTCCGAGGCCATTTGGTCACATATTTTACCATCTATAAATATACGCATTGGAATCATTGGTGCTTTAGTTTTTACTTGTTCATTCATACTCTACTCCTTAGTGGACTAAATGGGGTATGCCCTGCCAATACCCAAGCTTTACAACAATCTACACATATATCAAAATATCTTCCTTCAATAATTCTAAATGATGAGCAATGTTTAGGATGCCCACATTTAACACAAACAATATCCATATCACCCCTCATCTCTTGACTTGAGGTATTTTTCCAATTTCTCTGATGTAAACGGTGGGTTTAAATCTTCAATTATATTCTTAGCTAAATCACGTAATGCTTTATCTAAGTCTTTTCTGGAGAGTACTTCTTCCTTCTTAAATTTCTCTTCATTTAAGTACTTCATAAGTCTTGCTCCTGGTTGATGAATTGCCCAATCACTCTTCTTATCATAATTATAATCCAACCAACCAAACTTTACAAGATAATCTCTATACTCTTTGAACGATCCTGCTTGACATAACCCTAAACCTACCCATATCTCTGCGTAAATACGCCCATTAAACTTAAAATAAAAATCTAACAAGGCGCTTGCTAGTATTCCAGGATTCTTATACCCTTCACGCCTTAACATCTGTAATAGTTTCTCATATACAAAATACACCCGTTGTTTCTTTGACATATCTCCCTCCTTCCTTATACTAGCACCTGCTTACAAATCTGTCAAGCATAAACCCTGACTCAGGTGCTTACAAAGTGCTTACATGAGGTAAAAATATTTATTGATATTATTATACTTTATTGGCCTACAATTGTGACAATTATGTGAACTGCCTTCTAACCACATGTTTTTGCTTGTAAGCACTCCTAATTAATAAAAAGAAATATATAAAGAAAGGTAGACACTTTTGTTCACTATTTGTCTACCTTAACTTCTTACTTGACTTTAATCAACAAAACTGCTATGCTAACCACTGGAGGCGATTATGAGTGTTCTTATCAGGCAATTAAAAGATACAGATACAAACTTTATATTTTCCAGCTACTTAAAGTCCTTACGTCCACATCGTTCTAATATAACAAACAAAACGTTCTTCTCCGCTGAACATAAGCGTATGGAGTTTTGTCTAGCAAATGGTATAACCGCCGTAATGGTTGACGTAGAAGACGATTCCCATATCGTCGGTTGGTGTAATGGACGTGTAACCCCTGAAAAACTTATCTTCAATTACGTGTACATTAAGCATACGTATCGTGGTAATGGCTTTGCCAAGCAGTTGATACAGGGGTTTATTGACGCAGTAGGACATGGACGTGAAATAGAGTATACTATACACGTAGCAGCAGGAATTAATTTAATTAAACGTTATAATATGATCTTTGATCCCTATTACTTCGATTTTTCACAAGGAGCGAACAATGTCTAAGGTATCCGCTATATATTTCGTTCACGCCGTTCAAATCTGTGGCAGCATGAGAGAAACTGTTATCCTGAATATGCAAAAAGAAGTTATATCCATCACTGAAATGAGTGATAAGTTCGTCCTTGAGACAATAAGTTCAACCGTTCCTGTGGTATGTATACCTAAACAAAATGTTAAATATTACGTTCCTATCCCAGAGGAAAAGAAGGTTAAGTAATGGGAGAACCCTCTGCTGATATCTCTCAAATAGTGAGAGAACTACAACGTAGGCAATCTAAATCTGATAAACAATCAGGGTTTTGGATACAGCCTACGCTTTCTCCGTTACAGCAAGAGTTTATTACCGATCCAGCACGTTTTAAATTAGCAAGAGCTAGCCGCCAATCAGGTAAAACGTTTACTGTACTACAGTACTTAATGTACATAGCGACACGTCCTACATGGCACGGTAAACCAGCACGTTGTCTACTAATTGGCCTGACAATGAAGAACGTTAAGATGTTAGGTTGGGATGGGTTAAAAGACCTACTAATCGCTAATAACATTGAACATACTCCATATGAAGCAGCGTTAGGTATATCGTTTCCTAATGGTGCCAAAATCGCATTGATAGCTGCTGACCAACAGAAGTCTATTGATAGATTACGTGGTTCACAATGGGATCTCATTTGTGTAGATGAATGTGCTTTCTCTAGTGATGCAGACGAGTTAGTTAAGGTTTTATTACCTACATTAGCAGTACGTCGTGGTTCTATAGTGATGACATCATCCCCTGGTTCTTGTAGTGGATTCTTTTATGAAGCTGACCAAGGTACTCATAGTAATAAGTGGTCACGGTATGCTTGGCAGATGTCAGATAACCCCGTCATGCAAACACCAGCAGTAGATGCTAAGTATAGTAATCGTGCTGAAGAAGAAATGGATACTATCTTACAGATTCACTTTAATGGAGATGTAACGCACCCTGGTTATCGTCGTGAATACTTAGGCCAGTGGGTACGTGATGACTCCGTGTTGTTGTTCCATTATAACCCACAAAAGAACGGTATCTATCGACAAATGATACCCAAAAAGCTGCATTACGTAGCAGCAATCGACTTGGGTTGGAATGATGCCAATGCTATTACGGTTATTGGGGTTAATCCAGATAAACGTGAAATGTATGTAGTAGAGACATGGAAACAAAAGAAAATAACTATTGAAGAAATCGCCGTTGTGGTTAAAGGGTTCATAGATAAGTATGATATCCGTATGTTTGGTGCTGATATGGGTGGATATGGTAAAGGAATAGCAGAAGAACTGCGTATTAAGCACAGGCTTCCAGTTATACCCGCCATGAAGCAAGAAAAGACCGCTGCTATTGCTACTATGAACAGTGACTTCTACATGGGCTTCCTGAAGGCTTCTGATGACCTCACTGAGCTTATAAATGAGTGGGGTAAGATAGAACGTGACCCTGATCGTGGTATTGAAGTGAAGTCTGCCGTGTGCGATTTAGCTGATAGTGCCTTATATGCCTATAGGTTAGCGTTATTAATAGTTGCAAGAGAAGAGCAAACTGTGGTACAATCAGTTGAAGAGAAAATGAGAACAAGAGCTATTGAAGATACTATGAGAAAGTTGGAGGACCCTTATGCTGAGTGGTAAATATCAAGAGTTAGCAGAGTTTATGGAATACATGCGCAGCATTGGCGCTACTAACGTAAAGATAGACGGAGCAGAGGCTACGTTTCCCCCTTTAGAACCGGCAAGAGCACAGCCCGGTGAGCTAGTACAAGGAATTGAGAAAATAATGACTGAGTCTAGTACTAAATACACAGAGGAAGAGATGTTCTGGAGCGCTTCCTAAAAGGGGATTTTAAATGTTAGATAATTTTACACGTTGGTGGGAATTGGACGAGACTGAGCAGTATATGTCTGTATTCTCTCTTATTAAGCGTATTGACACTGAAGACTTAAACCGTAGAGAGACAAACCTACGTTGTGCACGTTTGTATGGCAACAACATATTTGCTAGTCTTACCCCTAATGGGTATTTTACTAGGTACGTAAACAATATTACCAATCAAAAGAGAATGACGTTAAATGTTATCTGTAATATGGCAGACACAGTCAATTCTAAAATGACTAAAATTAAGCCTAAAGTAGCCTTTTTGACTCAAAATGGTGACTATGCTCTCCAAATGAAGGCAAAGAAGCTTCAGAAGTTTGTTGAAGGCCAGTTCTATCTTAACAAGTACTACGACATGACAAATAAACGTGTATTAGACTCGTTAATATTCGACGTAGGTATTACTAAGATTGCTGCTAATGGTGCAGAGATAATTGTAGAACGTGTATTCCCTGATGAGATTAAAGTAGACCCAGAAGATGCTGCTTATGGTACACCTTCTCATTTATACCAAATAAAATACTATAGACGTTCCGTACTTCTACAAATGTTTCCTGAAAAGAAGACTGAGATAGAACAGGCTGCTAGTCATTTTAATAACGAATACCGTAATACATGGCAAGACGTTAGTAATGACTTTGTGTGTGTAATCGAAGGGTGGCACAAGAAGTCCGGCCCTAAAGCTAAAGATGGTATGCATATCATTGCTATATCTACATGCACCTTGCAAGTAAAGAAATGGGATAAAAAGAACTTTCCTTTTATCTTTACACGCTGGGCTGATGGCATCATTGGATTCTTTGGTCAATCCTTAGCTGACAGACTAACCTCTATCCAGTTCGAGATTAACAAGATCCTACGTGATATTCAAACATCTATGAATCTATTTGCTATACCATTTATAGCACTTGAAGTTGGCTCTAGGATTAATAGGGCACAGCTAAACAATCAGATTGCCCATATCGTGGACTATGTGAATCAAGCCCCCCGCTTTGAAACACCTCCTGCCATGAATCAACAAGTATTTGATCATCTCGAACGTCTTATTAAACAGGCATACGAGATTGCAGGTATTTCTCAGTTATCTGCCACGAGTCGTAAACCCAGTGGATTAGACGCTGCTGTAGCGTTACGTGAATATCAAGATATTGAGTCAGAACGATTCCTTACTTTTGGATCACGGGTTGAACAGTCTTACATGGAGTCTGCTGAGTTATTTATTGAAGCCGCTAAGGATGCCTCTGAGTACAATAAAGACTTGAAGGTAAACGTACGTGGTAAGAAGTTTATTGAGACTATCAAATGGGCAGACATCGACTTAGATGAAGAAGCCTATGAGATGAAATTGTACGCTGCTTCCTTGCTTCCTGAAAGCCCTGCTGGTAGACTACAGGTAGTGATGGAAATGGCACAGGCGGGTATGATTGACAAAGAAGAACAAATGTCCCTATTGGAGTACCCAGACCTAGAATCGTACACAAGCCTATTAACAGCCTCTGTGGAAGACATTCAGTATGTGATTAGTAAGATGCTAGAGGATGGAGAATACCAAGCTCCTGAGCCAGCGCAAGACCTCAAGAGGGGTATCAAGATGGTAGGTGCAGCTTACCTCCGCGCTAAGAATAGTGATGTAGATTTGAACAAGCTATCCCTATTGCAACAATGGATAGAAGATGCTTCCGAGTTGATCGGTCAGACTGTACAAGCGCCTCCTCCACCTGAAGGTGGTGCAGGGATGCCTGGACTTCTTCCTGGAATGGGGGCACCCCCAATGCCCGGTGCACCGTCTGCTCCCCCAGTACCTGGAGCGCCACAAGTAGGGTTGCCAACCCCGTTAATGTTACCGACTGGAGTTTAGTATGGCTACAAGGAATCTAGACCAAGCAATTGCTCTCATCAAACGATGGGAGGGGTGTGTACTTAAAGTATACAAGGACGTAGGGGGTTTACCTACTATTGGGTATGGACACTTACTCCAACACGATGAGCATATTGAAGAGTTAACTCAGCAAGAGGCAGAGGACTTATTGATTAGAGACGTAGAACGCATAGCTAAGGCTATTCGACGTGATATTAAGTACCCATATATGTCCGATAATGAATTCTGTGCCTTGGTATCATTTGCATTTAATCTAGGCCCACAATCTCTATTGACATCTACCTTGTTAAGGCTATATAATAAGGGGATGATACAAGAAGCTGCTGATGAGTTTCTGAAATGGGTGTTTGCAAATGGGAAACGGTTAAAGGGACTTGAAAGAAGAAGAAAATCTGAGAGACAGTTATTTTTGTCTCCTTAACGGTATCTTTTTACTTGACTTTATTTTAAGTATCTGTTACAATTGACTCTGGAGGTATTTATGAGTGATGAAGGTGCAGCTCCTGCTGCTGTGAGTGAACCAGTTGTTACAGCCCCTGCTGGTGCTCCTGCCGCGGTTACAGAACCAGTGGTAGAAACTCCCAAGGTAGTAGAACAACCAAAAGAAGACCCCAGGATGGCCTCTAAGCTTGCTCACCTCACTAAGCGTGAGAGAGACTTGCAAAAGCAGGCAGAAGAGCTTAAAACACAGCAAAAAGAGATGGAAACATGGCGTACTGAACGTCAAAATGAAGAAGCTAAGAAAGCTAAGGCTAAAGAAGACCCTATTAGTTTTATGAGACAACATGGACTTGAATTTGATGATATAGTGTCCTTTGTCTCTGAAAAGGGTGGTGTACCCCCTCCTCCTGATCCTATTAAACAGGAGATTCAGGAACTACGGGAGTCGCTGAACAAAGAGAAAGCTGAACGTGAAGCAGTTAAAGCTGAAATTGAAGCTGCTAAGCGTGAAAAAGAGGAGCTTGAGAGTACTTCACGGTATTCTGCTTATGTGAACACACTGACAAAAGATTTAGAGAGTTATCCTTTGACCAAGGTTTATACTCCTATTGAGCAAATAGTTGAGATTGTTAATGCACATTGGGAAGAGACTGGCGGTGCAAACGGTGGTAAACTTCTCACAAATGAACAAGTCCTTCAACTATGCGAAGATGAATGGGAACGTAAACTAGAAGCGATTAAAGAAGTGCCAAAGGTACGTGAAAAATTTGGGTTCTTAAAACAGCCTGAGCAAGTAGTAAAAACAGAAACGGCTCCTAAAGCAAAAGAGGTAGTCGAAGTCAAGGAAAGTGTCACCTTGTCTAACAAAAATGGCGCAGGTGTAGTGAACAAGTCTCTTGATGAGATGTCACTCGAACAACGTAAAGAGATAGCCGCAGAGTTCATGCGGAAAGCTCGTAGAAAATAACCTTAGAAAGGATCTAACTCATGGCTGCTGAAACTATTGCTAGTATTAATAGCGCAATGAAGATTGTCTTCACTCCGCAACAGCTCAAGAAGCTTCTGTATGGTCAGTCTGCTCTTTTGGCACTGATTATGAAGAAACAATTCCCCGGTGGACGTTACCTCCCACTACCTGTCCAAATTGGCAACGGCCAAGGACGTAGCCGCTTGTTCGCAAAGGCACAGGCTAACGTTACCGCTTCTAAATTTGTAGATTTCCAGATTACCCTCGTTGATGACTATGATGTCGTTAACTTTGCTGGTAAAGACATGCTCTTGGCTCATGGTGGTGAATCTTCTTTCATCGACATGAAGACAGGCGAAATCACCAATGCAATCGACCAAATGCGTCGTAACCTCTCAATCTCCCTGTTCGGTGACACGACTGGTAAGATTGGTGAAGTAGCTGCTGGTGGTATTTCTGGCACTACCGTTACTCTCGCTGATGTAGACACCATTCGCCGTATCGAAGTTGGCGCTACCCTAGACTTCCGTGACTCTACCGGTGGTTCTGCTGCTGTTACTACTGTAACTGCTGTAAATCGTGATGCTGGTAAATTCACAGTTGCATCCGGTACAGGTATTGCCGCTGCTGACTCAATCTATATCGAAGGTGACTATGGCATTTCTATGCATGGTCTGGCCTCTTGGATTCCTGCTGTTGCTCCTACCTCTGGTGATAGCTTCTTCGCAGTAGACCGCTCTGTTGACACAGAACGTTTGGCTGGTCGTAGATTCAACGCTGCTGGTATTCCTATCCACGAAGCAATTCTGGAAGGTCTCCGTCGTGTAGGTCAAGACTATGGCAACCCTGATGTTGTGGTTCTTCCTTACAACAAGTTCACCGACTTGGAAAAGACTCTGATGCCACATTGTCAATATGACTTAACCAAGTCTGCTGATGCAATCCTTGGAATCAAGTCCATCGTTATATCTGGCCCCAATGGTCCTGTCAATGTTATCGCTGACAAAGACTGCCCAAGCAATCGTGCTTATGTACTTACTCTCGACTCTTGGAAACTCTATCACCTGATGAGTGACATCATCAACATCGACGAGGAAGATGGCAACATGATTCTTCGTAGTGCTTCTGCTGATAGTTTTGAGGCAAGAATCAAGTCATATTGCGAATTAGCTTGCGATTCTCCCGGAAAAAATGGAGTTCTTTTACTAGCTTAACCCATTTATTTGCGAGATATGTATGAAAGATAAGGCTAACATTGTATATATGGCTACTCACCTACCCACGGGTAAACGATATGTCGGACATACCAGTGTTAGTCTTTTAGAGCGGATTGGCTTACATCTTTGCAGAGATCCTCAAGTGAAGTTTCATCAGTTTCTTAAAGACACTGAGTATTCTGAATGGAAATGGGAAATTCTCTGGGAGTGTTACGACGCCTTTCATGCAAAAGTAGTAGAAGATATGTTTATCTCTGGTCTAGGATTGACCTCGGAATTTAACGGTAGCTTCAACTTCGCAAGAACAAAACATCCCTTGAATAAGGGGATTAATAATGATAAGCTTAGTAATGCGGTTCAGGCAGAGTTACGTGGGCATATCCCTGTTACAAGGACTGTGAATCCACATAAAGTTAAGTCTGGACGGAAGATACTTTGTACTACCACAGGGCAGATTTTTAACTCTATTACAGAGGCACAAGAAACTCTTAATTGCGACCGTAGTAGTATTAGACATGTTCTACGTGGTACAAGAAAACAAATAAACGGTTATCAATTCGTTGAAATTGAAACCCCTATTGAAAATTAAGGAGATATTTATGATTCTTTCGGATAGGATTTTTTGCGGTCCGAATGATCTTGTAATTCTTGAGGGTTCTTTCGCTGTTGGCGCTACTGGCGCTGTCAGTGCTGTTAAGGGTAATGGTGTTTCTGGTGTTGTTCGTAACTCCGCTGGTAATTACACAATCACTCTTTTGGACGCTTATAACAAGTTCTTCGGTTTTGCTCATACTTTCTTTGGTACGACTGGTTCTGGTATTTCTTCTGTCCAGGTAGCTTCTGAGACAGTTGCTTCTACTAAAACTATTGTTGTCCAAACCTATGTTATCAAGACTTCTGATGATACCCTAGAAGCAGGCGATCCTGCTGATGGTTGTACATTACGTTTTGTTATTACTCTGCGTCGTTCTTCCCTCAAGGGAAAAGGTGAATAAGGAGTTAGCCAATGGATAAGAATATGATGAGATCTATTCTTAACAAGGCTAAAGGCCCTATGCCTAAGGTTGAAGTTGAAATAGAAGAAGAAGGCATGGATATGAACGAAGACTTCTCAATGATAGCAGAAGAAATTCTGATGGCCATTGAAAGCAAAGACCCAGAAGCACTAGCTGAGGCTCTTAAGGCATTTGTTCAATCCTGTTAATAATAATTGAATTTCTCCCTCCATTATGATATACTGTTGTAGTGGAGGGTTTCCTTATGACTCGTGCAATATCCGTAGCTGATTTAAAAACAAGAATAAGACAACAAACAGAACAGACTAGCTCTAAGTTTATCAGCGATGATGAGCTTTTAAATTATATAGACTTAGCTGCTACTGAACTTTACGACCTACTCGTTACCCAATTTCAAGACTATTTTCTACATTTTGCTAAATTTGATACAATTAAAGATGTAAACGTGTATGCTTTGCCTGCTAACTTCTATAAGATGCGGGACTTGGATTATACCATCGGGGACAAAACAGACTCCATGGAAAAGATCCCTTTCTCCAATCGCAAGCTGTATATGAACCAGGTATTCGCTGGGTATCGGTTTGAGCGACTTAAATACTGTATCGCAGGAAATACGTTAATCGTGTTACCTACCCCACAGCAAGCAATCCCTGTAACAATGTGGTTCGTGCCTACTATGCCTAGAATTACTTCAGACTCACAGATGGTAGCAGGATTCGGTGGTTATGAAGACCTACTTATCCAGGACTGTTGTGCCCGTATTGCTATTAAAGCAGAAGAAGACCCTCGGCCATTTGAAAGAAAGAAAGCTCTCCTTATAGAGCGGATTGAAGCGGCTGCTAGACAACGTGATGTGGGTAGCCCTGACTCGGTTATTGATTCCACTGGAGTTACCTACTCAGTTCTATACTAAAGAGGATTTAAAATGACTACTACTCCCATTAATACAGCAGAGATAGGTGCTATTGTTGACGAGACTAACACAGAATCTCAGTTTTACGCTGTTGTGTCCGTAGAGGGACTTGAAGGTACTACTGCTGGTGTTATATACAACACAGCACAATATCGCTTTCAGTTCAGGAAGACTGCTACTGAAAAGGCAGAAGTCGGTGCCTCTGGTTGGGTGCTTTATGAAGACAGGGACAATGGGGTAGATGCGATTACTTTTAAGGCTCCTACGGCCGTCCCTGTACCCTACACGATAACGTTACCAGCTACACCTCCCTCTACTAACTCTACGTTTGTCATTGCAGCAGACGGTACCTCAACGTTTCAACCTGCTGTAGCCACGGCTAGTGCATTGTCTCCTGATGGTCTTTACCATATACTCACATCAATACCTTCTGGGTTGGTAGATGAGTTACCAGCATTGACTAATGATCAAGTATTTCTTGGTATGTCAGGAGCCGCTCCTACCGCTAGAAGCTTCTCTCCTTCTACTTCTACTTCTTGGGATTTATCTGGTGGTACAATTAAAGTTGAATTAATACAGGAAATAACACCAACCAGCACCCCTACTTTTGTGGGTATGACCCTGACCGGATTTAGTGGTGTTTTGAAGGCTTCTGCCGGGGTGTTGTCTGCCTCTACCCTTGTTAACGCAGACATAGCTAATAACGCTGCAATTACCATTAGTAAGTTAGAAGATTTACCTAGTGGGCAAATAATTGTGGGCAATGCGACCGATACTCCTACGGCAGTAGCAATGTCAGGTGAAGCCACTATCTCTGACCTAGGGGTAGTTACACTAGATAATGACTCCGTAATAGACAAGACTCTTACCGGGTATACAGCTGCTGCTGGTGTCATAACTAGCGCAGACTCAATTGTTTCTGCAATCGAAAAGCTAGAGGGCAACGCTCAAACAACCTCACTAAAACCACCTGTAGCAGATTACGCTTCCTTGCCTTTACTGGGTAATGTGATAGGTGACCTCCGATTAACCCTTGACACAAACAATATGTTCTCCTGGACTGCCGGACTAACGTGGGAACGTATACAGAACTATGGAAATTCCATTACGGTAGCAAAAACGGGTGCACAGTTCTCTACCATTACAGAAGCTTTAGACTCTATAACAGATGCTAGTATTAGTAACCCTTATAATATCATCATTTACCCCGGTACATACGTAGAGTCCATTGTTCTGAAGAGTTACGTTTGTTTATCTGGTACTAGCACAGGGACGGGGAACACTGTTATTCAATCAGATACATCTGTTGTGACAGGTACTTTAGCAGAAGACTTCACCCATACTATATCACATTTAGCAGTCATATTAGTACCTACCATTGATGGACAACGTTGTGTAGACGTTACAGGTAATTTCGGGATGATTGACTGTTTCTGCTTTATACAAGCAAACTCAGACATAGAGACAGGAAGTATTAGAGCGTCAGGAACAACTCTGCTCGCTCTTTCTTCGACGAGTCAAGTATATGTTAATACCTATGTAGGGTTGACTAAAGATTATACCTGTTTAGAGATAGGGGGAGCGGGTCAGTTATTCCACACAGTATCAAGCCAACGTATTAGTGTTAATGCTGTATCAGGTGTCCACCGGATGATGAAACTCACCGGAATAGGGGAAGTATTAGGCGCTACTGCTGTTGTGATATATGATAATACAGCCTCCACAGGAACCGTAGAAGTTATTGGGTGTGAGATAGACGCCCTGTCCCCCTTCAAACGTATATATGAGTACAGTGACTGGAGATTTACAGGTGGTGGTGCTGGTACTTGTACCGCTATTTTAATGAACCCCTCTTCAGGGGCTGATTTCTTCTTCTCGGGTATGACTATCTCTATAGATGGATTTGCAAATGAATACCTCTGTGATAACAACACGGCAGGCAACACACTAAAAATCTGGTTGAATAGTACAAATAAAAACCTTGCTAAAATAGGGTTAGGTCTATCTATTGTGACTCCTTACGATGAGGTAAGGTCCGGTTTTGTTGAGTGGTCCTCCGTGGGTGGTTCTACTTGGAGCTTTGTTCCTGGAACTGGGGTATTCTCATTAATTAAACGAGCTACTGGAATAGTTAAGAGTAGTCCTGTTATTATAGACATGAATCAAGATGTTACCCTTACCGATAATGCAATTAACTACGTATACTCAGACTCAGTAGGCACCCTAGCATCTACCATAACACCCACAGATGCCCTGTACACAGATAATATACCATTATTTGAAGTATACTCAGACAGTACTAATTATATGGTAAAGAAAGAAAATCATCCAGTTAGTTTCAATGTAGGTGCTAGTACTTTTATACATAAAACACTAGGCTCATTATTATATAATAATGGTAATGGCAACCTCACCACTCTTGTAGCCGCTTCCAGAACTGTACAAATGGTTGGTGCGACTGAACTTCTTGACCATGGTCTAATTACGATACTACCCGACAGTGCTGGTGCCGCCATATCCTTTACTTCATGGTTTATTGGTGCCAGTGGCGCTGAAATTGATAGCTCAGGCATAACCGCTATTCCTTCTAAGTGGCAAAACACAGCTACAACCGTAGCAAATGCCGCTAATAATGACCGTATAGTTGTTCGAGTTGGTGCTTTACTTGACAGTGTTAATACGACAACACCCCAATATGTGTACTCTTACCATAACGCTGTATATGGAAGTAACTCCGCTGCCGCAGCGGCTATTGCGAGTGGTTTAATTAACGCTTTTCCCGGGGCTTTATTAGGATTAGAAGTAGTACAATTAGGATTTGTAACTATACAAGCAAATGGTTCAGGTGGCGGTACTATTATCGCTACAACAATATCTAAACAAGTAGTAGGTGCTAACTTTGTAACAGGTTCAAGCACTTCAGCAGGAACAACCATAACAGACACTACCTCGTTTGATAAAATATTGTCAGCAGCAGACACGTCTGTTCAACTAGCTTTGAATACCTTAGACGAGCATGTCCATGGTACTACCGGTGCTGTAGTAGGCACAACGAACGTACAAGTACTCACTAACAAGGACTACGACGGTGGAACCGCCTCTAACACGTCTAGAATAACAGTCCCTCAGGCAGCTTTGACTACTATAAGCGGGTTGACTAGAAAAGAAGGTACTATATTATATGCTACGGATACAGACACTCTATACGTAGACGATGGTACTCAGCTTAAAGCAGTGGGTGCTGGTTCGGTTATCGCTCCTATAACATCGGCTGGTGCTGTAAACTTAACCCTGTATAAAGACGTTGTGTATATATGTAGCAATGCCACTGATATTGTTCTAGACTTATCCTCTGTCGCCGGGGGATTAAACGCAGGAAGCTATTATGTATTCAAGAATAACAACCCTGTAGGTGGTTTTAAAGTAACACTAAACCCAAATGGCTCAGAAACAATAAACGGTTCTACCACGTCATGGGATTTATGGCCACAGGATGCGGTGACTCTAGTTGTTTACAACAATGAATTATTGGTAATATAAGGAGATAATATGACGTATAAAAGAGACCCTAGAATAACCACCGGTGATACAGATTATGTTGCCAACTCCGGAAATCCTGGAGATATAGCAAAACTAGGTGCTGGTGCCACGAGTGCTTTTTACCAGATACTCGGTGGTATTCCAGCATGGAGAACTGTAGTCCAGGCCACAGCTACTCTTTCTGAGGTATCTCGAACAGCTAAAGGTTTAATGTCCAGCCTATTCTTTAATAAGCTCAATGCCGAGGTACCTAACTGGGTAATAAACGGTAACTTCGAAGCAGACACAGCGACCTCGGCTTGCGCAAGTTGGACCTCCACTGGTAGTTTTACTCAGGTTTGTACTACTACTGCTGCTGAGATCTTGTTTGGCACTAGATCAATGAAACTCACTAAGACGGGCACTGGAGACCTCCAGGGAGCGCTTACGGCATTTGGTACAACTGAATTTGTCATTGGCAAACCCTTGTATCTAAGCCTCAATACAAGAGGTTTATCTACCTATGCTGCTGGTGGATTCACCTGTGGAGTCTATGATGGCACCGCATATGTAACTCCTGTAATACCAATACCCGCTGGTGATTATGAGTTAAAAACATTCTTTATCCCTGAAACCGCAAAAACATACACAATACTTTTCAGTAATACAACAGGAACGAATGAATCAATTAGTATTGACAATGTTGTTGTTAGCCAAGAGAAAAGTGTGTATGCGAATGCGGTGACGGATTGGGTTAGTTATACACCTACAGGACAAGTAACCACAAATGTAACATACACTGGAAGATACCGCAGAGTAGGAGACAGTATAGAGTGTAACATTTTTGCTGCTTTTGGGGGGGTAAATACTCAAGGTACTTTCACTTTTACTGATGCAAATATCTTAAATGGACTAGGATTATCTGTTGACACGTCAAAAGTGTCTACAACCACACATAATAGTATAGGCACTTGGTCTGCATTAGACGCCGGAACGAACGGAGAATTTTGTGGTGTAATAGAGAGGCCTGCCGCTGGTGGGATATACTTAGCTTATTCAACCGGAGATACTACAGCTAAAGCGGTAGCTACAAATACTAATTTACCGTTTGTATTTGCTAACGGAGATAGTATTGCTATTTCCCTTAAGTTGCCCATCTCCGGCTGGAGCAGCAACATCCAGGTCGCAGATACGAGTTTGGTGCGGAGTATTGTTAGATATACAGCAGCAGGCGCCCAAACGATCAATTCTGGCACAGCAAAAACAGTAGTATTTGAAACAAAGGTGTTAGACACTAAATCTGAATTTAATGCAACTACAGGGGTATTTACCGCTAAGGTAAGTTCTTATTATAGAGTATCTTCTGGTGTGACCTTAACTTCAAATGCCGCTTGGGCTGCGACTGAGCATATTGCTCTTATACTACTAAAGAATGGTAGCACTTATTCTGTCGGCCCCTACACTTATCCCGGTGCCGGAACAATGGCTGCTGCCGCACAACATTCAGATGTTATCTATTTATTAGCCGGTGAAACTTGTGAGATGCAGGTCGACCAAAATTCTGGGGCTAATATTACAGTAATTACAAACGCTGCGTTTAATCGAATCGCAATCGAACAAATCCCATTCTCCGACGGCCTCGCAGCTTTTCCAATTGGTGCTAGGAATATCATAGGAGATACCAGCGGTACTGCTGTGCCAACTAACTTTATTGGGGAGGAAATCGTCTCTGCCCCCCAGACGACGGCTGTCACAGGCTTCGGAGCTAATGTACTTGGACAGGTCCGTACAATAACACTCACCCCCGGAACATGGGAGGTATCTGCACAAGCTTAC
>SXGT01934444.1_pt1 | contig 27558 bp, 27 predicted proteins | sample 3176221 | NCBI WGS metagenome assembly SXGT01 (sample SAMN11356862, study PRJNA531348) | freshwater metagenome | isolation source: freshwater sample F1-120 | place: China: Fuxian Lake, Yuxi | collected 2017-12-25
AGATGCGGCCAAGCGGGTTATTCGGAGCGGCTGGTATGTGCTTGGACAAGAGGTTAGCGCTTTCGAGGCCGAGTTTGCTGATTACGTGGGCGCGAAACACTGCATCGGTGTAGCCAATGGCTTGGACGCGTTGATACTTGCGATTGAGGCGCTGGATCTACCCAAGGGCAGCGATGTGCTAGTGGCTTCTAATACCTATATCGCGACCATCTTGGCCATCGTGCGTGCCGGGCACAGGCCGGTGCTGGTGGAGCCCGAGCTGCAAACTTTCAATATGGATCCGGCAAAGTTGGCAGGATCCATGACGTCAAATACCCGTGCTATCTGTGTGACGCATTTGTTTGGGAAAAGCTGCCGCATGGATGCCATCTGTGCTTTCGCCCAAGAGCACGGACTGAAAATTGTTGAAGACTGTGCCCAGTCACACGGCGCAAAACTAGCCGGAAAGATGACTGGCACCTTTGGTAACGCCGGATGCTTTAGCTTTTATCCAACGAAGAACCTCGGTGCCGTGGGCGAGGGCGGCGCCATCGTCACCAACGACGATGCAATGGCCGAACGTTTTCGCATGACGCGCAACTACGGCTCCGAACGGAAATACGTTTTCAAGTACGTAGGCGTCAACTCAAGGCTGCACGAGATGCAGGCCGCTCTGCTGCGCGTGAAGCTGCGGCACCTAGACGAGATGACGGCGCACAAACGCAAGCTGGCGCGGATCTACTTCGATCACCTGCCCGACTGGCTGGCCAAGCCGACCGAGGCACCGGACGAGTACGACGTCTTCCACATCTATGGCGTGCGCCACCACCAGCGCGATGCGCTTCGCCAGTACCTGCTCGACCACGGCGTGAAGACGGAAGTGCACTACCCGATTCCGCCCCACCGGCAGGAAGCCATGAAAGGCATCCTGGCCGGCGACTACCCTATCGCCGAGGAGCAACACGCCACCGAGTTTAGCCTGCCGATTTCGGTAGGCAACACGGAAGCCGAGATCCGGACCGTGTGCGACGTGCTCGTAGCGGCCCGGGAAAGGTTTGCATCCGCATGAGCGCAGAAAAACCCGACACGAGCGACCGCTGGGACGTGGTGATCGCCCCCCGAGGCAAGGTCGTTGCGCTCGATCTCCGCAGCGTCTGGCGGTACCGCGATCTGATCCTGATGTTCTTCAAGCGCGACTTCATCGCGTTCTACAAGCAGACCATCCTGGGGCCGCTGTGGTACCTGATCCAGCCGCTTATGACGGCCACCACCTATTTCGTGGTGTTCGGCAAGATCGCGAACATCTCGACCAATGGCCTGCCGCCGTTTCTGTTCTACATGTCGGGCATCGTTCTGTGGAATTACTTTTCGGTCTGCCTGACCAACAACTCCGAGGTGTTCTCCAAGAACGCGGCACTGTTCGGCAAGGTGTACTTTCCGCGCCTGGTAGTGCCCATCTCCGTCGCCATGAGCGGGCTGGTCGCACTGTCCATTCAATTGGCCTTGCTGGTCGTCGTGAGCGTGGGATTCATGCTGTTGACCGACGACGCCCGCCTGCACGCCCAGGCGCTTTTCACCGTTCCGCTCATCGTCGCCCATGTCGCCGCTTTGGGCATCGGCGTCGGACTGATCGTTTCAGCGCTCACCGTGCGTTTTCGGGACCTCGTTTTTGCGGCCGGCTTTGCGACGCAGCTGTGGATGTACGCGACGCCGGTGGTGTATCCGTTTTCCCAGATCCCCGAAAAATACCAGTGGTTCTATTTCCTCAACCCGATGACAGCACCCATTGAAGCGATGAGATCGTCCCTGTTCGGCACACCGGGCATCCCTTGGGAACTGTGGGCCAGTAACATCGCGATTGCCGGCGTGCTGCTGTTGACAGGTTTGGTGTTGTTCACGCGCGCGGAGTCCAATGCCATGGACACCGTCTAAGGATCGAAGATGGCTTCAACCATTGCCATACGCGCAGAACACATCAGCAAGCAATACCGCCTGGGCGTCATCAACCATGGCACGCTCTACCGCGACCTGCAAAGTTGGTGGGCCCGCTGGCGCCGGCTGCCGGATCCCAACGCCGAGATCGTCGATCTTGCCGCGGACATCCAACAACGCAAACGCATCCGGGGCGACGTCTTCCAGGCCTTGAGCGATGTCTCCTTTGACATCGAAGAAGGCTCGGTCGTCGGGATCATCGGGAAAAACGGTGCGGGCAAGTCCACGCTGCTGAAGGTGATTTCCCGCATCACCGCCCCCACCAGCGGATTCGTCCGCATGAAGGGTCGGGTCGCCAGCCTTCTGGAAGTCGGCACCGGGTTCCATCCGGAACTGACGGGCCGCGAAAACGTCTACCTCAATGGCGCCATCCTCGGAATGAGCAAACGCGAGGTTGCGCGAAAGTTTGAACAGATCGTCGAGTTCGCCGAGATCGGTGACTTCATCGACACGCCGGTGAAACGCTATTCCTCCGGCATGTACGTCCGCCTGGCGTTCTCTGTTGCGGCACACCTGGAGCCCGAGATCCTCTTGATCGATGAGGTGCTGGCGGTTGGCGATGCCAACTTCCAGAAGAAATGCATGGGGCGAATGCAGGAAGTGGGCCGGGAAGGGCGCACGATCCTGTTCGTCAGCCACAACATGACGGCCATCAGCAGCATCTGCTCGAAAACCATCCATATCCACGATGGTCGTGTCGAGGCATTTGCGGAAACCGGCCAGGTCATTCAGAACTATCTGGCCAACGGCCAAGTGGGGACCAACGGAACCTACCTGTCGGACCCAAGCCTTCTGGTGGGCAAGGCCATCGTGTTTCGGGTGGCGGTTCTTGACGCAACAGGTCGCGAAAGCGGTACGGTCGAATTGACAGACGATTTCCAGGTGGAGGTCTGCTACGAGCTTCGCGAGGCGCTCAGTGGTCTCAGCGTGGGCCTGCAGGTCATGGCCGAAGACGGGTACACCAGCATCTACAGCTTGTCAGACCCCGAACTCGACCCGTCCAGACTTGAGATGCGTCAGCCTGGCACATACAGGTCGGTGGTGCGTTTCCCCAAATGCGCTCTCAACACGGGCTCCTACTACCTGCGTGTGGGTATTTCTTCCCGGTTCTCCATTTACTCCGTTATCGAAAATCTGCGCTTCGAGGTCACCGACAGCGTTGGCGTGATTCAGATGCTGGGTCAGTCGCGCAAGCCGTCCATCTCGGCACTGCAGCTGCCTTGGGATGTTCAAAGGTCTTCATAACGACGGGCTCAGAGGCTCACATGTCCACCAAAAAACAGAAAGTCCTCGTGACAGGCGCCGACGGCTTCATCGGCTCCCATCTCACAGAAACGCTGGTCCAGGCGGGCCACGACGTGCGCGCGCTGTGCCAGTACAACTCTTTCTCCAGCTGGGGCTGGCTGGACGGCTCCGACTGCCGGCGCGACATCGACGTGGTGCTGGGCGATGTGCGCGACCCGGCACAGATGCGCAGCATCTGCAAGGGCGTCGACACGGTGTACCACCTGGCCGCGCTGATCGCGATCCCCTACTCGTACAACGCCCCCTCCAGCTACGTCGACACCAACGTCCAGGGCACGCTCAACGTGCTGCAGGCCGCCATGGACGCCAACGTCGGCCGCATCGTGCACACCTCGACCAGCGAGGGCTACGGCACCGCGCGCTCCGTGCCGATCCGCGAAGACCATCCGCTGCAGGCGCAGTCGCCCTACTCGGCGACCAAGATCGGTGCCGATGCCCTGGCCTACAGCTTTCACAGCAGCTTCAACCTGCCCGTGGTGACGGCGCGTCCGTTCAACACCTACGGGCCCCGGCAGTCGGCCCGAGCCGTCATTCCCACGGTGATCACCCAGCTGCTCGCCGGGTACAAGACGATCAAGCTCGGCGCGCTCACGCCCACGCGCGACTTCAATTTTGTGGCAGACACCTGCCAGGGCTTCATGGCGCTGGCCGGGTGCGATGCGGCGATCGGCAAGACCGTGAACATCGGCTCGGGCACCGAAATCTCCATCGGCGACACGGTGGCCCTGATCGCCGAACTGATCGGTGTCGACGTGCAGATTGAATGCGATGAACTGCGCCTGCGCCCCGCCAACAGCTAGGACGAGCGCCTGATCTGCGACAACTCGCTGATGAAGTCGCTCACGGGGCACTCGCCCCGACACAGTCTGCGCGAAGGTCTCGCGCAGACCATCGACTGGCTTCGGCAACCCGATAACCTGCAGCGGTACAAGGTGGACCAGTTCAATGTCTAGGCGCGCCATCATCCTGGCCGGAGGCAAGGGCACCCGCCTGCGCCCCTACACCGTGGTCTTGCCCAAGCCGCTGATGCCCATTGGGGAATATCCCATCCTGGAGGTCATCATCCGGCAACTGGTGCAGGCCGGCTTCGACCACATCACGCTGGCGGTGAACCACCAGGCCGAGATCATCAAGGCGTTCTTCCAGAACGGCGAACGCTGGGGCATCCGGATCGATTACTCGCTCGAAGACCAGCCCCTAGGCACCATGGGACCGCTGCGCCTCATCCAGGATCTGCCCGAGCACTTCCTGGTGATGAACGGCGACATCCTGACCGATCTGGACTACACCCAATTCCACGACAGCCATGTGCGCGAAGACCGCATCTTCACCATCTCGTCGATGCGCCGCGAACACAAGATCGACTACGGCGTGCTCGACACGGACGCGGCAGGGCTGCTGAGCGGCTTTCGCGAGAAACCCGGTGTGGCCTATGAGGTGAGTATGGGCGTCTATATGGTGAGCGCCCGTGCCGTGCAGCACATTCCTGTCGAACGCCCCTATGGCTTCGACAACCTGATGCTCGATCTGCTCGAAGCCCGCTCACCCGCCACCGTGCGTCCGTTCGCGGGCTGCTGGCTCGACATCGGCCGGCCCGATGACTATGCACAGGCTATCGACGAATTCGAATCCATGAAAGCCAGGTTCCTGCATGATTGATGCGATCGTCACGGGGGCGGGCGGATTCATCGGTCAGGCGCTCTGCGCGGACCTGCGCACGAAGGGCTGGAACGTCTTGCCTCTGGTGAGCGCCAACGGCGATGTGGCCGCGCACGACACGTGGGCGCCTTTGCCGCCCGCCCGCGTGATCTTTCATTTGGCCGGCCGCAGCTTTGTGCCCGAAAGCTGGGCACGGGGCCCGGATTTCGTGAACGCGAACGTAGCGGGCACCGAACACGCCTTGGCGTATTGCCGCCAGCACGGGGCCCGCTTGGTGCTGGCCAGTGCCTACGTCTACGGTATCCCACAGCGCCTGCCCATCCGGGAGAGCGATCCGGCCTCGCCCAACAACCCTTACGCTTTGACCAAGCGCCTAGCAGAACAGCTGTGCGAATTCGCGGCACAGTATCAGGGTGTAGTGGCCACGGCTCTGCGCCTCTTCAACGTGTTCGGGCCGGGGCAGCGCGCCGAGTTCCTGATACCCAAGGTGCTGGAGCAGGTCCGGGCTGGGCAGGAAATCAGGCTGCAGGACCTGACCCCTAAAAGAGATTATGTTTATCTGGGTGATGTGGTCGATGCATTCGTCAAGGCCAGCGAAGTAAATGCAGGCTTTCACACCATCAACGTAGGCTCTGGCCATTCACTTTCTGTCGCGGAAATCGTTGACAAGATACAAGTTTTGGCGGGAACCCGGCTTCCCGTGGCTTCAGACTCGGTAGAACGCCGCCAAGAAATTCCCGATGTGGTGGCCGACATTTCCCTGGCGCAACAAGTGCTGGGATGGCGACCGCAGCTGAGCTTCGAGGGCGGCATAGAGCAAATATTGAAGAGGGTCTGACTTTGAGCAAGCGTTACGTACCGATCAACAAAGGCAACTACTCCATGGACACCCCGGAGCGCGAAGCGCAATTCGAGGTGTACAAGGGCGAGGGTTGGCAAAAGGAATACGCCGAGTACCGGCGCGAATGGGCCGAGCTGCCGCAGCGCCAGGAGGTGCGGGACTATCCGCTGCTGGTGGACCTGGAGCTGTCCTCGATCTGCAACCTGCACTGCCCGATGTGCTACACGATCACGGACAAGTTCAAGGAGCACGTCAACACCACCCGCATGGACTGGGATCTGTACTGCAAGATCATCGACGAGATCGGCGGCAAGGTACCAGCATTGCGCCTGAGCCTGCGGGGAGAGGCGCTGCTGCACAAGCGCTTCGCGGACTGCATCCGCTATGCGAAATCCAAGGGCATCAAGGAAGTGTCCACCCTGACCCACGGCGGCAAGCTGACCTTGCCTTTCTTCGAAGAAATCGTGGATGCGGGCATCGATTGGATCACCATCTCAGCCGACGGCATCGGTGAAACCTATGAACGTATCCGCAAGCCGATCAAGTTCAAGGACTTGATGGACAAGATCAAGGCCATGAAGAAATTCAAGGAAGATCGTGGCCTGCATAAACCTGTCATCAAGATCCAAGGTGTCTGGCCCGCGATCCGCGACCAGGCACAGGAGTACTACGACACCTTCGCGCCTCACGTCGATCTGGTTGCATTTAATCCGCTTATCGACTACCTGGGGAACGACACTCATGTTGAGTACCTCGAAAATTTCACCTGCCCGCAGCAGTACCAGCGTCTCGTCATCGGTGCCGACGGACTGGTGATGAAGTGTTCAAACGACGAAGAGAACCGCGAGGTCATCGGGGACGCGAACAAGCAGACCATCCACGAACTCTGGCACAGCGAGAAGATGAATGCCGTGCGCGAGTTGCACAAGCGCGATCGTGGCTTCATGGAGAGTGCGGTCTGCAAGCGTTGCTACCTGCCGCGCAAAACCGAAGATGAAAATGCCGAGGTTTGCGGACGCACGTTCACCGTAAAGAACTACGTGTTGCGGATTCAGGTGGTGGGTAAGTGATTGAAAGATCAATCCAGAATCATTGCAGAAGCTAGTATCTGCAACGCTATAGGTAAATTAGGTCGCCGCTTGATTGCGGTAAGAGTTCAGCTTTTTAGGACAGAGATTAAGGACGGAAATGAGTAAAAAAGCTATCGTGGGTGTGCAAATTGGCATTACTTCAGGATGTGCTGTATATCGAAATGGAGTAATTGAATTCGCTGCTAGCGAAGAGCGTTATTCCAGAGTTAAAAATGACACATCATTTCCTGATCAGGCCATTGAAGATGCAATCAAGACTTGCGGACTCACAGCAGATGATATCGAGAAGATAATTCTTGTAAGCCGCCGTATGAGTCCGGATCACTTTCTGACAAATCGCGAGTGTAGATTCAGCATTGAAGACTACCTTCGGGAGCAATACGAATATTACAAGCCTCGAATTCTAAATGGCACCAAGACGGATTTTTTGGAGATATTTTCCGAGAAAATTGATTCACGCTATACCGACTTGTTGCAAGAGGTCAGGAATAGCAATGAACCGCGTTCGGATATCTGGAATCGGTGGCGGTCGGCACGTGTTTCTCGCCTTTTCGGTGTTTCTCCGGATGAAGTGCAGATAGTTAATCATGAGTCTGCACATGCTGCGTACGCATACTACGGATCGCCATTTCGCGGTAATGATGTCTTGACAGTTACCTTCGATGGATTTGGTGACGAAGCGAACGCTGTCATCGCAACGAATATGCAAGATCGTCTTAATGTCGATCATCGATACACCAACTTCAATATTGGACGGATTTATCGCTTTATTACTCTGCTTCTTGGCATGAAGCCAAATGAACATGAGTACAAGGTTATGGGCTTGGCACCTTATGCCACAGAATACACTTATCGGAAAGCACTTGGTGTATTTCTTAATGCATACAAATTTATCGACGACGGAAATATAAAAATAGACCCTGAATTAAAAGATCACTTTTTTTACTTCAAGGATCGACTGGAGGGATGCAGGTTTGATGGAGTCGCGGCTGCATTACAGATATTTACAGAGAAGATGAATTGTGCCTTGGTTAATCATTGGGCAGAGAAGCTGGAAAAGAAACGTATCGTCCTCAGCGGTGGTGTCTCTTTGAACATCAAGGCAAACATGGAGATCGGCAAGCTTGAGTGTGTGCAAGACTTATTCGTTGTTGGTAGTGGCGGTGATGAGAGTTTGTGTATTGCAGGTATATATGCATACCTTGATGAAAATGGCCGTGGGTCCGAGATCCTTCCTCTCGAATCTCTATACCTTGGATCTACAATTTCGCAAAAGGAAATCGATCCTGTAGTCAAAAAACTGTCACGCCAAATGGACGTTCAAGTGGTAGAGAATGTGACGTCAGATGCCGTAGCTCGTATGATTGCAGACGGTAAAATTGTAGGCCGCGTGGCAGGTAGGATGGAGTTTGGTGCTCGTTCCTTGGGCAATCGCTCAATATTAGCTGACCCCCGCCATCCGGAGACAATTAGAAAGATTAACAGCAAAATTAAGAATCGTGATTTCTGGATGCCGTTCACGCCTTCAATTTTGCCTGATGATGCAGCTAAATACTTGAATAATCCTAAGGGTTTCCGATTTCCTTATATGTCGATCGCTTGTGAAACGACTAACGAAGGGCGGAGATCACTTTCTGCGGCCCTCCATCCAGCTGACCATACCGCACGACCACAAATAGTAGAGAAATATAGTAATCCGACCTACCATGAGCTGCTTGCGTCGTTTAAATCAGTTACCGGAGTTGGTGCGCTTTTGAATACGTCGCTTAATCTTCACGGAATGCCAATTGTTCGCACCGCAGATGACGCCTCGCAAGTCTTGATTAATAGTGATTTGGATGGTCTTGTTATTGAGAATACTCTTATTGCGCGCCGAATGTAGCTGTTTAGTGGTTATCTCCAAATTAATATTATCATGATCTGGTTTGTATTTGCGTGGCGGCACCAACGCATGCTACTAAAGTGGCGAGAAATTTATCTTGGGTTAGTTCTTTTAATGCGTGCCCCTATTTGCGAATGCTACGTCGCGAGAAGCTCGGGCGAGCTTTTCATTTTTTCTTAAAAAATCAAGTAAATAAATTGGGGCGAACCAAAAATGTTTGAGACGTTTAACTATTTTAGACAGCATAACGACGGTAATCCGATTCATGATTACAAGATGTTTTACAAAAAATTCTCAAATACAAGGGAGTTTGGTGGCGACTTTAGTCACATGGATCATTTGGTAAAAAATCGGTTCATGGATATGCTTTCTTATATTTTTAATATTATATTAAGAAAGCGCCCTGATTCTATATTGGATATAGGTTGCGGTTTGGGGATGAATTTACCATTGTCGCGACTGCTTCCTGGTATTGAATATCACGGTCTAGATTATGCTGAGGTTTCGTTGGAGAAGGCCAGAGCACTTTATCCAGATGTAAAGTTTCACGTCGGCGATGCCTTTGCGATGCCGTTTCAGTCCGCGGAATACGATCTGTGCATTATTTCCTCAGTGCTTATACTCTATAAGCAGGAACATGACCAGCGCGCATTGTTAACTGAAGCCGCGCGAGTTATGAAGGAGGACGGTGTTTTAGTCGCCGTGGTTTGGAACGATGCTGTTCTATTGCGATGGTCTATAAAACTATCAAGAGTAATTGCGAGGATTATGGGTAAAAATTTACCGGAAGATTTCATGGGTATCCATTTCTCAAACCGTGAAATTCAGAGACTCTCGGACAGCGTTGGACTTGAAGTTCGCCAATTATATAATGTCTGCGCGGAGTATGGACTCCTTGAGAGTATTAAATATCTGAGTATGGCTAAATATAATCGAAAATTTGGAGCTTCAGAAAGCCCTCTTGGAGAAGAAATTGACCAGAATGTATTCAATGATCTACTTCGTCACTCTGGAGGGGCTAGATGGCTGGTAACTCCAATGTTTATTCTATATCGACTGATGCCGTCACTGTTTAGTATGTTTACAATTTGTGTGTGCAAGAAAAGGTGAGCTGAAAACAGGTCCCGACACTTGTTTCGGTTGTCAGTGAGTTAGTGTTATGAATATCTACGCATTTAGGAAGCTTCGCTCGGCAATAGGTCGTTTGCATGATATTTTATTAAAAAATTCCAGTTTAAAACATGTGCCGTCGGCCTATGTTTCTGGATCTTTTCGTAGGATGGAGCGCGGGTCATGTAATGGCCGTTGTTTCATTTTGTGCAATGGCCCATCTGTTTCGTTTCAAGATTTGTCACCACTGGCTAAAGAAGTTGTCTTCTGTGTTTCACAAGGATTCTTGCATAATCAGTATATGCAAATACTACCCGACTATCATTGCCTCCCTCAGATTACATACGAGGCGATGAAGGGGGGGAGGCGGGTAGTCGTTGAGTATCTAAAGGCAATCGACCGGTCAATTACCTCTGGCAATATTTTTTTGAGTGTTACTGAACGAAAGCTTGTTGAGGACAACGGAATATTTAGTTCACGAAACGTCATCTATCTAAATTTTTGTGGTGATTGGGGTGTTGTAGAAAAAAATAAGGTGATAGATTTGGGGGGGGCACTTCCTGGAGTGCAGTCAGTTTCTATTATGGCTCTTTTTATTGCGATGTATTTAGGGTACGAAGAAATATATCTTGTTGGGGCTGATCATGACTCTTTCAGGACTTTGGAATATCGCTATCCATTTGCTTCAATTATAAGCACAAGTGAGAACTACACTGTTGACAGTAGCAATAAGATCACTGATGTTTATTCAGAGTTGGTCGCAACCGTTCGTCTTTGGCAGCAATACAGAGTGCTAAAGGAAGTTGCGTCAGCAAATAGTATAGTGATTTCAAATGCAACTCACGGCGGAGCTTTAGATGTCTTTCCGAGAGTGTCATTGGACTCTTTGTTTTCTTGAGTGCATTTATGTTTGAAAGATACTCAACTCGGTGTTACATAATCGCGGAAATCGGCGGCAATTTCACGACGCTGGAACAGGCGCGCCGCCTGATCGACGAGGCAGCGGGCTGCGGGGTGGACGCGGTCAAGCTGCAGACCTACCGGGCACAGACGCTCTCGAGCCGAGTGGCCATGTTCGACATGGAGAACACGGGCGTGACTTCGCAGTTCGACCTGTTCAACAAGTACGCCATCGACGAGAAGCTGCACCACGAGGTGTTCCTCTACGCGCAGGACAAGGGGCTCGACTGGTTCTCATCCCCGTCCCACCAGAGCGATGTCGACCTGCTGGAACGCTGCGGTGTGGGCGCGTACAAGATCGGCTCGGACGATGCGGTGAACCTGCCGTTCCTGCGCTACGTCGCGCGCACCAACAAACCCATCCTACTTTCCACCGGCATGTGCACGCTGGAAGAGGTCCGTCAGTCGGTAGATGCGATCCTGGGCGAAGGCAACGACCGCCTGATCCTGCTGCACGCCATCACCAGCTACCCGACGCACCCTCAGCACGTCAACCTGCGCGCCATGCAGACGCTGATGGACACATTCCCTGCACTCGACGTGGGCTACTCCGACCACACGGTCTCACCCGTGGCGAGCCTCTGCGCCGTGGCCATGGGCGCCCGGGTGATCGAACGCCATTTCACCTACGACAAGGGGGCGGACGGCCCGGACCACATGCTCTCGGCCGACCCGGCTGAAATGAAATGGCTGGTCGATGCCATCCGCTCCTTCGAGGTGATGCGCGGCAATGGCATAAAACGCCCGGCCGATAGCGAGAAAACGACCCGGCGCAATAACCGCAAGAGCTTGGTGCTTACTCGGGCTGTCAAGGCTGGCGATCGTCTCACCTCTGACTATGTCGCGATCAAGCGACCAGGCTACGGCATCCAGCCCCGGTTCTACGAGCAGGTGTTGGGCAGAACAGCCAGCCGCGATCTAGATGTCGATGCCGTGCTCGACTGGAGCGACCTGGCATGACCTCCGTCGGCTTGGTCGTGCAAGCACGTATGGGATCCACCCGGCTGCCGGGTAAGGTCCTGCGCCCGATAGGCCACCTGCCGTTGCTGGCGCATGTGATGGGTCGCCTGTCGCAGCTGGCGCAGCCTTGGCCCGTGGTGGTAGCGACGTCGACAGATGCGCGGGACGATGCCATCGTGGCGTGGTGTCGGCACGCCGACGTGTCCACGTTCCGGGGCAGCGAGCACGATGTGCTGGACCGATATGTGCAGTGCGCGTGGGCCTCGGACTTCCAACACGTGGTGCGCCTGACGGCCGACAACCCCTTCACTGACATACACGAGCTGGAGCGGCTGGTGAAGTTGCACCTTGCCGGCGGTTTCGACTACACGCATTCCTTCGGCATGTTGCCTCTGGGCGTGGGCACCGAAATCTTCACTCGGGCCGCGCTTGAACAGAGCCACCTCGAAGGCCGAGAGCCCCACCATCGGGAGCACGTCAACGAATACATCCAGGAGCACCCTGAGTTATTCCGCATCGGTGTGCTGGATATCCCGGTGGACAAGCGGGCGCCCGACCTGCGACTCACAGTGGACACCGAGGAAGACTGGCGCCGTGCCGATGTCCTGGCTCGCCAGGCTCGGGGCCGGTGGCTTGAGACCCAGGAAGCGATCGCGCTGTGTTCGTCTTCTGCATAGAAAGCTCCCATGCGCGCGGCATGGGCCATCTTTACCGCAGCCTGACCCTCGCCGATGCGCTGTTGCGCATGGGCGAGGACGTCCACTTCCTGGTCAACGCCCACGAACCTTCCCTGCAGATCTTGAAAAGCCGCGGGCATGCGCATGAAACGGTGGATCTCGCGTCAGGTGCCGGAGGTTGGGAAACGGAGGCGGTTTATCGCTTGCGTGCCTCCGCGTGGGTCAACGATCGGCTCGACACCACCGCAGCACATGTGGAGCGCGTCAAGGCCGCAGGCCTGCCGGTGGTCACCTTCGACGACCGGGGCAGCGGTGCGGCGCGGAGCGATCTGAATGTGGCGGCGTTGGTCTGTGACCCCGAGGAAGTGGCTCGCCTTCAAGGAGTGCGGGTGCTGACCGGCGTCGACCATCTGGTGCTCAATCCCGAGATTGCCCGCTTCCGCAGGGCTCGCGCACAACTTGCTAGCGTGCTGGTGACGCTAGGCGGCGCGGATACTTACGGCGCCACCGTCAAGGTGGTGCGCCTGCTGCGGGACAGGCCGTGGCAGGTCACCGTCGTGCTCGGTCCGGCCTTTGTCCACCACGAGGCGTTGGCCGAGGTCATGCCCAGTCATTTCGAGCTTCGGCATGGCGTGGCATCGATGACCGAGGAAATGGTCCGCCATGATCTGGCCGTCACGGGCGGCGGCTTGACGCCCTTTGAAGCCAACGCGGCCGGGTTGCCCTGCCTAGTGGTCGCCAACGAGCATTTCGAGATTCCGGTCGGTCAAGCCCTGCAGCGCATGGGCGGCTGCCGGTTTGCGGGACACCATGCGGCGATCGATGCGTCGGTGTTTCAGTCGCCGCTGGACATCGCGGGCATGAGTACGCGAGCCATGGCCTCGGTGGGCCTGGAGGGTGTGCAGCGCGTGGCCACCGCCGTGAGGGAGCTGGTGAGGCCATGAGCAAGACCGTCGTAATCCACCAGCCGGACTTCGTGCCCTACCTCGGTTTCTTCCAGCGGTTTCTATCGGCGGACGAGTTCATCGTGCTGGACCACGTGCAGTTCGTCTCCGGCACCAGCCGCAGCTGGACCCACCGCGACAAGATCAAGACACCCTCCGGCGAGAAATGGCTCACCCTGAGCGTGCGTAAGGCCCCGATGGGCACCCCCATCAACGAGATCGAGTTGTCCAGCTCGGTGGACTGGGCTTCCGACAATCTGAACCTTCTGAAGCAGAACTACCGCAGCTCGCCGTTCTTCGACGAAGTGTTTCCGTTTATCGTCGCCCTTTACGACCAGCCCCCCCGATTGATGGCCGATTTCAACCTGCGCTCGATTGATCTGCTCATGGAGCTGCTGGACGTTCGACTGCCCTGGGTGCGATCCAGCTCACTGCAGCCAACGGGCAGCAGCAACGAGATGCTGATCGACCTGCTGGGCAAGGCCAGCGCCACGCACTACCTTTCAGGCATCGGCGCGCGCGACTACATGCAGCCGGAAAAATTCGCGCAGGCCGGCATCGAGGTGGTCTGGCAGAAGTTCACGCACCCGGTTTATCCACAACAATTCGGGGACTTCGTGCCCTACCTGAGCTCGCTGGATTTGCTGTTTAATTGCGGCATCACGGCCTCCCGACAAGTCCTGAGAGAAGCAGCATGAAGATTCTGGCCATCGGTGCGCATTTCGACGACGTTGAATTGGGCTGTGGCGGCGCTCTTGCGGCGCATGCCGCCCGAGGCGACGAGGTTTATGTGTTCGTCGCCACGGTGTCCGGTTTCACCAATCAGCACGACCAGTCAGTGCGCTCAAGCGAGGTAGCAAGGGCGGAAGCCGAGGAAGCCATGAGGATTCTGGGCGTCAAGCAGATGTTCTGTGGCGACTTCAAAACGCTCCAGGTGGAGTTCGTGGATGAGCTGAACATCCAAATCCTTCGCCTGGTGGAACAGCTGGGCATCGAGCAGGCGTATGCTCACTGGATTGGTGACATCCACCACGATCATCAGGCGGTAGCACGCGCCTCTTTGCACAGCTGCCGGCACGTGCCGCGCCTACTGATGTACCGGAGCAACTGGTACCACTCCACACAGGATTTTCGCGGTAACTTCTATGTGGACATCACCAACCAATGGAATGCCAAGGAGCAGGCCATCCGTGCGCACAAATCGGAGATGGACCGCACCGGCGCCAAATGGATCAGCTTCTTCCACAATGAGGCTGAGAACGCCGGTCAACGCATTGGCGTACGCTACGCCGAGGTGTACGAGGTCGTTAAATGGCTGCAGCCATGAGGCCATGGCTTCGGTACGCCTCCTGGTTGCTGCCGCACGGCGTGCATTTGCTGCGCCATCGCCTGCGTGCCGCCCCGCCCCAAAGCGCTGGTGCCTCGCGAGGTGCTGGCCGCCAATGGACGCCTGCGCAACCGCCATGCGGGCCAACGCCACTTCATCGTGGGCAACGGCCCCAGCGTGAAGCAGATCGACCTTTGCCGTCTGCGGGGCGAGACAGTCTTCTCCGTCTCCAATGGCTATCTACACGAAGGCTATGCCGCGATGGCCCCGCGGCGTACCACTGCGTGCCGCAGATCACCTATGGCTGGATGACCGAAGCCGACGTGGTGTCTTGGTTCCGCGAGATGGAGCGCAGCATCGGAAATGCAGAGTTGTTCCTCAACGAAACAGAAGCTGCCTTGGTCAGAAAGTATGGGCTGTTTGCTGCACGGCCGGTGCACTACCTGGCATTGCAAGAAAACTTCGACGAGCTGAATGATTTGCAACTCATCGACATCGCCCGTCCGGTTCCGAGAGTGGAGTCGGTCCCGATCATGGCCTTGATGATTGCCATGCACATGGGTTTTCAGGAAATCATCCTTCTTGGAGTGGACCATGACAGCTGGCGTACGGGGTATTACAACTACGCCTTTCAGCCCAAGGTCATGTCCAGCAAGGATTATTTTGTAACCGATCAAGGGAAGGTTCTTACCGAGAATTTCGATACATTTCAGAGCTTGGCGCGACTCTGGCGGCAATATCGCCACCTGGCCAAGGCAGCGTCGGCAAACAATATAAGAATTGTGAATGCCAGCCCCGGAGGTGAATTGGATGAGTTCCCTAGTGATTCACTCGAATCCTTTGGCATTTGAGTCTGCACCGAAGCATGAAAAACTTGATGACCACCTTGCGCTCTCGATTCAAACAGATGATAGAACGCGAAACAACGCCCGTGAATGGATATGTGGGGCGATTTGAAGACTGGCAAGCGGCCAAAGGTCAGACCATGGGCTATCAGGACCCTGCAATCGCAGAGAAAGTTGCTGCGGCGGTAAAAAAAATCCTGTCCGGCACTGCGATATATGAACGCGATTCAATGCTTTTTGAGCGCAGGGAATTTTCTTTTCCTTTAGCTGCCACACTGCTTTGGATTGCAACCAAAACTCAAGGGCAGTTGCGTGTTCTGGATTTTGGCGGAGGGTTGGGTACCAGCTATTTTCAGAACAAGCCGTTCATGAATTGGATTTCTCACGTCGAATGGTCTATTGTCGAGCAACCAAGTTTCGTTGAGCAGGCTAGCACCGTGTTTCGTGGTCATCCGTTGAATTTTTATTCAAACTTGAACGAGGGACTTCAGGCGGTAAAACCACAATTCGCTTTACTGTCCAGTTCACTCCAGTATGTCGAGAAGCCCTATGAAGTATTGAAGGAGGTCTCTGAAGCTAAGGTGGATGTGATCATGATCGATCGGACACTCTTCTCATCTGACCGCTTGGATTACGCTACCAGACAGTATGTCCCTCAGAGCATATTTCCGGCCGTAATACCTACCTGGGTCTTCAGTAAGAGAAAATTTCTGGATTACATGCAGCAAAATTATTGCCTGGTTTCGGAGTTCCCTGCCTTCAAATCAACAACCAACCTCGACCGAGATGGTCGAGCCTTGGAGGAACTCGGTTATCTATTCGTTCTGAAGGGCTCGGTCTATGCACTTGCCTTCAACCAGACATAGAGAGGCCACGTTGAATTTTATTCCCCGCCAACCAAAAGCTTGTCCGCTTTGCGGCTCACCCAGATCACTGTTGCATCGCTGGCACAGCATTTCCGACGTGCGTGCCGAATGGAAAAGAGGATTCGGTTTTGACCCTTTCGATCGTTTGGAAACAGACGATCATCTTTTTCAATATCGATGTCTGGATTGCGACTTGCGCTTCTACCACCCGGCCATCTGCGGTGATGGGGAGTTTTACAAGGAGCTCTCCACCCGCTTTGCCTGGTATTACGAGAAAGACAAGTGGGAATTCGATGTTGCCGCTGAGCTCATCTCGCAGCTGACTGATGTGCGCAGGCTCTTGGAAGTCGGATGTGGGCAAGGGCATTTCCTGACCCGAATGCACAATCTGTATGACTCCCAAGGCTTGGAATTCAATCCCAAGGCTATTGAAGATTGTCAAGAAAAGGGTCTGAACGTCTCGTCTGGGGACCTTCGTTCAATGCTGACATCCTTTGACCTTGTGGTGGCTTTTGAGGTTCTGGAGCATCTCAGCAATCCGGGGGAATTCATCGAGGAGGCGCTAAGGGTAGTCAAGACCAATGGCTATTTGCTGCTCGCCGTGCCCGATCCAGAAGGGTATTTCTCCGAGGCCGATCGGGTTCTACTGGATATGCCACCACATCATGTTCTGTCGCTGAGCAAGAAGACTTTTGAGAATATTGCAAAAACATTTCAGCTTGAAATTTTGAATATTCAACAAGAACCTTTGCGATTTCCTCATTACAAATCGTACATTAGCAACTTTCTTTCTCCCGAAGCCCCAACTGTCGAAAAGCAGCCGCTGCTCAAGCGGCTGATGCGCAGGTTTCTGGGCATTGATCTGGATGTGGAGAGGCGCAAGCTCGTGGAGCAGTTGACGGCGATTCAACTGGCGACGTCTTACCCCATCGCCAAGGCAGGACTGACAGGTCAGACTCACCTGGCGCTATTTCGCAAGATCGCTTGACACTGACAATGCAGATTTATGCACTCATCCCCGTCTTCAACCGCCTGCACCACACGCAGCGGGTGATCGAATCACTGCGGGCGCAGACGCACACGAGGGAGGTGCGCATCGTCGTGATCAACGATGGTTCGACCGACGGAACGCGGGACTTCCTGGCGGCTCAGGCCGATGTAACCACCCTCGAGGGCGACGGGTCGCTCTGGTGGGGCGGGGCGATCGACCTCGGGTTGCGGCACGTGCTAACCACTGCATCATCCGACGACTATGTGCTGTTTCTCAACAACGACACCTGGTTCGCGCCGGACTATGTCGAGACGCTGGTGCGAGTGAGCCGCGAAGGCGGCGGCGCGGCCGTGGGCAGCGTGATCCATGAGGAAAACCGCGATGACCCGCTGGTCAGCATCGGCCCGCGCATCAACCTCAACCGCATTGCGGTCTGGGATCTTCTCGCAGAGGTGCCGACAGAGGAGCGACGGGCACCTAAACCGGTCTACCGAGTGGATGCCCTTTCCGGTCGGGGTACCCTGTATCCCGTGGGCCTGTTCAAGGCCCACGGTGGCATGCGCCCCCGCCTTTTGCCGCATTACCTGGCTGACTACGAGATCGCCATGCGGTTCGCGCGCGACGCCAAAATCCCTTTGCTCGTCAGCAGCCAGGCGATCGTGTTCTCGCCGCCGGTGTACGGCAACGAAGTGGCCCAGTTGGGCTGGTGGGAGCGGCTCTTCGGCCAACGCTCGTCGAGCAACATCATCCGCCGGCTGGTCTTCTACGGCATGGTCGGCGGCCCCATCCAGCGCCTGACCGCCCCAATGCGCCTGGCCTATTTCGGGCTGTCGCGCTACCTCCACGAAAAATTCAAACCCGTCCTATCCCGCACATGAACAAAGAAGACACGACGTGCATCGCCTGTGGTTCGCCCACGGCGGTGTTCATCGACCGCATTTGGGACGACCGTTATGGATGTCCGGGTGTGTTCTCGGTACGCCTATGCACCTCCTGCGGCCAGATGGAGACCACGCCACGCCTTACCGAAGCCGATCTGCCCGCGCTGTACAGCCAGTACTACCCACGGCGCAACATCGACTACGACGCGCTCGAAAGCGAGAGCGCCCTGGTCGGGAAGAAGCATGCCCGCTTCAAGCGCTGGCTGGCCGGCACGGATAACCAGGGTCACTACCTCGCCCAGCCCGGCCAGCGGGTGTTGGACATCGGCAGCGGCTCTTGTCTGTCCTTGCTCGAACTGCGGCAGCTCGGCGTCGAACCCTATGGCGTGGAGGCCGACCCCAACGTCGCGGTCATTGCCCAGCGTTACGGTCTGAATGTCCACATTGGCAGCATCCACGACAACCCGTTCCCCGGACAAGTGTTCGATCTCATCACACTCAACCAAGTGATTGAGCACGTGCCAAATCCGGCGGCCCTGCTGTGCGTGGTACGCGATCGACTGGCGCCAGGCGGCCACATCGTGCTGTCGTTTCCCAATGTATCATCGTGGCAGCGCAGGCTGTCGGGGTCGAGGTGGATTAACTGGCATGTGCCCTACCATCAGCATCATTTCAACAGGCGCTCGTTTACCCTTTTGGCTCGACAACAGGGCTATGAAGTGGTGAGTGCCCGCTCAATTACCCCCAACCTGTGGACTCTCCTGCAGTTGCGTGCCATGGGCCGCGCGCCGCATGAAGGTGTGGCATCAGAAGCTTGGCAAAGCGCCCCGGTGTCGGGCGCCGAACTGCCGTCCTTCACGTGCCGATTGAAGAATGCGCTGCTGCGGCGGCTACGCAAGATGGCAGGGGCCCTTCTGGCGGTCCTCAACCGCATCGTTGATTTGCTCGGCGTGGGCGACAGCTTGCTGGTCGTGCTGAAAAAAACTAATGATAGAAACTGACAGCAGGTAGCTCACATGAAGGTGGTCATACTCGATACGTACTACCCCCGTTTCCTCAAGACATTTTATGCCCAGCATGACGGGTTGGGCCATGCGCCATCGCAAGAACAGACCCAGACCCTCCTGAAGGCGGCGTTCGGCACCTCGGATTTCTACTCACGCCATCTGAAGAGCCTGGGTGTGGACGCCCACGACCTGATCGCGAACTGCGTGCCCCTGCAAAAAGCCTGGGCCACGGAAAACGAGGTCCCGTTCAGCGCGTGGGCACTGCGCCTGCCGCATCGCACGTTCCGGCTGCCGGTCATCGGCGCCAGGCTGGCGGCGCTGCCCGGTCTGATGGAAGTGGCGATCGCACAGGTGCGCGCCCTGAAGCCGGATGTGCTGTATTGCCAGGACCTGAGTTTCTTCCCGGGACACGTGCTTCAGGAGCTCAAATCACACGTCCGCCTCGTCGTCGGGCAGATCGCCTGCCCGTTGCCGCCGGAGTCCTTCCTAAAGGGCTACGACCTGATCCTGACCTCCTTCCCCCATTTCGTGCCGCGCCTGCAGGCGCTCGGGGTCGCCTCCGAATACTTCCGCATCGGTTTCGACACGCGGGTACTGGAATTGCTCGGCACCGTGCAGAAGGACATCGGCGCAAGCTTTGTCGGCGGCATCAGCCGGCACCATGGCAAGGCCGTGCCCCTGTTGGAGTACCTTGCCACGAACACGCCCATCGAGATCTTCGGCTACGGCGCCAAGACGCTGCCGCGTTCTTCCCCTATCCGCCGACGTCACCATGGTGAGGTCTGGGGCCTGGACATGTACCGCGCTTTGGCGCGCAGCAAGGTCACCCTCAACCGTCACATCACCGTGGCCGAGAACAACGCTAACAACATGCGCCTATACGAGGCCACTGGCGTGGGCTCTCTGCTTATAACGGACCGCAAGGACAATCTCGGTGAGATATTCGAGGTAGGTAAGGAAGTCGTGGCCTACTCCTCGCAAGAGGAGGCGGCAGAGCTGATCCGATACTACCTGGCCCATCCGGATGAAGCCCAAGCCATTGCGCGCGCCGGCCAAGCCCGTACCTTGCGCGAGCATACCTATCGCCACCGCATGGAAGAACTGGTTCCCATCCTGCAGCGCCACCTGCAAGGACATGCGACGTGAGGTCTGCACTTCGCTCGATGCTGAACCGCTTTCCCCGCCTCAAGCGGTTGCTCAAGAATCTGGCGCAGAGACTGCCCGCGGGTGCGGGGATCTCTTCGCACTATGTGCAGATCAAGGGACAGGAGGCAGAGCAGGAGTCCAGTCGTCTGCGCGGCGCCTGGCAGTCGCTGGATCTGCCGTTGCGGCAACGGGAACTTGTTGATACCCAGCTGGCGGCCTTGCGGAGCGGCGAGCCGGTGGATGTCTTTGACGTCATGACGTACGCCTTGCGCGCCCTGCCTTCTGACGTGTGTGGTCTGTCGGTGTTGGAGGTGGGATGCTCCAGTGGCTTCTACTCCGAGGTATTTGAGATTGCCGGTCTGGACGTGCACTACGCCGGCTGCGACTATTCCGATGCCTTCATCGGGCTCGCGCGCCAGAAGTACCCCGCGCTGCGCTTCGACGTCGAAGACGCCACGGCATTGAAGTACGGCGACGATGCCTTTGACATCGTCATCTCCGGCTGTTGCCTGTTGCATATCCCCGAATATGAGGCAGCCGTGACCGAGACGGCGCGGGTGGCGCGTTGCTACGCCATCTTCCATCGCACACCTGTGGTGCTGGGGCAGCCCAATGTGTACTACCGCAAACAGGCCTACGGCGTGGAGACGGTAGAGATCCATTTCAACGAACCGCAGTTCCTGGCGCTGCTTGCGTGTCACGGCCTAGAACTGATCGCGACCTACACCCTTGACGAATCTGTCCAGGGCGGTGTTGGATCGGCCAACCGCACCTATGTGTGCACGAAGAAAAATCAATGACCCCCCGTTATTTTTGCACGCTGTTTGACAGCAACTACCTGCTAAAGGGCCTTGCGATGATTCGCAGCTTGGCGCGTTATTGTCCCGGCATGAAAATTCATGTGCTTTGTATGGACGACCAGACTAAGCTCATCCTCGAATCGCAGAGCATGGCCTTCGTGAATTGCATTGCCCTGGCAGAGATTGAGACCGAGGAACTGCTCAAGGCAAAGGCGGATCGCGGCGTGGCAGAGTACTGCTGGACGCTTTCATCCTGCTTCACCTGGTATGTGATGCAGAATTATCAAGAAATCGACTTTCTTACCTATGTGGATGCCGATCTGCTGTTTTATTCCGATGTACAGCCCCTGTTCGATGAAATCGGCGATGCTTCGATCGCCATCATTGAGCACCGATTTTCGCCGCGTCTGCAGGATCGTGAAGTAAACGGCCGATTCTGCGTTGAGTGGGACAGCTTCCGCCGTGATGAGCAGGGACTGGCCTGTCTGTCGCGCTGGCGTGAGCAATGCATCGAGTGGTGCTACTACCGCCTGGAAGACGGCAAGATGGGTGACCAGAAATACCTCGATGCGTGGCCTGGCCTTTATTCCGCGTGCCATATCCTGATGCATCCGGGTGCCGGTATTGCACCATGGAACTATGCACAATACCAATTCGATAACGACGCAGGGGGCAATATCACGGTCGAAGGTGCGCCGCTTATCTTCTACCACTTCCATCAGTTCCAGTTGCTGGAGAACGGCAAGTTCGATCGCCTGTCCACCTTCTACACCTCGGAATGCGCGGAGCCAGCTGCGGTGTACGAAACCTACGAAGCCGAGCTCAAGAAATGCCTGGCCGATGTGCGCGCCGTGGCGCCGGATTTCAAGGGCGGCCTGAAACCCGTTTCCAGTGTACGCGGCCGCCGCTTCATCCAGCAATTCGTGCCTATGTGGGCCAAAGAAATCGCGCGCCGCTTTCTGCGTTACTGATTTATGCAAGCCGATCCGCTTATTTCCGTCATCACGGTTTGCTACAACAGTGCAGCGACGCTCGGGCGTGCGCTGCAGTCCGTGGCGGATCAGGATTGGACGCGCGTGGAGCATATCGTCATCGATGGAGCTTCCCGGGACGGGACGGCAGGAATCATCGAGCAGTTTCGATCACGCCTGGCGCACGTACTCAGCGAACCTGACGAAGGCATTTATGATGCGATGAACAAAGGCCTGGATCGGGCCAGCGGCGACATCGTCTGTTTTCTGAATGCCGACGATCAGTACGCCGCAAATACCGTGCTGTCACGAGTTGCGACACTGATGCATGAGCACCAACTTGATGCGCTAATGGGTGATGTGGGGTTTTTTCATCAAGCGAACCCACAGCTCATGGTACGCCGCTACCGCTCCAATCGTTTTACGCCGGGCCGATTGGCCTGGGGCTGGATGCCAGCCCATCCGGCGTTGTTTCTGAGCCGCGCGGTGGTGCGCCGTGTTGGGCGCTTCAAGACGGATTACCGCATCGCGGGCGACTATGAGTTCATCGTGCGCGCTTTCCATGGCCAGGAAGTTCGCTATCGCCACCTGCCAGAGGTTCTAGTGAATATGCAGACCGGGGGGGCCAGTACCGGCGGATTTGGCGCAAAGCTGCGTCTCAATCGCGAAGTGCTGCGAGCCTGCCGTGAGAATGGCTTGCAGACCAATATCGTGAAGATACTATCGAAATACCCGGCAAAAATACTAGAGTTTTTACACAGATGAGAGTGCTCGTTACCGGTGCAAACGGCTTCGTGGGTAGCGCCTTGTGCCCTCATCTGGTTGCGTTAGGGCATGAAGTGATTCCTGTCGTTCGCCGACCGAGTAGCATTGCCGACGAAGTCATCGTTCACGGTGCGGAATCTTGGAAAGCCGCTCTAAAGGGGTGTGACTGCGTGATCCAACTGGCTGGGCGAGCCCACGTTATGCAAGATCAAGAACGAGATCCCTTGCAAGCATTCCGTACGAACAATGTCGACACTACGATTGAGCTCGCAAAATGGGCTGTTGAGGCGGGCGTTCGTCGATTCGTCTTTATGAGCACAATCAAAGTGAATGGCGAAGAAACCGCATTAGGCTGCAGTTTCAGTCCAAATAATCCTGTTGCCCCCAAAGATCCCTATGCGATTTCCAAGTGGGAGGCTGAACAGGGTCTTCTAGAAATAGCAAAGAGTACCGGGCTGGAGTTGGTCATCATCCGTCCGCCGCTTGTCTATGGCCCCGGTGTCAAGGGAAATTTCGCATCCTTGATCAAGTGGGTAAAGAATGGGGTTCCCCTACCGTTAGGGGCTATTCACAATCGGCGATCGATGATTGGGTTGGATAATTTAGTGAATTTCACCGCACTCTGTGCAGACATCGACGCGTCCCCAAATGCCAAGGGTCAAGTCTTTCTGGTGTCCGATGGTGAAGATGTTTCGACAGCTGAACTTTTACGCAAGGTCGCGAAGGCATACAGGCGCAATAGTCGCCTGTTTCGAGTCCCGGAGGGTTTGATGCGTGTGGCAGCCCGGTGGATGGGGAAAGATTCAATTGCCGACCGTCTCTTTGGATCCTTGGTGGTCGATGATTCGAAAGCTCGGCAGATGCTCGGCTGGCATCCTCAATTAAGCATGGACGAGCAACTACAAAAAATGGCGCAACATGACTCGCGTGTTTGATGTCGTTCTGTCCCTTTCTGGACTGATTATTGGGGCTCCCGTTTTGGTCATGTTGTCAGTATTGGGTTGGTTGGATACCAGATCACCCCTGTTCCGGCAGGAACGTGTTGGTCGCCATCAAAAGCCATTCACCTTGGTGAAGTTCCGCACCATGCGGCCCGATACGGCGTCGGTTGCCACCCACCTAGCAGATGCATCGGCCGTGACTAGGCTGGGACATTTTTTACGCCGCAGCAAGCTGGATGAGCTGCCCCAATTGTGGAACGTGCTCAAAGGTGAGATGAGCTTGGTGGGGCCGCGCCCTTGCCTGTTCAGCCAGGAGGACTTGATTGTGGAACGAGCCGAGCGACAGGTGTTCAATGTCCGCCCGGGCATTACTGGCTTGGCGCAAATCCAGGGGATAGACATGTCCACTCCACGGCTGCTTGCTGAAACGGATGCACGCATGCTTCAGAATTTGGGTGTGCCGGCATACTTCATGTACATCATCAAGACGGTCACCGGCGCAGGCCGTGGAGATCGTATTCGGCAGGAGTGACGATGAAAAAGCCGCTATCCACACTGGCAGTTCCTGTGCTAGCACTGCCAAGACCGGCGAAGCGCTTCGTAGCCCTGATAGTCGATCTCAGTTTGTGCGTGTTGACGGTCTGGCTGGCCTACTACCTGCGGCTCGGGGAGTTCATCAGCTTTGCTAGGTCAAGCGAGTGGGCACAAGGGGCCGTTTGGGCAGGCGCCGCGTCCATTGGCATTGCGCTGCCCATCTTCATCGTGTCAGGTCTGTACCGCGCCATCTTCCGCTACAGCGGCTGGCCAGCCTTGCTGGCCGTGGCACGCGCGGTGGGCATTTACAGCTTGTTGTATGCCTCCGCCTTCACCGCCATTGGCGTGGCCGGGGTGCCCCGCACAGTGGGCATCATCCAGCCCATGCTGTTGCTGCTGTTCGTGGGCGCATCTCGTGCATTCGCCAGGGTCTGGCTGGGTGACCAGTACTTGAGCATTCTGAAGCATGCGTCGCGCCCCAGGGTGTTGATCTATGGTGCAGGCACCACCGGCCGCCAGTTGGCGGCGGCCATGGCCAATAGCCACGAAATGCAGGTGGCAGGGTTCCTGGACGACGACGACCGCCTGCATGGCCACGTACTCAACGGCCAGCCCATCTACAACCCGGCTGATCTGGATAACTTAGCCACCACGCTAAACATCAGCGATGTGCTACTGGCCATGCCTAGCCTCTCGCGTCGCCGCCGCAACGAGATCCTGGGGCAGATCCGTGTGGCAAAAGTCGCTGTGCGCACCCTGCCCAGCGTGACCGATTTGGCGCAAGGCAAAGTCAGCATTTCCGACCTGCGTGAACTGGACATTGACGACCTGCTCGGTCGCGAACCGGTGATGCCCAATCACATCCTGCTGGCCATGAATGTGCGCAGCAAGGTGGTGATGGTTACGGGTGCTGGTGGGTCGATTGGCAGCGAACTTTGCCGACAAATTCTTACTGTCGGCCCATCCAAACTGCTGCTGATCGAGCAGAGTGAGTTTGCCCTCTATGCCATTCACCAGGAGCTTGAAGAAAAACTCGCTGGTCGCGACATCGCGTTGGTGCCACTGCTGGCCTCGGTACAAGACAACGAGCGTATGCACGAGATCATGTCCACCTGGCACCCGGACACGGTCTACCATGCAGCCGCTTACAAGCACGTGCCTTTGGTCGAGCACAACCCGGCTGAAGGCATCAAGAACAACGTGCTCGGAACACTCAAAACAGCAAAGGCGGCTGCTGAAAACGGCGTTTCAGACTTTGTGCTGATCAGCACCGACAAGGCGGTGCGCCCGACCAACATCATGGGCGCCAGCAAGCGGCTTGCAGAAATGGCCCTTCAGGCAATTGCTGCAACCAACCCCGGCACCAAGTTCAGCATGGTCCGATTTGGCAACGTGCTGGGCTCGTCTGGATCAGTGGTCCCCAAGTTCCGGCAGCAGATCCGCGACGGAGGTCCGATCACTCTGACACATCCAGAAATCACCCGTTACTTCATGAACATCCCGGAAGCCTCGCAACTGGTGATCCAGGCTGGTGCCATGGCCAAAGGGGGCGATGTGTTCGTGCTTGACATGGGCCAGTCGGTCAAGATCATGGACCTAGCGCGACGGATGATTGAACTCTCGGGTTTGACTGTTAAGGACGAGCAAAATCCCGGAGGTGACATTGAGATTGAAATCACCGGCCTGCGTCCTGGTGAGAAGCTCTACGAAGAACTGCTAATTGGCGACAACCCCAAGCCCACTTCCCACTCGAGGATCATGAAAGCTCACGAAGAGTTCATCCCGTGGGCAGAGCTTGAAGGCCAGCTCAGATCGCTGGAGATGGCGCTCAATGTGAACGACGTCGGCGTCATCCGGCTGATGATGGAAAAACTCGTCGCTGGCTACACCCCGAGCGATGAGATTGTCGATTGGGTGTATCTGGAGCAGGAAGCCGAGGCACAAGCCTTGGGGCTGGCTGGTTAAACCACACGGTCAGCCATAACCATCTTGCTATGCCTGCCTTTCCTCAATCCAATGCGATTCTGGGCCGTAGGACTCGTTGCCAGACTCCATGACGATGATCAGCGTTTCCCGGTTCTCGGGCGTGTCTGGGTGCCAGAGGCCACCTTGGATCGGCTCGTCGGCAATACTGCGGCGACCAATAACGTTCCACGCAACTCGAATTTCGTTCATTGCACCACCCCAGTGTGATCAGGCGATGCGGCGATTTTGAACTACTGGGGGGCAATTTCCAAGAGTCGCGAGAAGATAGGGTGTAATTCTTCTCGGACGGTGCGGGCGGCATTCAGCGGGGTAGAGTCCGAGTCGCATACAACGGACGCAGGCGAGTACTGCGAGATCCAGTGCGTAACCATATTGTGACAGGCCGTATGGGACGGTTTATCGCTTGGGGCCTACGAGCAGTTGGTGGTGCTGACGCTTCTGGTTGAGTCCGAATTACTTCGCCGTGAGGCTTGGTCGAAGCCCGCAGCATTTCGGCCTCGAATGCTTCAACATCCTGGACCCGATAGCGCACCTGGTTGCCAAGCTTGAGAAACATCGGACCGCCCGCCTCTGTGCGCCAGCGTTCTAGCGTTGCTTCACTGATTTGCCAACGCTCGGCCAACTCGATCTGGGTCATGCATCGTCTGTCCATAGTAAATATCCTTCTGTCGGGGTTGTCGGGACGCCACCAGCGAGTGGCGTTCGTTCATGGTGCGAGGAGTTTGGTCACATCATTCGCGTGAGGCCCGGCTGGATGTCCCCAAGAGGGATGATTCGATGTGTCGTCTGATTTTTGCTTTCAGCTTCGATGGTGCGTTGGCGTGCCCAATCTAAGATTTCATCGAGTTTGAAGCGCACCATTTTCCCAACGCGATAGTGTGGCAAGCCAATCTTTTTGCGTTCACCAGGGTGCGTCAGCAGGTAAAGCGGGATGTCAATCTTGGCAGCAATTTCTCGGGCGGTCAGAAAGCTCGGGTTGTTAAATTGCTCGGGATCGCAAGTGACTCCATCGGTTGATTCGTGTAAGGATTCAAACTCGAAGGCCAAAATTTCGTCGATGGGATACGAAACCCGTTTCGACAGCTTGAAGTATTTGGG
>SXGT01289057.1_pt1 | contig 27555 bp, 25 predicted proteins | sample 3176221 | NCBI WGS metagenome assembly SXGT01 (sample SAMN11356862, study PRJNA531348) | freshwater metagenome | isolation source: freshwater sample F1-120 | place: China: Fuxian Lake, Yuxi | collected 2017-12-25
TACTTCTTGAACGTCAAGGGCCCCGAACTGCTCAACAAGTACGTCGGCGAAACCGAGCGCCAGATCCGCCTGATCTTCCAGCGGGCGCGCGAAAAGAGCGAGGAGGGCGTGCCGGTCATCGTGTTCTTCGACGAGATGGACTCGTTGTTCCGCACGCGCGGCACGGGTATCAGCTCCGACATCGAGTCGACCATCGTGCCGCAGTTGCTGGCTGAGATCGACGGCGTCGAGAGCCTGAAGAACTGCATCGTCATCGGCGCATCGAACCGCGAAGACCTGATCGACCCGGCAATCCTGCGTCCGGGTCGACTCGATGTGAAGATCAAGATCGAACGGCCCGACGCCGACTCTGCGCGCCAGATCTTCTCCCAGTACCTCACGACCGAACTCCCGATCGCCGAGGACGAGACGAAGAAGGCGCGCGGCGACGACACCAAGGCAGTCGGTCGCATGATCGAGCACGCGGTCGAGGCGATGTACGACACCGGTGACGAGAACAAGTTCCTCGAAGTGACCTACCAGAACGGCGACAAGGAAATTCTCTACTTCAAGGATTTCTCGTCGGGCGCAATGATCGAAAACATCGTGCGTCGAGCGAAGAAGCTCTCCATCAAACGGGCGATCGCAGGGGGCGGCAAGGGCATCTGCACCCAAGAACTGCTGGACTCGATCAAACAAGAGTTCCGCGAACACGAAGACCTGCCGAACACCACGAACCCCGATGACTGGGCCAAGATCTCGGGCAAGAAGGGCGAGCGCATCGTCTACGTGCGCACGATCGTCCAACGAGGCGAGGAAGCCAAGGGTGGCAAGCAGATCGAACGGGTGACCACCGGCCAGTACCTCTAGGCGCCCCGAGTCGTCGGCGCAACCAGCGCCGCGACGATGGATCCGACCCGACCATCCGTCCGCCGATCTTTGCGGACGATTCGCGCCGCAGCGCGAGGCGCGGTGCCGCGCCGTCGTTGACTCCAGCGTGTGTCGGACGAATGTCCTGTCCGGTTCCACCTAGGCTCGCCCGGTGGCCGTACCGAAGCTCTGCGGGATCGAGACCGAATACGGCGTGGTCCTGCGCGGCGCAGCGGACCCCAACCCCGTTTTGGCGTCGTCGCTCCTGATCAACGGCTTTGTCGATCAGCGCCGAATCGGTTGGGATTTCGAGGACGAGTCACCCGGTACCGACGCTCGCGGTTTCGCCCGCGACGGCGCGCAGCCGCCCGACATCGAGACGCACCTCGTCAACGCAGTGCTCACGAACGGTGCTCGCTACTACGTCGACCACGCGCATCCTGAGTACTCGAGTCCCGAGTGCAGCGACGCGCTCCAGGCGGTGCTCTACGACAAGGCCGGTGAACGGATCCTCGCCCGATCGATGCAAGCGGCCCGTCGTCTGGTCAACGAAGGCCAAGAGATCGTTGTCTACAAGAACAACTCCGACGGCAAAGGCAACAGTTACGGCTGCCACGAGAACTACCTCGTCGATCGCGGCGTGCCGTTCGTGCAACTGGTGCGCAACCTCGTTCCGTGGTTCGTCACTCGACAAGTGTTTTGCGGCGCAGGCAAGGTCGGCAGTGAGAACGGCGCCGAACGCGTCGATTTCCAAATCAGTCAGCGCGCCGACTTCTTCGAGGAAGAAGTCGGACTCGAAACCACGCTGAAACGACCGATCGTCAACACGCGCGACGAACCGCATGCCGACCCCCAGCGATATCGGCGCCTCCACGTCATCGTCGGCGACGCCAACTTGTGCGAAGTGTCGACCCTGTTGAAAGTCGGCACCACGTCGATCGTGCTGGCAATGATCGAAGACGGGTTCGTGACAAAGGATCTCTCGATCACGGCGCCCGTCCCGGCGATGCAGCAGGTCTCGCACGATCTCACGTTGCGCCGACCGCTCGCGATGGCGGACGGCTCGCGCGCGACCGCCATCGAAGTGCAGTGGGAGTTCCTGCGGCTCGCCCGCAAGTACGCCGACGAGGTCGGTCTCGACGCCTGCGGCGGCGACGAACTCGGCGCGGTCGTGCTCGATCGTTGGGAGCAGACACTCGCAGCACTGGAGCGCGACCCCGATGAACTCGACGGGGTGCTGGATTGGGTGACGAAGTACCGCCTCTTGCGGGCTTATGCCGACCGCGACGGGCTCGACTGGCGTAACGCCAAACTCGCGCTGCTCGACCTTCAATATCACGACGTCCGCCCCGATCGGTCGCTGTACGAGCGGCTCGTCAATGCGGGCAAGGTCGAACGTGTGCTCAGCGAATCCGACGTGACCGCAGCAATGGTCGAACCGCCGCCCACGACCCGGGCGTTCTTCCGCGGCACCGTGCTGCAGCGTTGGCCGGACGCCGTCGTTGCAGCGAACTGGGACAGTCTCGTGCTCGACGTCGGCACCGATCCGCTACGACGGATTCCGATGATGGAGCCCACGCGAGGCACTCGCGAACACGTTGGCGCGCTCTTCGAGGCGGCGCGAACCCCTCGTGACCTGGTGGAACTGCTGCAAGGTCCGTGAATCCTCGGCCAAAGCCGCAACTCGCGCCAGTGCGGTGCCGATAGGTGCATAGGATCGCCGACGATCGCCGAGGAGGGTCCTTCACCCATGGCCGAGCGTGAGCGCAAGCAAAAACCCGCACCGAGCAAACGCGACGAACCGGTCGCCGACGCCGCCGCGCCCAGTGAGAAGGGCGAGAAGCTGAAGGACGAGCTCGACGACCTGCTCGATGAGATCGATTCGGTTCTCGAAGCGAACGCCGAAGACTTCGTTCGTTCGTACGTACAAAAGGGTGGCGAGTAACCCGTCGTAGCTCGGGTCGCCCCCTAGATTCCGCGCCGATGGTCGATCACCCGCTCCCGTTCTTTGCCCCGACGTTCGATCCGGGCCCGTCGTTCCTCGAATTGCTCCGCCGCGTGCACCCGGGATCGATGCCGGGTGTCGGCCTGTCGCAGACGAGCGCCGCGGCCCCCGAGATCCCCCACGCGACCACCGTGGTCGCGATCCGGTGCGCGGGCGGGGTCGTCATGGCCGGTGATCGGCGGGCGACCGCGGGCTACACGATCGCCGGCCGCCGTATGGAGAAGGTCCAACCGGCCGACGATTTCTCTGGCGTTGCGATCGCCGGTAGCGCCGGGCCAGCGGTCGAGATGATTCGGCTCTTCCAGACCCAACTCGAGCACTACGAGAAGGTCCAGGGCGATCAGCTCAGCCTCGAAGGCAAAGCGAATCAACTCGCTCAGATGGTGCGGGCCAACTTGCCTGCCGCGATGCAAGGTTTCGTGGTCGTTCCGCTCTTTGCGGGTTACGACCACCGTCGTGAGCGGGGCCGGGTCTTCACCTATGACGCCACCGGTGGACGCTACGAAGAACTCGACTTCGCGACCACGGGCAGCGGATCGGTACACGCCCGCAACTGGATCAAGAGCGGCTGGGCCGAATCGATGAGCGCCGACGACGCCGTGGCGCTGGCAATCCGCTCGCTGTTCGCCGCGGCCGATGAAGACGTTGCAACGGGCGGACCCGACCTCGTGCGGCGCATCTACCCAACCGTCGCGATCATCGACGCGGATGGTTACCGCGGGCTCGACGACGACACGGTCGAACAACGCAGCCACGAGTTGCTCGGCGGCCCCGAACGCGGCGGCGACGGGGGAACGAACTAATGAGCACACCGTTCTACGTCTCGCCCGAGCAGGTGATGAAGGACCGCGCCGAGTACGCGCGCAAGAACATCGCCCGCGGCCGTGACCTCGTTGCGATGTGTTGCGAACCCGGTGTCTTGCTCGTCGCCGACAACCCGAGCAGGACGTTGTCGAAGATCAGCGAGATCTACGACCGCATCGCGTTCGCGGCAGTGGGCAAGTACAACGAGTTCCAGATGCTCAAGGTCGCGGGTATCCGCAGCGCCGACATGAAGGGTTTCAGTTACAGCCGCGAAGACGTTGCGGCTCGTGAGCTGGCCAACGCCTACGCCCAGACGCTCGGCCAGGTGTTCACGCACGAGATGAAGCCGTACGAGGTCGAGCTCTTGGTGTGCGAGGTCGGCGAGGAACCCGACGGTGACGAGCTGTACCACATCTTCTACGACGGCGTGGTCATCGACGAGCACGGTTGCTCGGCAATGGGCGGCAACGCCGAGTCGGTCCTCGAAGCGCTCCGCGCTCGGTACTCGGTCGATCTCGATCTCGAAGCGGCCGTGAAGCTCGGTGCCGAAGTGCTCGGCGGTGAAGCCGGCGCGCTGGCGGCCGAGCAACTCGAGGTCGCGTTCCTCGATCGCGGGCGGGGTCGTCGCACATTCCGACGGATCAAGAACGGCGAGCTCGACGCACTCCTCGCCTGAGGGTCGGTGATCTCATGGATCGACGCATCTTCGGGATCGAGAACGAGTACGGCGTGACGTGCACGTTGCGAGGTCAACGCCGCCTGAGCCCCGACGAAGTCGCCCGGTATCTGTTCCGACGGGTCGTGTCGTGGGGTCGCAGTTCGAACGTCTTTCTCGAGAACGGCGCGCGGCTCTACCTCGACGTCGGAAGCCATCCCGAATACGCCACCCCCGAATGCGATTCGTTGCTCGACCTGGTCGTGCACGACAAGGCAGGGGAGCGGATTCTCGAGAACCTCGTCATCAGTGCCGAGCAACGCCTCCGCGAAGAGGGGATTCGGGGCGAGGTCTACCTCTTCAAGAACAACACCGACTCGGCGGGCAACAGCTACGGATGCCACGAGAACTATCTCGTCGAACGCGAGGGCGACTTCGCGAAGGTGACCGATGTTCTGATCCCGTTCCTCGTGTCGCGCCAGATCTATGCCGGTGCCGGCAAGGTGCTCCAGACCGCACGCGGCGCGATGTTCTGCATGGCCCAGCGCGCCGAACACATCTGGGAAGGTGTCTCGTCGGCGACGACTCGCTCCCGCCCGATCATCAACACACGCGACGAACCGCACGCCGACGCCGAACGATTTCGTCGGTTGCACGTAATCGTCGGCGACTCGAACATGAGCGAGTACGCGACCTACCTGAAATGCGGAACGACCTCGATCATCTTGAAGATGCTCGAAGAAGACGGCGCGCCGTGGCGCGACCTCACGCTCGAGAATCCAATCCGGGCAATTCGCGAGATCAGCCACGACATCACGTGTCGTCGGCGGGTGCGATTGGCGAACGGCCGGGAGCTGTCGGCATTCGAAATCCAGACCGAGTACCTGACACGCGCGCTGAAGTTCGCGAAGCGTCGCGGTCTGCCGGACCAAGAGCAGCGGGCGCTCGACATGTGGGAACACGTGATGACCACGATCGAACGTGACCCGCTCGAGCTGCGTACTGAGGTCGACTGGGTGATCAAGCACCACCTCGTCGAGGCGTACCGAGCCAAACACGATCTACCGCTCGCGCACCCGCGGGTCGCCTTGGTCGACCTCGCTTATCACGACATCACCCGCTCGCGATCGCTCTACTCCAAGATGGCCGACCGTGGCCTGGTCGAACGCCTGGTCGACGACGAAGCCATCGACCACGCGGTCGACAACCCGCCCGAAACCACCCGGGCGCGGTTGCGCGGCGCGTTCATCAAACGGGCCAAGGAGCGCAAACGCGACTACACCGTCGATTGGGTGCACTTGAAGCTCAATGACCAAGCGCAGCGAACGGTGCTCTGCAAGGATCCGTTCAAGTCCCGCGACGACCGCGTCGAACGGCTCATCGCCTCGCTCTGACGACGACGTTGTTCGGGAGCGACAAACTTCCCGATGGCGCGAACACCTGCGGGCGACACGCGCGTAGGGTCGGGCAATGGTCGCGTTTCGCAGCGGGGTTGTGCGCGAGGTGATCGACGAACGCGCCGGGCTCCAGAAGATCCGTGTCGACATCGATGGCGCTGCCGCTCGTGCGTACGTCCTGACCGACCTGATCGGCGTCGTAGCGGTCGGCGACGAAGTCGTCTGTAACACAACCGCGGTCGAACTCGATCTGGGTACCGGTGGCTGGCACTTCGTCCACTGGAACTTGGCCCGGCGGTCGTTCGAACAACGCGGCCGTGGCCACATCATGAAGTTGCGGTACACGAGCCTGCAGGCCGACACCGGCAGTACCGAAGAACGTGAACCGGCGCTGGCCGCCGTTGCGAGCACGCCAGGTCTCGTCGTGGTCGGAGCGAGCCTGCACAGCCAGGTCGCCGGCATCGCCGTCGCGGTGCGGCGAGCGGCGCCGAACGCACGGATCGCATACGTCATGACCGATGGCGCAGCGTTACCACTGGCGCTTTCCGATCTCGTCGCTGCGTTGCGGTCGGCAGGGCAGATCGACGTCACGATCACCTGCGGGCACGCGTTCGGTGGCGATCACGAGGCGGTCTCGTTGGCGTCGGCCTTGGCGATCGCCCACGTCATCGAGTCGGTCGACGTCGCAATCGTCGCGATGGGGCCGGGCATCGTGGGCACCGGCACTGCGCTCGGGACGACCGCGATCGAACTCGCAACGGTCATCGACACCGCGGGCGCGCTCGGCGCTCGCGTGGTCGTGGCGCCGCGCGGCAGCGACGGCGACGCTCGGGATCGCCACCAGGGCGTCAGCCATCACACGACCACCGCGCTCGCGCTGGCGGCGCGCCCGGCGCTGATCGCCACTCCGGCACATCGCCCTGACGTCGCTGCGTCGCTCGCCGCCGACGAACGTCTCCGTCACCATCGGGTTCTGTCGGTGAGGATCGAAGACATTGCGAGCCAGTTCGCTGCGCTCGGCCTCGACGTGCGGTCGATGGGTCGCGCCGCGGCCGACGATCCGCTCCCGCACGAATGCGCCGCGGCCGCAGGTCATGCGGCGATGGCCTCCTAGCCTGTCTCGAATGGCGACCGCCGACGGCCCCAGCCGCAACGAACGCGTCCTCAATTTGGTGGCGTTCTTGCTCGACCGGCGCCGCCCCGTGACCCGCGCCGAGATCTTGCACGAGATTCCCGGCTATGCGGGTGACAGTGAGGCGGGCCGACGTGCGTTCGAACGTGACAAAGAGATGTTGCGTTCAATGGGAGTTCCCGTCCAGGTCGTCCTCGGCACCGATGCATCCGATGCGGCGTACACGGTGGATCCCGACGAGTACTACTTGCCCGAACTCGGGCTGACCGACGACGAGACGGCCGCGCTGCGCGTCGCGGTGTCGGCGGTTGCGCTCGGCACGGGCGCCGGAGAAGGTGCACTGTTGAAACTGGGCGGATTCGCGGGAGGGGAGTCGGCGCCGATCGCGGCGTTGCCGCTCGTGCCCCAACTCGCAGCGATCTTCGACGCGTTTCGTCGCCGTTGCGTTGCCACCTTTGGCTATCGCGGTACGAAACGAACGGTTGAAGTCTGGGGCCTCACGAGCCGGCGCGGCCACTGGTACGTGATCGGGTACGACCGCGATCGTTTGGCGAACCGCACGTTTCGTGCGGATCGCATCGACGACGATGTGAAGATCGGCCCGCCCGACGCGTTCACAGTTCCGGACGAGTTTCGGCCCGACGACGCGGTCATCGAACAAGCCTGGCGCTACGGAGACGACGCGGTCACTGTCGAAATCGCGGCGGACCCGGTGCGGGTCGACGAACTGGTCGCGATCTTCGGGACCGATGTCACGGTCGGACCGCACCCTGACGGGCGTACGTTGGTCACGGTGGAGGTTGCGAACCCTGCTGCGTTGTGCTCGTTGCTGTACGACTTCGACGACACCGTCGAGGTGATCGCGCCCGACACGGTACGTCGCGAGATCATCGAATGGCTCCAAGCGATCGTTGCCGCGTCGTGAGTACGAAACCGCGCAAGGTTCCCGGTGCCGACATCCAGCGGATCTTGGCGTTGGTGCCGTTTCTGGTCGCCAACCCCGGTGTCGAAAAGGTTGTCGTCGCCGAACGATTCGGGCTGACGCTCGACGAACTCGACGCCGATCTCGACTTGGTGCTCATGATCGGTGTACCGCCGTTCAGCGGCGGTGACTACATCGACGTCGACGACGATGGGGAGCACATCACGTTGCTGATGGCCGACTCGTTTCGTCGTCCGGTTCGTCTCTCGCCGGCAGAGGGTCTGGCGCTGTTGGCCGCGGGACGAGCGTTGTTAGCGGTTCCCGGTGCCGATGCCAGCGGACCGCTGAGTGCCGCGCTGGCGAAACTCGAAGTTGCGCTCGGCGCTCCTGAACTCGTCGTGTCGTTGGCCGCGCCAACGCATCTCGACGCGGTGCGCGACAGCTACGAACGACAGGAACGCATCGAGATCGACTATCTCGGCGCGGCGCGGGCCGAACCGACGACACGGCGGATCGATCCGACTGCGGTGTTTTGCGCGGTCGGGGAGTGGTACGTCGAAGCGTTCTGTCATCATGCCGATGGCGAACGGCTGTTTCGCATCGATCGCATTCGCGCGGTGCGTCCGACCCGAGAACGCTTCGTTCCCCCGGACGACCTCGCACCGGCGCTCGAGGTGTATCGCCCACGCGCCGACGATCCCCGGGTCACGATCGACCTGCGACCACGCGCGCATTGGGTTGCCGAGCGGTACCCGGTCGAAACTCAGACACAGCGTGACAACGGCGACCTGCGGGTCCGAATCGCAGTCACCGAGCGCGCGTTCCTCGAGCGTTTGTTGGTCAGGCTCGGACCCGACGCCCGCGTCGTCGAACCAGCCGAGTGGCGCAGCGTCGCGGTCGAACCGGCTCGGCGAATCCTCGCCCGCTACGGTGCCGCTCCGTTGGGGAACCATCCCGCTCAAGCCGACGTTGGAGCAGCCGAAGGTGAATGATGACGGCGCCTCCGACTCGGCGACCGACGGCGGGAGCCAATACGTGACGAACACCATGGGCGGGGGCGGATCGACCGCCGCCGACGTGCGCAACAGCGACACCGACGTCGACCCATTGCTGAGGCCTGGCGAGGTCGCACGCGAACTCCTGCCCGACGCGCACACGCGACGGCGCCGAAAACGGTCGAACGGTTCGAAGCTGCTCATCGAATGGATTGTGCTGATCGTTGCCGCGCTCACCATCGCGCTGCTGATCAAGACGTTCTTGTTCCAGGCTTTCGTGATTCCGTCGGAGTCGATGGAGCCGACATTGCACGGCTGCACGGGGTGTTCGAACGACCGGATCCTCGTGAACAAGTTGAGTTATCGGTTGCACGATGTGAACCGGGGCGACATCGTGGTGTTCGCGGCGCCTCCGGGGTTCGACAACGGCGGCATCAAGGACTTCGTCAAGCGGGTCATCGGTCTGCCGGGCGAGACGATCGAGACGCGTAACGATCAGGTGTTCATTGACGGCAAGCCGCTCGAAGAGCCGTACATCAACCCGGATTGCACCGACCGCGGTGGCGCGATCGAACGGCAGGAGATTCCGGTTGGTCACGTGTACGTCATGGGTGACAATCGGTGCTCATCGAGCGATTCGCGTAAATTCGGAACGATCGACACCGACACGATCGTCGGGCGCGCGTTCGTACGAATCTGGCCGCTCAGCCGCTTCAAGTTCCTCTGACCGACAGGTACCCGACTCCTCGCCGGCGCGGCCACGAGCGCCGCAACGACCTGTGCTCAACGGCCCTGTGCTCAACGACGTTGCGCCCCCGGTGACTCAGCGCGGCACCCACTCGGCGATCGTGGCGACCAGCCGATCCGGACGGTCGCAGTAGAGCGCGTCGATGCCGACGTTGAGCATGGCGCGCAGGTGGCGGACTTCTTGTGCGTCCCACGCAAAGGCACCGACGTCGAAACGGTGGAAGAGCGACACGAGACCGGCAGTCCATTCGCTGTGGTGGAAGTTCATCGCGTCGATACCCGCTTGGGCCAGGTCGTAGGCGTGGCGCTCGATGGGCGTCGTGATGGTGCCCCGAAGACGGCTGTGGACAAGTCGCGCCGATGTTTGGTCTCGCCAGGGCCGGAGCACCTCGAGATCGGGATGGCACACCCACAGGCGGGTGGTGGCCCGATGCTCGTCGGCGACGGCGATCATCGGACCGATGACCTCGTGATGCTCGGCGTCGATCGAGAAGTCGAAGTCGGTGCCGAGCTGCGCATAGACGTCGGCGAGACGAGGGACGCCAAATGCCCCCAGCTCCTCGGCTGAGGTCTCGCCGACCTTCCGCCGGCGCAGGCCGCGCCCGACCGTGGCGTCGTGCACACAGACGACCTCGCCGTCCTGGCTGAGCCAGCAATCGGTCTCGAGCCCTCGGGCGCCGGCGCGCAGCGCCAGGTCGAAGGCTTCGATCGTGTTCTCCGGCGCGTCGAGCCGCGCCCCGCGGTGCGCGAAGCCGATCACCGGGACAGAACGTTCGGAAGGGTCATTGAGGGCAGACATGAGGGCAGCTCCGCCGGCAGTTTCGGTCACTCGCCGTGGTCGGTCGATATTGGATCCTCAAGCGCCCCTGGGTCCCTGCCGAAGGGATACCCGACACCGACCGGGAGGGTCGGCGCGGGGCTTACCAGGGACGGTAGACGGTGACCACGATCAGGGCGAACTGTCCGAGCTGCGGTGATGTGCAGCTCAAAGCGAGCGATCTCATCGTGCGCGTGTGTTCGGACGACGAGCGAGGCTCGTACACGTTTCGCTGTCCGGACTGCCACATGCCGGTGGCGAAGGACGCGAGCCGACGCATCGTCGATCTGCTGGTCGGCAGCGGCGTGCGGATGCAGGTGTGGCGTTTGCCGGCCGAGCTGACCGAGCAGCACGCAGGTCCGACGCTCACTCCCGACGACCTGCTCGACTTCCACTTGCTCCTGCAGACCGACGAATGGTTCGAGGGCGTCGCCGAAGAGGTCCGACGCACGATCGACCAACCGGGTCGCTAGCGTCACGAGATGACGCTGTTCAGTCTGACCGCAGTCGTGCTCACCGCCGTTGCGCTCGTCGTCGTGACCCGTGCCGCGCTCGCGGCGTCTCGTTCGGTCGACCCAACCTTGCGCGCCATCGATCGGCTCCGTGGCGACCTCCAACCGGCGCTGGTCCGGGTCCGCGCCGAGCGCGAACGGGCCGCCCAGCTTCGCCACCGTCGCTGACCCCGGTCGGTAGGCTCGGCAGCGATGTTTAACGTCGGGGGACTCGAGTTCGTGGTGATCGCGGTCGTCGCCCTGCTCGTGTTCGGCCCGAAACGTCTGCCTGAAGTGAGCCGCCAGGTCGGCACTGCGTTGCGAGAGCTACGCCGAGTCCAGACACAGGTGAAGTCCGAAATCGACGACGTGTTGCGCGTCGATGACGACGTTGCCAAACCCACCCGTCGTACGAACCGCGCCGCGCTGGAATCGCGTCCGGTCCCGCAGCCGGGTCGGCCCGACGTGCCACCCGATATCGGCCCCGATGGTCCGGCTCCGGCTGGTGATTTGCCGGGTGAGCCGCCGGACACGAGCTTCGACTGAGTGGTTCCTTTGTGGATGTCGCATCGATGACCTCGGCGCTGCCATGACCTCTGTGCCGGCCGACGACTCGCGCATGACGCTGGTCGAACACCTCACCGAGTTGCGCAATCGGCTCTTCACGTGCCTGATCGCGGTGCTGGTCTGTGGCGCCGTCGTGTTCTGGTTCTATCCCCAGTTGCTCGATTTCGTCTCCGGGCCCTATCGCGACGTCACCAAGACCATCGACTCGTGTCGGCCCGATGGCTGCGACCTCACCGCCATCGACCCGCTGGCGCCGTTCCTCACCCGAGTGAAGGTCGCGACCTATGGGGGTATCGCGCTGTCGTTGCCGATCCTGATGTTCCACCTCTGGCGTTTCATCTCGCCGGGGTTGCACACCCACGAGAAGCGCTACGCCATTCCGTTCCTGGCATCGGCGTGGATCTTGTTCCTGCTGGGCACGGTGTTGTCGTGGTTCACGCTCGAAAAGGCCCTCGACTTCTTGTTCACCGCTGGTGGCGACATCGAACCCAACGTCGTTGTCGACAAGTACCTCAATCTCGTCACGTTCATGATGCTTGCCTTCGGAGCGGCCTTCCAGTTCCCGGTGCTGCTGGTGTTCTTGCTGCTCGTGGGCGCGATCAACACCGGACAGTTGCGTCGTTCCCGACGCCACGCAGCGGTCGGGATCGTGATCGTGGCGGCGGTCATCACCCCCAGCCAGGACCCCTATTCGCTGTTCCTGCTGGCCCTCCCGATGTACCTGTTCTACGAAGTGTCGATCATCATCGGTAGGGTGATGAAGCGATGAGCAACCGACGCCGAATTCGACGCCAGACCATCCACATCGGGCCCAGCCCGCGCGACAAGGTCATTGCCGGCCTGGGTGCTGCGGGCGTGGTGGTCTTCACTGCGCTTGCCGTCTGGGCGCTGCGACCGGGTGGCCCGCACCCGAGGTTCGGGCATGGCCTCACCGGTGGGATCGCCCACCGCCAGTCGAAGGTGACCTTGCTCGTCGCCATCACGGTCATCGTGCTGGCGTCGTTGCTCTCGTACGCGTATAGCCGTGTCCAACAGGGACGCCCGCTGCGTCGCAGCGGATTGATCGCCGCCACCGCGGTCGTGCTCGTTGCCGCCGTCGGTGCCGGATTCGCGTGGCCGGGCGGCCTGCTGTACCACTGGGATCCGCCGGTGCTGCCCGACGATCTGCCCGTGCCCGAAGACACGGTCCCGCTGCCGCAGCAGACGACCGTGCCCGAAGGCTCGACGACGGCGCCCGAGTCGACGGCGGCGCCGACGAGTGTGCCTGACCCGTCGGTCACGACGACCGCAGCCGAGACCAGCGACGGGTGAACGGCGCCACGACGCGCGCCGCTTTTGCCGCCCGTCGCCCGTACCCGCTCGACGACTTTCAGATCCGGGCGATCGACGCCCTCGACGCCGGCGAATCGGTGCTCGTCGCCGCGCCGACGGGATCAGGCAAGACGGTCGTGGCGGAGTACGCCATCGCCCGCGCACTCGATGCGGGGACCAAGGTCTTCTACACGACCCCGCTCAAGGCCTTGTCGAACCAGAAATTCACCGACTTCGTCGCCGAGTACGGCGCGGCACGGGTGGGGCTGCTCACTGGCGACAATGCCATCAACGGCGACGCTCCGATCGTGGTGATGACCACCGAAGTGCTGCGGAACATGATCTACGCCTCGAGCGCTGCGCTCGACGGACTGCGGTATGTGGTGCTCGACGAGGTCCACTACCTCCAGAACCGCTTTCGTGGTGCCGTATGGGAAGAAGTCATCATCCACCTGCCACCTGAGGTCGATCTCGTGTGCCTCTCGGCCACGGTCTCGAACGCCGAGGAGTTCGCTGAGTGGATCGCGACGGTGCGCGGTACCACCGCTGCAATCATCGAGGAGCGCCGTCCGGTCGAGTTGCAACATCTCTACGCCGTCGCCGAGCGCGGCAATGCCGACCTGCATCTGTTTCCGGTGCTGGTCGGCGATGGTGACGACCTGCATCCGAACCCGGAGATGAACCGACTCGACCGGCGCAGCCCGACCGCTCGCGAAAGCCGCCCTCGACGAGGTCGTCTGGCCACGCCGTGGCGGGCCGACCTCATCGAGCGGCTCCGCGACGAGAAGATGTTGCCCGCGATCTACTTCATCTTCAGCCGGAACGCCTGCGACGACGCAGTGTCGCAGATGCGCCGCGAAGGATTGCGCTTGACCGAACCGGAAGAGCGCGTCGAACTCCGAGCCATTGCGGAACGACACACCGACATGCTGAGCGACGACGACCTCGACGTACTCGGCTACGACGAATGGCTCGCAGGGCTCGAAGCGGGGTTCGCGGCGCACCACGCCGGCATCGTTCCGCCGATGAAGGAAGCCGTCGAAGAAGCGTTCGCGCGCGGACTCGTCAAGACCGTCTTTGCCACCGAGACGTTGTCGCTCGGCATCAACATGCCGGCACGTTCGGTCGTCATCGAGAAACTCTCGAAATTCACTGGCGAACGACACGAGTTGCTGACCGCGGGCGAATACACCCAGCTCGCCGGACGAGCCGGTCGCCGAGGGATCGACGACCTCGGGTTCTCGATCGTGTGTTGGAATCCATACGTCGGCTTCGATCAAGTTGCGGCCTTGGTCGGACGGCGTAGCTATGCACTGCGTTCGTCGTTCCGACCGACCTACAACATGGCGGTGAACCTCGTACGGCGAGGGACTCGTGACCGCGCCCACGAGTTGTTGAACCAGTCCTTCGCGCAGTTCCATGCCGATCGTGACGTCGTGTCCCTCGAACGCCAGACCGTACGCCTGCGCGATCAACTGCGACGCTTCGAAACGACCGCCGCCGATGACGACGGCAGCCTCACCGAGTACCGCACGCGACTCGCGGCGCTCGACGTCGCCCGCAAAGACCGGGGAGCCAGCCGGGCGTCGCGCATCGAAGCGCTGCGACCAGGTGACGTGGTTGCGCTTGCTCGACTCGGACGGGCAGTGATCGTCAAGCAAGACCGTGGCCGCGCGCCGGTACGAGTGCTCGTCGTCACCACGTCGGGCAAGGTCGTGCGCGCGGGTGCTGACGACTTCCCTCGGGGAGCGGAGCGACTCGCGTCGATCGAGCTACCCCGCCCGTTTCAGCCGCGCAATCCGGAGTTCGTGCGCCAGGTCGCCGAACGTCTGCGCGCTGTCGAGATCGACGAACACCGCGACGATGTGGACTCGGTTGCGGCCGCCGAGCGTGCGCTTGCTGCGCACCCACTCCACGACGCGTCCGACCTGTCGGTTCGGCTCCGAGCCGCGGTCGGTGCCGAACGAGTCCGGCGCGACCTTGCCCGGGTCGAGCGGCGCGTACGAGAACGTGAGGAGAGCCTCGCTCGTCAGTTCGACCGAGTGTTCGATGTCCTCACCACGTGGGGCTACGTCGACGGCTGGGGCCTCACCGCCGCAGGCGAGTTGTTGGCCGGGATCTATACCGAACTCGATCTCGTGTTGGCCGAGACGGTGCGTCGCGGGCTGCTCGACGGTTTGTCGCCCGCTGAGGTTGCCGCCGTCATGTCCGCGTTCAGCTTCGAACGCCGGGGGCCCGACGGCGACGAACCCAGACCGCCGCGTCGGTGGCCGAGTCGCGCCGTTGCCGACGCCTCCCGCCAGATCGAACGGATCTGGCGCGACCTGTCCTTGGCCGAACACGACGCTCGGCTTCCGCAAACGCGCATGCCCGATCCCGGGTTCGCCGCGGCCGCGGCTGGGTGGGTCGCGGGCGATGATCTTGCGGGTTTGCTTGAAGACGAAGAGATGACCGGCGGAGATTTCGTTCGCAACGTCAAACAACTGATCGACCTGCTGCGCCAGGTTGCGATCCTCGCCCCGTCGCCGGCGACCCGCGATGCCGCATCCGACGCCGCCGACGCATGCCGCCGGGGTGTTGTCGAGGCATCGAGCGGAGTCGGGACGAGCGTCTGACGGCGATGAGCGGCGTGCGACGAGGAGAGCGATGGGAACAGCCGGTCGATCCGACCGAGCTGGCCAACGTGATCGAGGTCGTGGGCTCCGATGTCGACCTGGCGTCGGCTGTCGAACGGTCACCCGGTCGACTCCTGCGGTTCCGGCCCGACGTGACGTCGCAACTCGCCGCCACCCTCGGCCTCGGAGCCAGGGGAGCGCTCGTCGCAGCGCAGGCGGGCCAGGTGGTGGCGGTCGATGCGCTCCGGGTGACACTCGACACGGCGTCGCCTCGGATCGCAGTGGCGTCGGTCTGCTGCGGGATCGCTCCGGACCGAACGCGAGCGTGGCACCGTCGTCAAGCCGTCGAGATCGCGGTCGGTTCACGTCGCGCCCGCGCCCGTGTGACCGGCGTGGTCGCCCTGAACGCCCAGCACCACCACGACAACCGCCTGGTCACGAGCGGCCATCCCGGCGACGGTCGCTTCGAGGTGCTCTGGATCGGGCTCGCGCCCGGGGCCCGCGCCGAACTGCGTCGCCGGATCCCGTCCGGAGCCCACCTCCCGCACCCCGACATCGGCCAGGCAACGGGCCGTTCCGCAGTGATCGAGTGGCCGGTCGCGGTCCCGGTGGCCCTCGACGGGGTCGCCGCCGGATCGGCGCGACGGGTCGAGATCGAAGTCCTCGGCGGGGTTGTGCGCCTCCTCGTCTGAGCCGGCCGGGAGATGCACGGTGGACCGTTGACCCACCGATACGATCGGCCGCCCATGTACTCGCGCGAGGCCTTCACCGACGACGAAGCGGCCAAGCTGCGCCCGTACTTCACCAACCTCGATCAACCGATCTTTGCGCTCACCAACCTGCCCGAAGTCGTGAAGGGAGCCCTCTTCGCTCGCTATTCGCGCAGCGACAAGAGCTTGCGACGGTTGTTTCTCGACGAGTTCGTTCCCGACCTCGACCTGACGGGCGACCTCACGGTGGACGCCACGGTCGGGCTGCGTCGGGCCGAAGAGCTCTACGACCGCGTGTTCCTCGAGTACGGCGACGACTCGGTGGCCCAACTCGGCGGTGTGCACCTCGCGTGCGAACAGGCATCCAACCTGTTGACGAAGGTGCTCGAGTGGGGTCGGCTGATGTCGTACCTCGAGCAATCGACGCGTTACATCCCCTACGACAGCCGCGTCGATGGCCGGTATCGGTATCACCGGCCTCCTGAGGTGCTCGGCGCTCGTCACGGCGCGCGATACGTCGCCGACATCGACGGACTCTTCGATTCGTATCGGACGTTGTTACCGGTGCTGACCGACTGGGCTCGACGGCGCTATCCAAAAGACGACGCGACATCTGACTTCGTCTACAAGCAGACCATCAAGGCCAAGGCCTGCGATTCCGTCCGCGGCATCCTGCCCGCCGCGACCCTGTCGAACGTCGGGATCTACGGTACCGGCCAGGCGTTCGAGGCGCTCCTGCTGCGCATGCTCGCGCACCCGCTCCCCGAGGCCCGCAGCTACGCGCACGACATGCTGAGCGAACTGCGCAAAGTGATCCCCTCGTTCCTCACCCGTGTCGATCGTCCCGAACGCGGGGGCGCGTGGGTCGATTACTTCGCGACCAACGCCGCCGCGACGCGTGATCTGGTCGAGCAGATGTTCGCGGCACCGGTGGCGGCCAACGCCGCGCCGACGAGTTCTGGGCCGCAAGTGCGCTTGCTCGACTTCGACCCGGACGGAGAGGACAAAGTTCTCACCGCGATTGCGTTCGCGGCCTCGGATCGCCCCGAGGCGCAGATCGCGGCCGAAGTTCGCCGCCTCGGTGCCGACGACCGAGCGGCGCTGCTGCGGGCCTATGTCGGCGATCGGCAGAACCGCCGACACAAACCGGGACGTGCGTTCGAACGCACCACCTATCGCTTCGAGATCGTCGGCGACTACGGCGCGTTTCGTGATCTCCAACGCCACCGGATGCTCACGATCGAGTGGCAACCACTCACGCCGAATCTCGGCTTCGACGTTCCCGAATCGGTTGACGAGGCGGGAGCCACCGCGATGTTTCACGACGCGATGGGCCGTTCGGCGGACTTGTTCGAAACGTTGCGCGACGATCACCCCGTCGAAGCGGGTTACGCGGTGTCGTTGGCCTACCGGGTCCGCTACGTCATGCACATGAACGCGCGCGAAGCGATGCACCTGATCGAGTTGCGCAGCGCACCGCAAGGTCACCCCGCGTATCGACGTGTCGCCCAAGAAATGCACCGCCAGATCGCTGAGGTTGCCGGACATCGCCTCATCGCCGAGGCGATGAAGTTCGCCGATCACGAGACGTACGAACTCGAACGTCTCGAAGCGGAACTCGCAGCCGAACGTCGACGGCTCGCATCGACCTGACGAGCCCGAGAGTTTTTTTCGCGACGTCGGGACCGGGAGCAACGCGCGTCGTTCCCGGTCACGTGGTCGAGAGTTCGCACGCTTCGGTTTGACAGCGGGTAGCTGTTTTTGGCGAAATAGCGGTGCCCTTGCGACCCAGCACCTCGAAGGCCGGTGCAGCTCATACGTTCGCGCCGAGCGCGTGATCGTGACGCTGGAAGGACACTGGCCGACGAGACCGACAGCAAGAGCACTGACTGGAGCCAACGTCTGGGGTCAGACCCAGGTGATCGGGCGAGGGGCGACGTAGGCGCCGGTCCAGGAGACCAAGTAGAGAACGCTGTCCGTCGGCCGGGGGGCTCGGATGCCAGCTCTGGCTGGAGGATTTCGGACCCCGGGCGGGGCGGGCAACGGCGGCCCCAACAGTCTCCTGGGCCGCGTCGATCGACGACGCGACCGATATGCACGGTCTTGCAGGTTCTTACCCCTATACTCCGGCCGCCCTGCCCCCGGTAGCGCGTGAAAAGCCATGAGTGACGACGATTTCGAAGAACCAGACGACATCGATGATGACGGCCTCGAGGAGTTCGACGCCGACGACGAAGCCGATCTCGACGACGACGACCTTGTGGTCGTCGACGCGGTCGAGGACGCGGAAGCGCCGGTCGACGACGACGAGGACGACGATGATGTCGTCGCGGTCCCAGTTGCCGACGACGACGACGTCGTCGATCTCGACGAGGAACTGCACCCCGACGATGTGGAAGAGGCGCTCGACGTGGTGTTGCGTGAGCGCACCGCCAAGACCGGCCTCGAAGAAGACGACGAAGAAGACGAGCCCGCCGATCTCGGCGAATCCGGTACCAAGATCGTGCCCCGGCGTCCTGGCGAGTTCGTCTGCTCGAGCTGCTTTCTCGTGCTGCCGCGTCACATGCTGGCCGACGAGAAGGCATCGCTCTGCCGCGATTGCGTCTGAGGCGGCCGCGCGCTGACGTTGTCGCCGCGTTGGCGAGTGGGGTCGTCTCGGCCTGCGCTCGCCCTGGGCCCGACATCGGAGTCCTCGCGTTCGTCTCGCTCGTGCCCTTGTGCGTCGCCTGGCACGGCGCACGACCCCGTCGAGCCGCGTGGCTGGGCTTCGTCGCCGGTGCGACCTACAACGGGATCGTCGTGTCGTGGGCGTGGTACTTCGGCGCTGTCGCAATCGTCCCGTTCGTCGCCGTGCTCGGCGCGTACTGGGCCCTCATCGGTGCTGTGGTGGCGTGGCTCGAGCGTCGCAGCGTTGGCCACCCGGTGCTCACAGCCACGATCTGGGTCGTGGGGGAGGGGATCCTCGCTCGCTGGCCGCTCGGCGGATTCTCCTGGGGTGAGATCGGCTACTCGTTCCATGACTTCGCACCAATGCGATCGCTCGGTGCGTTGGGCGGCCTTGCGCTGATCAGCTGGGTGGCGGTGGCGGTCAACGCGACGATCGCCGACCAGTGGGTGCATCGAGGATCACCAACCCGGTGGCGGGTGCGCTCGCTCCCCGCGGTCACGTTGCTCGTCCTGGCGACGGCCTGGGCTGTGGCGATCCCTGAACCGGATCGCTCGGGATCGTTGCGCTACGCCCTGCTCCAGGGCAACGACGTGAACCGCGATCTGACCGACGACGAGTTCTTCGGGACGGCAGCCAACGGGTTCGAAAACTTGCTGGTGGAGAAGCACTTCGCGTTGGCGGATGCGCTCGACGGTGACTACGACCTGATCGTGTTTCCCGAAAGCAGCTTTCCAGATGCGCCCAACGCCCCAGATCTCGACGATTTCCCATTGGCGCGCTGGCCCGAGCAGCTCGCGGGGATCGCCCGCGAGCACGACAGCTACGTCTTGGCCAACGGCGTGGGCGACGCGCCCGATGGGCGAGCGCTCAACCTCAACGTCCTGTGGGATCCGAACGGTGCAATCGTGGGCGAGTACGCCAAACGCCACCGAGTCCCGTTCGGCGAGTGGGTTCCGTGGCGGTCGACGATCGAACGGTTCGTCGATGCCGTCGACCAGATTCCGCGCGATTTCGCGCCTGGTACCACCGATCCGCTCATGACGGTTCGTGATACCCCGATTGCCACGATCATCTGCTTCGAATCGATGTTCGGCGCGGAGGTGCGACCAGCGGTTGCCGACGGCGCCGAGCTCATCGTCGTCTCGACGAACAATCGCTCGTATCGGCGATCGCCGAACTCCCGTCAGCATCTTGCCGCGGCGCGCATCCGGGCGGTCGAGACCGGCCGACCGGTCTTGCAGGCGTCGGTATCGGGGATCTCTGCTGTCGTCGACTTCGACGGGGCCGTCCTCGACAGCCAACCGTTGTTCGAGAACGGCATTCTCGAGGGCGTCATCGCCACCCGCACCGGTACGACGGTGTATGTCCGATTCGGCGAGTGGGTGTGGTGGGGGAGTCTCCTCACGGTCGGGGCGCTGGTGATCGTGACTTCGATCCGGACCCGTCGACGAGAGCGCGACGCGCTGGGGTCCGTAGACTCCGGGGCAGTATGAACAACGAGGCGCGGGCGAAGATCGAGCGGTTCGTCGAGGTTGCGGTCTTCGCGCCGGTCGGCGTGGCGCTGACGTTGCGGGACATGGCACCGACGTTCGTGAACATGTTCGTCACGCGCGGTCGAGCCGAAGTCGACCGTCGCCAACACGGCATCGAACGGCGGGTACAGACCGTCAAGAGCACGGGCGAAGTCGCGTTGGCGTTCGGTGTCCCCATGGTGCGCGACCGGATCGTCGACGGCATCCACCGGCTCCGGGGCCTCGACGAGGCGACGGCTGCTGCCGACGGTGGCGACGAACTCGACCCGGTCCACGACGTCGCGACAGACAACGGCTCGGGCCTTCCAGCAGTCCGGTTGATGCTCGACCGGCCGGAACATCACGACGCGCGTGCCGACCTCGCCGATGCAACAGCACACCCAACGACGACAAACGGATCCGGCGGCGGAGCCGACGCCGACATGGCGGCGGCGAACCTCGCGATTCCTGGGTACGACTCCTTGGCGGCGAGCCAAGTCGTCGAACGGCTGATCGGGCTCGACGCTGCGGAGTTGCTCGCGGTGCGCGCCTACGAGACCGAGCACCGCAACCGGCGCACCATCGTCGGCAAGATCGACCAACTCGTGGGTTCGTAGCCCGTCATGGAGTCGGCTCGGCCAGCGGGGGCCGACGACCTCGCCGCCATCGTCGCGTTGATCAACGCGTGCGCCACCGAACTCCGACCGACACGCGGCGGTGACGTGTGGTTTCGCCGGGAAGGTCCGACACCGCCACCGGAGGACTACCTCGCGCGACGGCTCGCATCGCCCGACGATCACGTCATCGTCGGATTGATCGATGCGGAGGTCATCGGCTTCGCGACCGTCGCGCTCGAGACCTTGCGCGACGGCACCCGCCTCGGCGTCATCGACGATCTCTATGTCGATGTCGAAGCGCGAGCGATCGGGGTGGGGGAGGCAATGGCGGTGGAAGCCGTTGCATGGTGCGAGTCGCACGGCTGCTTCGGGATCGACGCCTCGGCGTTGCCCGGTAACCGCGCCGCGAAGAACTTCTTCGAAACCCATGGCTTCATCGCTCGGCGCATCGTGATGCACCGACGCCTTGGCTGAGCGCGGCGACTGGCTCACCCAGCGCGGTTCGGCTGCCTAGCCTCGGTCGGATGACGATGACCGACGATTCCGACCTGGCGGCCGCTGCGGTTGCCTGGGACCTCGAAACCCTGCTCCCCGAGCCCGGCGACGCCGGGATCGACCGCCTCATGGCCGAAGCCGACTCGATCGCCGACGAGTTGGCGACGGCGCGGGGAAGCGTGGCCGACCTGGATGCCGCGGCCCTGGCCGACTATCTGACCCGCAGTGCCCACCTGGCCGAACTGGTCGGCCGTGCCGGCTCGTATGCCGGACTCCAGTTTTCGGTCGACACCCAAGACCCGGCAAACGGTGCACGCTTGGCCCGGATCGAAGAACGTTCGACGGCGATCGCGACGAAGCTGATGTTCTTCGAACTCGAGTGGGCCGAGGTGCCCGACGACCGCGCGGAGGCGTTGCTCAGCGACCCGCGGCTCGACTTCGCCGCGCACCATCTCCGTTCGGTGCGGCGCTACCGACCGCATCTGCTGACCGAACCCGAAGAGATCATCCTGACCGAGAAGAGCGTCAGCGGGTCGTCGGCGTGGGTCCGCTTGTTCGAGGAACTCCAAGCCGGCATCACGACCGAGGTCGACGGCGAGACGCTCAAACTCGAATCCGCGCTGTCGTTGCTCCAGTCGCCCGAGCGCGCGGTACGCCAAACGGTGGCTGGCGCGATCACCGAGGGACTCGAACCTGGACTGCGCACCCGCGCGTTCGTGTTCAACACGTTGCTGGCCGACAAGGCGACCGACGACCGTCTGCGTTCGTACCCATCGTGGGTGGCGAGCCGCAACCTGTCGAACGAAGCAAGCGATGAATCCGTCGCAGCGCTCGTCGACGCCGTGCAGCGCCATTACTCCATTGCGCAACGTTGGTACGCGCTGAAGGCGCAGTTGCTCGGTCTCGATCGCCTGGCCGATTACGACCGCAATGCAACGGTGGCCGCATCCGACGCGACCATCGGGTGGGCCGAAGCAACCGACATCGTGTTCGATGCGTACGCATCGTTCTCGGGGGAGTTGGCCGACATCGCGCGGACCTTTGTGCGTGAAGGGTGGATCGACGCACCAGTCCGGCCGGCCAAACGCGGCGGCGCGTTCTGCGCGTACACCGTGCCGTCGCATCACCCGTACTTGATGCTGAACTGGACGGCACGGCGTCGCGACGTGTTGACGCTTGCCCACGAACTGGGTCATGGCCTCCACGCGTACTTGTCCCGCTCGCAAGGCGTGTATCACTTCTCGACGCCGCTGACCTTGGCCGAGACGGCGTCGGTGTTCGGCGAGACCGTGACGTTCGGGCGACTCCTCGACGCGACCAGCGATCCATCGGAACGTCTGGCGCTGCTCGCCGAGAGTCTCGAGGGTTCGATTGCGACCGTGTTCCGCCAGATCGCGATGAATCGGTTCGAACACGGCGTGCACACCGAACGGCGCGAGCACGGCGAGCTGTCGGTCGAACGTTTCGGCGAGATCTGGTTCGAGACCCAAGCCGAGATGCTCGGCGACGCCGTCGAGATCACCGAGGGCTATAAGACCTGGTGGTCATACGTACCCCACTTCATCGCCTCACCGGGTTACGTCTACGCGTACGCGTACGGTCAGTTGCTCGCCTTGAGCGTCTACGCCCAGTACGAACAGCACGGCGACGCGTTCGTGCCGCAGTACCTCGAGCTGCTGTCGGCCGGTGGGTCGAGGGCGCCCGAAGCGCTCGGTGCAATGGTCGGCGTCGACCTGGCCGACCCCGGGTTCTGGGACGGTGGTTTGGCGATCATCGAACGCCAGCTCGCCGACACCGAGGCCGCGGCTCGGACCGCCGGGAGGCTGTGAACGGCGCCGGTTCTCGGCCGTCCGAGCCTGGCGCCGCAGTCCCCCGGACCGCCGATAATCCTCGTTATGTCAACTTGTGGAGTCGCTGACCTGGACACGCAATGCTGCGGCACCGTGCCAGGCGCGGCTGATTTCCCCAGGAAATCCCCCGGTTGTCGTACTTACGATCCCCAGGGCAATCGTCGTACCGTCGTTGCATGTTCGAGATCGAGATCACCGATGGTTCCGTCGAGGTCGTCGAGACGGCTGACAGCTATGTGCTGGAGGGGCCGCTCACGACCTTCTTCGTCGGCGACGGCCGCTCAGGGAAACTCTCGGCCTTCTCCACCCGAGTGGCGAGCTTTCGCACCGAGCGGATCGTGTCGGTCCGGCGGGTCGATGCGCCGCAGCTTCGTGTGCTGCCCGGATTGGGTGAGGCGCTCCAGGCGGCGGGCCAATGACCCAATGACCCAATGACCCAATGAGCCAGTGACCCAGTGACCCAGTGACCCAGTGACCCAGTGACCCAGTGACCCGTCAGTCGTCGTCGGTGATCTGCGCGATACCGATCCCGGAGAACCCGCCGACAATGCTGTGTTTCGGTTCGACCAGCCAAACGAAGAACAGCTCGTCGCCTTCGGGCATGGCATCGGCATTGACGGTGACTGGGATCGTGGCCATGGTCTGACCGGGGGCGAACACGACCTGACCCCAGGCGGGGACGAAGTCACTCCCCTGGCTCGCCGACCAGGGCAGCGTCACCCAGCCGGCGCTCACCGTCCGTCCCGACGGTCGGTCGAGGTACACCGGTACGTTGATGGTCGTCGTGCCGGCGTCGCCCTCGACCGCTGTCCCCGTCGTCGGCAGCAGTACGGGCAACGGATCGTCGTCGACGATCAGCCCGAAACCAATACCGAAGAACCCACCAAGTTTCGCGTTCGTCGCCGGCTTGAACGACACCAACAGCAACTCGTCGTTCTCGTCGAGCGTGTCACCCCGCACTGTCACGTGCGCGAACCCCTGGGTTTGTCCGATCGGAATCGTCACCGCGCCCGACGCGCCGCTGAAGTCGCTCCCAGATGTGGCGGTATAGCCAAGTGTCTCCCAAGGAATGGTCACGACCCGATCGGTTGCGAAGCTGAGAGAGACTGGTACCGACACGACCGCGGTGCCGGTGCCCGGGGGTTCGTTGACTGCGGCAAGTTGCGGCGTGGCAATCGGAACCGCACGGTAGGTCGCGGTCAGCGTGCGCGCTCCGCTGACGGGCGGAAGCACATGCGACGCCGCTCCCCCGTCGCTCCAACCGACCCACTCGTAGTCGACGCCTGCAAGTTGGGTCGTCAGTGGTGCCGTGGCGGTCGGCGTGCTCGCTTCGATCACATCGACGTCGAGTGGGGTCGCGCCGCTGCGGGTATTGAGCGTCAGCGACACGCCAGGCGGCGACGACCGCAGTGCGATCGTGTGCGTTCGCGGGTCGAGTCGACGGGCCACGGTCGTTTGGAGCCCGGCACTGTCGGTCGCGCTGATGCGCACCTCGAGGTGCGACGGAAGTTCGTGGTCTGTCGCGGTGAACGATCCACCGCTGACGCCTTCGTACTGCTGGAACTGGTGCTCGTGACACTGCGTGATGTCGGACGGGTTGCAGTGATACTGGACGATCGCCCACGTGAAGGCTGACCCAGCGAGTGCGCCGTCCTGACCGTCGGTTGCGGTCGCTGCGAACGCGATCTCGTCACCGACGGCGAACGTCGTAGCGGTCGGGAGGACCAGTGTGACGTTCGGGGGTTGTTCTCCCGGGCGAAGCACGAACGAATCGGTTGCGATCGCGCCACCCACGTCGGTGACGCGTAAGCCGATCGTGATCGTCGCAGCCGAGGGGTATGAGCGTGATGGTGTCGCTCCGGTCGCATCGTCGTATTGCCCATCGCCGTCGAGGTCCCACGCGAACGAGAGCGGCTGCGCTTCGGGGTCGCTGCTCGCCGAACCGTCGAACTGCACGTTCAACGGGAGTGCACCGAAACGCACGTTGGCATCGGCGACGGCGACAGGTTCGGCGTTGCCCGCGGTATACCGCAGTCGACGTATGCAGTTACAACCGAACAGGCTGAGGTAGTACAACTCCCCTGCCGGGCTCACCTCGAGATCGGCCATGTTCACCAAGTTCGACGCGAACAGCTCGGTCGTTGCCGGGTCCGGTACTCCCCCGGCGCCGGGTGCCATGCGGTACAGACAGTTGCGCGTCAGATCGATGAAGAACAACGACCCGTCGTAGAGGTCCGGGTACGGGCCGGACTCGTAGAAGGCCAGCCCAGTGATGGCCCCCGCTCCGGTCGGGCAGCCGTCGCCGGGAACCGTGGCTGAGTCGTGACGCCACTCGAAGTGCGGCGAGGTGACCGCGCTCGGACCAGCGGCATAGAGGTTCTCGCACATCGTCGCGTCGGCGTTGTCCCATGCCGCATGACGCGGTGTGCCCTCGTAACACGGCCATCCGAAGTTCTCGACCGTCGCGTCGTTGACGTCCGCGATGCGGTTCAGCTCTTCGCGTTGCAGCGCGCCGACGTCGCCAATCCACAGTTCGTCGGTACCGGGTCGAAACGCCATACGCCATGGATTGCGGAAGCCGTGGGCGATCATGCGCTGGGCCATCTCGTCGGCGGCACCCGCCATCGGATTGCCGGGCGCCGGCGCGCCCGTCGCCTTGTCGATGCGAACGATGCTGCCGTTGAAGCCGAGCGGATCGCCCGGCGTCCGAAGGTCTTGCGACCGCAACGAGCCACCCTCGGCGTGCGGCAGCGTCAACGCCTGCCCCAAACCCCCCGGCGGATCGCCACAGGGGTTTGCGGGGTTCCCGCCCGCTCCGTAGTCGAGCCCGTTGCGCGCACCCTCGCCACTCGATGCGTACAGGTAGCCGTCGGTCCCGAATGCCAACGACGCCGGGCCGTGATACGGGCCGTGGTAGCAACCCGCCTGCAACAACACCTGTTCGGCGCCGGACATGACGCCATCGACGATGCGCAACCGCGACACGCGCCCCTGAACCGGACATCCCGGTTCGTCGAGGTTCGGGCACGTGTCGTTGTAGTACGGCGGCGTGGTCCCCGGTGCTGCGTCGAGCGAGTAGTGCACATAGAGGTAGGGCGTGGCCGGATACTCGGGATCGACCACGATGTCCTCAATGGCGTGGTCACCGGGTGTGTAGACGACCGGACGCAGATCGGCCGCCAGGGTCGGCGTCGCGTCTGCGGTGCTCGTGAAGCTCCAGATCCGTCCGTCCTGTTCGCCGACGAACACCTCACCGTTGGGCGCGAACGCCATCGAACTCGGGTTGACCAGCCCCTGGCCGGTGCCCCAAACCACCGTGTTCGTAAAGCCCGCCGGCAATGCCGCGGCCACGGGCCGGCTGTCGATCGGAACCAGTGACGTCGCCGCAGCGAACACCACGAACGCGACGGACGCCCGGCGGGCGCGACCTCCCGCGCGGAGCCCGATCCAACGTCGCCTGCGCATCGCCGCAGTCTACGAACGATCCGGACGATTCGGACAGTCGAAGGGCCGGGGACAGGCCAGACCGCGGCATCACACCGCAGCGTCGAGTCAGTCGAGTCAGCCGAGTCAGCCGAGTCAGCCGAGTCAGCCCAGTCGGTTGGTAGCGCCGAGCCCGAACTCGGACAGCAGCACCGGTCGCCCCTCGTCGATCGAGCGGTGCGCGGCCTCGCCGACCGCGACCGACCACAACCCGTCCTCGACGGTCACCCGCGGCGGTGTGCCGGCCCGCCATGCGTCGGCGAACTCCGCGACCTCGAGAAAGCTCGCGCCGTGATGTGCCCCCGAATACGCCACGCGATCGTCGCCGACGATATCGATCTTGTCGACCGACCGCCGCGCCCGATCGCCGACATAGACGTATCCGGGCCCCGGAACGAACGCCTCGATCTTGCCGCGCGGTCCCGTCGCCACCAACTCCTGCTCGTTGCGGCCCGCCTCCGCGAACATGCACAGGTCGAGCATCGCTCGCGCGCCGCTCGCGAACTCGACGATCACGTACGCATTGTCGAGCATGTCGGCCGGCTCGCCGTCGTACACCTCGTCGAGGTGGTTCACGTCCTGTGCTCCACTTGCCATCACTCGAACCGGGAAATCCTCGGGGCGACTCGTCTGCATCGCAAGACGCATCAGGTCGAAGAAGTGACAACACTTCTCAACGAGCGTCCCGCCGGTCTTGTCACGAAAACGATTCCAGTTGTCGACTTTCACGAGAAACGGAAACCGGTGCTCGCGAATTGCGAACATCGCAAGCGGCCCCGCAACATCTGCCGCGATCTGCTCGAGCAACGTTCGCACCGGCGCCATGTAGCGATACTCCAAACCAACCCACGTCAGCGCGTCGCGCTCGGCCGCCAACGCGGCGACGCGACGGCAATCGTCGACCGTGGTGCACA
>SXGT01038824.1_pt1 | contig 27536 bp, 21 predicted proteins | sample 3176221 | NCBI WGS metagenome assembly SXGT01 (sample SAMN11356862, study PRJNA531348) | freshwater metagenome | isolation source: freshwater sample F1-120 | place: China: Fuxian Lake, Yuxi | collected 2017-12-25
CAGGTGAACGGCTGGCGCGGAAACACGTCGCTGCGCAAACGCATTCAGTTCGACCTCTACTACATCACTCACTGGACTCCCTGGCTCGACATTCGCATTCTTTGGCTCACCATCTGGCACGGGTTTGTGAATCGGAATGCGTATTGAGTTGTTTCACTTCGAATTTCGCCACGCGGATGCTTGGCCGCGAGCGGCTGAACGAAATTCGCCCCATCTAATACAATAACGGTGCATCAATCAATTTCGAGAATTAACGCATGTTTGTCGATCGAGTTACCATCTTCGTCAAGGGCGGCGACGGCGGCAGAGGCTGCAGCAGCTTTCGACGCGAGAAATATGTTCCCAAGGGAGGTCCCGACGGCGGCAATGGAGGCGACGGCGGAAGCGTCATCATTCGCGCCGTCGCGGGCACCGATAGCCTTGCCGACATCGTCAACCGAAAGCATTGGCGTGCCCCCAGCGGCAGCCCAGGCAGCGGCGCCCAAAAGACCGGACGCACCGCCCACGACATCGTCATCGCCGTTCCGCCTGGCACCATCATCTATGATCGCGAGCGTGGCAATATTCTGCGTGACCTCACGGCAGCCGGGGATGAAGTCGTCGTCAGCAAGGGAGGCCGCGGCGGGCGAGGCAACAAGCACTTTGCCACCTCCACCAATCGCACTCCACGCGAAAGCGAACCGGGCGAACCGGGCGAAGAACATTGGCTGGTGCTGGAACTCAAAGTCATCGCCGATGCCGGCCTCATCGGCTTACCCAATGCTGGCAAGTCCACGCTTCTAAGCCGACTCTCGCAGGCCCACCCCGAAATTGCCGACTATCCGTTCACGACGAAGCATCCCAATCTTGGCGTTGTCCACGCCGGCGGCGAACGCGTATTTGTCCTCGCCGACCTGCCTGGTCTTATCGAGGGGGCCCATAGCGGCGTCGGCCTGGGACACGAATTTCTTCGCCATGTTGAACGCACACGCGTCCTCGTTCACCTTGTGGAGCCGATGCCGCTCGATGGCAATGATCCTCTCGACAATTATCGCATGGTTCACCGCGAGCTTAGCCTTTATCGCCACGAGTTGGCCAACAAGCCCGAAGTCGTGGCCATGAGCAAAAGCGAGCTGACCGGCAGCAACGAAATTCGCGAACGATTACAGCGTGAGTTGGGCCGCGAAGTGCTCGCAATCTCCGCGGTTACGGGGCAAGGCCTTGCCCAACTCGTGGGCCGCGTTGCCGAACTCTTGCAGCAAAGCGATCCCGCCGCATGCGACCAGGTCAAAGGATAGTGTGCCATGGGCCTGATTGTCGTTGATGTTGGCAACACACGCATCAAGTGGGGACTTTGCAGCTCCGAACACGTCTGGAGCATCGCCGCCCTTCCTCCCGATGACGCGAATGCCTGGCTCAAGCAATGGCAGGAATGGAAGATCCAGCGAAATCAAGCCTGGGTCATCAGCGGCGTCCATCCGCAGCGGCGCGATGCACTCATCGCCTGGCTACAATCAAGAAGCGATACCATCCACGTTCTTGGGTCGCACGAGCAACTACCACTGCAGGTGGAAGTCGAGCACCCCGACAAAGTTGGCATCGACCGACTGCTTAACGCCGTGGCGGCCAACCTGCGCCGGCAGGAGAATGTTGCTGCAATCTTGATCGATGCAGGCTCCGCCGTTACGGTCGATTACCTGGATGGCGCAGGCGTCTTTCGCGGCGGAGCAATCTTCCCCGGCTTTAACTTGATGGCGAAAGCGTTGCACGACTACACGGCACTGCTGCCTCTTGTGTCGATGGATCCCGGCATCCTGCCCCCAGGCTCCACAACGGCGCCGGCGATTCAGGCGGGCGTGTTCCACGCTCTTGTCGGAGGCATCGAACGCTTAATCTTTGAATACCAGCATCGGTATCCGATGGCTTTCGAGATTTTTCTCACCGGTGGCGATGCGAAAACCCTTGTAACTCGGCTGCACCACCCTGTCCACCATTGGCCGGAAATGACGCTCGAGGGAATTCTCCATTCACGCGGCTCGACCGGCTCGTAGCATTCGGAACGTCTGCGCAAGTGAGCGATTGAGCAAGCGTACTTTGCCGCCGCTGAAAAATGACGAAAACGCATATTAGTTGCCTGACCGCGCCCGGCAAAGCAGCCCTAGCTACGCTGGCCGTGCGCGGGCCCCTGGCCTGGCAGATTGTCCACGCGCACTTCACTCCACGCAAGGGCGGGTTGCCGAATCACCCTTCGGTTGGGCAATATTGGTATGGCAAACTAGGTGAAGCCGAGGCCGACGATGTCATCCTCGCCGTCAAGCAGGGGCCGCCGGCGATAAGCTTGGAAGTGCATTGCCACGGCGGCCTGGAGGTCGTGCGGATGATCCGAGAGGTCTTTGTCAACCACGGCGCGATCGATGTTCCCTGGCAGAATTTTCATCGTGAATCGAGCGAGTTTAGCAATCTGCTTGCACTTGCGCTGACGACACGCACCGTGGCCATTTTGCTGGATCAAGCCCATGGCGCCTGGGAAGCGATGTTGCGGGAAGTGCAAAACGCTGATCACGAGCGACAAGGCCAGATCGTGCGGAGGCTTGCCGAGTTGATTCCGCTGGGGCAGCATCTCGTCGAGCCGTGGCAGGTAGTGATTGCTGGCGCCCCGAACGTCGGCAAGAGCAGCTTGATGAACGCGCTTGCTGGCTTCGCTCGCAGTGTGGTTTCGCCCCTTGCCGGCACGACACGCGATGCTGTCACTCTGACCCTTGCCATCGATGGCTGGCCGATCGACGTCACTGACACGGCCGGCATCCGTGAATCATCCAGCGACTTGGAGCGGCAAGGCATCGCCCGCGCGCAGGCTGTTTTCGCCAGAGCTGACATGCGATTGTGGCTGCTCGACGGCTCGATGGAGCCGATCTTTCCCGAGGATCCAACCGGCTGGCTTTTCCTGATCAACAAAATTGATTTACCGGCGGGGTGGAATTGGCACGAGGTTCCGCAGGCATTGCGAATCTCGGCCCATACGCAATCGGGATTGGCCGAACTTTGCGAGAGGATCTCCCGCGAACTAGCACCGCAGCCGCCGGTACCGGGGGAAGCAGTGCCGGTAACGGCAGCTCAGGCGAATTGGATACAGAGCCGAGAACTCAGTAATCGCGGCAGCGGCATAGATCAATGAGCGTCGTGCCCACCCATTTGCTCGGTCAAATAATTCTGCAGGCCGACCGACTCGATCAAGGCGAGCTGCGTTTCAAGCCAATCGACGTGCTCTTCCGATTCGACCAGAATCGGCGCCAGCAATTCGCGTGAGCCGTTGTCCTTGAGCTTTACGCAGAGCTCGATGGCCGCGTTGTAGGTATTCACGCCTCCCGTTTCGAGCTTGAGGTCGTTCTCGAATTGCTCTTTCACATTGGTGCCGACGCGGATCACGTCGTAGCGGGCAATCTCCGGCGTGCCATCCAGAAACAAGATGCGGTCGATGAGCTTCTCGGCATGCTTCATCTCGCCCATTGATTCTTCGTAATGCTTCTTGCCAAGGAGCTTGAAGCCCCAATTCATGCACATCTTGGCCTGGCAGAAATATTGGTTGATGGCAGTCAGTTCAATCGTCAGCGCGCGATTCAATGCCTCGATAACTTGCGGATCGCCTTTCATGATCATGCTCCTGTGCGGCAAATGAGTTTTCGTCTTACGGTTGTTGTATTGAATTGACGAGGCTCATTCATCGGCCTCGCCGGTGATAACGTCCCATGCTTCGTCCAGCGCGTCGGGCAGGCCGTACAGGTCCAACGCTGTGATCAGCAGGCACGCTATCCAGCCGACGATGAGCAAGAACCAGCCGTTTTTGTGGTTCCCCATCCATCTTCGGCAACTGGTGAAATGCAGTAGGGGAAACATGGCCAGGGGGAGCTGCATCGCCAGGACAACCTGGCTCAGTACCAGGAGGTCGGTCGGCTTGCTGTGCGGGCGAATCCAGGCGATGAGGACTGCGGGCAGGATCGCGAGCAGGCGGGTGCACAGGCGGCGCACCCAGGGTTTGATGCGCCAGTGCATGAATCCTTCCATGACGACCTGGCCAGCGAGCGTTCCCGTGATCGTGCTCGACTGTCCGCTGGCAAGGAGGGCCACCGCGAACAGGATGCTTCCTAGCGATGTGCCAAGCAGGATCGCCAGCGTCACGTAGCCATCGGTGATCCAGTCGGTCTTGTCGTTAAAAAACACTTCACGCCCGTCAGGCAACACGACACTCTGGTGACCGAAGAAGACCATGGCTGCCAATACGAGGATGCCCGCATTTACCAGAAAGGCCACCGAGAGCGCGATTACCGTGTCGATGGTGTTGAAGCGGATTGCACGCTTGACAGCCGACTCGTCCGTCTGCAGTTGGCGCGATTGCACGAGCGCCGAATGGAGATACAGATGGTGTGGCATCACGGTCGCGCCGATGCTGCCGATGGCCAGGATGATCATGCCATCCTTGCGAAAGCCAGGATTTGCGAGAGCTCGGCCCATCTCGGCAAAATCCGGCCGCGTGGCGGGCAACACGAAGATCTCGATGAAGTAGCAGACTCCGATGGTTGCAACGAGAACGAGTATGAACGCCTCGATCAACCGCATGCCGACTCCCTGCAGAGCGAGCAGCATGAGTACGTCGAAGGCAGTGATGACAACCGCCCAGTGAAAGGGGATGCCGAAGAGAAGATTGATGGCCACTGCGCTGCCAACCACCTCGGCAAGGTCGCAGGCGGCAATGGCAATTTCGCAAGCGATCCAGTTGGGCCAGCGGGTCCATGGCCAGTAGAAGTCTCGGCAAGCCTGTGCCAGATCCTTGCCGGTGACGATGCCCAGCCGGGCTGAGAGGACCTGCATGATAACTGCCATGAAACTCGCGGCGGCGACCACCCAGAGCAGGTCGTATTTGTAGATTGCGCCGGCCTTGAGGTCGGTCCCCCAGTTGCCTGGGTCCATGTAGCCAACGCTCACCAGGAACGCAGGCCCGGCGAATGCACGTAATTGTCGCCAGAAACTCGCCGACTCGGCGGGCAGTGGAACCGTTGCATTCAGACCCTCAAGGGAGGCTGGTGTCGCGTCAGTTCTGGGTGGATCCTTTTGCAAAACATCCCCAGTGATCAGCTCCACAGGTTCGCCCTACTCAGGGGCTGCGGCAGCAAATTAGGTGTGGCTTACGAGCGTATAAGGTACGCCTAATCGCAAGTTAGGTCAAGGTAAGTCGCAAATTGCCTTTGCCTTCCGATTTCGCCGCTCAAACCAAATCAAGCAAATCGGCCTCGTTCAAAAAGTGCGTCGTCGGCGAAATGAATTGACCGCGGAGCGCAACTGCGATAGGCTAAAATCACTTCTCGTCCCAAGATTCCTGCCAACGTGGAGACGATTCCATGCTCCGCATCGACGCACAAAAGCCTGCTCATTTTTGTGACGGATTGACCCGTCGCGATTTCCTTCATGCCGGCGCGATCTCTGTGCTTGGCCTGACGTTAGCGGATTACCTGGCCGCTCAGCAAGCCGGCCAGGCCGACCGCGACGTCAACTGCATCATGCTGTTTCTCGTCGGAGGGCCGAGCCACATCGATACCTGGGATCCGAAACCCGAGGCCCCGGTCGAAGTCCGCGGGCCGTTCCAACCCACGGCGACCAACGTTCCAGGCATCAGCATCAGCGAGACCTTTCCACGCATGGCGCGGCATGCCGACAAGTACTCGCTCATCCGCTCGATCTATCACACAGCCGCGGCTGTGCATGACACGGGCCATCAGATGATGCAGACCGGCCGCCTGTTCACAGGGGGCATCGAACATCCGCATATCGGGTGCGCCTTGGGTTATGTCAAGGGCCAGCGCGGCGAGATGCCGGCACACGTGCTATTGCCTCGCCCGATCGGCCGCACTGGCGGCAACCTGCCGCACGGACACACGGCGGGCTATCTTGGTCGAGCTCACGATCCGTTCATCCTCAACGCCGATCCCGCCGTGCCCGATTTTCAGGTGCCGGACCTGCTGCCGCCAGCGTACATCTCGCCGATCCGCGCCGATCGCCGCCAGCGCATGCGCGACGCCGTCGATGGCGCGATCGAATCGTTCGAAAACAACCAACAAGCACGCCAGCTCGACGGCAACTTCCAGCTCGCCTACCGGTTGATGTCCAGTCCCCGTGCGCGTGAGGCATTCAACCTCAGCCAGGAATCGCCGGCGATGCGCGACCGCTATGGCCGTACTCGCTTCGGACAAAGCTGCCTCCTGGCACGCCGACTGATCGAACGCGGCGTTCGGTTTGTCACCGTTAACATGTTTGAAACAGTCTTTGACGAAGTCACCTGGGATATTCACGGCTCTCGCCCCTTCACCGACATCGCACAGATGTCGCGCGAGGTCGTGCCCAACTTCGACCGGGCGTACACGGCACTCCTTGAAGATCTGACCGATCGCGGCCTGTACTCGAACACCATGGTCACCGCCATGGGCGAGTTCGGCCGAACGCCGAAGGTCAATCCCGCAGGTGGCCGCGATCACCATCCGGGCGTCTGGACGATATTGATGGGGGGCGGCCCCATTCGCGGCGGCCGAATCATTGGTGAGTCGGACGAGCTTGGCTATCGTCCGAAGTCGCGCCCTGTTACGACCGGCGAGGTCGCTGCAACTTTGTATCGTGGTCTCGGGCTCGACATCCACCGGGAGTTGCCCGGACCGCAGAATCGGCCGATCCCGCTTGTCGATTTTGGCGTACAGGCGATTCGGGAGTTGTTTTAGTGATGGGGATGTGGCGAGAATTCCCGGAGAATTCCAATGGCCTTTGTCTGGTATTACACCATTATGGGCAAACAAGCCGGCCCGGTGGCCTTTGAGGAGCTTAAGCAGCTTGCCGGTGCTGGCTCTCTGGGGCCAAAGGACCACGTCTGGAGTGAAGGAACCAAGGTCTGGATTGAGGCGGGTTCACTTCCAGCACTTTTAACCTCGATGCAGAATGTGCAAGACTCTCGCGTCAGCGCATCCGGAAAGACCTTACCTGCGGAGTTCGTCCCATTCGTGACTGCCGCAGAACCTGCGCAACTCGTCCCATTCGTGACTGCCGCAGATTCTGAGGAATCGTGTGACGACGCGAATCCAGAACTTACGATATCCTGTGCCAAATGTTCTAAACGGCTTCGAGTACCCCGTGATCGGCTCGGCCAGACCGGCCGGTGTCCTCAGTGTCACGCCATGTTTCAAGTAGCGCGAGGAAAAAATGGCGCACTAGCAGTGCTGTCCGTACTCGAGATGGGCGCATCACTGCCGGCCGAAGATAGCGAAGACGATACGCAGATCGATGCCAGGGAAAAATCTGTAACACTTCCCCTGCTAACCGAAACAGCGGCGGTCGTTGAATGCCCATCCTGCAAATCTGTCGTTCGGGTCCCTGATCGGCTATTCAATCGCCAATGTGTCTGCCCCAGATGTCAAGTCTCGTTTGTCACTGTCTTCGTAGGTGAAAATCGTATTCCATACGATTGCCCTCACTGTGGGGAGGAATTGGAATCGCCAGCCAAGGAATCTGGCAGAAAAATAAGGTGTGTCGATTGTAGAAAAAAGGTACTCGTGCCGACGAGTCCAGTTCTTGTTCGGTTAGCACGCGCAGGGGACAAGGCGACCCCATCCTCGTCTGCGGAATTTATCGCGGTCGCTGCCGGGGCGCTCATTCTCGCAGCCGCACTCGGCAGCCGAGGATCGGTTGCTCGAACTTGCGTACTTTGTGGTCGCTATATCCGAAACCCATCGAGCTACTGCTACAGATGCCAGCGCCTTTTGTGACCAGTAGCGAGTTTCGCCCTCCCGACCCAGAATCGAAACGGAAACCCATGAACACGATACTCATAACGGCCGCCTTGCTTCTCCCCGGCCAACCGGCCTCCCTGCAAATGCACCCGCCCGCCGTCACCCTCATCGGCCCGCAGGCAACGCAGCGGTTGATCGTGTTGCGATCCGAGAATAAGGAAATCACCGGCGACGTCACGGCGCGCGCCGAGTTCTTCTCGTCCAATCCAAAAGTCGCGACAGTCGACGAAAGCGGCTTGGTCAAGGCAGTCGGCGATGGCGAAACTAACATCTCGGCGGCCCACGACGAAATGCGCGCCGTTATCAAGGTTAAAGTCGTGAAGACGCGTGAAGAATCCAACGTCAGCTTCTCGAACCACGTGATTCCCGTCCTCACCAAGCTCGGTTGCAACTCCGGCGCATGCCACGGCGCTTTGGCCGGCAAGGGGGGCCTGAAATTGTCACTGCGCGGCTACGATCCGGATGCGGACCATTTTGTTCTTACACGACAAGCAGGCGCACGCCGTGTCAATCGCCAGGAACCGGCACGCAGTCTGATGCTAATGAAGCCGACGCTCGCGCTGCCGCATGGCGGTGGCTTAAAGCTCGACGTGAAATCAAACGACTTCCGGGTCCTCGCCGACTGGATCGCCGAGGGGGCGCCCGGCGTCGGCAAAACCGATGTGAGGATCGAACGCATCGAGGCTTTTCCGCCGCGTGCGACGCTGACGCCCCAGGATCAACTGCAAGTTCTCGTTCGCGCCTGGTATTCCGACGGACATTCGGAGGACGTGACGCGATGGGTGAGATTCAGCAGCACGGAAGATCTGGTCGCCAGCGTGGATGACCTGGGCGCGGTCAAGGTAGCGGGACATGGTGAAGCCGCGATTGTCGCGCTCTTCGCCAATCAGGTTGCGCTGGTGCGCGTTGCGTCCCCGTTCGATAACGCCATCGAACCGAAGGTCTTTGCGCAGTCGCCGCGTAACAATTTCATCGACGACCTTGTCGTCAAGAAGCTGGCGTCGCTCAAGATTCCGCCGTCGCCGCAGTGCAGCGATCAGGAGTTTATTCGCCGGGCCTACCTGGATTCGCTGGGAGTACTGCCCACGCCCGACGAAGTGCGCAAGTTTACCAGCGATTCTCGCAAGGATCGACGCTTGCAACTGATCGACGCGATCGTGCAGCGGCCTGAATTCGTCGACTACTGGTCGTACAAGTGGTCCGATTTGCTCCTGATCTCCAGCCGTAAGCTGCCGCAGCCGGCGATGCGGGCGTTCTATCAGTTCGTGCGGCAAAGCGTCGCGGACGACAAGCCATGGGATCGGTTCGCACGCGAAATTCTGACGGTGCGAGGCAACACCCTTCAGAACGGCCAGGCGAATTATTTCATGCTCCACAAGGACATCAGCGTTTTGAGTGAGACGACGGCGTTGACATTCATGGGCATGTCGATCATGTGCGCTCGCTGCCATAACCACCCGCTCGAAAAATGGACGCAAGATCAATACTGGGGCATGGCTAACCTCTTCTCGCAAATCGCGATCAAGAACGGCGATCGCGCGGGTGAATTCAGCATTCAGTCGACCGGCGAAGGCGATGTCGCTCATCCACGCCGCGGGATCGCCATGGCTCCGACCCCACTCGACGGCAAACCGCTACGCGAGCCTCCCCCGTCAGGGAGGGGAGTCCCAAAAGACCGCCGCGAGTATTTCGCTGATTGGCTCACCTCACCAGAAAATCCCTACTTCGCCAAGGCTCTCGTCAATCGAGTGTGGCGCAACTTCATGGGCCGCGGCCTGGTGGAAGCCGAGGACGACCTGCGGCAAACGAATCCCGCGTCCAACGAGGAACTGCTCGAAGCGCTGGCACGCGATTTCGTCAAGAACAAGTACGACGTCAAGCAACTGATCCGCACGATTATGAACTCGGCGGCTTATCAAAGATCTGCTACGCCGCAAGCGGCGAATAAAGGCGATGACCGCTACTATTCGCGGTACCTGATTCGGCGGCTTCCGGCCGAGGTGGTGCTGGATGCGTACAGCGATTTCACCAAAGTGCCGACCGCGTTCACGAAAATTGCTGTCGGCTCGTCTGGCGGCGATGCGGCAACGGCTGACTATCCGCTTGGCACCCGCGCCTTGCAACTGCCGGACACGCAGCTCGTTTCGCAGTTTCTCGATGCCTTCGGCCGCCCCGAGCGCGGGCAAACGTGCTCGTGCGAGCGGCAGCAAGAATCAAGTGTGACGCAAGCCCTGCATCTCAACAACGGCCAAACGCTGAACGACAAGCTGCGCAGCAAGAAATCGCGTGTCGAGGAATGGCTGAACGAAAAGATCGGCGACGACGACGCGATTCGACGCGTCTTCATGCTGGCGCTATCGCGTGCTCCGAATGACGCCGAGGTAGTACGCTTCCGCAAACTGATGGCCGAGGCGGCGCGCGATCCGCAAGTGGGCCGGCGCGAGGTATTGGAGGATCTGTGCTGGTCGGTGCTGACGAGCCGGGAGTTTTTGTTCAATCGTTAACATTTGCCGCTTGCGGCTTAGCGCTCGCATGGCGCCATGCGAGCGCTAAGCCGCAAGCGGCGAGAAGGTGACTCATGCGACGAATGGTGATTGCGCTGGTTGTGATGTGGACAGCGAACAGCGCCGGGAACGCGCAATCACCCAGCTACTCCAAGGACATCCGCCCCTTCCTCACGAAGTATTGCCTCGAATGCCACAATGCCAAGACGTTGAAGGGGTCGCTCAGCTTGGAAACGCACAAGGCGATGATGGACGGCTCGGATATCGGGCCGGTGATCGTCGCCGGGCAACCGGACAAGAGCAAGCTGGTGCTGCTGACGGAACACAAGGACAAGCCGACGATGCCGCCGCCGAAGGCGAAGTTCCAGCCGACGAAGGCCGAGATCAAGCTGCTGCGCGAGTGGGTCGCCGCCGGTGCGAAAGACGATGCGGTGAGCGTGAAGGTGGAATTGCCGGCGATCAAGGCGAAGGCGAACGTACTGGGTCCAGTGACGGCAATCTCTCATTCGCCCAAACATAACACGCTAACGATCGTACGAGGTGAAGATCGTGAGCAAATCGATCTGCTCCGCGGTGGCGCCAAGGGCTATCGAGGCACGGGCCTAGGGACCATTGCCGCTTACGTCGAGCACCCAAAATCCGGTACTCGCGTGGCAGCCTACGGCAAACTTGGAGGAGTCGGTAATGCTTTCATCGACCAAGGGGGCATCACACTCAACCACATTTGTCCAGGTCACAAGGATACAGTTCTGGCCATGATGTTTGACCCAACAGGACGCTGGCTCGCCACCGCCAGCTATGACACGGAAATTCACGTTCTGGACTGGGCGAATTCGGCGCGGATCTTCGCTTTGAAGAAGTTACATGTTCTCAAAGAACACAGCGACGCCGTCTACGGTCTCGCGTTCAACCCCGACGGCACGCTGCTCGCGTCCGTTTCCGCAGATCGGGCCATGAAGTTATTCGATGTCGAAAAAGGCAAGCTCCTCTACACGCTCGGCGAAGCGACCGATTGGCTTTACACGGTCGCGTGGAGTCCGGACGGCAAATACCTCGTCTCCGGCGGCGTCGATAAGAGCCTTCGTGTTTACGAGCCGACCCGCGAGGGAGCGAAACTACGGCAATCTGTCTTCGCTCACGAGGGCGCGGTGCAGAAAGTCGTGTTCACCAGCGATTCGAAGACGCTCTACTCCGTCGGCCAGGACCGCGTCGTCAAGGCGTGGGACATCGAGAAGATGGTCGAACGCAAGGTTTACGACAAGCAGCCAGAGACCGTTCTTTGCCTGGCATTGCGCGAGGACGCGGGGCAGTTCATTGTTGGCCGCTACGACGGGATTGTGCAATTGATTGACATGAAGACGGGCATAGTTGCGCACGAGTTTGGCCGAACGAAAGAAGAAAAAAAGGAAGAAGGGGAGAAACCGAGAGAGCGAGAAAGGGAGAAAAAGCAAGCGTCAGGATCGCAGGTAAGCATAACGAGTCTGCAGGAGCAGGCCGATTCGCCCAAAATTCTCGTTGATTCCATTTCCACGATTCAGCGAGCCGGCGATATCCATCGCGAGATCATTGGGGCCAAGAAAGGCGAACAGTTCGCATGGCAACTCTTCAAGGAAGCGAATTCAAAAATCGACCCCGTGCTGACCATCACGGATCGATCGGGTCGAATACTTGCCGAGAGCTATGACAGTCATCTTGGCCACACCTTCCTGGAGGCCGGTAGTTATTTGCTCAGCATGCGTGATCGGGAATACCGCGGCGGATCGGATTTCAGGTATCGGCTCAAACGCGGCGAGATTCCGATCGTCACTTCGGTCTTTCCCATGGGAATGCAACGCGGTAGCAAGGGGGACGTCAAAGTTGACGGAGTGTTTCTGCCGAGGGCGGTGATACCAATCCAAGTTCCCAAGGACGCCGGCAGCGGGCAGGCTATTCCGCTGTCAGTCGGCAACGGCGTGCTCGGCAAGGCGCAGATCGTCGTCGGCGAATTCCCCGAAGTCGCTAGCGGCGGCAAGTTGCCCGTCCCCGGAACCGCGAATGGCCGCCTTGTGGACGACAATCAGAGAGACCTGTGGAGCTTTCGCGCCAAGAAAGGCCAGCGGTTAATCGTCGAGGTCAACGCTCGTCGCCTGGGTAGCCGGCTCGACTCGGTCATCGAGATTCTCGACAAGAACGATCAACCGGTGCCGCGTGCGGTGTTGCGTTCTCAGGCGAAGACAAATGTCACGTTTCGCGATCACGATTCGGCCACCGGCGGCATTCGCATTGATGTCTGGAGCGAACTGGCGACCAACGACTTACTCTACGTCGGCAATGAATTAATGAAGATCCAGTCGCTGCCGACGCATCCAGACGCCGACTGCAACTTCTTTGCCACCGAGGGCAAACGACTCACCTATTTCGACACGACGCCGACGCATCACGCCAACAACACGCCGATGTATAAAGTGTCGGTGCATCCGCCTGGCACGACCTTTCCGCCCAACGGCTTTCCCGTCTTCACGCTCAATTACAAAAACGACGACGGCGGCCCCGGCTATGGCCGCGACTCACGCCTCATCTTCGATCCGCCAGCCGACGGTGAGTACAAGGTGCGCATCGCCGATGCGCGCGGCATGGGGGGCGTCAACTTCGGCTATCGGCTGACGGTGCGGCCGCCGCGCGAAAACTTCTCCTTGCGCGCGACGCCGACGGCGCCCATCGTCTCACGCGGCGGCGCGGTTCCAATCACGATCATCGCCGAGCGCATCGACGGCTTCGACGGCCCGATCCGAGTGAAACCACAACTGCCGCCCGGATTCCACATGCCGGCGACATCAATCGAAGCGGGGACCTACTCGACCACCGTCGCACTGTTTGCGGACGCCGACGCCACGTTGCCGAAAAGAATCCAGACGCTGATCCTCGAAGGCAGCAGCACCCAAGCGACCGGCCTGCCGTTCGCTTCCTCCTCCATGGTCATCCTTGACATGCCGAAGCTGATCGAGCCGGGCGACATCGTGACGACCACGGCGGAATCGGCAGTGTCGATCAAGCCGGGCCAACAGGCGAAACTGAAGGTACACATCGAACGCGCCGAGGGCTTCACCGGCCGCGTGCCGCTCGATGTCAAGGGTTTGCCGCACGGCGTGCGCGTGCTCGACATCGGGCTCAATGGCATCCTCGTGAATGAGAACGAGACGACGCGGGTGGTCGTGATTTACGCGGAGCCGTGGGTGCAGGCGCAGGAGCATCCGTTCGTGGTGCTGGCGAAGCGCGAGGGGAAGAATACCGAGCACGCGGCGAAGTCAGTGCTGTTGAAGGTGAAATAATCGGCATTCGTTTAGCGCCCGCGTCGCACGCCGCTTTGCGCGGGCGCTAAACGAAGAGGTCACTCCAACTTCGCCAGCGGCCCCAGCGCCAACACCGTCAGTTCATCGAACGGATACCGATCGAGCACGTCGCGAATATTCTTCAAGCTGACCGCATCGAAGTTTGCCAACTCTTCATCGACGCTGCGGTACGTTTTCAGGTAGGTCCAGCCCATGCCGACAGCCTGCATGCGGCCCATCGGGCGTTCGCTGCCGCGGACCACGCGGGAGAGGATCTTGCTCTTGGCAACGGCGAGTTCCTCGTCGCTGACCCCTTCGCTTTGAACCTCGCGGAGGATTTCTTTGATCAATGCAAGGATCTCCTGCGTGTTGTCCGGCTCACAACTGAATGAGGTGAAGTAGCTCCCCGTCCCCTCGTAATCGTGGAAGCTCATGTCGGCGGACTCGGCGAGTCCAGGGTCGACAAGAGCCCAGTACAGCCGGCTGCCGGAATCGTCGCCAATAATCATCGCCAGCGCGTCCGCAGCATAGCGCTCGGGTGAATCGGCAGCAGGGGCCGGCGCAAGCAAAAACACTTGTTCTTGCTTGAGCTTCTCCTTCGTCATTACTTGCTGATATTTACGCGGCGCGACTGGTGTAACCTTGGCACGCGGCGCCGTGCCCACCGGCCAATGGCCGCACTGCTTGTCGATCAACTTGACCGCGTCGTCCCACACAAAATTCCCGGCGACCGCGACCGTGATGTTCGGCGCAACATAACGCCGATCGTAGTACCCCTGCATCTGTTCGCGCGTGAGGGCCGTGACGCTCTCCTTGGTGCCGAGAATGCTGTTGCCCAGCGGATGATCGGCGAAGAACGCCTTCTTGGCGTTGTCATAGGCGCACCACATCGGCTGGTCGTCGTACATGCCGATCTCTTCGATGATGACATTCTTCTCCATGTTGAAGTCGTCGCCCCGCAAGGATGGCCGAAGGATGTCTGCGAGAATGTCCACTGCCTGTGGCAAATACTCGGGCAGGATGGCGGCGTAGAAGACGGTGTTTTCTTCGCTGGTGAACGCATTGTAAGAGGCGCCGATGCGGTCGAAGTCGAAGTTGACTTCCAAGGCGGTGCGGTGCGGCGTCCCCTTGAAGACCATATGTTCGAGAAAGTGCGAAACACCCGACTCGTCGGGCGTTTCATCGCGTGCGCCGGTCTTGACGAAGAAACCGACAGCGACCGACTTCGCTGACGGGCTGAGTTCACCGACGATGGTAAGGCCGTTCGAGAGGACGTGTTTTTGAAAGGACATTAATGAGTTCCTGTATTTGTTTAGCGTCCGCAGCACGCCACGCGGACACATGGCGCGCTGCGGACGCTAAACGGGGAGCATCAACGGATTCTTGCCCAACGTCACAATCGTGAAATCTTGCGGGGGATGCTTCTTCACATGTTCGAGGATGCTCGCCGGCGACAAGGCGTCGATCGCTTGCTGGATCTCCTCGGTTGCCCGGACTCGGCCCAGATAATACCAGTCGGATGCGAGGGCGCCGGCACGCGACGACGTGGATTCTTCCTGCATGATCACGGAGGACTTCAAGCCGGCGCGAACGCGCTGGACTTCCTCCTCGCTCACGCCTTCGATCATGCGATTCAATTCACCGAGTGTGACATCAAGCGTCTCCTGGGCACGCTCGTTTGTCGTGCCTGCATAGCAGAGCACGCCAGCGACCTGCTTGAAAGTCTGGTAATTGGCACTGACCGAATAGCATAGACCGCGCTTTTCACGGACTTCGGTGAAGAGCCTTGCACCCATGCCACCGGAGAGCACCTGCACGGCACCGAGGGCGGCGTAGTATTCCGGATGGCCGAACGCCACGCTCGGGTAAGCAATCACGATCTGAGTCTGCGTCGTGTCTTTTTCAAGATGGGCGTTTCCCTTGATGGCCGGCGTCAACTGCGGCGGCAACGTGGCAGCTCCGTTCCAGGCGCCGAACAGTTTCTCCACTTGATCACGCAGGGGCTGCCATTCCATGTTGCCCGCGACCGAGAGGATGATGCCCTTGGGCGAAAAGCGTGCGGCGTGAAAGGCACGCAGGCTGGCTGGCGTGATACGGGCGATGCTTTCTTCGGTGCCTCGCCGGTCCTGTCCCAGCGGTGCGGGCCAAAAGCGGCGTCGCAATTCGACCATGACTTTGGCGCGGGGCTCATCCTCCAGCGATTGCAGGTCCTGAAGGGCCAGCGCCTTCACGGCGTCGAGTTCATCGTCGGGAAGGTGTGGATGGCACAGGACGTCTGCGAAGAGTTCCAGGGCTGGCGGGATATTGCGCGCCAGCGTCGAACCCCAGAAACGAAGATGCAACTGGCCCACACTCTCGGAATGGTCGAGGCCCAGACTATCCATGGCCAGGCTCAGCGCCCGGCTATCGCGATCGCCGGCGCCTCGCGTAATCATGTCCGAGAAGATGGACACCAGGCCGAGTTGTTCAGGTGGATCGTAAACACAGCCTGCTGGCACCAGGAAATTGACCGCCGCCGAGCGCACATGGTCCATGCGTTCGAGGAGCAGAGTGAGGCCATTGGGGAACGTATGCTGAAAGACTTGTTGCGCCACGATGAAGTCCCACACCTTGTTGTGCTGGCGAGCCTGGTCGCCGCGGATCGAGGCCCGGCGAGCATGTCCACCGGTCAACCTTATCTTACGGAGATGTTCAAATCACAGCGTATATTCGGATCCAGAAAGGGGCTCGACCGCGTACGTCGCCGGCTGAAGCATCCGGTAGAACGTCTTTCGGGCGCGGAAGCCGACATGGCGGTACATGCGCACGGCAGCGTCATTTTGGGCAGTCACTTCCAGCGTCGCCGTGGCCAATCCATGCCGACGGAAACCGTGCAACGCCTGCAAGAGAAGCGCCAGACCAAGGCCTCGGCCTCGATGAGTCGGAATAACTCCAAGGTTCTGGATGCTGCCGATACCGTCGCGGTCCGAGATGCCCTGCACGGTGGCGACATAGACTCCCGAATGACTGATGAGCCAGGTTGATTCGGGGCGAAAGCCGATCCGCAACGCGATCTCGCGCATGAGCCGCGTACAGCCGATTCGACTACTCAGGTTGGGAAAAACGACGCCATCGAGCTCATCTCGAAAACATTGAAACTTGACCTCGGCATGTGTTTCGAGCAATCGATCTTCCCACGGGACCCACGCATGATCGAGTGGCAGACTGGGCACCGACGGCAAGGGCGCCACAAGGTCCAGCTCCATGCGGTAACGCTTGAAGTAGGTGACATCATTCGGTTCGAGCGCGGCAGCCATCGGGGACACACACCAATGAACATGGTTCGAATGGCAAGCGATTATCATACCATGCCGCCGATTCCTGTCAAAAGAATCGATACCTGAACTTCTCATTTTTCCGAAGCCGGAAATGCGGAATTTTCCGATTGAACGGGCGGCACGAAACTCACGCCCAAGCAGGGCATCGGTCCGTTAGGGTGTCTTATGGTCTCGAGTCGCGTGACTTCCGAGCCATATAATTGCTGCATTGCGCTTTCAAGGATCTGTCCAGGGAACCATCATGAAAACTGTGCGAATGGGCCGAACCGGCCTGAAAGTGTCGGAGATTTGTCTGGGCACGATGACGTTCGGCTATCAGTGCGACGAGAAGACGTCGTTTGCCATCATGAACAAGGCTTCCGAGCGGGGCGTTTACTTCATCGATACCGCGGACGTCTATCCCGTTCCGCCAAGCGTCGAAACCGCCGGCCGCACCGAGGAAATCGTCGGCAATTGGCTCAAGGGCCAACGCGATCACTTTGTGCTGGCGACGAAGTGCCGCATGAAAGTCGGGCCAGGAGCCAACGATGAAGGCCTGTCGCGTCGGCACATCATTCGGGCGGTTGACGATAGCCTCCGCCGATTGCAGACCGATTACATCGATCTCTACCAGCCGCATAGCTTCGATCCTGAAACACCCATTGACGAAACACTGCGGGCGCTCGACGATCTCGTCAGGCAGGGCAAGATTCGATATCTTGGCTGCTCGAACTACCCGGCCTGGCAGCTTGCTCTCGCGCTCGGCGTCAGTGCGGCGCACGATTGGGCACGCTTCGACTGTGTACAGCCGCGTTACAACTTGCTATTTCGCGACCCCGAGAGCGAACTTTTGCCCCTGTGCCGCGATCAGGGGGTTGGAGTCATCGCTTATAATCCCCTGGCCGGCGGTTTTCTCACTGGCAAGTATCAGTCACTTGAAACGCCGCCGGAGAAGACACGCTTTAGCCTGGGCAAAACGGGCGATCTCTATCGCGAACGTTATTGGCAGCAGGCCCAGCTCGAAGCTGTGCAGGAATTGCAGACCTTTTTTAAGCCTCGCGGAAAGTCTCTCTTGCAGGTGGCCATCGCGTGGGTGCTCGCGCAGCCTGGTATCACCTCGGCGATCGTGGGGGCAAGCAAGCCGGAGCAGCTTGATGCCAGCCTGGCCTCCGTTCACCTGACGCTTGACAGTGAGGAAAAGCAGGTGTGCAATCGGGCCTGGTATCACCTGCCAAGGCCGATGGCGACGCCCAAATAGAGGTGAGAACGATGTGGATCTGTCCGGCCTGCGGTGAACCGCACCAGGATCAGTTCAAGGAATGCTGGAAGTGCGTTGGCAACGAGAGCGATCCGCACGCCATCGAGGCGCCGCCTCACCCAGCGCCGGGCCAGGAATCACGGCAGCTGCGGCCGCTCGCCGCCGTGCTATTTCGCATGGCCGTCGGGTTTGGCCTCGCCTTGCTGGTAGTTGTCGCATTCCTCCAACGTCGCGGCACTCCACTCATGGACGCGACGCTGGTGGGCGCCAGCGTCGGACTTTCGGCCGCGCTTTTTGTGGGCTTCCTGTTCTGGGTTGCGTTTCCGTTTCAGCCAAAACGCGAGCCGATGGAGTCCACGGATGACGTAAAGTAGGGACCGAGATGGCCCGGCTTTTCGCCAGCCGATTCTCCTTCTAACAGGCCAGGAATCCCCACCGCCAGCCAGTTTGTGTCGAAACCGCACATCTCTGTGCGAGTTTACAGGCTGGACTGGACGCCAAATCACGTTTACCCGCGCAAAAGCATCTGAATGCCGCCATTTGCATCAATTTATTGGTTGGCATACACTTTGCTCCTCTTCCACTGGCTTTGCGAGTCATTCCGCTCCATGCAATAGGTGCCACATGAATTCGACCAATAAATCTCTGATGTCCCTGTGTGCTGCCGACATCATGTCGCCGCAGGTCACGATGATCCCACGTGAGATGTCGCTGCAGGGGGCCGCCCGAATGCTGGCCCGCGCCGGCGTGACGGGCGCACCGGTGGTGGATGGCGACGGTCGCTGCATCGGTGTCCTTTCCGCAACCGATTTCATGCACTGGGTTGAGAAGGACCGCGTCGTCGGCAGCGACAAAACTGCGCGTGAGCCGATGTGCAGCGCCTGGCAGCTTCCCGCCGGCGCATTTGAGCCGACATGCCGGGTCGAAGATTTTATGACCAAGGATCCGGTGCTCGTCGCCACGGGGACCAGGATCGGCGAGTTGGCACGCATGATGATGGACGCCCACATCCATAGGCTCATCGTTGTCGACGCCGCGTCCCAAAGACCGGTCGGCATCGTTTCCAGCATGGATATCCTTGCCTCGGTTGCGCGCAACGAGGCAAGACAGCCCGAGGAAGCTCCAGAGGAATACGCGCTGGCAGGCGCGATGTAGTAACGTGTCACCGCCAAGAACACCAGGGGAAGGAGGTCAGCGATGAACGCAACCCTAGCTCACCGAACCGACATGCCGTTGACACTATTCGCTCGCACGGCCGAGGATTTGATGGCGCCCAACCCGATCTCGCTGCGTGCGGAGGCAGCGGTCGCCGAGGCGATGGCATTGTTCACCGAGAAGGGCATCACCGCCGCTCCCGTCATCGATGAAGCGGGGCGCCCGATCGGCGTCGTGAGCCGATCGGACTTGTTGATCCATCACCGCGAGCATGACCGGGCGATAGCCGGAAAGCCAGACTACTTCTTCACGCCGACCTTCGAGACGGTGGATGCCCCGCGTGAAGTCAGGCCGGGCGTTCGCGCCACGGTTGCTGATCTGATGACGCCGGCCGTTTTCGCGGTCGCGCCGAATACGCCGGTGCATCGCGTCGTCAGCGACATGGTCGGACTGCACGTGCATCGACTATTCGTCGTCGATGAGGCCGGTGTGCTCGTCGGAGTGATCAGTGCCATGGATGTGCTCAAGCACCTGCGAATGGAGGAATAACTACACAGGGCCATCCCCCCTGAATCCCCTGTGTCACCCGGGTTTGTCCGTGCAAGCGGACTGCCCGGGTGTTGTTGTTTAGGTGGGCGCTGTGCCTGCCTCCATCTGCGATGTGAGGCCAAGCGCATACAATGTAAGGATCATTCCCGCCAAAGGATGTGCACCGGAGACTCGCACGATGCCGGCAATGTTCGACGAGATCCTCGCCAGCCTCACCGATCATCAGCGTGAGGCGGTTTTGCATATGGACGGGCCGCTGCTCGTGCTGGCAGGCCCAGGCAGCGGCAAGACCCGCGTCATCACCTGTCGGATCGCCCACCTCATTCATCAAGGCGTCAGGCCGCACCAAATTCTGGCAATCACATTCACGAACAAGGCCGCGGCCGAGATGCGCCAGCGCGTCGAAGCCATGCTGCCAGGTCAGGGCATCTTTATCAGTACGTTTCACAGCCTGGGTGTGCGGTTGCTTCGTCAGTACGCGGATCGCCTGGGGCTGGACAAGAACTTCACGATCTACGATCAAGCGGACCGGGTGAGGCTCGTGAAAGCCGCACTCGAAGCGGCCGAGATTGACAACATCCGCTTCACGCCGGATACCATCCAGGGGGCCATTAGCAAGGCCAAGAACCAGCTGATGCTGCCGGATCAATACGCGAAGCATGCCAACGATTATTTCAAACAAATCGTCGCGCAGGTTTACCCGGTTTACGAAAAGAAGATGCGCGACGCCAACGCGCTTGATTTTGACGACCTGCTGCTCTGGCCGGCGCTCGCGCTTACGAATGACGCCGAGATGCGTGCCGAGCTGGATGCTCGGTTCCGCTTTGTGCTCATCGACGAATACCAGGATACCAACAAGGCGCAGTATGCGATCGCGCGGGGCTTGACTGTGGATCATCCAAACCTCTGCGTAGTCGGCGATCCCGATCAATCAATCTATCGCTGGAGAGGCTCCGACCTGCGCAACATTCTCGACTTCGAACGTGACTTCCCCGAAGCCCGCGTCATCACGCTCGCCGAGAATTTTCGCAGCACCAAGGCGATCTTGCGCGTTGCCGATCATCTCATCGCCAACAATCGTGAGCGGAAGCCGAAGACGCTTTACACCGCAAACGTGGAGGGCTCGAAGGTTGGCTCAATCCTTTGCGAGACTGGGTTGGAAGAGGCCGATCTGGTCGTGAAGCGTATTCGCGAAGCCGTGGAGACGGGCGGCCGCCACTATCGCGATTTTGCCATCCTGCTGCGGCTCAACGCCTTGTCGCGGGCGCTGGAAACAGCGTTTGTTCGCCAACGAGTGCCGTTTCAGATCGTGCGTGGTGTTGCCTTTTTCGAGCGCAAGGAGAACCGCGACATTCTGGCGTACCTTCGCTTACTGCTCAATCCGAGGGACGACCTGTCGTTCATGCGCGCCGTCAACGAACCGGCGCGAGGCATCGGCAAGACGTCGCTGGAGCATTTGCAAGCATACGCCGGACCGCGCGAAATGTGCTTGTTGAGCGCTGCCGAGCAAGTGGATAAGATACCTGCCATCAAAGGCAAGGCCGCTGCTGGCTTGAAGGCGTTCGCCAGGATCATGGCGGGCTTGCGCGATACGCTGGGCGCCACCCCCGACGAGGTGATGCGCCAGGTGATCGATCGTTCCGGGTATCGCCGCATGCTTAAGGAGTCGAGCGATAGCGAGGATCAGCAGCGTCTGGCCAACGTCGAGGAACTTGTGACCGCCGCACACCAGTTCCACGAGGAGGACAACAGTCGGACCATCGCCGATTTTCTGGAAAACATCACGCTTGCCAGCGACGTGGATGCCTGGGACGAGAAGCAGGACTGCGTCGCGGTGATGACGCTGCACGCTGCGAAGGGACTTGAGTTTCCCGTTGTCTACATGATGGCGATGGAGCAGGGCATCTTGCCACACGAGCGAAGCTTGAACAACGACGCTGAACTGGAAGAGGAACGTCGGCTTGCTTTCGTGGGCATTACCCGAGCCGAAGAAGAGCTGTATTTGTCCTATGCCCGTATGCGCGAGTTTCGCGGCCAAACTCTGTACACGATTCCAAGCATGTTTCTTGAGGAATTGCCTCCGAGCGACATCGAGGAAATTGACTTGTCTTCCAGCGGCGGCAACTACGGCAATGCTGCGGAGTCATGGCGCAAGAGCGCGGAGATTGCCACCCAGGGCTGGTATGATACCGGTTTCAAAACGAGCGGGACGCAGAAGCCCGTTCCCAAAGTCCCCCTCGGCGAAAATGCACCCACGGGTTACGAAGTCGGCGGACTGGTTCACCACGATTCCTACGGCGTGGGCCGAATCACGGACGTTTCGGGGCAGGGGGCTTTGCGTAAGCTGAAGATTCGTTTCTCTAGCGGTGAGCGCACGTTCTTGGCAGCGAAAGCGAAGCTGGCAATGGTACAAAAACAGTAACGCATGAACTCAAGCCGAACGCCTGCATTAACGGTACGATAATTTCTAAAAAGGAGCGATCCATGAGAGCGACCGTGATCGTAGCAAGCTGGTTCATCCTAGTTAGCCACTCTCAGGCTCAACCGGGGCCCCAAGGTCCGCCGCCGGCTTTCAAGGTCGTCGCCAGCACCAAGCCAGACAAAGGCGAGTTGGTCTTCCTCGAAACCGTCACGCGTATGGTGCCGGTGCAAAAGCAGGTCGTGGTCATCAAGAACGGCCAACAAGTGACCGAGACCGTAACTGAATACGTCTCGTTTTTGGAACAGCGCCACGTTCTTATCGACATTGGCAAAAGCCGCGTCATCACCCCCGACGGCAAACAGTTGCCGATTGATGAGGTGTGGAAACGATTGAAGGCAGGCACGGTCATCGTTCTCGCTGCCGATGCGAATACGCCCGCGCAAATCTATTTGCGTGCATTGAACGCGGAGACGCTGGTAATCATTCCGGGGCCGATGAAGAAATAGCAGTTTACGTTTAGCGTTCGCGCGACGTCTGTGAGCGCTAATCGTAAACCAGGAATACCATCATGTTCACCATCAGTGCCTTTGCCGATGAAATCGATCCCGATCCGCTCAAGCAGATCGACATCCTGAAATCGTGCGGCGTTCGCCATATCGAGTTTCGCTCGATTCATGGCACCAACGTACTCGCCCTCACGGACTTGCAAATCCAGGAGTTCAATTCGCTCCTCGACAAGAATGGCTTCAAGCTTAGCGCCATCGGTTCTCCCATTGGCAAGATCAAGATCGACGATCCGTTCGAGCCGCACCTCGAGAAATTCAAACGGGCCATCCATCTGTGCAGCGTGTTTGGCACCAAGAATATCCGCGTCTTCAGCTACTATCCGTGCGATAACTTCGACGGGGACTGGACCAAGTGGCGCCCTGAAATCATGAACCGCATGACCCAAAAGTGCGAACTGGCGCAGAAGGCCGGCGTGCGCCTCGTTCACGAGAACGAGCACCGCATCTATGGCGACGCGCCCGAGCGCGTCACCGATATGATGTCCACGCTACGAAAGTCGTTCAGCGCCGACGTGATCGGCGCCGTCCACGATCCGGCCAATTTCGTCTTCTGCGGCTATGACCCCTGGCAAGGCTGGCTGGCGTCGAAGCCATGGCTGGTGCACTTCCACATCAAGGACTGGATCGCCGACGCTAAGCACGGCAGCCTGGCCGGCGAAGGGCAGGGGCGCATTCCGGAAGTGATCGCCGACGCCGTCAAGATGGGCTACACCGGCTTCGCGACGATGGAGCCGCACTTACTCGGCGGCGGTCCGACGGGCGGCGTCACCGGGCCGGAGTTGTTCCCGAAGGCGGTGGCGGCGTTCAAGGCGATTCTCGACAAGGCCGGCGCGAAATATCAATGACCTGGCGAGCCGAGGGCCGTAAGGCCCCGGTTGAAGCGCCAAGGATTGGCGTGACTCAACCGGGGCCTTACGGCCCTCGGCTCGCCAAATTCACTTACGAAATGACCCTCCAGCAAGTCCACCTCCGTATCAACGACGCCGCCACTGGCCAGCCGACGCCCGTGCGTCTGCGCATCACCGACGTCGACGGAACGTATTACGCTCCCCACGGCCGTCTGCCCGATTTTCCGACGGGGGTCAATCAAGACGTCGGCGGCAATATCCAGATCGGCGCAAAGAAATGGTGTTACATCGACGGCACCTGCGAAATCCTGCTGCCGCCTGGCCACCTGCAATTTGAGATCGCGAAAGGCCCGGAGTACAAGCCGATTAACGAAGGCATTACGCTGCTCGCCGGCAAGATGTCGATGCGATTCACCATCGAACGCTGGTGCGACATGCGCAAGCAGGGGTGGTATTCCGGCGACACACGCGTGCATTTCCTGTCGCCGGACACTGCACTGCTGGAGGGGCAGGCCGAGGATGTGGCCGTTGTGAATCTTCTCGCGCTCGAGACCGACGAGCGAACTATCCCGAACATTCTCTCGTTCAGCGGTCAATCGTTTGGTCGGCAAACACCCACATGCGGGGTCGCGGTCAACACTTTCAATGATGGTTCGGACCTGGAACAACTCGCTTTGCTCCACTGTCATCGTGTCATCTATCCGCTGAGCTGGCGGTCCGCGGACGCCGCCACGGAATGGACGTTGGCGGATTGGTGCGATCAATGCCATCGAAAGAAAGGGCTTGTCGTGTGGGCGGCCCCACGAAGTCGTCCGACCGCCGACACCACCTATGGCGAGCCCCTGGCGGATCTGATTCTTAAAAAGATTGACGCATTCGAAATCGCCCCGGCCGATGCTGGGCTTCCTAGCGCCCTTGCGGATTATTTTCTGCTTTGTGATGCGGGCCTGGTGGTTCCGCTGGCTGGAGCAAGCATCCAGACGGGCGAACGATCGGCGCTGGGCGGCATGCGAACCTACGTCTACATGCCGAACCAGGATTTCACCTACTCCCATTGGATTGACGCCTTGCGCGCCGGGCGAACCTTTGTCAGCAACGGCCCTCTGATGCACTGGACTATCGACGGCAACGTGCCGGCCACAAGCTTTGGCCCCGTGCCGGCGAACGGCATCCTGCAAATTCGCGTCGAGGCAAAAAGCTGGGCGTCGTTCGACCGTCTCGAACTCCTTTGGAATGGCGCCGTCATTGAATCGAGCCCGACGACGGAGCGATTTCCGTGCCGTGCCAAGATTCAATGTGAACTTCCAGTGCAAAGAAGCGGCTGGTTGGCGGCTCGCTGCGTGAGCGACCGCGCCCACGGAACCGACTGGCTGCCTTTTGCCCATACATCGGCCGTGGATGTGCATGTTAATGAAGTGCCGAGGCAGGCCAAGCCGGAAGCGGTGCGGCAATTATTGCATGGACTCGACGGGATGGTGCGAATGGTGAGCGACGTGCCGCACGGCAAGCGATTGTACCATGTCGTTGAGGAAGCGCGAACCGTCCTCGCGAAAAAGCTCTCCTGAGAATGTCAATGTCCGTTGCGTGACTTCTTTTTCGTCGCGGTCCAATGTTCGCGCAAAATAGCGCAAAACGTCGCAACTAATTGACGCTATGGCACTTGTGATGCTGATTTCCATTGCGAAAGGTGCCGTCCACAAACTTGAACGGCCCTACCGTCACCAAACGGCGTATGAAGCATGATCGAGTCGTTTCCCGCCGTCAGCAAACGGTGAAATCCGCCACGACCGGCTTCTCCCACCGTCACCAAACGGTGAATTGACACGGCCGCGGCACTATCGTACTATTTCTCTATGAACAGTTCACTCCGAACCCCGATCGCCATTGACGCCGCGCAGGGAGTGCGCGTTGTCGTTGTGGTTAATGTGTTCCGGGGCTGAGGCTGCGCGTTCGTTGCCAGCGATATTCAGGCCCTGGACGATATCCAGGGCTTTTTTTGTTTGCCGCTTGCGGCGTAGCAAGCGGTCAATCACCAACTGCTACGCCGCAAGCGGCAAGATCATGACACGCATTCAAATCTACGACACAACGCTGCGCGATGGCAGCCAGGGCGAGGGCATCAACTTCTCGCTCCAGGACAAGCTGCTCATCACGCGCAAGCTCGATGAGTTTGGCGTCGATTACATCGAAGGCGGCTATCCGCTCTCCAATCCCAAGGACTTCGAATACTTCCAGGAAGCCCGCAAACTCCGCCTCAAGCATGCCAAGATCGCCGCTTTCGGCATGACCCGGCGCAAGAATTGCGATCCAGCCACCGATACGTGTCTCAAGGCGCTTGTAGATTCGCATGCGGCCGTCATCACGATCGTCGGCAAAACTTGGGACATGCAAGTGACCGACGTGCTGGGCGCGACGCTCGACGAAAACCTACGTATGATTGCGGACTCGGTGCGCTATTGCAAATCGCAATCGCATGTCGAGGAAGTGATCTACGACGCCGAGCATTTCTTCGATGGATTCCAGGCAAATCCGACCTATGCACTCAAGACGCTGCAAGCCGCACTCGATGGTGGTGCGAAGATGCTGGTGCTGTGCGACACCAACGGCGGCACGCTTCCCGAGGAGATTGCCGAACGCGTGGCCAAGGTGAGGTCGGCCCTGCCCGGTGTCGAAGTCGGCATCCATTGCCACAACGACTGCGACCTCGCCACCGCCAACTCCCTGGCGGCGATCTATCAGGGGGCCGTGCAGGTGCAGGGGACTATCAACGGCATCGGCGAGCGCTGCGGCAACGCGGACCTGGTCGCGATCATCGCCAACTTGGCGCTCAAACGCGGCTACGAGGTGCTGCAGCCGAATAGCCTCAAACATTTGACCGAGTTGTCTCGTTACGTTTACGAGATCGCCAACATGAATTTCCGCAACGGACAACCGTTTGTCGGAACCAGCGCCTTCGCGCACAAGGGGGGCATGCACGCCCATGCCGTTGCACGCGTCAGCGCCAGCTACGAGCATGTCGATCCGGCCCTCGTCGGCAATGAACGCCGCATCTTGATCAGTGAGTTGTCGGGCCAGGCTAACATTCTGACCAAGACGGCCAAGTACGCGATCGAGAACAGCAAGGAATTCGGCGTCAAGCTGCGCGATATGGTGCAAGACCTTGAAAATCAGGGCTACGAATTCGAGGCGGCCGAGGCTTCGTTTGATATCCTCGTGAAGAAGGCCCTCGGCGTTTATCATCCGAAGTTCGAACGTATGGCATATCGCGTGAACGTCGAAACGCTGGCGAATGGTGCCTTGACCACGGAAGCGACCGTGAAGGTACAGATTGGCGACGCCGTTCAGCACACGGTTGCCGAGGGAGATGGCCCGGTCAACGCCATCGACGGGGCCCTGCGCAAGGCGCTCCAGCAAACGTATCCGCGCCTTGCCGAGATGCAACTGGTCGATTACAAGGTGCGCGTCGTCAATTCACGCGCCGGCACGGCAGCACGTGTGCGCGTCGTCATCGAGTCACGCGATCACGACGCCGTCTGGGGCACCGTCGGCGTCAGCGAGAACATCATCGAAGCAAGCTGGCTGGCGTTGGCCGATAGCTTTGAGTACAAATTGTTCAAGGACTCGGAGTGAGTGGTGTGTAGTGAGTGGTGAGTGGTCAAATCCACCACTCACCACTCACTACTCACCACCCACTACGGAGCTCAAGATGGAACTCGCGAAAGCCTACAACCCGCAGGAAGCCCAGGAGAAATGGCTCAAATTCTGGAACGACCAGGGCTACTTCCACACCCGGCCCGATTCGCGCAAGCCGTTCACCATCGTCATCCC
>SXGT01356976.1_pt1 | contig 27531 bp, 22 predicted proteins | sample 3176221 | NCBI WGS metagenome assembly SXGT01 (sample SAMN11356862, study PRJNA531348) | freshwater metagenome | isolation source: freshwater sample F1-120 | place: China: Fuxian Lake, Yuxi | collected 2017-12-25
GCGCGCCGCAGCCGGAAGCCGCGCGGGGTTTGCGGCTGCAGGCGAGCCCGGCGACGGCGCGGGGGGGGCGGGGGCCGGAACTCCCCAACTGGGCGCCCCCCGCCGCAGGCGGAAGCCGCCGCGGGGTTTGGCGGCTGAAGCGCGAGCATGGCGACCTTCCTTCCGCGTAGCGCTCCCCAGCGGGGGGTATGGGGGCGCTCCCCCATGATCTTAAGCAATGCCTGGCCGCCCCGCAGAAGCGGAGCGGCAGCCCGGCGCCGAGCATGTCCGCCGCAGCCTGCGAGCCGCGCGGCGCCGCGCTGACACGCAGCTGACCGCCGCGCAGGCAGGCATTGCTTATGTGTGCAGAAGCTGCTGCAAGCCACGGAGCGGCTTCCGGGGGCTGGCACGCCGGGGAGGCCGCCGCGCCAGCGCGCCAGCGGCAGGCGCGGCGCGAGCGACCGATTATGCCGTCCGCTGCAGTGCCCGCTCAGCGGCGGGTGGCTGGGGCTCAGGGTCGTGGACAATCCACTCCTGCACCCCTAAGCCCCGCGGTGGATGCCCCACCCGCAGGGTATGGGGGTGGCCCCCAGCTCGACAGGGCCGTGGCCGTGACCGAGCCCGATTTCCCCCGCCTGACCCCTCACGCCCCGCGCTACCTCCGTCAAACCAAGGCTTGAAAAATCGGTGTCCCTCATTACCGGACCGTGGTGTTGCAAACGCTCTTCTGTATAAATCCGCGGAGAGCAGACCATTTCCTCACTGAAAGGCAGCAAAGACCACAACTGTTCGGGAGGTGACGTAGTAGGCGGTGCCGCTGCGTCCTGCAGCATTTCTCTGAAGAGATGGGACCCCGATGACTAAGCATGCAGGTGTTAGCCCGAGGAATCTCGATCACCCGCCGCAGGTGCAGACGGACATTGCACAGATTCTGCCAGTCGATTTCGCACACTGGGTGACCTTGCCGCGAGACCGTCTTCACGCTCTGCGGCCCGAAACACTGGTCTTCATGATTCGCCACATACCGCTGCAGGACCACGACACGCTGCGTGGAATCCTCTTGGACGAATTAGGCACGAGAGCGTATGCGTTCTCCTACGGCCACATCCACAGCTACTTTCCGCTGTGTGACCGGGAGGCAATGGCCGCAGAGGTCGTCCATTGGATGTATACCACGGTACTCAAACGACCCAGCCCCCAGGCTGCCGATCTCGAACGCATGTTCTGGAAGGTGGTTCACCATCGCTTGATCGATGTGATTCGCAAGGCGCAGGGCCGACTAGGTCTTGGCAACGACCCTACGCCGGAGGAGGAAGGGGCGGGTAAAGCCCCGCTCTTTGTCAAAAGGGACGCTGCTGCCATAGCCGGCCCACACTCGTCGCGGCACGCGGACCGTGGGGCAGTCCAGCAGGTAGCGGTGCAGCAGGTCTTGGAGCGCTTACCTCCCCTCAAGCGGGAAGCCTTGCTCCTGCACCATGTCGGCGGCTACGACATTTTCTCTCACAATCCGTCCGTTCCAAGCATAACCCGGCTGCTGAGACGGAGTGACAAGACCATTCGGCTCTGGATGAACGAGGTGGAGGCTGTTCTTCGCCGGGAACTGGGAGATTCGCCATGATCACACGACACGACGAGAGCGCCGTCGAGGAGATCCTGTACCGTTTTCAGATGGAAAATGAGGTCCTAACGCGGGACGTCATCCAGGCCTGGATGACACAATACCCACAGTTTGCGCGTGAGATCGAGGACTATGCGGCGGAATGGGTATTGTCCGAGTGCACCGCGGTGCTACCACCAACGCTCGATGAAGAGCACATACGCGCACGCGTACAAAGTATTGCCGGCGACGTGCTCCAGCAACTCCACCAGGAGCACGGGTCCACACATAGCCCGCCGTTCCGGAGCATCCCGGAAGCGCTCACTGCGGTAGGGCTATCGCCGACAGACGCCGAGCAACGCTGTGACGTCGACCAGTCCATACTCCGATTGGTGGACCGGAGGCTGATTCAGCTTGCGTCAATCCCGCAGCGTTTTCTCACGCGCTTAGCGGCGATTTTGCAGGTGTCGCGGGAGCAGCTGCAGGCGTTCCTCCAACAGCGGCCAGGGTTCAGCCCGACCATGCAATTTAAGTCGAGCGGGGTGCCGCAGCTCAACGAACCCATCAGCTTTCAGGAGGCCGTCCGCCTCTCGAACATGAGCGAAGCGCAGAAGCGCCATTGGCTGGCCGCTGAGTGAGCGGCTACGGGGCAACACGATGGACCTCTGGCATACTATCCGACGACACGCACAGCAGAGACACCGCGAGGCTACTCAGGCGTCTGGTGGCAGCACGCAGGCCGTTGACCTCATTCGGCAGGCCTGTGCTCGTGCCGGCCTGCGCCTCGACCGGTTGCCACCCCACCATCCTGAGCTCGCTGGGGCGACGGGGACTCTCGATCGGGAGTGGCAGTGTATTAAGATCGCCACGGGGCTCTCACCAGAAGATGAGGCGTTCTGCATCGCCCACGAGCTGGGCCATTTTTGGCTCCATCCTGACTCCTCGCCCTGCCTCGCGGCAGACTTTAATCAGGAGGCCGACGAAGCGCTGCGGCCCACTGGGGTGCAACGCGTCGAAGGGTACTCCCCACACGAGCGTAAAGAGGTCCAGGCAAATATCTTCGCCCAGGAATTCTTGTGCCCGAGCGCCGCCCTGCGCCACCGCGCTCTCGTCGAGGCACACCGCCCCGCGGATATCGCCCATGCGTTAGGCCTGCCCACAGGGCTAGTATTCCAGCAACTCACACGGGCGCTCTTGCTTCCCCCCCTGCCCCACGACGATCCGCACGCAGAGGCTCTGGATGGCGTGGTAACCCTCAACGAGGAGCAGCGCGAGGCGGCGGAAGTCGCCGAGGGGCCGTATCTCCTCGACGCCGGCCCTGGGACCGGGAAGACTAAGACCCTGATTGCCCGCATGCTCTTCCTGCTCGCACAGCATGTCCCCCCGTCACATCTGCTCGCCCTCACCTTCTCGAACAAGGCCGGTGAGGAAATACGGGCGCGCATTGCGCGTGTAGCACCCCAGGCGGCGCCGCAGCTCTGGATCGGCACGTTCCATGCCTTTGGTCTCGAACTGCTCTACAAATGGGGGACAAACCTCGGATTGGCGCAGGATCTGCACGTGGTGGATGAGAGCGCCGCGCTGGCGCTCCTTGAACGACAGTTGCCTCACTTACAGTTGCAACACTATCAGAACCTGTATGACCCAGCATTACAATTACGGTACGTCCTACGCGCGATTTTCCGTGCCAAAGACGAGCTGATCCGCCCCGCGCAGTATCGCGCCCGGGCCCAGACGATGTTGGACCAGGCCACCGACGAAGCCATCCGCGCGGCGGCGCTGGCGGCGCTGGAGGTGGCGCAGGTCTTCGAGGTCTACCAGGATGCCCTCCGCCAGGCCGGCGCCGTGGACTTTGCGGACCTGGTGCAACTCGCTGTCGAACTGCTGGAACAGCATCCCAAGGTCCGGGGCAACGTCCGTCGAACGTACCCACACGTCTTGGTGGACGAGTACCAAGACGTCAATCGCGCCAGTGGACGCTTGCTGCAAGCCGTCGCAGGGGCAGGGCACAGGCTCTGGGTCGTCGCTGACGCTCGACAGTCCATTTATCGCTTCCGTGGTGCCACTCCCACCAACATGACCCGCTTTCCAGAGGATTTTCCGACTGCGCGGACTACGTCGCTCCGGCGCAATTACCGCTCCGGGACACCCATTGTGCGGCTCTTCACCCATTTCGCCACCACTATGCACGCCGGCCAGAATCGTCCCGTCCCCTGGCACGCGGAGCGTGGTGAGATCGGCGAGGTGCACTACACCGAGGCTCCTGACCTGGCTGCCGAAGCCGCAGCCCTGGCCTCCCAGATTGAACGGTATAACACCGAGGGAATCGCGTACCGCGACCAGGCCATCTTAGGCCGCAGTCATCTCATGCTGGCGCGCTTTGCCGACGCACTCCAACGCCTCGGCATCCCTGTGCTCTACCTCGGGGATCTCTTTGAGCGGCCCGAGATCCGTGATCTGTTATCGCTGCTGTCCATTGACGCTGAGCCTGGCGGCATTGGTGTAGTCCGGGTGGCGCAGTTCCCCGAATACCGTGTCGCGCGCCCCGACGTCCTCACGCTCCTCGCCTGGGCGCAGGAGAACAACCTGACCGTCATGGCCGCGTTAGCGCAAGTGAACCAGGTTGACGGGTTGACGGAGGCTGGCCGGACCGGGCTTGCTCAATTGCGGCTCCACCTCGAGGGCTTCGGCCCACATACCAGCCCCTGGACGCTGCTGACTGTCTACCTCTTTGAACGCAGTGACTATCTCCGGCCGCTGATCATGGCGGACGATCCCCCATCGCAGCAACGCTTACTTGCCATCTTCCAACTCCTGCAATTCTGCCAGGGGCATGCCGCGCCAGCCAATCCCCTCGCCGCCCGCCGGGAGCTGCTTGACGCTATTCGACGCCTGGAAGCCTTAGACGAGGATCGCCTGTTCCGTGAGGTGCCCATGGCCGCGCGCCATTTCAACGCCGTGTCTATGCTGACGATCCATGCCAGTAAGGGGCTGGAATTCCCCGTGGTGCATCTGCCAGCACTCGCGACCCGCTATACACCTGCGTCGCGGCGGTCCAGCCGTTGTCCACCTCCGGCAGGGTTACAGCATCTGGCCATGAATCAGGCGGACCACACCGCAGAGGAAGAAAATTTATTCTTTGTCGCTCTGTCCCGCGCGCAGAATGTGCTGAGCCTGAGTCGCGCCACACGGTACACGCGACAGAACAGCTCCCCGTCGCCGTTTCTTGGGACATTAGCCCCTGTCCTTCCTCCACCCCAACCCGCACCAGTGGCCCCTGCTATCGTCAGAGCGAGCCCTGTATGGGAGCCGCAGGAGCCTAGGCCCATCTATCCAGCACGGGACCTGGAACTCTATGCGAACTGCCCAGCCCAGTACCGCTATGAGGTGGTCGATGGCCTACGAGGACCCCGCGACAGTTTGGCCTATGTGCGTTTTCATCGCTGCGTGTACCGCGTCATTCACTGGATGGAGGAGCAGCGCAACGCGGGGCAACCCGCGCATACACCACTGGCTCTCGCGCAGCTCGATCTTGTGTGGCAGCAGGTCGGTCCGGTCGGGCACGGCTTCGAACCATACTACCGGCGCATGGCTGAGGAGATGGTGGCAGCCATGGGCACTTACCTCGCCGAGGAACTGGGAGAGCCGGTGCGAGCAGAGTGGCAGGTCGAGATCCACGGGCGGACCGTCACCTTGACGCCCGATCGTATTGTGCTTGAGCCCGATGGGAGCGTCCGTGTGCAACGGCTCCGGACGGGCAGAAAGACCAAGGCAGAACCCAATAAAGAGCTGTACGGGCTGTACGCTGCTGGGGCACGAGCGCGGTATCCCAATCGACCGCTGCAACTTGAAACGTTGTATCTCGCCACGCCGGAGGTCGTGCCCGTCGACGTACAGGACGAAGCCAAGCGGCTCCAAACGTATGCGGAGGCAATGGCTGGGATTGAGCGCGGCGATTGCACGCCGTCGCCTAATGCTCAGCGGTGCCCGAGTTGCCAGTTTTACTTCATCTGCACCTCTGAGACACCCACCTGAGATGGCGTTACCGCTTGCGCGCCTCGCAACCGCTCTTACTCACAGAGCGAGACACGTAGCGGGGAATCAGGCTGGTGGGGCATACGCACCAGCGCCCACCCCCGCGCCTGTGCGTGCTCTTACAGCATTGGCAACGCCGCAGGTGGTGCATCCCTCGCACCCCACGCACACGCCCTGTTACAGGGCCAACGAGCGATAGGAGGCGCAGCGTATGACGACACGTGACCAGATAGACATCGAAGAAATTGACGTAGAAGCCTGGGGGCAGGCGCATGGCCAGCAGCCCCCGCCCCTCGCCCACCGCTACCGGGTGCGCATCGATGACGCCTACGTCGTGCTCCACGACCCGGTGATCACGGGCCGGCAGCTCCTCGCGGCCGCGGGCAAGCACCCGGTGGACGAGTATCTCCTCTCGCTCGTCTTGCGGGACGGTCAGCTGGAGGATCTGCGGCTCGAGGAGACGGTCGATCTGCAGCGGCCGGGGGTTGAACGCTTTCTCACCTGGCGCAGCGATCGGTCCTTCCGCTTCGTTATCGACGGCCGGCGTTTCGAGTGGGGCGCGCCGTCTATTACGGGGCTGAAGCTGAAGGAACTCGCCGGCGTGGATCCGGCCACGTATGGTGTGTGGCTGGAGGTGCCGGGGACCGAAGATCGCCCAATCGCCGACGCGGAGGCCATCGATCTCCAGCAGCCGGGGGTCGAACGGTTCTTTACCGGCAAGACGACCACCACGGAGGGCTAGGCTATGAGCTTCTTACCCTCACAGGAGCGCCGCTACCTGGCAGACCGGGGCCTGGGCTACGAGGAAGTCATCGATGGCCCCCAGCAGGGCGTAATCATCCGGGGCTATGCGGTGCCGCCTGGACGGTTTGACCCGGCCCAGGCGGATGTCCTGATCCTGCTGCCCTCGGGCTATCCTGATGTACCACCAGACATGTTCTATCTGTTGCCGTGGGTACGGCTGGCGCAGCACCAGCGCTATCCTCACGCTGCCGATCAACCCTTCCCCTTCCACGGCCAGACCTGGCAGCGGTGGTCCCGCCATAACACGGACTGGCGGCCAGGCGTGGACGGCCTCTGGACGATGCTCCAACGCGTCGCGCACGCGCTGGAGGGGACCGCATGAGCACAGCCAGTCTGACCATACAGGCGCGGCATCTCGACGCGCTACGTGCCCTGCTGCTGTGCGACGATGGCGTCGCACGGGCGGCGTACATCCTGTGCGGTGCGGCCCACATCGGCCACGACCCGTGGGACCGCCAGGGCCACCGCACCTTTGTCTCCTACGAGGTCGTGCCCGTACCAGAAGACCAGGTGGTGTCGGCGTCGTCCCAGCATATTACCTGGACGACGACCTCCTTCGTACGGGCCTTGCAGGTCGCTCAGACGGAGGGGCTCACTGTCGCCGTGGTGCATAGCCATCCCAGCGGCCTCACCAGCTTTTCCACTCAGGATGACAGCAATGAAGCGGACCTGGTCGATCTGGCCCAGCACCGCAATGGTCCGGACACGCCGCTGGTGAGTCTGCTGCTCACGCCGGCCGGCGACCTCCAGGGGCGCGTGTGGACTGGGCGCCACGCGTACGTCCCGCTGCGCCTGCTGCAGGTCGTGGGGGAGTCGATCCGGCTGCAGTACCCGGGCCGGGGCCACGGCCAAGCCCGGCCCGCGTTGGCCCGCCAAGCGCTGGCCTTTGGCACGGCGCTCAATCAGGACCTCGCGATGCTCCGCGTTGGGGTGGTCGGCTGCGGGGGAACGGGCAGCGCGACGGCGCTGTTGCTCGCCCGGCTGGGCGTGGGGCAGCTCGCGCTCTTTGACCCCGACGTGGTAGAGTGCAGCAATGTAAACCGTCTCCATGGCGCCCGGCAAGCCGATGCCGACGCGCTGCGACCGAAGGTCGAGGTGGTGGCGCGTGCCCTGACTGAGCTGGGGCTTGGCGTGCGCGTAGTGCCGCTGCAGGGCTGGATCGGAGACGTCGTGTGTCGGGATGCGTTCAAGGCCTGCGACGTCGTGTTCGGCTGTACGGACGACCATGCCGGCCGCCTGCTCCTCAATCGCTTTGCCTACTACTACGTCACCCCAGTCATCGACATGGGCTTGGCCATCGAGGTCTCCGCGGGCGAGCCCCCGGCCATCCAAGCGCTCGACGGCCGGGTCACGGTGCTGGGGCCGGGCCACCCCTGTCTCCTCTGCCGTGGTGTGATCAAGGCTGTGCGGGCGCGTGAGGAAGCGCTGCAGCGGGCCAACCCCACCGCATACGCCCGGCAGAAGGCCGAAGCGTATGTCGTCGGGGCAGGCAACCCCAGCCCAGCCGTGGTCACCTTCACCACAGAAGTGGCCACGATGGCCATCGAAGAGCTCCTCCATCGGCTCCAGGGCTTCCGGGGGCCGGAGGGTGCGGTGGGCCAACGGGTCCGGAAATTTCACTTGTTGACCGATCGGCGTCAGGGGGGAGCTCCCCAGCCTGACTGTCCGGTCTGCGCCTCGCCCAGATGCTGGGGCCGGGGAGACGTCGACCCGTTTCGCGATCTCGTGGAGTAAGCGATGCGCTGGCGCGACCTACTGCGGCACAGCCTGGTGTGGCTGCGGTTCATCCGGCAACCGGACCTCCTCGGACAGTGTGTCCCGCTCCATCCAACGCCTGCCGACCTGAGGCCCGGGGAGTTCTACCTCGTCGGGACGCCGGCGCGTTGGCAATGGGTCTGCCTGTGCTGTCCCGACGCGTGCGGCGCTCTCCTCCAGTTGTCACTCAATCCCAGGGGACGCCCCTGCTGGACAGCTGCGCTGGACTGGCTGGGGCGGCCGACCGTCCACCCCTCCATTCACCAACTCGACGGCTGCAGGAGTCATTTTTGGATACACCGTGGCCGGGTCGTCTGGTGTCCCGAGCCAGTGGGACCTTGACAGCGCCGGTAGACGCGCTACACTCCTTGAGAGCAGCTGAATACTTCCCTTGCGGGTTGGTGGGCGTCGCGAGACGCTCTAGGCTGGACCCCCTAACCACGGGGGTTTTTTTTGGCTTACACCTCGCGCAACACCTGGCGCCTGACGGCCTCGAGGAACAGCGGGGTGACGGCCGCTTGCCCCTCGAAGTGCCCCCGGACAAAACCGGCCACGGCATCAGCCAGCCGAATGCACGCTTCACTCTCATCGCGCAGCCCACGGACCCGCCGCACGGCCACCTGTAATTGGCGCAGCCCCGCCCCCACGCGAAAACGTTCCGCACGCGGGAGCCCATCAATCAGGACCGTCGCCCGGTAGTCGACGCCCGCCGCCACCGTCGTGATCGCCTGGGCGGCCGTGTGCACCACACAGGGCAGATACGTCGTCGTCTGGCGGAAGTGGCTATAAAAAAGCCGCGCGTGCAACGCGGGGGCCTGCAGGACCTGTGTCATAGAGGCCTGCCGCTGCGCCCGCGTGGCTTTGGACCATTTCTTCTGCCCCTTACCCGACGTGTACTCCAAGCGCTCCAGGAGGCGGCGCACGTTGTCACGGGCCTCGTCGGTGATCACCGCAGCCACCACAAAAAGTCGGCCCTGGGTGTCCTGCCCCGTCTCATCGAGATAACAGTAGAGTTTCTGCATGTGCTCCGCGACCCCACTCGACGTGTCACCTGTAGGCCATGCCAGGTGGCATCCGCAATGGACTTGACACGGCCCGTCCCACACCGCACACTCATGCGCGACAGAATACATGCATGCACAACGTCTGTCTTTCAGTATGTCATGGATTCATGAATGGAGGCACGACAGCGCTCATGCACACTGGCGCGCAGCGGCGTATTGCATTCGTCAACAATAAAGGCGGCGTGGGGAAAACGACCTCGGCGCTCACCATTGCGGCGGGCTTGGCGCGGCACCAGCGCCAGGTGCTGCTGCTGGACCTTGACCCCCAAGCCAACGCCACCCTGGCGTTGCTCGGTCCCGACGCCCTGCAGCTGTCCCCGGCGATGGATGATGTCTTGCTGGAGCCTGGGATGCCCCTCGGAGACATCATTCGCCCGACGCCCCAAGCGGGGCTCGATCTGGCCCCGGCGCATGCCCGTCTAGCCAACGCTGAGCTGAATCTCACCACCGTCCGTGGACGGGAGACCCTACTGAAACGTCGCCTGGACGCGCGCCTGCAGGCGTATCACTACCTCGTGATGGACTGCCCGCCGAGCCTCGGGTTGCTGACCGTGAATGCGCTGCTGGCCGCGACCGAAGTCTATCTCCCGATCGCCATGACCTATTTCGCGCTCGAAGGCGTGGGCCAAGTCCTGCGGACCATCCAGGCCGTGCAACAGGACCTCGACCACCCGACCCTGGCGATTACCGGCGTGATTGCCACGTTCTACGACCATCGGACGAAGCTCTCCGAAGAGATTCTCCAGAGTATTCGCCAGCATTTCCGTACCGAGGTCTTTCAGACCACCATCCGCCGGAATGTCAAGCTCGACGAGGCCCAGTCTCATCACCAAACCATTTTTACCTACGCCCCGCGCTCCACCGGAGCGCTGGAATATGGGCGTCTCGTGGAGGAGGTACTCCAACGTGAAGCGACCAGCTCTCGGCGACAATCCCCTCGCGCGGCCGCGCGATAGCGTCTTGCGCCAGACCGCCACGCCCGCGTCCCTGGAGCCGGACGCTCCTGGGGACACTGGGGGACGCGCGGCGGAGCACCGGGTACAGTTTGTGCTCTCGCCCCGGCATGAACAGATCCTGGACGATTTTTGTTATCACGTCCGCCGCGCCACGCGCTACAAGCTCACCCGCTCGGAGGTCGTCCGGGTGCTGATCGAACAGCTCGAGCCCCAGGCGCTCGCCGCGCCCGAGATTCGTTCCCTGGAGGACCTGCGGCGCCATCTGCAGTCACGCTAGGGAAGCGACGGTTTGGCCTCTCTCCCCACGCCCGGAGGAGGAGGTGCCTCACGCGCAGGGCGTGGGAGCACCCTGTGCCACACGTGTGCCAGCCCTTAGGCACACCCTGCTTTTGCAAGGGCACGCTGCAGATACCCTCTCTCCGGCGGACGACGCTATGGCGAGTATCCAAAAACGTCCCGGCCCGCGCTACCGCGTGCAAGTGCGCCTCAAGGGCGTCTATCGCTCCGCCACCTTGCCCACCTTGGAACAGGCGCGGCGCTGGGCGACCCAGACCGAGCATCGGCTCTACGAGCAGCAGCACTTTGTGTCGGTGGCCGCGGCCCAGCATCGCCTCAGCGATCTCCTGACGCGCTATGAGCAGGAAGTGTTGCCGCGCAAACGGCCAGGGACGCAACGCCATCAGGCGACGCAACTGGCCTGGTGGCGCCAGCAGCTCGGCACCCTCCGCCTCGAGCAGCTGACGCCCGCCCGCCTGACCGCCTGCCGCGAGCGTTTGGCCGAGACGCGGGCGCCGGCGACCGTCAACCGCTATCTCGCGGTCCTCAGCCACGCCTTGAACGTCGCGGTGCAGGAGTGGGGCTGGTTGGAGGTCTCGCCGCTGCGCCGGGTGCGCCACCTGCGGGAGCCCCAGGGGCGCGTGCGCTGGCTCGACGACGCAGAACGCCAGCGGCTCCTGGAGGCCTGTGCACAGAGCCCGAACCGTCTGTTGCTCCCCATCGTGGTGCTGGCGCTGGCCACCGGCGCCCGCAAACAGGAACTGCTGAGTCTCACCTGGCGCGAAGTAGACTTGCGCCGCGAGCGCGTGCTGCTGCTCGTGACCAAAACGGGCGAGCGCCGCAGCGTGCCGCTGACCGGGCGCGCCCTCTCGGCACTCCAGGCCCTGGCGCAGGTGCGGCGCCTGGACACGGCGCTGGTCTTTCCGCGCCGCGACGGCCGTGCGCCCCTCGACATCCGCCACGCCTGGCAGCAGGCCGTTCTGCAGGCCAACCTGCAGGACTTTCGCTTCCACGATCTGCGACACTGCTGCGCCTCGTATCTAGCCATGCACGGCGCCAGTCTGGTCGAGATTGCCGACGTCCTGGGGCATAAGACGTTCCAGATGGTCAAGCGCTATGCCCACCTGACGGAGGCGCACACGACGCAGGTGGTGGCCCGCATGACCGCGGCGATCTTTGCCTAACCCCTCGCAGGACAGCCTGCTGCCCGGCGGCAGGCCGGTCCACCACGTGTGGAGGTTCCTATGGAGACACCGACGCTGTCCACGGCCCCGGCCACCGGGAGGGCCCGCTGGCCGCTGGCCTCGGACGGGCCACCCCAGACACTCCTGCGCCTGCTGGTGCAGGCGGCCCAGGCCCTGGGCCACGACGTGCCCGACACCCTCGAGGTCCGGGCCGGTCAACTTTTTTACCGTGACGGCCATCTGGACGAAGTCCGCCTCGCCGGCGTGCTCCCAGGCCGTGGAGACCCCGCGAGCCCCGCCCTCAGCACGGCCTGGCGTACGCCCATACCCCCCACCCTCCAGGAAGGACCCGCAGGGATGGTGCTCTTGCACCCCGCCGACGCCGTCCGTCCCTACTACGCGGTGCTGGTCGTGCGCGAGGCCACCGGACCGCAGCCTGTGACGGTGGCCTGCGCCTGGAACCTCCCCCCGGAGATGCTCTCCAGCGCTGCCCTCCCGGTGCCACCGCTCCGCCTGTGGCCGAAACAGCCTGCGATCCCGACGGCGTTCCCGGACGACCACGGGCGCCTCCCCAACAACCCCGTGATTGCGGCGGGCCTGGCGGCCCTGTGGAAAGGGGGTCCAAAAGCCCGCCACTTACAGACCGGCTGGCAGGAAAGTCCCGCCGGGGGCCCGATCTATCAGCATCTGGGGCGCACGGGCGGGCGCATCCTGGTCTATCCCGCCGGGCGCCGCAGTGCCGCCGATCCCCTCCCCACGCCCGCCGGGCTCTGGGACGCCGTCACGCAGTACACGCCTTGGACCGCCGATGTGGCCCTGGCCGTGCTCGCCCAACTCTGTGAACCCAGTGTGGGGAAGAAGCCGCAGTATCCCCTCTTGGAAAGTGTCCGGATCACGGCCGATGCGCTCCTCCACTATACGAGCTTCCAGCGCTGGGGCCGGGAGCGCCGACTGCTGCACGAGCGGGTGGCCGAGGAGATGGCGCGGTTACAGCAACTCCAGTTTGATGTCGAGCACTACCCCGTCTGGGATGCGACGACCCAGCAGTGGGCGGCGGCGGGGATGTCCTGGAAAGGCGACCGGCTCTTCGACATCGTCGAAGTGGAGCTGTACCAGGAGAGCCTCGTCGGTGCCCGCGCGCGCGTGGAGGTCTGCTGGCTGGTGCGCGCCGGACAGTGGGCACGCTGGTGGCTCAATGCCCAGGGGCGGGTGTGGATCGGGCACCTGGCCCGGGTGCTGCTCACCTTGGATCAGCGGGAGACCCGCGGGGGGGCAGTCATCGCCAAGAAGCTCGGGCAGCGTATGCTCCTGCTTGGCGACGCCCTGCACCTCCAGGGATCCATGACCCGCCGTATCGATCATCTCCTCGCTGATATCGGCGAACTGCCCACCCGGCCCCACCGCACCAGGCACTGGGCGGGACGGACCCGCGAACGCTTTGATGCCGGCCTGCTCGTGCTCCAGGACGTCGGGGTGTTTGGCACGCTGCACTGGCCGGACGGGTATGGGCCGGGGGCTTCCGACCGGAGTAAAGGCTGGGTGGAGGGCTGGCTGGCGGCGCGGGTCGAGATGGGCCTGAGCGGGACCCCAGCGCTGCCCGCACTGCCGGCGGCGTCCAGCCCGCTGTCTCCCCCCGCTCGCCCGCGCCCCTCCCGCCGGGCTGGCACGGTGGAGGGGATCACCATTCGCCAGGTGCGGCAGGCACGCGGGTGGTCGCAGGAGGCGCTCGCCCGCGCGCTCGATATCTCCGTGCCCTACCTCTCCCAGATTGAGACGGGTAAGCGGTTCCCCTCTCCCAAGCTGACCCACAAGCTGCAGACCTGGCTCCAGCGCCCGCGCGCCTTGTCCTAGACCAGAGAGCAGGCGGCGGGCAGGGGAGGCCGGGCTTGCGGCGGCCCTGGGACGCGGGTGGGGTGCTCGCCGAGGGTGGTGGGCCACTCCCGAGTGCCTCCAGCGCCGCCCACGACTTTCACTTGTTAAACCTCCGCTCCCTGGCACCACACCTCGACATCACGCTATCCCAGCACATTACAAGCCTTTGTACGGAGGACAGCCCCGGCCCCGACCCACTTTAACTTTTTCGACCTCCGCAGCTTGGCACCAAATCTATAACTACCATTAAAAACAATAGATTGCAAGAAGTACAGCCGGACAGCCCCGGTCCCGGTCCACTTTAACTTGTTAAACCTCCGCAGCTTGGCACCAAACCTATAATTCTCGTTAAAACAATAGATTGCAAGAAACGTTTTCATGTAAGAACTTTTTGTACCTCCGCAGCTTGGCACCAAAACCTCCGCAGCTTGGCACCATTTAAACTTTTTTAATCGATCAGCGCCTTATTTTTCAATCCGCTATAGAGACTTTAACTTTCCTGATGCTTTGATGCATTAGACGGGGCCAGGCTCTCCTGTCGTCGGCCTGGCCTCGGATAGACTCTTAGCATCACGCGGCAGCCGACCCTCACCCTGTCCGGGAGACCCCGATGCAGCCCTATCACCTGGAAGACGAATTTACCGATCCCGCGGCCGAACGGGCTCTGCTGGCGGCCCTGGTGGGCAACCCGGCGCTCTACTTCGAGTTCGCAGACGTGCTGACGGCGGACCTCTTCCCGACCGAAGCGGCCAGCTGGCAGCAGGTGGCCCTGGCCGTCGAGACCCAGCAACCGCCCGTCCTGCCGACGCCCTGGCCGCCCACCCCGACACCGCAGGCCACCGTCCAGAGGCTGGCCGACCTGTGGCAGCGCCGCCTGCTCGCCACAGCGCAAGAACGGTTGGCGGCGGCGCTCTTTGATCCCACCATCCCCGCCTCGACGTTGGCGGCGCTGCTGGAAGCCGAAGCCCTCCGGGTCCAGACGGCGCTCCGCGAGACGGTCGCGAGCCGCCTGCAGTGGGCGAGTACGCTGGTGCCCCACGTCCTGGCCGATGTTGAGGCCCGCCGGCAGCACTGGGAGGCCACGGGGAGCCCGGTGCAGGGGGTGCCGACGGGCCTGCCCCGCCTGGATGACCTGCTCAGTGGCCTCAACGCCGGGCTGTACTTGCTCGGGGGGCCTCCGGGGATGGGGAAGACGACGCTGGCGTGGCAAATCGCCACGCACGTCGCCCGTGAGGCGCCCGTGGTGTTTGTGACCTTCGAACATCCCCCGACGAACCTGATCATGAAAGCCCTGTGTGCCCAGGCCGGGCTCAATGCGCAAGAGGTGCTGCGCGGGCGTGCCGCGCTGGAGCCCTTGCGCCAGGCCGCGGCGGCCTGGCAGCCGGTGGCCCAGCGCCTGGCCCTGGTGGAAGGGACGAGTCGCCTGACCCTGGCGCAGGTGCGCAGCCAGGCGCTCCAGGCCATGCAGCAGCAGCACGCCGCCCGGTGCCTGATCGTCGTGGACTATCTGCAGCTGTGGGCCAAGGTCGCTGAAGACCTGCGGGGACACCTGACCGTGCGCGAGCGCGTGGAGCTGCTCGGCGGCCTGCTGCGCGAACTGGCGCTAGGGCTGCGCAGCCCGGTGCTGGCGCTGGCGTCGCAAAACCGCAGCGCGGGGAACTACGGCGCCGGCAAGGGCTCGGCGGCGCTGGATAGTCTGAAGGAAAGCGGCGACCTGGAGTATGCGGCCGATGTGGTGCTGTTCCTGACGGAAGCGCAAGAGCGCCTGGCCACGCCGCCAGCGCGGGCGGTGGAGCTGACGGTGGCGAAGCATCGGCATGGCGAGACGGGGAAGCTGGGGCTGATCTTCCGGCCCGACCTGGGGCTGATGAGGGAGGAGGCAAGGATATGATGGTACGCACAGAGACAACCCGTGAGAATCTCACGCTATCGGAGGCCGACCTCGCGGCCTGTAAGCCGCTCGCCGGTGAAGGTGGCCACGTGCTGCGGGCCTTGTGCCCCTTCCACGGCAGCGACCATCAGCGCAGCTTGCGCGTGACCCTAGCCAGCGGCCGCTTTGTCTGCTTCGCCTGTGGCGCGTGGGGCTACCTAGCGGAGGCGCGGGAGCGCTGGCAGGAGGAGCGGCACCGCCAGCGGGTACCGTGGCGGCCCGCGGCCCGCCCGCAGCAGGCACGGCGGCCGCGCCCCGCCGCCGTGGCGATAGCGAAGCCGGCCGCCCCGCGCCCCCTGGCACCGCGTGCGCCCGTCGCGGCCCGGCCAGACCTGCCCCAGCAGCTGGCCGCGTTCCAGGCCGCCCTGCCGGGGAGCCGCGGCGAAGCGTACTTGCAGCAGCGCGGCCTTCCGCTGGCGCTGGCGCAGCAGGCGGGCGTGGGCTATGCGGCGCCGGGGGCTTGGCCGCACACGGCGCGCGAGTGGCGCGGGGGGCGGGTGGTGGTGCCGCATACCACGCCGGAGGGGCGCTTGGTGAACCTCTACGGGCGCGCGGTAGGTACAGACGCCGAAGTGCCCAAGGCCAAGCGCCATGACCATCTGCCCGGCGAGAAGGGGTACTTCAACGCTGCCGCCTTGCAGGCCAGCCCGGCGCCGCTATGGGTGTGCGAGGGCGCCTGTGATGCGCTGGCGCTGCGGGCCGCAGGCATCCCGCGTGTGGTGGCCATCTTTGGCGTGCAGGGCTGGCGCTGGGACTGGGCCAGAGAGGTGCGTGAGCTGGTCTTCGCCCTGGACGCCGATGCCGCCGGGCAGCAGCAGTGGCGTGCGCTCGCCCGCCAGGCGGCGCTGCGGGGGAAGCGGGTGGCGGGGCTGCCGGCGGCAGCGTATGGGGGGTATAAGGACGCCAGCGAAGCCTGGGCGGCGGGGGTGCTGGCCGTGGGCGCCGGGCCCGCCGTGGCGGGCCTGGGAGGTGCAGCAGCGCCGCCGCTCCCCGAGGATCTCCACGAGCTGTGGCAGGAGCGCGCGGCGATCATCGCGGCGGACGGCCACGTACCGCCGGCCGAGGCCGAGCGCCTGGCGTGGGCGTGGCTCGTCCCGCACGCCGCCGGCGCGGTGCGGGTGGGTGGCCAGCCGGGCGCCTGAAAAAACTCTCCGGGGAGAGAAATCGGGCCAGCATTGAGCACGAGGACACGGCGGCGCCCGGCAGGCGGACACGCCGCGCGCACGGCGCGAAGCGGAGGCCCGTGCGGCACAGCCGGGATGATGGAGTGATCCGCAGGCTGTGCCGCCAGGGACGTGGGGGAGACTGGAGGAGTGAGAAAAGCCTTGCGTCACACGGCGCCAAGACCATCCGCAAGTCTGGGACCACATGAGCACCATGTCTCGGGAGTTTCGAACGTGGTATCGCCCAACAGCACGCCGGTTTCGCTATCGCGGGTTTCGGCTCGTGGGGTGTTCGTTGCCTTGCCCCAGCGCTTGAGCGCTGGGGCAGCCGGCGCTTTACGGGGTCACTTCTTCCGGGGAGCTCACACCGACCGTACACACGGCAAAGGCATACGCGGTGGTATCACGGCTGGCGCCTACTCCCGTCTCGGCGCTATGAACGAACTGCACCATCCACATAGTGGGGGTGACGGCTCTTGACTCGCGTAGCACAATAGACCTCCCAATCGCCTCGGGAACGATAGTCCGATAGCCGCCACCACCGACCACGATCATTCCTTCTGGACACTCGACGGTGGCCGTGAGCACATCCCCTGGCTGGAGGGTAGGATGATGCGCGGGTGGGCCGGTGACCTGGACGTAGGTTCCACCGCCCTCGAGTGTGGTCATCCGCGCTTTCAAGGCGGCGACCTCGTCGATGAGCTCCTGGAACTGCGTCCTTAAAGACGGGTGAAAATGGCGCGGAAAAATGTTCCCATTATGGATATCGACCGCACGAATGGTACCGTCCACGATATCTTCACTCGTCACCGTCGCAGCCCAGGTGGGGCTGACAAGCATAAAGGTCAGGCCAGTTATCAGCATGACAGCGCGTTCTTGAACCCCTTGGCACTTTGCCATACCCTTGTCCTTTCTGAGTGGAAATCGACCCTACGCGTCATCTTCTTTCCTGTTGCTTGTGGTCTCGTGCTGTGCTCGCGGGGTATCCCAGGGCGCCCAGCGTCCCCCAGGGAGGCCGTCCTTGGAGGCGTGGACGATGGCGCCGGAGAAGAACCCGTAGCGGCCACAAGCGGCGGCACGCTCCGCCGTCCTACGCGGGAAACCCTCGCCGTGTTTGGAGACTAGAGTATGCCAAGGATGGGCAAGTCCGGCATGACAGAATAGCCGCAAAAAAGGTCTACATTGGTGGGGACGAATGTGGCGGGACAGGGTCTACAAAAGTCTTGACGAACTCTGACTTTTGCGGTTTGCTCACGCGTCTCTCGGCAGAGAGATGGAGTCGAGGAGCAACGGGAGGAGGGCTGCATGAACATCACCGCGCTGCGCCAGGCCTTTCGTCTGGCCTATGCGTTACATCCGGAGCCCACGCGCGAGTTGGCCCTGGCCATTGTGCTGGAGGCCCAGGAGCGGACCCTCCCGGGCCTCCGCGCCACCCAGCGCAAACGCCAGGGCCGCACCCCCAGCCTCGCCGCCCCAGAGACGCGCGGACGATACCACGTCGTGGTGCCGGAGGAGGCCCTGCTCCAAGTGGCGGTCTATGAAGTCTCTGAGCGGGTAGAACGTGGCCAGGAAGAGGGCAACCCTGACACCCTCCTGCCCGTGTATGCCCCGACCGCTGAGGATGGGCTGATGCGCTACATCAAGTTGTTGGTCTGGCGGACGATGACGCGGTGGTCGTGGCCTGTCGCGGTGGGCCTCGGCTGTCACCTCTATACGTATACGCCAGACGAGATAGCGCTGGTGGGCACCTGGCAGCCCAATCCTCGCACCACCCGGGAACTCCGTGACCTGATCACCACCCGGTTTTGCCATCTTGCCCCCGCGGCGCTCTTGCCTACCCGGTGCCCGACCGCAGCAGAGCGGGAAATCGTCACCGCCGCGCTTGAAGTTTTTGCCCCCTGGACTGGCATCGTGTCGCATCTTGCTCTCCCACCCAGGGCGTCGATTCTCGAGAGCCTCTTTGACGTACAGCTCGACCGCTCAGACCCGCACGAGTGGCGGCGGATCCATGCCCTCATTGATCCGGCCTGTGCTGGGTTGGCCTGTTTGGTCGACGAGTGTAATGCCTCCCGGCCCCGCCAGGCCGAGCGCCTGTCTTCTCCTCCCTCCAAGCTGCGACTGCCTGACTTCGCAAACCTCTGGCCTCCCCACCCGAGTGGCCTACAGCCTGGCCCTGGCCCTCTCACCCCCCTCCTCCCTCCGCAGCCTCTCGGGGCCACTATGCTGCCCGCCTCGCCGCGCCACATGCCTGGGGACTCTCCACCGCTCCTGCGGCGTTTCCAGCCGCCGCCGCTCCAGGACGCTGAGGTCAGTGCGCTCACCCAGGCTCTCGCCCGCAATCAAGCCCGGCGCCAGGCGTTTCGGGCTGGGCGTCTCGTCGTGTATATGGACAGCGACGTGGGGGGAGAGCTTGGGGCGCACACAGGCTGGGAGGGAACGTTTCCCGTGGCGGCCACAGTGTCAACGGTGACGGTCGTGGGCTATGATGCCGATGGCCCGCTCCTGCTGGCGGTAGTGCCGTTGTGGGAGAGCGCTGTGGAGGCGCTCGAGCTGGCGCAGACCGGCGCGTACACCGTGGAGTGCACTGTCCAACCTGATCATAGTAGGACGCCCGCTAGAATGGGCTATCGCCTCCACCTCAGATACGCGGGCTTGCCGCCGCTCGCCAGGCAACTGCACGCGGCCTCACCCCCAGCTGGAAGAGCCGAGCCGCCTCGGCTCCCAGTGCCGGCGACGCTGGGTGAGCGTCTTGGGCAGTGGCTCTCGCCCGTCTGGTGCCCCCTGTGGGCTGGCGAGCCGGTGACAGCGGCGGATGTCCCGGTGCAGGAGCATGTCTTTGCGCTCGGGGAGGGCGAGATCCGCGTCACCTGTACCTGGCAACCGGCCTATCGACAGCGCCCAGCAACGCTACGGCTGGCCTGGCACGCCACCGTGAGGCGTCCCGGGGCGTTATGGGCCCGGTTTGTCCGGCCGGATGAGACGGCAACCCTCCTCAGGGAAGTGCCTTTAGGACAGGCCGTCGAAGGGGAAGAGGTGTGGCCTGCCTCTACCCTGGGCTTCGATCCGACACGTGAGCCCTGGGCCCTCTTGCTGGTGCTCAAAGAGCCGACCCCATGAGGCTGGCCTATCCGAATGTTCATCAAGGGCTTTTTGTTGGCTGCGGACGTTACCAGGCTGTGCCACAGGGCCAGGAGCCTCCGGACGAGAGATTGCATGAGCCACACGCCGCGGTACGCGAACTCCGGGACCCCCATACCGCGGCCCTGGCACTTGCCCCGGAGTTGCAGGCGCGCACGTTGACGATGCACCTGCAGGAAAGCGATGATGAGCCGCAGTACAACTACGTGGGAGACTCCTTGGGACTGGCCTATTGCCTGGCCTGGATCGCCGGGGCCCGGCCCTTCCATCCGGCCATCGCGGCACGGCCAGGAGACCTCTGGTGTACGGGCACCCTCACCATGAATGGCCCCAGCCCGGTGTTGGGACCCGTGGTCGAAACGGGGTTCGAGGTGAAACTCACCGCCTTTGTCACCCAATCCGCCGACCGATGTTTTGTGGTCCCAGCAACGAATATGCTGCAGTGTGCGGCCGCGTTGCGCGCGCGTTGTACGGCAGCTGGGGTGGTGACCGTGCCTCTGGTGACGCGGCGTGATCGCCACCACGTCTGGGCCGCCCTGCAGCGCGGTCAGGACAAAGTCATTATTACCGTAGGGGGGGCTGGCCTGCCGCTGCTCGTTGAGACGCTCTTTCGCCCCCCCTGGCGCCAGGGAAAAAGAGCGCTACTGGCTCTCCTCATCGGGAGTCTAGTGGCCGGAGGCAGCGTCTGGTACAGCGGCACGGTGCCTGCACCCTTAGATCTGCAAGTCAACTATGTGTATCGTGCCGGTGGTGCAGGGCCATTATTGCCCCTCACGGCGGGCGTGGTCCTGCGGACAGGCGACCAGTACAAGATCCTGTTCACGGTGGATACCGATGCCTATGTCTATATCTTGCAGCGCAATCCTGACGGCAAGTTTTTCCAACTCTTCCCCGTGTCGACGATGCAGGAGCACTGGCTCAACCTGAAGAACCCTGTACGTGGCGGGCAACTCATCCTTCTACCACGTGCGACCGTAGGAGAGTCAGCCCTGGCATTTCGGCTCGTCGGTGCGCCGGGGGCGGAGCGCTTCTATTTGCTGGCGTCCCGCCAGCCTCCACCCGAGATCGAGGCGTGGTCTACGGCGCTCACGCGGGCGCAGCAGCACGGGCACGAGGTCCAGATCCAGGAACTCCACGCCACCCTGGAACGCACCTTGACTGCCCGCCCCCAGCACACCCACACCACGGAGACCCAGCGCCTGCTGCCGGTCGACTGGCGTGCAGGAGAACAATTCACCATCACGGAACGGCGGCTCGAAGGCCTGTGTGCCGTGTGTGTCTACGTGGTGGAATTCGCACACCGCTGAGACCGGCGCGGCGCCCAGCCTGGCTACGGAACAGGAACAAGGAGGACAGCACCATGGGGCAGATTGGCAACACGGCGAGGACGACAGCACGCCGGGGGCACGTGGACACAGGAACCTGGTCGAGCGCGGCGGCGTGCCGCGCCCTGCTTGCCGTCTGGCTCAGTGGCAGTCTCCTGGGGTGTACAGGCCTGCCCATACCCTTCCCAGGGCTACCGGGCCTCGTGGCTCCTCCGGCTGCGCCGGCCCAGGCTAGCGCGGCCGGGGCTGGGGGGCCCGCGCCCGCCGCGGGGCCCTGGTGGCAGCAGCTCCAGCGTCAGCTCGCCGGCCAGTCTGGGCCGCCACCGGCACAACAGGGGAACTGGGTGACACCTCCAGGGCCGCCAGGGGCCCCTTCCAGGCCGGCGCGCGGTGGCCTGCGTATTCCCCTGGGGCATGATCAAGCATTGCCCACGGCGGTCGCCTTCGCCCCGGATGGCCGCCTGGTGCTGACGGGTGGCAACGAAGGCGCGGTACTTCTCTGGGAGGTGGAGACCGGGCGACAACTCCGCGTTTTCCGCCACGCCGCCGAGGGCACGCCCATTGTCAGCCTGGCGTTTACCCCGGACGGGCGGGGCGCGCTGGCCGGCAGTAGTGACGGCGCGATTACGCGCTTCGACGTGGCGAGCGGGCGGGCGCTCGGCACCGGGCGGGTGGACGAAGCCCAGGCCGTGGCCTTTGCGCCCGACGGCCGCTTGGCGCTGATCGGCGGGCGGGAGGGCGGGCTACGCCTGTGGGACGTCGACGCCGCGCGCGTGGTGCGCACGTTCCGGGGGCATACGCAGGCGGTCTCGGCGGGGACGTTCTCGCGCGATGGGCGCGTGGCGCTCTCGGGTAGCCACGACCACACGCTGAAGCTGTGGGAGGTCGCCACGGGGCGCGAGATCCAGACCTTCCGGGGGCATACCGGGCCTATCAACACCGTGGCCCTCTCGGCGGACGGCCGGTTCGCCCTCTCGGGCGGCATGCCGCTCTCTCATGCGGAGGGGTTGGCCGCGGTGCTGGCGCTCGTCGCGCGGCAGCAGGCGCAGGGGCCCGCGCCGCACGCCGCCCAGGAGCCAGCCACCGTGAAGCTGTGGGAGGTGGCCACCGGCCAGGAACGCCGCCTGACGTCCTCGCTGCAGGTCATCAAAACAGTGGCGCTATCCCCAGATGGCCGCTATGCCCTGGCCGCCGGGTTCGGGCTCGCCGCCGGGCCCAACAACGAGGAGGGCGTGGTAGCGACCATGTGGGAGGTGGCCACCGGCCAGGAACGCCGCTCCTTCCGGGCTCATTTCCATGGGGTGCAGGCCGTTCTGGGCAATATCGGAGGGCAGGCCCTGGCGTTTTCGCCCGATGGCCGCCTCGTGCTCGCCGGCTCGGTGGGAGGGCTCCACCTCTTTGATGTGGCCACCGGCCGCGAACGCCGGCCGCTGCGGGGGCATCTGGAAGCGGTGCACTCTGTCACGCTGTCTCCAGATGGTCGGTGGCTTCTGGCGGCCAGTATGACCGGGGAATTGACGCTGTGGGACATGCGCACTGGGCAGCGCCAGCGCAGCTTTCGGCAGAGGACGATATCTCAGGGGACGAATCCTCAGGATACGCTCTTTGGGCATCACGCCGTGTTCTCGCCGGACAGTCGCCGGATTCTCGCCGGTGGGTGGAGAGCTGCGTCCGAGCAGCCGGCCCTGGTGCTGTGGGATCTGGAGAAGTCCAAAGCCATCCTGAGCAGTGTGGAGCCCGCAGTCAGCGTGACGGCGCTGGCCCTGGCATCGGATGGCCGCCTGGCGCTGACCGGTAGCCAGGCCGGGCCTCCCACCTCACGGTCGCTCGGTGCTCCTCTGGTCAAGCTGTGGGATATGACCACCGGGCGACTGTTGAGAGAGTTCGCCGGGCATAGTGCGAGAATTCACGCGGTCGCTTTCGCACCCGATAGCCGTTGGGCTCTGTCTGCCAGTGACGATGAGTCCGTGAAATTATGGGAGATCCCCAGCGGTCAGCTGCTCCACACCTTCCCGGATGAGGGTGGCCGTGGGCGGCTGGCTTTCTCCGCTGATAGTCGCCTGGTGCTCATTGGTCTCAGTGAGTGGGAGGTGGCGACCGGCCGTGCGGTGCGTCGTGACAGGGACCAGCATGGCCGCGCTTTCTTCCTGTCCCCAGATGGCCAGGTGTCTCTCGGAGGGGGGGATGGCAGCCGAGGGGAAGAGGACTTTTTCTTCTTAATACGCCAGACGGACAGCCAGCGCCCGGTCCCGCTACGCGGTCACAGCGGCGGGGTGAACAGCGTCGCGTTTACGCCCGATGGTGCGCGGGCCGTGTCGGGGAGTCGGGATGGCACGATCCGCTTATGGGATCTGCGTACGGCTCAGGAGATCGCGCTGTTGGCAGCTCTGCCCGATGGCGAGTGGATGACGGCCACACCTGATGGCTACTACGAGAGTAGCCTGGAGGGGGGCGAGTGGGTGTATTGGGCTCCGCCGACGGGGGATGACACGTTTTCCATGGGGCAATTTGTGGCACAGTTCCAGCGCCCCGAGGTGCTCCGGGCGCGCCTGGCGGGCGAGGCCAAGGCCGGTACGCCGGCCCCCGCCTTCACGTTTCCTCCCCGCCTGGTCATGCCCGACCATCAGGCGCACCGCGAGACGGCAGAGACGACCTATCCCCTGCGCTTTACCATAGAAAGCCCGCACCCGGTGGCCACCGTCCGCGTCGTGGTCAATGGCAAGCCGACCCTGGAACTCCCGGTACAGGCCCGCACCCAAGCGATGGCCGCCGCGGTGCCCCTCGGCGCCGGGTCCAACCGTATTACGGTGATCGCGTATGCGCCGTCCGGGGTGGCAAGCCAACCCCGCTATGTCGATGTGCAGGCCACGCGCTCCACACGGCCCCTGCCCGCCCTGCATGTGCTCGCCGTCGGGGTAAGCAGCTATCCCCGTTTGTCGAGCCTGGGGCAACTGCAAGCGGCGCATACCGATGCCCAGGCGTTTGCCAAGGCATTCCAGTCGCAAAAGGGCAAACTCTACCGCACCGTCGCGGCACAGGTGTTGACTAACAGTCAGGTGTCGAGCCCTGCTGTACGCGCCCATCTCGAAGCACTGAGCGCCGTCGAGGCCGAAGATCTCGTCTTGCTGTTTTTCGCTGGCCATGGGCTCCAGGATTCCCAGGGAACCTTCTATGTTCTCACCCCAGACGGCCATGAGCAGCAACCCTCGCATGGTGGCCTGAACTGGTCGGACCTCGGGGCCGCCCTGGCGCGGATCAAAGGACGCGTGGTGGTCTTGTTGGATGCGTGCCATTCGGGCAGCCTGACGACCCCGGTCGTCCCCAACGAGGCCTTGGCCCGGCGCCTGTTCACGGAGCGCCATGCCGGCGGCGTGGTGTTTGCCGCATCGAAGGGACGTCAGGTCGCCATCGAAGAGGATGGCTTCGGACTCTTTACGCGTGCCATCCTCCAGGGGGTGGGGCCGGAAGCTCGGCTGGCCGATGCCAATGGCAACGGCTTCGTGGAAATCCGTGCACTGGTAGCGTATGTGCGCAGCTACGTGGATGAAAAATCGTCTGGCACGCAAACCCCCTGGGTGGTCCGCCAGGAACTGCTCGGCGAGCTGCCACTAGCCCAGGTGCAGGACTAACAGGAGAAGGTATCACGCTTATGAGCAAAGCTTGGGTGGTCGCTCTCATGCTGTTGGGGCCTGTGTGGTGTGCGGTAGAGGCAGGCGGAGAACTGCCCTTGCCCACCACGGCTCAGGACATTGTGCAGGCCCTGCGCTGGCGCGACGGCCGCACGACCTTTCGCGGGCAAGAGTATGAATTGAGCCAGGGCCAGTTGTTTGAGATCCGTGCCGGCAAACGGCGGCTGCTGCGCGATCCCACGGTGATGGAGTTACCCCCGGCGTTTGTCCCTCGGGTAGGCGTCCGCATGCAGTGCGACAGCCAAACGGGGCAACTGCTGCCCACCTCCCATGCGGTCTTACACGCCTTTGGGCAAGCGTTTGCGGAGCTCGCCACGGCGGTCTTCGCATTCCGGGTGGCGGCGGATCATCCAGGAGCAGAGATGGCCAACTCCCAGCTCACCGGCTGTGTCCAGGCCGTCATCCAGTGGCTCATCGTCCAGCATGGCATCGCGGAGGTGCGGTTGCGGCTGCCCGCGCCAGCTGCCGAGCCACCAGGCACCGCCCGCGGGCGGCCCACTGGTGGCCCACGTGCGATCCTCGTGGAGTGTCTGCGGCGCCAGTGAGCGCGGCATGGGGGACGACGCGGGGCGTGAGAGACACAGGGCCCCTAATCGCTAACATCCAATCTTCAGGAGAGCTGCGTATGCCGAGGAGCACGCTGGTCTATTGCACCCTTTTGCTCTGCCTCGTGCAGAGTTGTCGTCCGCTGCTGCGCGACGGCCCGGTCTCGCCCGCAGCCGACTCCGGCACCCCAAACACCCCGGGGATGACCGCAGGGCGCCGGCAGCAAACGCCCGCCCGGGCACTGCCGGTAGCCCGCTCCTCACCCCAGACCACACCGTCTGTCACCACCTCTCAACAGGGCATGCGAGCGTATCAAGCCCAGGAGTATCGGACGGCGCTCCAGGTGTGGCAACCGCTGGCAGAGCAAGGCGATGTGGACGCCCAAAATGGGCGAGGGATCCTCTAGACGCATGGGCATGGGGTGCGACGCGATCTCGAGCTCGCTGGGCAATGGTATAGCAAGGCGGCCGCCCAAGGCCACGCGCTGGCACAAAGGAATCTGGTGCAGCTCCAGCAAGCCATGCGGCCCAGTGACACAGACCCCAACTCCCCAGCTCCCCAACGCGTAGCGCCAGCCAAGCCGCCAAGTATCCTCGAGTTCGGGCTCACGGTCTTCTTGTTCCAAGACGCACTCCTGTCAAAAATGGACGCTGCCCGTGGGCCAGAGACCGCTGAGGAGGCCGAGGAACGGCTGGAGCCATGCGAAGCAGGCCTCGAAGGCTGCTATGAAATGACGATCGGTGATGATCCGCGTGATTATGAGCGCCAAAAGTCTTGCCTGAAAGACTGTCGAAAGTTTGGCCGATACAAAAGTCTTGGGAACCCGGCAGAGAATGCACACCAGAATCACACCACAGATTGTGATTTTGGTGTTTTCGATAACTGAGTCGCTAGCCGTATATGACCGCCTCCTGTCGTTTGGTGTGCTAGAGAAGTTGATCGTGAAAGTACCTATCCAATACGCGGCTGGGCCGTCAGGCGCCGCTGCACGGCCCGCGCCCCCCCGACAGAGGCGCTCACGGCACGAGTCCTCCGCGCTCTCCGCGCCACCAACGCCACAGGCACCAGAGCGTGTATGAAGCCCAGCGCTTTTGTTGCTGGGGAGCAGGAGTTGTCAGCAGGTTTGGGTGACTCACTGGCGTTGTGGAGGTCTGGCGCGCTGGGCAGGTCACCACGGTGGCATGATGTCGGGCCTCGGGGGCGCTCCCGGTGGTCGCGGCCGGGCGGCGGCGGCCGGGGCCGGCCGCGCTAGCGTGCACGCCTGGGCCGCCAGCGCGCGGGCGTGCTGCGCCGCGGCTTCCTGCGCCGCTTCCGCGGCGGCGGCTTCGGCGGTGGCCCGCGGCGGGGCCGCGGCACAGCCTGGGCTGCCCCGACAGGGGCGCTCAGGAGGCAGGGAGGACAACCCACCACGGCACACGAGACACGCTCGGCGCGTTCGGGAACGTTCCTGCCTCAGACGGCTTTCTTGTAGCAACGAAGGGTGGAGGGTGTGCGGGTGTGCCTGCCCAGGGCGTGGCTCCCGGGCTGGACCCGTGCGGAGCCCACGCCGGGGCTCGCACGGTCGCACGGTCTTCCAGAGGCGTGCGCCCGGGAGCCCCGACTGCACCGTTTAGGTGGTCTGCCGTGCGTCCCTGGCGCTTGTGCTGGGCGGCTGGGCGGCCGCGGCAGGCCGTGGGGCCTGACCGCCGGGGCTCAGCGCGGCCCCTGGTGCGCCGCCCCCGCGGCCAGCTGCTGCGCTTGGCGGGCCAGGGACCGCGCCTGCGCTGCCAGCTCCCGCGCTTGTTGCGCCGCGGCTTCCCCAGCGGCGGCGTGTGCGGCCGCCGCCCGCTGGCGCCGGGGCTGGGCCGCCAGGCGCTGCTGTACCTCGCGGCCCCCGGAGCCAGGGGATACACCACCACCGCACACGGGACACGCTCGGCGCGTGCGCCACGTGCCTGGCCGAGTGCACACGAAAGAGTGGTCACCAGGGGGTGGGGGTCGTTGGGTGTCCCTGCCCAGGGCGTGGCTCCCTGGGGGCACCCTTGCGGCGGTGAACGCCGGGGCTCGCACGGTCGGGCTGGTTGGCGTTGGCATGCGCTCGGGGAGCCCCGGCTGCGCCGTGCAGGTGGTCTGCCGTACGGTCCGGGCGCTCCCGCTGGGCGCTCCCGCGGGCCGGGGCCGGGCAGCCGCGTGGCCGGAGGCCGCCGGTCGGCCGTCGGCGTGCCCCGGCGTGCGAGCC
>SXGT01916201.1_pt1 | contig 27530 bp, 21 predicted proteins | sample 3176221 | NCBI WGS metagenome assembly SXGT01 (sample SAMN11356862, study PRJNA531348) | freshwater metagenome | isolation source: freshwater sample F1-120 | place: China: Fuxian Lake, Yuxi | collected 2017-12-25
GTGTAGATCTCGGGGTTGTGTGCGATGTAACGAAAGGGCTGCGCCAGATCCCAGGTCGGGAACGTGTTCGTCGAAAACCGCGAGTGCACGAGGCACAGCGCCGAGACGAGCTCGGCGTCCTGCAGGTCTTTGTAGAAGCGTGGCAGCTGGCGGGGCAGCAGCAGGCCCTTGTAGACGATGGTCTCCGCCGACAGCGACGCGAGGTGGAACCGGCCCAACGGATCCAGTCCCCGCTCGCGGATGCGGTTTTCGGCGAGCTTGCGGATGACGTACAGCTTGCGCTCGAACGCGCTCGGCACCAGGCGCCGGCGGCCCACGAAGAGCTGCCGAATCACGGGCAGCACCTCGCGCGCCACGCGGCCAGTGTGCTGCGGCTCGACGGGGACGTCGCGCCACCCGAGGACGCGCTGGCCCTCGCCCGTGACGGCCTCTTCGAGCACGCGCTCGCAGGCAGCGCGGTCGGTCGAATCCGAGGGCAGGAACACCATGCCGACGGCGTACCCCTGCCGCGCCGTGGGGATGTCCATGCCAAGCTCCAGGCCCTTCTTGTTGAAGAAGCGGTAGGGGAGCTGGAGCAGGATGCCAGCACCATCGCCGGTCTCCGGGTCGCTGCCGCACGCCGCGCGGTGGCTCATGCGGGCCAGCACCTCGAGGGCCTGCTCGACGATGCCGCGGGACTTCTGGCCCTTGATGTGCGCGACGAAGCCCATGCCGCACGCGTCGTGCTCCGTCGAGGGGTCGTAGAGGCCGTAGGGTGCGGTGTAGGCGGGCATGGCGGCGCGCAGGATAACGCGGCGCGTCACGCGTGGGAAGGATGAGGGCGTGGGAGGCCGGAGCTACGGATCGAAGAGCTTGTTCACGTACGGGCACGTGACGCGCGGGCCGATGCCGTTGGGGGCCTTCGTGGGCGTGACCGCGCCGCTCGGCCACGCGAGGGTCGCGACGTCCCAGAGGCAGCCTTCGTCGAGGAGCTGCGAGACTTCATATACGACGACACCCTTGACGGTGATCGTGATCACGGCCTTGGAGGGGCCGAAGCCGGGATTTCCCTGGTTCTCGACGCCAACGCGATAGCCGGTTCCCTTCTCCGCCAAGAAGAGGCTGATCGTCTCGGGCCCGAGGCCGTCCGTGTCGTCGTGGTCGAGCTGAGGGTCGTCATCGACCGTGGGGTCGAAGGAGCCCCATGCGGGCTTGGGGTGGTACCAGAAGCAGTCGTAGTCGGGGGAGAACCACGGGTCGGGCTGGCCGTCGCCATCCACGTCGTCGTACCACGGCGCGAGCTGATCATGGACGAGGTGGAGGTTGAGGTTGGAGCCCGTCGCGTCCGAGGTGTCGGGATCCCCCGCGGTCTCCCACATGAGGCGCACGTCCAGGTCGTTGTCGCTGATGCACTCGACCTTCGCCGTCGCCGGCGTGCAGCTGGCCACGCCAAAGGTGTCCTTGACGGTGAGGTGCACTTCGTAGGTCCCGAACTCTTCGATGGTCACCGACGGTGTGGCCACGCTCGCGCTGGGCATGAATGCCGGCTTCTTCGTGCCTGGTGGCGGCGTGACGTCCCATTTCCACGTGGTGACGGAGGCGTCCCACGCCCCGCTATTCAGCCCATTCAGCTGAATCGTCGTGCCCTTCGTGACCTTGAGATTCTCGGCGGCGGAGATGATGGCCGTCGGGCAGAGCTCCTTCAGCGCGTTGCCGAAGACGCGGACGGTGACCGGGGACGGGGTCGCGTCCGTGACGATCTCGACGGCTGTCGTTTCTTGCCCCACCGTCGTCGGCGCGAACGCGACGGCCAGCGTCACCCGCCCGTAGCCCGGAACCGTGAGCGGCGCCGCTGGGCTCGGCAGCGGCACCTCGCCCGGACCGGCTGGGTTTCGAAGGCTGAGCGAGAAGCTCGTCGACGCGCCCGACTCGAGGCCCGTGTGGCTGACCGTGAGCGCCGCCGGGCGTGGATTGAGGAGGGTGAGCTCGCCCTTGGCCGGCTCCGAGACCACCTTCGCACGGAGGCTCAGGGTCAGGGGCTCGACGACGATGGCTGGCGGCGCCGCGATGTCCAGGTTGGTGTCAGGCGCGGGGGTTGGTCTTGGCGTCCGTCGTGGTGCTCTGGACGACGTCCTCGGCGGCGTCGATTGTACCAGCCGCGGTCGTGTCCGACTCCGCCGTGGGCGCGGGCCCGCACGCGGCGAGGAGCGCGGCGAGGAGGCATCCGGTGCTGGCGTGACGTCGAGGTGTCAGCATTCCGGCAATTTCGCCGGGCGCCACGCTGCCTGACAAGGAAATTCGGAGCGGACGCGACGACCTGCACAGCGCTGGCGCGCCTTGGCGTGGTCGGCGCTCGCACCATGACGGTTGTCCGGCTCGTGGCTCCGCACGCGGATTGACCTACTTGATTCAGATTGAGACCGTGCACGTATGCACTCGAGCCTCCTCGCAGGGTTGGTGACCGTGGCGACGAGCGCCTCGCCCGCCGACTGGCGAACCGCACTGGTGCCCGACGTGGTGGCTGCGCACGTGGCCGGTTGGAGCGGAGGCGTCCTTGTCGTCGGCCTCGGTCCTCCGAGCGAGGACCTCAAGGCGCTGACCGCGGCGCTTCGTTCCGCGATCGAGAGGTCAGCGACCTTCGACTTCGTCCTCGATGCGTCGCGGCTCGGCGACGTGTCGCAGCTTGAGAACGCCGCGTTGCTCCAGAAGGCGGCGCGCTTACCGGTGCAGCTCGTCGCCATTGCTCGCATTGTCCCTGGAGTCCGGGACATCGACGGACTCATTACGCTCGTCTCCAAGGAGGGCGGAGCCGTGCGCGAGATCATCGCGACGCCCGGCGTGCCGATACCTCGTCCCCGAAGCGACGCGGCCGGACCCGCCGTTCCGGCGCGGCCGAAACGGCCTGAGGTCCCGGAGATCCGGCACCTGGGAGGGGTCAGGATTGGTGTCGGAGTTACCGGTGGCGCGATGCTGCTGGCTGGGATGGCTCTCATCCTTCACGGCGCTGTTATTGTTGAATTCAAGGGGATCTTCGAGCGAGCCCCGGAACCGCTGACATCGACTGGCTGGTTCAGTGCGGGTCTGACCCTCCTCATCTTGGGAACGGCTGGCGTTGCGGCCGCCGTGTTCTTGCCGAACGCCATTGAAGTCGAGCCTGGCCCGCCAATCGTGCCTCGGGTTCGCCTGTCCCCTGATATCGCGCCGCGCCCCGGAGGCGCGCTCGGCGTGGTCGTGGGCCGCTTTTGACCGCGGCGCGATGCCTCTGGCGCACCCCGCTGGGCCGGCTCGCGTCCGCGAACCCGGTGCTCGAGCCCGCGGCCGCAGCGCTACGGCTTAAACAGCACGTTCACATATGGGCACGTGACGCGCGGGCCGATGCCGTTCGGGGCCTTCGTGGGGATGACCGCGCCGCTTGGCCACGCGACGGTCGCGACGTCCCAGAGGCAGCCCTCGGTGAGGACGTGCTCGGCCTCGTACATGACGACGCCCAGGAGGGAGATGACGACCTTGGCTTTGGACGGGCCGAAGCCGTGTTCGTGCGCATACTCGACGCGCACGCGATAGCGGGCCCCGTGCTGGGCCAGGGGGAGGCTGATCGTCTCCGGCCCGAAGCCGTCCGTGTCGTCGTCGTCGAGGCTCGGATCGTCGTCGACGCTGGGGTCGAACGAGCCCCACGCGGGCTTGGGGTGGTACCAGAAGCAGTCGTAGTTGGGCGAGTACCACGGGTCCGCCTGGCCATCGCCGTCGACGTCGTCGTACCACGGCGCGAGATCGTCGTCGACGAAGTGGAGGTCGAGGTCGCTCCCCTTCGTGTCCGAGGCGTCGGTGTCGCCCGCGGTCTCCCACGTAAGGCGGATGTCCAGATCGTTGCTGTCTCCGCACGCGAACGTCCTCGTCGCCGGCTCGCAGCTCACGACGCCGAAGCTGTCCCTGACCTCGAGCTGCACCACGTAGAGCCCGGGCGCCTGCAACGTCACTGTCGGCGTGGTCGCGTGCGCGCTGGGTGAGAACAGCGGCATCGGCGCATTCGCCGGGGGTGTCATGGTCCATCGCCACGCGCTGACCGAGGCGCCCCACGCCGTGCTGCCCAGGCCGTTCAGCCCAATCGGCGTGCCCTGCGGGACATTGAAGCCTTTGTCGGCGGCGATGACCGCCGTCGGACAGAGCTGCTCCACCGCGTTGGCAGTGACATGGACGGCCACGAGCGGCGCCTTCGCGCTCGAGACGACCTCGACCGCCGTCGTCTCGGCGCCGACCCGCGCCGGTGCAAACGCGACCGCCAGCGTGACCCGGCCGTAGCCCGGAATCGTGAGCGGCACCCCGGGCATCGGCAGCGGCGCGGTGCCTGAGCCGGCGGCGTCTCGGAGGCTGAGCGAGAAGCTGTCCGATGCGCCGTACGCAAGGCCGAGGTGACTGATCGACAGCGGCTCGGCGCGTGGGTTGACGATGCGGAACTCGCCAATCGCCGGCGCCGCGAGCACCTGGGCGCGGAGGTTCAGGGTCGTGGGCTCGAACACGATGGCCGGCACGGTCGTAACGTCGTCGGCGGCGTCCGCGAGGGCGTCTGCCGTTGCGTCGAGCGTCGCGTCGAGCGTGCCGCCGGGTTCCGCCGTGGGCTCAGGCCCGCACGCGACGACGAGCGCGGCGAGGAGGCATCCGGAGCAGCGGCGATGGCGGGCGGGTGACATCTCGCGGCAAATTCTCCTGCCACCGCACGGCCACGCAAGCGAATTCGTCGCGAGGGAGCCGGTTCGGGCGTGGTAGGGTGCCGCATGGCCTTGGGTGAGCTCCTCGTCTTCGTGTCGCTGCTCGGTCCACCCGCGTGGGTCGTGTCACCGCCGCCGTCGTTGACCCTGCCGGCGGTGACGGTCGCCGCCGCAATCGGCGCCGCCGTGATCCCCATCCACGCGGAGAGCCACTTTGCGGTCCGCGTGTACCAGTTCAAGTACCGCATCTGCGCGTGTCAGGACCTCGCGTGCATCGCAGCGCTGAACGGCGTGATGTCGCGCCGCGATGACGTGAAGATGCGCCGGATCCCCGAGCTCGAGGCGCTGCGCAAGGACATGGCCGAGTGCCTGACCGCGCTCGCCAGGCGGGAGTTGCCCAAGTAGCGGTTGGGATGGGGCGAGCGTGTGCTCCAGCTCAGCCAGGACGCCGCACCCAACGCCATCGGTTGACTCAGCGCACCACAATCGCGACCTTGGGCGCCAGGAGTGCCCTTGGGCTGGATGCAGTCACTGAAAACTCGCGCGCGCCAGCTCGTCTCCGGCGGGCGCCACGCGCCTCGGCCCATTCCGGTGGTCACCGACCCGTGCTACCGAGTGCCGCTCACGACGCTCGAGTCACGCACGCACTTCGAGCCGCGCCGCGCCGACTTCGTGGCCTGGTGGCTGCACGACCGAGGCCACGTCACCGATGGCCAGCTCCTGACGCCGCCGCGCCTCGGCTACGGTGATCTGGCGCGGGTACACACGCCCGAATGGCTCGAGGCGCTCGGGCGTCCGGAGGTCCTGGCGCGCGTCCTTGGCGTCGAGGCGTGGGACGTCGACGTGGACGTCGTCTTGCCCACCTTCCGCGCCGCGTGCGGAGGCACGCTGCTGGCAGCGCGCCTGGCGCTCGCGTCGTCGGGGCCGGCCGTGAACCTGCTGGGCGGCTTCCACCACGCCTATCCGGACAAGGGCGCCGGGCTGTGCCCGCTGAACGACCTCGCCGTGGCAATCGCCGTGCTGCGGTCCGAGGGCTTTGCGGGCCGGGTTGCTATCCTCGATCTCGACGCACACCCGCCCGACGGCACCGCCGCGTGTCTGGCCGCCTTGGGCGAGACGCAGGTCCAGCTCGGCTCGCTGTCTGGCTCGGACTGGGGGCCGCTGCCGGGCGTCGATGAGACGGTCCTCGACGGCGCCGACGACGCGCGCTACCTGGACGCACTCGACGCCCTGTTGCGCCGATTGGCGCCCGCTGACCTCACCTTCGTGATCGCCGGCGGCGATGTCCTCGCGGGCGACCCCATGGGCAAGCTCCGCCTGACGCTCCCGGGGGTCTGGGAGCGCGACGACCGCGTCGCGACGTGGGTGGAGGGCCGCGCGTCCGTCTGGGTCCCGGCGGGCGGCTACACGCGGGACGCGTGGCAGGTCCTGGCCGGCGCGTGTTTTCGGCTCATCACGGGCGCGCCGCTCGGAGCGCCGCTCGCCATCGACCCCCTGATTGCGCACTTTCGGGTCATCCAGGCCGGCATCGAACCCTTGGCCTCGCCCGACTCCTGGTCGCTCGATGCGGGTGATCTCGAGGGCGCGCTCGGCTTTCGGCGCGCGGACCCGCCGCTGCTCCTCGGCCACTACAGCCGAGAGGCGCTGGAGGCCGCGTTCACCCAATACGGCATCCTGGGGACGCTCGAACGGCTGGGTTACCGGGACTTTGCGCTCACCGTGGACCTGGGCACCCCCGGCGACCGGCTGCGGCTGCGCGGTCGCTTCGGCAGCGACCCGACCGAGCACCTGCTCGTCGAGACGTCGGTCGAGGTGCGCCCCGATCCGGAGGGGCCGGTGCTCTTCATTCATTGGCTCACGCTGCGCCACCCCAAGGGCGCCTTCGCGCAAGGTCGTCCTCCGCTGCCGGGCCAGGACACGCCTGGGCTCGGGCTCGCGCGCGAGGCTGGTGCGCTGTTCGGGCGGCTCGCCGATCGACTCGGCCTCGTGGCGGTCGCGCTGCGCCCGATGTGGTTCCATGTGGCCTACGCGTGTCGCGATGCGTTCCAGTTCCGCGACCCGCGCCGGCAGGGCCGCTTCGATGCGCTGCTCCGCGACCTGCACGCCGAACCGGCGCTCCAGGGTCCCGCGGGCTTTCGACTCCCGGATGCGAGCATGGCCGTCGCCGACGGCCGCGTGTGGGTGGAGCGCGCGGGCGAGGCGGCCACCACATACGTCTGGGAGCCCGACGAGCTCATCGCCTGGACGACGCCGCGCCCCGAGTCGCCGGAGCGGAGCCTGGAGGCGAGCCGCGTCCGGTTCGGTCTGCGGCGCGAGCGAGAAAGTTGACGTCCCCAGCGCGCCTGCCCATGGTGGCCCGATGAGCGTCGCCCTGCTGCTGGTTCCCTCCGTGATGACCCTGGTGTCGTTGGACCGCGAGCTCGGTCCCAGCGGGGATCCGCCGCCGCTGGCGGAGGCGACGACGCGTGCGTTGCGGGCCGCCCTACCGGCCGCCGTCGCGCGCATGGAGTTCGCGCCGCTCGTCCAGGCGACGCTCGACGCCGCGGGCGGTGGTCCGCTCTTCCACGACGGGCTCGAGCCGAACGCGCGCGCCAAGGCCGTGCTGGCGCGCGTCGCGGAGCTCGATCGCCACGGCATGGACCGGGGACCATTCCGCCTCGGCTTTCCGTCGGAGCCCCTGCGCGCTCTTCCCCGCAAGCGCCAGCCACCGATACCGATGACGCCGTTCACCCTCGAGCGCGTGGCCAACGCTGCCGCGGCCGCCGAGGTGGAGGCGCGCCTGCTCTACGCGCACGTGCGCTACGTCCTGGCGTTTCGCTTCTCGCGGGAGTCGCATCCCTTGGAGGACGTCTCGGACGCCAAGATCGCGGTCGCCGAGCACGACGCCATCGTCAAGGTCGCAGCCGCGGCACTCACCGAGCCCGAGAGCGGCCTGAAGCGGCTCTGGCCGGCCACCGCCGACTACGCGGCGGTTCAGGCCGAGCTCGGCCGCTTTCGCGCCCTGGTGCAGCAGCATGGCCCGAAATGGCCGACGGTGTCTCACGCCACGTGGAGTCAGTCGCTCCGCAAGGCGGCCAAAGGGCGCAAGGCTCCCCGTGAGGACCCGCTTCAGGCGCTCCAGGCGCGGCTCATCCTCGAGGGCGTGCTTACCGGCCCGGCGAGTGGCGCCTTCGACGCGGCCACGCGCGCGGCGGTCAGTGCGTATCGCCGAGACCACGGCCTCTCGGAGGACGACACCATCGACTGGAGCTTCACGCGCGAGCTCAACCGGCAGCCCGGCTCGCGGATCACCCAACTTCGGCTGGCGCTGGCCCGGCTGCGGGAGAGCCGCGCGCTACGCTCGGCACGGGCCGACTACGTGCGCGTGAACATCCCAAGCTACGAGCTGCGCATCGTCGAGGGGGGCACCATCACCCGGCGCCATCGCGTCATCGTCGGCAACAACAAGCTCGACTTCGATCGCAACGCGTGGAAGCAGGGCTACATCAACCGCACGCCGCTGCTCCAGTCGCGTATGGACACCGTCGTCTTGAACCCCGTCTGGATCCCGCCTCCGCGCATCCTCGACGAGGAGTTCGAGGGCGAGGACCACCTCATCGTGCCCCCCGGCAAGCGCAATCCGCTCGGGCAGGTCAAGTTCCTGCTCGATCGCACCAATGCCGTCTATCTCCACGACACGAACCGCCGCAAGCGCTTCGAGCAGGCCGAGCGTGCCCTGAGCCACGGTTGCATCCGGGTGCACGAAGCGGTCGCGCTCGCCACGTATCTGCTGGGCAAGTTTGCGAAGCTGACTCCCACCGACGTCGAGCGGCGGCTCGCGGCCGGCTCGCAGGATCCGGTAGACCTCGACCGCGAGCTGGCGGTCTATGTGGAGTATGTGACCGCCGACGTCGGCGCCGATGGGCGCGTGCGGCTGCTGCCTGACGTCTATGGCTACGACGCCGCGTGGCTCGCAGGCCGTCGGGCCTTCGGTGTTCAGCGTTATGGCGCCGGCTCGCTGCGCCCGAAGAGTGTGCCCGTCATTCCCGAGGCCGACTATCGGCGCCTCAAGGCCGCCGGAGACAAGGCCCCAGTGACGTGGCCGGTCGCTGCGACCCCGTAGCCGCGTTAGTCTGCGGAGCGCTGCGGGCGGTAAGGCCGCACGAAGCTCGCGAGGCTCGACGGGTTGCGGCTCTGAATCCAGAGATCGCCCGTCCCGCGGAACTCGGCGACCAGACCCTCGCCCGAGAAGAACAGCCCCTTGAAGCCGCCGAACTTGCGGATGCTGTACTCGAGCCCGTCGGAGAACGCGACGACGTGGCCCGTGTCTACGACCATGCCTTGCCCGTCGAGGCGCATCTTGACGAGGCCGCCGTAGGCCTGCGCAAACAGCGTCCCTGTGCCGCTCGCCTTGACGAAGAACAGGTTGCCGCTGGCGAAGAAGCCCTTGACTCCGGCCCACTTCGTGTCGAGCTCCAGGCCGGGCGTCGAGGCGAGGTAGGCCCCCGACTGCACGAAGACGGTCTCCCCGGCGAGCTCGCGCTGGATGATGTCGCCCTCGCACGGCGGCGCGACCCAAAGGCGCTGTCCGGCGTGTGTGGCCGTGAACGTGTTCATGAACAGCGACTCTCCGCCGAGCAGCTTGCGCTTGGCCGAGGCGAGCACGCCGCCGCGCATGGAGGTCTTCATCTCCACGCCGGAGTCGCGGGCGAGCATGGCGCCGGACTCCACGAGCAGGCTGTCCCCAGCGCGGTCGAAGGTCACCTCGAGCGCGGAGAAGTCAGGGTCGTCGATGATCTTGGTGGCCACGGTGCGGGTCTCCTACGCCGGTGACATCATGCCGCCGACGGCGCGGCCATACTCGACGGGGTTGCGCGACTGGATCCAGACGGTGCCTTGCCCCTTCATCTCGGCGATGAGGCCCTCGCCGGAGAGCCACGACGAGATCCAGCCCGAGCCGGCCTTGCGGATGGAGTAGTCGAGCGACGCCTCCCACGCGACAAGGTGCCCTGTGTCGACGACGTGCGTGCCGTCGACTGCGATTGCCTCGATGGCGCCGAACGCGCCGACCAGCAGGCGGCCCTCACCGCTCGCCTTGAGCACGAAGACGCCGGCGCCGGAGAAGAAGCCACGGAAGCCGCCGACCTTGGTGTCGACCACGACGCCGAGCTCGCTGGCGACGTAGGCGCCCGACTGCAAGAACAGCTCCCGCCCTGCGCTGAGCTCGAAGGTCATCATGTCCCCGCAGAGCGGCGGCGCGACGATGACCTGGCCTGGCTCGCTCTGGACGCGAAACGTGTTGCGAAAAAAGCTCTCTCCGCCGAACAGCCGCTTAAGCGCCTTCTTGGCACCGCCCGCCGAGGTCTCGGTCGTGACGTTGGTCGACATGGCGATCATCGCGCCCGACTCGGCCTGGAGCGCCTCGCCTGGAGCGAGTGTCACGACCGCGATGGCGTGCGATGGGCGCTGCTGTAGCTCGATGTCCATGCGTGCTCCTCTCGGATCAGCCGTAGGATCCGAGCCAGCTGGCCAGCGCCGACTCGTTGCGGGTCTGTACGTACACGATGCCCTTGCCCTGGAACTCGCAGACGAGGCCCTCGCCCGATGCGACGAAGCCGAGCACGCCGCCGCCCGCGGAGCGCAGCTTGAAGTCGAGCTCACCGTCGAAGCCGACGAAGTGACCGGTGTCGACGACGAAGGTGCCATCGACCTTGATGGCCTGGATGCCGCCGTAGGCCGAGAACCAGAGATCGCCGTGGCCCGACAGCTCGAGCAGAAACAGGCCCTCGCGCGAGAAGAGCGCGCGCAGGCCGCCCCAGCGGAGCCGCATGTCGACCTCGCCCGCGCACGCGAGGAACGCGCCCGACTGGAGGATCAGGCGGTCACCGTGGAGCCGGCGATGCACGATGTGCCCCGACAGCGGTGGTGCGAACGTGACCTCGCCGCGCCCGTCGGCCGAGAAGTCGTTGACGAAGAACGTCTCGCCGCCGACGAGCTTGCGCACGAACGCCACGAAGAAGGCGCGGATGCGGGCGAACAGGCCGGGCGAGCGACCCGCGTTCATGCGCGTACGCATGGACACGTTCGACGAGCGCGTCGCCATGGCGCCGGCCTCGGCGGTGACGACGTCTCCGACCTCGAGGGTGATGGCGACGAGCGGAAATGCAGGTTGATGACGGATCTCGTGCTTCATGGCCTCCCCGATCCCGGCGGCGGAGCCGGATTGGGCCACACTCGCCGGCGGGTTGCAATTGCAGCCCGCCGGCGAGGGCACGAGCGTGAAGCTACGGCGCGAACGTCGTCGGGCAGAGCACCCAGTCGGCGTCGATGGTAAACGGTGTCGTCGTCTCGTCGATCGACAGCAGGAACGCGATGAGCGCCGTGCGGTCGGTGTCCGAGAGGATGAAGTTCGGGTTGCCCGCGACCGTGTGCTTGCTGAACGTCGCGCTGAAGAGCTCGTCGAGCGTCTTCGCCGCCCCGTTGTGCAGATACGGCGCGCCGAGCGAGAGCCCGAGCAGCGACGGCGGGTTGTAGCCGTTCTTGCCCTGTGCCGCCGTCCCGTTGTCGCGCTTCTCCTCGGCGCCCCCGGTCGCACCGAAGGTCCCCACGTCGCGAATGACGCACGCGATGCGCTTGAGCGCCGGCGTACCGGCGTCTGAGTCATCGACCGCGACGATGGTGGCGTCCTTGTTGACGCCCACGGGCAACGTCTTGAGCTTGGTCGCGTCCTTATTCGCCGTGAGCGCGGCGTTGACCGCGAACAAGCGCTTCGGGAGCGTGCCGCTGAACTGCTTGGGGTCGTAGAACACGCGGCTCACGGTCCACTTGGCGCCACCGTGGCACTTGGCGCAGCCGCCGTCGTCGAAGACGGACCGCCCCTTGGTAATCAGCGCTGCGTCAGCCTGCTTGCCACGCGGGCTGCGGATGGTCTTGATGTACTCATCCACCTGGTTCCAGTCCGGACACGTCTTGTCATTGGTGCAGATGGCCACGGAGTTCGCCACGAACTTCATCGAGCCGTTGTTGGCCTGGTGGTTCTCGATGGTCGAGCCATCCTCGACCAGGATCGCCGAGAACGGCGGCTTTCCTGCGCCGCTGTTGATGGGGCCCGTCGCGTTCTGGATGGCGCCCTTGCCGCCCGAGACGCCGCGCGTGTTGTTCTCGAAGTCGTGCGTCTCGTCGAAGATGGCCGTCCAGTTGAGCGCACGCATGTCAGTCGGGTCCTTGGACGCGTACTGACCGTCCAGGCTCACGCTCTGGCGGGGACCCGCGCCGAACATGAACGTGACGTTGTCCGTCAGTCCCTGAAAGTGGCAGCCCTGGCAACTCCCCCAGCCTTCCTTGGACCAGATCGCCGTCGACGTATTGAAGAAGCGCTTGCCCTTCCACGCCGCGAACTGCTCCGAGCCCGGGCCCGGCTGCGCGGTAGAGAGGACCGTGGCCTTGGTGGCCTGATCTTTGAAGTTGACCACGGACAGGTCGCGGCTGATGAGGTTGGCGACGTACGCGCCGTTCGGCGAGCTGTGTCGTACGACGAGGCCTTGGGGGTTCTGCCCGACCGGGATGTTGAAGTTGATCCCCGAGCCAATCGCCAGCGCGCCGCTCTCCTCGTAGGTGAAGCGCAGCACGATGTCGCTCCCGGCCGCGGTTACGTAGCCGATGATGGCCGCGTTGGTCGGCACGAAGTCGATGGCGTTGATCGTGTTGAGGAACCGACGGCCGATGGCGTCGTCGCCATCCGTGTCCGCCTGCCCCTTGACCAGAGTGTTGAGGTTGGCCGTGCGCGTCGTCTCCTCTTTGAGGGTGTCGGCGTCAAAGACCGAGAGCAACGCCTGGACGTTGTGCGAGAAATTAATCGGGCCCGCGGGCGAGGCCGCAACCGACACGACGTAGCCGCGCGTCTTGCCAAAGGCCGTGTGCAGCGCGATGCCGTGGAGCTGGTTCGGGTAGCAGCCGCTCGTGAAGTCGACGTCGTTCACCTTGTTCGTGAAGCAGTCGGTCAGCGGCGCGAGCAGCACCTCCTCGTTCAGCTTGGTGCCGTCTTTGAGCGAGACGACCTGGACGACGCCCTTGCGGCCGTTGTCGACGCCCTCCTTGCCCTCCGGTCGGCCGAAGAACTGCGTGATGAACGCGCGCTCGTCGGTGTCGTCCTGGTCGCCGTCGTTGGTGATGGCGATCGCGTAGGGGTTGCCACCCAGCGCGATGACCTTGGTCACCGTGAGGTCCGCCGTGGCTACCTGGGTGAGCGTGCCGTTGACCCAGTCGGTCACGTAGAGCGACGTGCCCGTCGGGCTGAGCGCGAGGCCTACGGGCTCCGCACCGACGGCGACCTCCTTGTCGAACGCCGGCGTGGAATCAATCGCGCTGATGCGACCGACCGTCCCCGTCGCGCGGTTGGCGACGAACGCGCGCTTGCCGTCAGGATGAATCACGACCGCGACCGGTTCGCTGGCGGCAGTAGCCGAGGTCTGGACCTTGCCGCGGAGCTTCTCGGCGGTCGGCGTGGCGTCGAAGAGCGACACGGTGCCGTCGTCTGAGTTGACCATCGCGACCGTCGCGTCGTTTGGCGAGATGTCCACGGCCGTGGAGCGGCTCGGGCGCAGGAGCAGGTCCTTCGGAGGCACGACCGTCGCCTCGCACGCACACTTGGAGTTGCACTTCGTCCCGATGCCGCAGGCCGGATCGCAGACCGGGTCCTCGGGGATGCAGCTGACCTTTTCGCAGGTGCAGTACTTGCCGCAGAACTCGCCGACGGCGCAGCCGTTGTTCGGGCCCGTCCCGGCGCACTTGGGTGCGGTGCTGTCGCACTTGGTCGTGCAGGTGCAGGCGTTGTTCGCGAACGTGCAGGCCTGGGCCACGGTGCAGCCCGGATCGCAGACCGGCGTTTCCGCGGAGCACTTCGGTGTGTTTGTGTCCGGAGTCGACGTATCGGGCGTGCCGAGGTCCGTGCCCGTGTCGAGCGGCGGCGTCCCGGGATCGGCTCCGGCGTCCACGGGAGGCGTGCCGGGATCGCCCGTCGTACCCGCGTCGGTCGGGGTGACGCTGTCGATGACACCGGTTCCGCCGCCGGTGTCGGTCGTGACCGTGGTGTCCGTCGTGCCGGTCGTCGTGGCCGTGTCCTCCGCCTTGGCGCATCCCAGACCGACGCTCGCGAGCGTGGTCGTCAGGACGAAAAGCCCCCTGATTTTGCCCATTTTTCAATGTCTCCTTTATGTAGTACTGAATCGAAGCTCTTACCCGGGCCGGAGAGTAGGACGTTCCAACCCGGATTGCTAGCGGCCCCCGGGTGGCGGTACGCTGTAACCATGGGCTTCGGTCACAGCCGCCAACGGGTCGTCGTGGAGGTCACCGCGTTGGTTGGTGGCGCGCTCCTCCTGGGCTGGCTGGCATGGATCGGCATTCGCGCCATGGCGGTCGCCGCGGTGGAGCGCGCGCCCTACTCCTACGACCAGAAGCTCGGCGGCATGGTCGCGGGTCAGGTCGAGACCGCGAGTACGCTGTGCACCAATCCGGCGCTGGTCGAGGCCGTGCGCTCCGTCGCCGCGCTGCTCGAGCCCGGGCTGCCCGCCGAGGCGCGCTCCGTCAACCTCCGTGTCATCGAGGACGAGAGCGAGAACGCGTTCGCGCTCCCGGGTGGGCATGTCTTCGTCCACACGGGCCTGCTCGCGAAGCTCGAGTCCCCTGACGAGCTCGCCGGCGTGCTGGGGCACGAGATGGGCCATGCGGTGCTGCGCCATGGGACCAAAGGCATCGCTCAGTCGCTCGGCCTCGGGCTCGCAGTGTCTATCGTGTTTGGCGGCCTCGACGCGGGGACCGCCGCGCTCGCCGCCGTCGCGGGCGATCTGGGACAGCTCGCCTATGGCCGAGACGCCGAGCGCGAGGCGGACGACTTCGGCGCGCGGCTCCTGCTCGACGTCGGCCTCGATCCGAGCGCGCTGGGCCGTTTTCTGGGGCGTATGGCCGCGCATCCGGTGCCGAAGTGGCTCTCGACGCACCCGGAGCCCGGCGAACGCGAGACCCGCCTGCGTGACCGCTTCGGTGGCGAGCGTCCGCGCACGGAGCCGCCGTCGCTGCCGACTCTCGAGGTGCTCAAGGCGCCCTGCGTCGCCAAATAGCGCCCCGCCTTGCCAGCCCGTGTCGGCCGGCCTAGTCTCCCGCCATGCCGACCGCCGCTGCCATCCACGTCCCGGGGAAGAGCCTCGCCGCCGCCGTCGCGGAGGCCCGCAAGCGCGCCATCCAGTACCTGGCCTCCGAGCAACGCCCCAATGGCTGCGTCGTCGGGGAGGTCGTCTGGTGCGCCATCCTCACGTCGCAGTACGTCATCGTCTCGCACATCGTCGGCCAGCCGCTCTCCGAGACGCGCCGTCGCCGCTGCCTGCGCGCCTTTGCGTGGTTTCAGAACGCGGACGGAGGGTTTGGCCTGCACGACGAGTCGGGGAGCTACCTCTTCGTCACGACGCTGGCCTACGTCGCGATGCGGCTGCTGGGCGTCTCCCCAGCCGACAGCGCCGTGTGTCGTCACGCCAAGGACTGGCTCGACCAGCACGACGTGCGCCGCATCCCGAGTTGGGGCAAGCTCTGGCTCGCGATGCTTGGGCTGTACGGCTGGGAGGGCACCAACCCCGTTCCGCCCGAGATCTGGCTCCTGCCGCCGAGCCTGCCCATTCACCCGAGCCGGTACTACTGCCACACGCGCCTCATCTACCTAGCGTTCGGCACACTCTATGGCCGCCGCGCGACGGCGCCCATCACGCCGATTGTGCTGGCGCTGCGCTCCGAACTCTATCGCGAGCCCTTCGAGCAGATCGACTTCGGCCGCTTTCGCTCTGAGATCGCCGAGACCGATCTCTACGCGCCGCCCGGCCGCGCCTTGGAAACGGCGTATACGGCCCTGACGCTGACGGAGCACGTGCTGCCGGGGTCGCTGCGGGAGAAGGCCCTCGACGACGCGCTCGACCGCATCCTGTTCGAGGAGCGCTCGACCAACTTCTACTGCATCAGCCCCGTCAACGGCATGCTGAATGTGCTCGCGCTGCACTTCGCGGGCCGCCCGGAGCGCGACCGCGCCTACGCGGGCGTCGACTACTGGATCTGGGAGGACGACGACCGCGGCCTCCGCATGGGCGGTGCGTCGAGCCACACATGGGATACGGCGTTTGCCGTGCAAGCCGTGTGCGCCGCGCCCGATGGTGGCCGACCGTTTCCGGAGGTGGTCGACCGCATGACGGGGTTCTTGGACCGCGCTCAGGTGCGCGACGAGCTGCCCGACGGCTGGGAGCGCTATTTTCGGACCTCCACGCGCGGCGGCTGGTGCTTCGGCTCGCCGGAGCATCGTTGGCCCGTGTCCGACTGTGCCGCCGAGGCCCTCCTGGCGCTCCAGCACGCGCCCACCAAGGTACCCGCCGAGTGGCTGCGCGCGGGCGTCGAGTTCGTGCTCGCCCGCCAGAACGCCAACGGCGGCTTCTCGAGCTACGAACCGCAGCGCGGCAACCCCATCCTGGAGCACGTCAATCCGTCTGAGATGTACGGCAACTGCATGAGCGAGTACTCGTATGTGGAGTGTACGTCGAGCGACCTCCAGGCGCTGTCGCTTGCGGCTCAGCCGGGTCCTGTAGCAGCGGCCCTGGACGCCCGACTCATTCGGCAGTGCCGCGACGCGGTCGCACGCGGCGCGCGGTTCATCGCGAGTCGCCAGAGGGACGACGGCGCCTGGCCGGGCTTCTGGGGCATCAACTACACGTACGGCACGCTGTTCGGCACGGCCGGCCTATTGGCGGCAGGCCGACCCACGAGTGATCCGGCCGTCGTACGCGCCGGAGACTGGCTCCTGTCGCATCAGCTGCCGGGAGGTGCGTGGGGCGAGTCCTGGGTCGGCTGCAAGGACGACACCTACGTGCCGCACCGCGAGGCGCAGGTCACGCAGACCGCATGGGCGCTCATGGCGCTGCTGCTGTCCCGCCGTCTGGATGCCCCCGGTCGAGCGGCCATCGATCGCGGCATGAAGCTCCTGGTCGACCAGCAGGAGACCCACGGGAATTGGCCGCGGCAGTCCGGCGCGGGGATCTTCTTCAACACGGCGCTGCTCCACTATGAGCTCTACCGCACCGTGTTTCCGATCTGGGCCCTGGGCCTCTGGCAGCGATCACACTAAGGAACCGCGCAGCAACAAATCGCACGATCGAGGTTCACGATGCGGCGTCGCGACAAGGCGCTGGCCGCTGGCCATAGTGGTGCTATGGCCGAGGTCAGCAACGCTGTCGCGGCGGATGCAGCGTGGACTGAATCGTAGGACTTGTTGCTGCGCGGTTCCTAAGGACAGGGATCGCCGCTGACACGGCCTCCGCCATCGACGGGCAGGCCGCCGATCGCCTTGCCGCGCAGCATCGCGACCGCCACGGCGATCCGCCGGTTCTTGGCCCGCTCCTCCGGTGTGGCGTTGGGCGCGAGCGGCTTGGTCGAGCCAAAGCCGGTCGGGATCACCCGCTTGCACGCGATGCCCTTGGCGACGAGCCACCTCGCGACGGCCATCGCGCGCTTCTCTGTGAGCGCCTGGTTCGCGCTCTCGCTGCCCGTGGGGTCCGTGTGGCTCTCGATACGCACCAGCGTGACGTCCTGGCGCGCCGTGAGGAAGCCCTGAATGTACGCCAACGCCGGGTCGCTGGCCGGCTCCAGCGTGTCTGTACCCGTCTTGAAGGTGATCGGCGACGGCAGCACGAGCAGCCCGCCCTCGAGTGTGTACCGCGTGGAGGGCGGCTCCCCGAAGGCGCTCCCGCTGAGAGCACCAAAGCCAAGAAGGGTGAGGATGGTGAGCTGACGAATCATGTTCGCAGTGTCGGGCACGACCTCTGAGTCGTCTACTTCTTGTAATACACGCGCTGCACGGGCTTCTTGGCCTTGTCGGCGGCCTCGGGTCGCGCGTCCATGACCGCCTGGCCCTGGAGCTCCGAGTCGTCGAAGTTGAGCTGCTTTCCACCGCCGACGTTCTTCTCGCCATCCTTCTTGGCCGAGACCGCGCGCGTCATGAACGCCTGGACGTCCTTCTCCGACGGCCGGCGCAGGTGCTCCCCGACGGGCCCCGCATCGGCCAGCGCCTCGCCGACGTACGACGCCAGGATCTTCTCCCGCAGCCGACCCCACAGCTTCGGCGAGATGTAGGCCTCGACCGAACGCACGTCGTTGCCCACGGCGACCGCGACGCCGACGACCTTGCCGCCCGCCTTGTCGAGCGCCGCGAGGACGCGCTTGGTACCGGACGCGGTCTCTTTGCCGAGCTTCTGCTGCGCGGCGCGATAGGTGTCCGTGGCGTTCTGGGTGGAGAGCTTGGCGTTGGTCTTGGCCACCTCGTTCCACACGTCGCCCTGGCCCTTGAATGACGCGGTCTGGCGCAGCTTCGTATGAACGAGCGCCTTGCCGCTGCCAAAGCGGCCATCGCCGCCGTTCCAGCGGCCGTGCTCGACGCAGAAGACAGGGACGGCGAGCCCCTTGGCGCCCGCGGGGATGACGACTGCCTGCCCGACGATGCGATCCTGCTTGCCCCCGAGCAGCAGCTCGCCGGCCATCGCGAAGATGGGACCCTTCGCCGTGCTCGTCACGTGCAGCGTATTGACCGTGCCCGACTCGCTCGTCTCGGCGACTCGAAGGAGCTTCTTGTCGAGCGCCTCGTCGAGCGTCAGGTAGTCGGAGTCATCGACCGGCCCCTTCGGCAGCAGCGGGTACAGCGTGAGCCGACCGTCCGTAATCGGCGCGCCGAGGTCGAACTCGGCCTCCGCGGCCATCGCGCTGCCCGCGACGAGCGCCGTCATAAGCGTGAGTCTGCTGAGAGAATTCCATCGCATGCGCACCTCCTTGGGATTCGCCGCGAGGCGCGACATGCGCATCGGAGCGGGTAGGTGCAGACGTGCGACCGTTCGGGACGATCTGTGAGTTGCGCTACGGGTCGGAAGGGCAGGGCGCGACCTGGACGATCTTCTTCTTGTTGTCGCGGCTCATGCATAGCGCTCCGAGCGGGCTCCCGATGGCGAGTCCGGTGCCGAGATCGAGGTCGACCGCGTCCGGCGCACAGCCGAAGAGATCCTTGGAGGCCGTAAACAGCTGTTCCGCTGAGAGACCGTCGCTCTCGAGGAAGTCGCTCGCGGTGAGCGTGCCGCCGGTGACGCCGCCGCAGAACCAGGTCAACAGCGCCGTGACGTCCAGTGCAAGCGGCAGCTTCGTCGTGTCCAGCACCCAGCACAGGCGCGTGGGCGCGCGCGACGGCTTCGCAAAGCAGGCCGCGGCATGGATCGCGAACCACAGCAGGGCATCGTCCTGCGTGTCGCCGCTGGTCCACGACAGGACACCCTTGCAGGCACCCGACATGCACGCCTCGACGCCCTTGGAGCACGTCGCCGTCGCCGTGTAGCCGACCACTGGGTCCTGACAGACACCAATCTGCTCGAGGCTTGCGCAGCCAACCTTCGCCGCGACGCATTTGGCGCAGGCCGCGCCCGTAGGCCCCGCAAGGCAGCCCTTGGTGCACGTCTCGACCGGGGTCATCGTCTCGCCGTCGGGCCCGCAGCTCGTCAGCACGTCCTTGTCGCAGAGGTCCTTCCCCGGAGCGCACGAGACGCACTTCCCTGCGGCGCACGCGCCCTGACAGAGCGTGCCGTCCTTCTTCCACGTGGACTTGTCGGGCTGGCAGGTCTCGATGACCGGCGCGTCGGCGGCGCAGCGCGTGGCCCCCGGAGCGCAGGTGACGCAACTCGGAATGAACACCGTCGTGCACTTGCCCCCGTCGCACGCGTCCTTGGTGCACGGGTCGCCGTCGTTGCACGCCGTCTGCTTCCAGTCGAGACAGCTGTCGCTCCCGGCGACGCACTCGAGGCGCGTGCTGCCGTCGCACGCGGTGGCGCCGACGGAGGGGCACGCGTTCGTGGCGCACGCGCTCGTCTCGCTGGGCTGCTTCACATCCGGTGTCGCGACCTCCCCGGCTGTCTCCGGTCCGATGCCCGCCCCGCCGGTAGTGTCGCTCGCCGTGTCGCTCGCCGTGTCGCTGGTGAGGGTGTCTTTCGTTGCCGTCGGCGTCGCCTCCAACTCGGCAGAGCACCCGAGCCCGAGAACCATCCACGTCGCCAATATCACCCGCTTCGTACGCATCGTGTCTCCCTGGGCCGTCACCGCCGGGCGCGGAAGCTAGCCCGAACGCGGCCCGGCTGTCACGTCCCCGAACGCAAAAAAGGCGCACCACGCCGCACCGGACCCACCGGCGGACATGGAACGCAGAGCAAACCTCTGGATGCGAAGCTGCGGGAGGGGAGACTTCACTACGACAAACACGAGACGAGAGGAACCCGCGGTCGAAGCCGGTGCGCGGGCTCCTCCCGTCCCGCGTTCGGGTGCCAGCCTGAGCTGGCGCGTACCGAACGAGAACGGGGACCGGACGAGCCGGAGTGGACTACTTGGAGCCCTTCTTGTCGTCCTTCTTGTCGCCCTTGGCGTCCTTCTTGTCGCCCTTGGCGTCCTTCTTGTCAGCCTTGGCGTCCTTGACGTCCTTCTTGAGCTCCTTCTTGTCCTCCTTGAGCTCCTTCTTGTCGGCCTTGAGCTCCTTGACGTCCTTCTTGAGCTCCTTCTTGTCGCCTTCCTTGATGTCCTTCTTGATCTCTTTCTTGTCCTTGGCGATCTCTTTCTTGTCCTTCTTGATCTCCTTCTTGTCGGCCTTGATCTCCTTCTTGTCGCCCTTGGGCGGAGCTGCGAAGGCCGGTGCCGAGAGACCGAGGGAGACGGCGAACGCGAAGAGGGCCGGGAACTTGCGATTGAAGAGCGTGAACATGTGGAAATCTCCAGAGCCCGCGGGCTCGATGCTTGGGTTGTGACGCGGATGGGCCGGGAACGGCCGTCCAGCGTGCGCCTCAGTAGTGCACCTCACGTGCCACGTCAAACTCGCGGGGCCCTGCGCTGGTCGATAGCTGTAATCTGCTGAAATCACAGGTGAGTTTGTTCGTCGCACTCGCCGTAACGCCATGCCCGGGCAAGAGACCTGACAAGCAGTCCTGTCAGGTGCCTCGGTTCTGTCTCCGCGTGGCGACAGTTTCGCCCCGGCCTGATCGCGTGCGCAACGGTCCGACACGATTCCGACAAGAATCGTGACGTGCAGCCCTTCGAACCGTAAGCTCTCGCCATGTGCCGCCTCTTTGGCTTCCGCTCCGTGCTCGAAAGTCAGGTCCACTCCTCGCTCGTCGCGGCCGAGAACGCGCTGGGGGTGCAGTCGCAGGCCCACCCCGACGGCTGGGGCGTGGCCTACTACGTCGCCGGGACCCCGCACGTCATCAAGTCGAGTGCGGCCGCGTTCACCGACGGCCTCTTCTCGCGCGTCTCGGGCGTCGTCTCGAGCAACACCGTGCTCGCGCACGTGCGGCGCGCCTCGGTCGGCGAGGTCAACCTGCTCAACAGCCACCCGTTTCAGTTTGGCCGGTGGGTGTTCGCGCACAATGGCGAGGTCGTCGGCTTCTCCGAGGTCAAAGACACGCTGCGGGCGCGCATCGAGCCGAGCCTCTGGCGCTATCGCCTCGGGGACACCGACAGCGAGGTTGTCTTCTTCGTGTTCTTGTCAGCCTTGCTCCGCCGCACCGGACTGCATGCTCCACTGCCTGGCATCGAGCCGGTCGCGGACAGCCTGCGCGAGACGATCGAGGGCATCGTCGCGCTCTCAGAGCAGCGCGGTCTCGAGCGGCCGCGCCTGACCACGGTCGTGACCGACGGCACGGTGATGGTCGCGAGCTGCCTCGGGCGCGAGCTGCATCGGTCGACCTGGAAGCGTCACTGTCCCGAGCGCGACGCGTGCGGCAGCTATGCACCGGCCTGCGAGACCCCGCAGCCCGATCGGCGCGTGAGCCACTTCATCGTCTCGAGCGAGCCGCTCCAAGGCCAGAACGTGTGGGAGCGCCTGCCGGACGGCGCCTTCGTGGGCTGTGACGGTGCGCTGACGACCTACGCCTGGGGAGCGGCCGGCACGAACTAGCTGCGCATCCCAGGCGCGAGCTTGCCGAGCTGTTTCTCTTTGCTGCCGAAGACCGCGATCGTGCGCGCCAGGCCGGGCTCGCGCACGAGCAGTCGGGCGTCGGCGCGCCGAATCGCCGGCAAGGTCCGCACGAGGGCGGGCACCAGCGCCACGACGTCCGCCGCGTCGAGCAGCAGCGCGTGCTCTTTGCGGACCTCCTTGACGAGCATGAGCGCAGCGACCGCCCCTTCGACGGACTCCGGCGGGCTGCCAAATAGGCCAGGGCGTCGGAGCGCCTCGGTCAACGTCGGTCGCAGGCGCACGACGAGCCGCCGCGCCAGCGTGCGCGCCTGGGGCTCGATGGACGACAGCCGCGCGAGCAGCCCCGTCGCTGGCTGCGCGGGCACGAGGCCTCCGCGGAAGAACAGCTGCCCGCCGACTTTGACCTCGCGCGTGAGCTTCCGGATCAGCGGGCCCGGGTCGTCGTAGGCGTCGAAGGCGTCCCAGACGCAGGTCACGTTGAACGCGCTCGGCTCGAAGAACCGGTCCTTGTAGTCGGCCAGCGTGGGCGTGACGCGGTCGGTCAGTCCCTCGGCGAGCGCTGCGGCCTGGACGCGGCGGATGCGCTCGAGGTCCTCGTCGACGACCGTGACGAAGAAGCCCGCGCGCGCCATGGCGGTGACGGCTCTCGGCCACGACGCCCCGATCACGAGCGCCTTGCGGCCCCCGGGGCCAGCGATCCACGTCAGGACGTCCGCCAGCAGCGGCCCGTCGATCTGCTCGCGGAGCACGTCGTCGACCTGCCAGGGCGCATACGCAAAGCCAGCGCGGCGCGTGAGTCGGCCGAGCTCCTCGATGTCCGACTTGAGCCGGATCATGGCCCGCTACTCGCCCTCGGGCAGCCGGCGCTCCCGGACCTCGACCTCGCAGCGCCCGACGAAGCTCTCGACCGAGAGCGTCCCAAGCTGCCGATTGGCCCGTGTGCGCACGCTGACGGTGCCGTCGTCGGCCTCGCGCTCGCCGATGACCAGCTGATAGTTGACCCGCGCGAGCTGGGCGTCACGGAGCTTCTTGCCGAGCGTCTCGTTCCGCTCGTCGAGCTTGGCGCGGAGTCCGGCAGCGCGCAGCTTCTTGACGACCTCTGCGCCGTAGTCGAGGAACTTGTCACTCACCGGGAGGACCATCGCCTGCACCGGTGCGAGCCAGAGCGGGAACTTGCCAGCGTAGTGCTCCGTCAGGATGCCAATGAAGCGCTCGAGGCTCCCCATGATCGCGCGATGGATCATGAGTGGCGGATGAAGCTCGTTGTCCGGCCCCACGTACCGCGCTCCGAGGCGGTTCGGCAGGTTGAAGTCGAGCTGAATCGTGCCGCACTGCCACGACCGCTTCATGCAGTCCTTGATGTGGAAGTCGATCTTGGGGCCGTAGAAGGCGCCATCGCCCGGGTTGAGCTTGTAGGTGATGCCCATGCGCTCGAGCGTGCCCTGAAGCGACGCCTCCGCCTGCTCCCACTGCGCGATCTCGCCGATGAACTTCTCGGTGGGTCGCGTGCTGAGCTCGATGTGCACGTCCTCGAAGCCGAACGCCGAGTAGAAGCGCTGCACGAGGTGAAGCACCTCCTCGATGACCGGCCCCAGCTGGTCGGGAGTGCAGAAGATGTGCGCGTCGTCTTGGGTGAACATGCGCACGCGGAACAGGCCGTGGAGCACGCCGGAGAGCTCATGGCGATGCACGAGGCCGAGCTCTGCGACCTTGAGCGGCAGCTCGCGATAGCTATGACGCTTGAAGTTGTACACGAGAAGGCCGCCCGGGCAATTCATCGGCTTGACCGCGAACCCCTGCTCGTCGATCTCGGTGAAGTACATGTTGTCTTTGTAGTTGGCGTAGTGGCCCGAGCGGTGCCACAGCTCCTCGTTGAGCATCATGGGCGTCTTGATCTCGTGGTAGCCGAGCGCCTCGTGCTCCGCCCGCCAGAACCCCAGGATCTGGTTTTGGAGGATCATCCCGCTGGCGTGCCAGAACGGGAAGCCGGGCCCCTCGTCCTGGAAGCTGAACAGGTCCATCTCCTGGCCGATCTTGCGGTGGTCGCGCTTCTTCTGCTCCTCCAGGCGCGCCAGGTGCTCGTCGAGCTGCTCCTTCTTCGGGAAGCTGATGCCGTAGATGCGCTGGAGCGACGGGTTCTGCGGCTTGCCCCGCCAGTAGGCGGAGGCGAGCTTCGTGAGCTTGAACGACTTGAGCTGCCCCGTGTGCTGCACGTGCGGCCCGCGGCAGAGGTCCTTGAACGTGTCGCCCTGCGTGTAGTAGCTCGAGCCCTCCTCGAAGCCCTCGATGAGCTCGACCTTGAAGGCGTTGTCGGCGAACACGGTCTTGGCGGTGGCCTGATCGACCTCGAAGCGGCGGAAGGGCAGGGCGGCCTTGACCAGCTCACGCATCTTGGCCTCGATCTTCTCGAGGTCCGACTCGGTGAACGGGGGATGCGCGAAGTCGTAGTAGAAGCCTTCGTCGACCACGGGCCCAATCGTCGGCTTGGCGTCGGGAAAGAGCGCCACGACGGCCTGCGCGAGCAAGTGCGCGGAACTGTGGCGGAAGGTATTGACGCCCTTCGGGTCGTCGAACGTGAGCAGCCGCACCGTCGCGCCGTCCTTTAGCGGGAGGTGCAGGTCCGTGAGCTGGCCATCGACTTCGATGCAGAGCGCGTCGCGCGCGAGCGCCTGCGAGAGAGCCTTGGCGAGGTCGAGGCCCGTCGCGCCCGAGGCGAGCTCGCGGCGGGAACCATCGGGGAGGGTAACGGCGATTTGGGACATGCTGCACTCCAAGAACGGTGGCCTCGGCGGGGGCGGCGCCCGCTCCCCATGCCGCGAGGGCCGCGGAGTATGGCACCCGAGGTCATGCGCTTCAAGCCGTTCGAGCAGCGCTTGACCGCACCGCCATGCCGCCCGTACGTTCCGCGTCGCGCGCGCCGCGCTGGAGGACGCTCCGTGACTCGCTCGGCCATCGAGCCGCATCCGCTGCTGCTGTTTGCGAGCATCAGCCGCCTCCACATCGTGGCCATCGCCGCGCTCGGCACGCTCACGTTCGGCTGGCTCTTCCTGGGCGAGCGTCCGTGGCTGCTCGCCGCGGTCGCCGCGCTCGACTGGTTCATCGTCAACCTGCTCAACCGCGTTGTCGACCTCGACGAAGACCGCGTCAACCGCATCACGGGCGTCGCGTTCGTCGACGCGCACCGGCGGGCGATCCTGTGGTGCGGTGTCGGCGTCCTGGCGGTGTCTCTCGTGGCCGTGCATGTGGTTCTGCCCGCGCTGCTGCCGCTGCGGCTCGCGTTTCACGCGCTCGGCTTCGCCTACAACTGGCCACTGTTTCCGGGAAGGAGGCGGATCAAGCAGCTCTACTTCTGGAAGAACACTGCGTCCGCGATGGGCTTCGTGCTCACCGTCTTCTGCTTCCCGCTGATAGGCCAACCCATTTCCGGGACGGTCCTGACATGTTTCTATTTTTTTGTGCTCTTCGAGCTGAGCTACGAGGTCATCTACGACCTCCGCGACGCACCCGGTGACGCAGCCACCGGAGTCCGCACCTACCCCGTCGTGCACGGCCAGGCCGGCGCCGTGCGCATCATCGATGCGCTGCTCCTCGGCTCCTTCGCGACGCTCGTCGTCGGCTACCTCACCGGGCTCGTCCCGTGGCGCATCGCGATCATGGCCGCCGCGCCAGTCGTTCAGCTCGTCCTGTACAAGGCCGCGCTGCGCCGCCCCGGGGGAATCACCTCCAGCGACTGCATTCGCCTCACGTGGGTGGGCGCGGGCCTGCTCGCGACCTACCACGTCTGGGTCGAGCTCGACCTGCCGGGGGTGTCGTGAACGCGCTCGAGCTCACCTGCCTCGCGATCGTGGCCTGCTGGCTCGCCGTGTGCCTTCGGCTCGGCGACCGCCGCCTGCGCGCCGAACGGTTCCTCATCCTGGCCGTCCTGAGCTGGCTCGGCGAGGACGTCACCGTGCGCGCCTACGGCTTCTACCACTACGCCTCGGCCGCGTGGACGGTCTGGCTCGACCAGGTCCCCCTGCTGATCGCGCTCATCTGGCCCGTCGTCATCCTGTCGGCCTGGGATCTCGCGCGGGCGCTGTCCCCAACACGCTCCTCCCACGCGGTCCTGACGGCGCTGCTCGTCCTCGCCGACGCCACGCTGATCGAGCCCATCGCCGTGCGCGCCGGCCTCTGGTCTTGGACCCGCCCCGGCCTGTTCAACGTCCCGCCGCTCGGCATCGTGGGCTGGGCGTTTCACGCGGGCCTGTGCGTCGCGACGCTGGAGGCCCGCCACGTCGCGCGGTGGGCGCTCGCGCCGGTCGGCTTGCACGTCCTGCTGCTCGCCTCCTGGTGGGGCGCCTTTCGGTGGTTCGACGGCGCCCTACCCGAGCTCGCGCTGCTCCCCGTCGCGGCCGCGGTCTCAGCCGCGCTCACCTGGCGCGCGGTCCGCGGCGACGTCCACGTCCCGTTGCCCCTGCTGCTTGCCAGGCTGCCGGCGGCGCTCTTCTTCTTCGCGCTCCTCGCACGTCACGCCACCGGCGCAACGACCCTCATCGCCTGGGCCGTCTGCTTCGCGCCGCCGTATCTCGCGCTCATGTGGACCAGGCCCAGGGTCGCCGTCGCGCTCGCGCTCCTGCTGCACCCGTCGCTCGCGTCCGCCCATAGCCTCGGCCTGAGCAAGAGCGTCTGGACCGTTCGCTCGGAAGCGGGCGCCGTCGAGGCCACGCTCGGCTTCCACGACAGCGACATGGAGGCCGCCACCGGACTTCAAGAGGCCGAGCTCCCCGCAGACGCCGATGCCCGCCGCGACGTCGCCCAGAAGCACGTCCTCTCCGAGCTGTGCCGCGCGACGCCGCTCCGCGCGGACTCCACGCCGTGCACCTGTCAGCCGCTCGAGGTCCGTCGCGGCAAGGGCCCCGAGGCTCGCCTCCGCTGGAGCTGCCCCACGCCGCTCGGCGAGCTCGAGCTGCGGCTCGAGTGGATGCGCGTCATGCCGCCGGGACACCGCCACGTCGCGACGTTCACGGTGAATGGGCAAGAGGAGGTCAAGGCGTTCACGCGCTCGCAGACCGCGTGGGTGCGCCAGTTTGCCGGCGCGCCCCCGACGGCGACCGCGCCGCTCCCCGACGCGGCACCCGCCGCGGAGCACGCCGAAGCGCCCACGGTGCTCGGCTTCATCGGCCTCGGCGTGCATCACATCGCGACCGGCTGGGACCACCTGCTGTTCCTCATGCTCATGCTGCTGGTTGGCGGCTCGTTCAAGCACGTCCTCGGTGTCGTCACGGCCTTCACCTTGGCGCATTCGGTGACCCTCTCCATTGGCTGGTTCGGGCTCGTGCCCGACGGTATCGCCGGTATCGTCGAGCCAGCGATCGCGCTGTCCATCGTGGCCGTCGCCGTCGAGAACGTCGTCTGGCCCACGCCGCGCCATCGCTGGGTCGTTGCGTTCGCCTTCGGTCTCGTTCATGGCCTCGGCTTCGCGGGCGCCATCGCCGACGTGCCCATCCCCAAAGACGACCTCGTCGCGTCGCTGCTCGGCTTCAACCTCGGCGTGGAGCTTGGCCAGCTCGTGGTCGTGGCGCTCGTGACACCCGTGCTGCATCGCATCGCGACGCGCCCCTGGTTCAAGTCGCGCGTACTCGTGCCCGGGTCGATCGCTGGCGGCGTCGCGGGCTGCGTGCTGCTCGTGCAGCGCGTGATGGGCGGGTGAGCGGAGCGCGCTGGAAAGCGCGCGTCCTCGCGAATCGCTCAACCCCCGGGCCAGCAGACCATCGCGGTCGTCTCCGCGGCGTTCATGCGCGGCGCTTCGACGCAGCTCGAGCCGGCGGCGCAGCCATCGTTCTTCGAGAACAGGCTCTCATCGCACCGCGCGA
>SXGT01592445.1_pt1 | contig 27526 bp, 24 predicted proteins | sample 3176221 | NCBI WGS metagenome assembly SXGT01 (sample SAMN11356862, study PRJNA531348) | freshwater metagenome | isolation source: freshwater sample F1-120 | place: China: Fuxian Lake, Yuxi | collected 2017-12-25
GTCATCAAGTAGAGCGCTTGTAGTGACCCCATTGATGGGGTCGAACTTGCGATCCTGACCCGATGAATCGGGTCACTACGAGCGCGGGCTATTGCAGCCGAGCTTTGCCGAAGTCTTCGGCTTGCACTTGGGCCTCGAAGTCGATGTTGCGGTAGGCGTAGAGTTCCAGCAGTGTCGTTTGGTCGAGTTTCTTCGGGTCCGCGCCAGGGATCTTCTCTGGCCAGCCGTAGCAGCGGACGCAGATCGGCAGCTTGGTTTGCGTGTCGATGTAGATCATCGACTTGCGGTACTCCTTCTTTTCGTCGGGAGCAAATTCGGGCTTGTCGTACTCGATCACGAAGCATTGGCAGTCGCGGTTGTCGAGTTTCTGGTGTTCGAGCAACTTCGCGGTGACTCCCGATGCCGCCTTGAGATCGGTCTGGCGGTGCTGCCGCGTGATTTTGGTCAGCTCCAGCAGTCCGGCTTTGGTCACGGGATAGCGTGAGTGCTTCATCGCCAAGGCACCGGTCGGATTGAGCGAGATGACTCCCAGCCGAGCCTCAATGCCGGTCAACATGCGGACCAGCATGTCACCGTCGTTCTCCCCTTCGGCGTAGATGACTCGCTGGCCGGCGCTCTTCCCGCCTTCCCATTTCATGAAGATTTTCATGGGCTGGTGGAACAGGCGAATCTGGATGATTTGCAGCTCGGTCAGCGAGTCGCCGATCCGTTCTTGTTTGACGAAGGTGGCCGCGTAGGCGGGGACCTTTTCGAGCTTGGTCTGAGCTTCCGCAAGGACTCGGTCACTTTCCGTCAGAGCCTCTTTGCCGGTCAGCGTGGGAGTGTCGTTGGAACCGGCGGTCTTGTTTTCCGCGACGGTCGTCGTGCTGCTGGCTGCATCGACGCCGAAGTCCTGGCCAAGCCCGGCGATCGTCTGCTGGCTATTGGGGGAGACCGGATCGGTCCCGGCGGTCGTCGGCTGAGCGTGGAAGTACAAGAAGCCCAGCGCCGTGGCGACAACGAGTGATCCCAGCGCGTTGTGGCGGTGCGGCGAGTGCCGCATCCGGCGAGCGACGTGCGGAAGTTTGCGAACAGGTTTGGTCAGCCAATGAGACCGGCTGAAGAGCGAAGACAGGCTTTTCATGCGACGAACGGCCTTGCGTTCCGGGCGAACCGGTGCGGAGCGAAGACCTCAGTCCTCTGAGGTCGCCGAACCGACGAGACACCGCAGTGTGCGAGAGAGACGTGATGAATCCCAGAAACCCGCAGAGTCCGTCCGCGCGGGGCGCAGTTAGAACCTAGATCGGCGCATCGCCTGCGTTGCGGTGACGAGAATTACCGCCGTCGCGTGATCCGTCGCGACAATCCTGCCGCGGATGTTGAGACGATTCGGCGTCCCATGATCGGTCCCCGCCGCCTGCGGGACCGGTGTGATCGTGAGAGTTTCTCTTTGGTGCGGAAGCGTCTCGCATCCCACGCACAGCCAGCAATCTCTGCCGGTCATTCTGCGAGCTGCGACGAACGCGACAAGAGGCCATTTGCAAAGCGCCTGCGAATCGGCAGCGATTACTTCGGCTTGTCCGTTTTATCCGACGGCTTAGCCGGCTTGTCTGCCGGCTTCTCATCGAATTCCGGCACCAGTTCCAGCAAGACTTCGGTGTCTCGTGGTGGGATGCGATCGCCCCAGGCTTCCCACATCAAGTTAGTCTCCCCTTCGGAAGAACTCTTCACCGCCAGGTCGAGCATGGCAGACGGGAAGTTCGCGACGCAGATCACATCGCCCCCTTCCGCCAGATACGATTTCGTGCCGTTGGCCTCATCGACGTAGAAGCCGCTGCCTGCGAAGACCCACGGGGAATCGAGCTGTCGTGGCTGCGTCAGGTCGAAGAACTTCTTGATCGCCTTGCGGTACTTCTCGTCCTTGGACATCGCCAGGAACGAGTCCCGCTGCTTCTCGGACATGTGGCCGAACCAGTACAGCTCTTTGTTCTTCTCGTCCCACTTCAGTTCCGATTCCTCTTTCAGGTTGAGCCCCACCGGCTTGTCATCGAACAGCTCCACAAAGAATCGCTTCGACGAATTGCGGACCCACTTCTCAGCCGGCTCACGAAGCGGCTTGCCCTCCTTGTCGGTCCACTGGCAGAAAATGCGGATGCGCGTCCCCCTGGCTGGCGAATACTCCGGCTGAAACTTCACCGGTGCCCCCGGCTTCGCCCCCAAAGCGAGCAGGCCCGTGTGAACAACATACGCTTCGGAATCGAGCGACAGGATCGACTCGTGCTCTTTGGTCTGCTTCAGGCAGCAGAACATTTCGAGCACCCCCTCACGCAGACAGACTTTGGTCTTCAACAGCAGCCGCTTGCCGTCCACGTCGAGCAACACCGTCCCCTGTTTGTTGAGCGGCACCGGTTCCTTTGACTTCCTCCCGTCTTTGGCGGACTCCTGCGCCGATGATTCGTGGTCGGCGAGCAGTGCCACGCCGGAGACGGCAGCCAGAGTGCTCAAGAATTCGCGTCGTGCGAAAACGGGATCGGTAGTTTCAGGCATGATTTGTTCCTTGCACCATATCGTTCCGTAGACCGGACGCCTACGTCCGGTCGCCGAGTATAGCCGCGGAAAAGGCGGCGAACGTAAAAGTCACTCGGTCAATCTTCCGACAACGTTGGTCAAAGGCTCGCCAGACTCTTAGCGATTGGCGGGTGGCTGGCTGGCGAGTTGGATGAGCGCCTCGCGGACGCGCGCGATCTGCTCGGCGTTGACGGTCAGGTAGCGTTGCCCGCCTTGTTCGGCGACGTCGAACTGCGTGACGTCTTGAGCATCAACGCAAATGCGGCCGGCGGGGGACAGGCCGAAGTAGCCGTGGTCCGGGCGGACGGCGTAGAGGACGGCGGTCAAATCCCAGGTTTCGCGGTCATAAGGCATCTTCTGGTACAGCTCGTAAGCCTGCTTGAGCGGGTGATGCTTCACGTAGCCGAAGTCTCGCTGGATGCTGGAGGCCGGATACTTGATCGCGACGCCGATCTCGAACCCGCTGGTGACGAGCGGCGTCGGCCACTCGGTGAAGACTCGCTGAGCAGACGGAGAGTCGATCCAGACGTTGTATTCTTTCACCCGATTCTTCTCGCTGAACATGCCGGCCATCATCGACAGCAGTCGCACTTTGCGAATGACCAGTTCTTTGCCAGTCAGCGGCGAGTGCTGATCGGCCGGTGAGTCCAACAGCCGCAGGATGTTGGTCGAGAAGCCCACGACGACCAGCACCGCCGAGCGATCCGGTTGAGCAGCTAGAGTCTGCCGCAGCAAACCGACCGCCTCCGGTGCGTCTTTGCCGCTCTTGAGTTTGTGTGGGTATAGCGGCTGACCGTTGTAGGTGGCTCGAACCGTGTCAGTCAGATAGCGGCTGTCTTCTGGCGTCTTGCCTTTGCGGACGACTCCCAGCGGAATGTTGCCTCGACCGTAAAACGTGTTGACTACATCGACGAACGGAGCGGCGAGCTCGTTGTCTTTGCTCAGCGTGACGGCCAGCAACTCGCATTCACCGCGACTCTGCAAAGCGTGTATGACCCCCAGCGCGAGAGCGTCGTCGATGTCGTTGCCCATGTCGGTGTCAAAAATCAGCTTGACCGGACGAGCGGGCGTTTCATCGGCCCAAACTGGCACGAGGGTGAAGGACACGATCGCGAGCAACAAAGTCACGAGACGTCGAACGAGAGATTGAGCGGGCATGTGGAAACTCCTGAGCCGTGGTTGCCAAGGCGAGGCATTTCAACAAGTGCCGGCGCAACAAAAAACCCCCACCGCCCGAAGGCAGTGAGGGTTGGGAGAGAGAGTCCCACTGATTGTTGTCGGTCCGCCGTTGAGAGCGTTCGGCGGCATCAAGAGAAAAGGAGCATCGAGGTTGACGAGAGTTGATTAGAAATCTTCGTCGATGGCTGGTGTGCCGACGATGTCAAATTGGCTGTCGCACAAGTCGCGGTCATCGAAGAAGCGTGACCCAGACAGGCAGGACTTCGAGGTCTTGAGACCGGCGTAGGTTTAGCTCTGGTTCATGGCACCGATGGCGGCGGCGACGTCTTCGAGTTCTTCGCTGACCGCTTGGCGGACTTCAGAGAGTGCCACCACTAGGCCGAGAACCACGATGGTCGCGACCAGGATCAATTCGGCGGAAACCACAAAACCATTTTCGTCGTTGAACAAATTCTTCATGATTCTCTCTCCCCTTAGATTGAAGTAGTTAGTGACGCCGTGTGTTTGGTTTGTTGTTGTTGTTGTTGTTTGGCGTCGTTGACGAGAGAGGTGTTAAGCGATCTGAATGCCAAACAAACTTTACACATCGAAAACTTGACGCTCGCGTTAATGAAACGAAGCGCAAGTCGTTGGCAATTCGCCGGAAAAGAATGTCCAAAGAATTCTGCAACTTTGTGGCGGCGTCAGAGTTTGCTTCCGAGGCTCACGTTGCCGAGAAACAACGTCATCCTGGTCATCTCGCTGCAAGTCGTTGGTAAGACTCGGCGCACCGTTCATCGGCAACATCGTGGCGAATCGGCATCATCCGGCTTTGCGCAGCGGTGTGGCTCGCTACGATGCCCCGCCGTTTCTCGGAATCTTTATTGCGAGCCTCTCATGGACACCGACTCCGCCGCGGATCACATCTTCCATTCTCAGTCCGCATCACAGGCTTTGCTGAAAGCCATGCGAGAACTGGCTGAAGCCAGCGAGCGATCGCTGAAAGACCTCGAAGGGATCACGCTGGGAGCGGCGTTCGATCTGGCCGTCGAAACGCATGGCGACGAACTGCCGCAGTTCTGGGTGATCTGGAACGACTGGAACATCTCCCTGGACGAACCGCCCGCCGAGATGGGTGACCTGTGACTTCTGATCGGTCGCTTGCGAGTGCGTCCTTTCGGCGAGCGGGGCGGCGTCAGCCCCCCGGTCCGGCGACGACTCCACCGGGGTGCTGACGCCGCCCCGCTCGCCTGTTTCAGACGGAGTCGTGCGAAATCAGTCTCATGAAACTGGCGGCGACCTCGGCTGCGGACTCATCGCCAGTGATCGACAGCGGTCGGCATTCTTCGAGATTCCGAAACCAGGTGTGCTGCCGTTTCGCGAACTGACGCGTTCGCGTTTGAATCAACTCAATGGTTTCCGCCAGCGATCGCGAGCCGCGCAAGTGTTCGATCAGGTCTTGGTAACCTAGCGCGTGCTGTGCGGTCTGACTCAGCGGTTGCGGTTCCGCGAGCAGCGACCGAACTTCGTCGAGCCAGCCGGCCGCAAGCATTTTCTCGACACGCGCGTTGATCCGCGCATAGAGCCATGCACGCGGCGGCGAGAGCCAAACAACATTCTTCGGCCGTTCTTCGGGGGCGAGCGGTTCTTCGCAATGCTGTGCGGACATCGGCTGGCCGGTGAGTTCGATGACTTCGAGGGCTCGCGCAACACGCCGAAGATCGTTGGGATGTAGACGTGACGCTGTGACGGGATCGAGCTGTTGCAATCGGCGGTGCAGGGATTCGGCACCGCCGCTCGCTGCGTCGGCTTCCAGCCGCTGACGAATCTCATCGTTCGCGGGAGGGCCGGCAAAAATGCCTCGCAGAAGGCTACGCAGATAGAGCCCAGTGCCGCCCACGAACAGCGGCGTCCCGCCGCGAGCGACAATGTCACGACAGACGGACTCCGCCGCGACGACATATTCGGCGACGCTGAAATCCTGCGACGGTTCCAGCAGGTCGAACAGGTGATGGGGAACTCGGCGACGCTCATCAACGGTCGGTTTCGCCGTGCCGATGTCCATGCGGAGGTACAACGTCATCGAATCGAGCGACACGATTTCGAGTGACTTTCCGCGCAGTCGTTCCACAAGCGCCAGCGCGACGCCGCTCTTTCCGCAGGCGGTAGGACCGGCGAGAAACCAACAGCGGCGGAGAAGTTCGGGAGCGAATCGCATGGGTTCAATGTCGCGATCAAAAAGGGAGGAGACTCTCTCGTGACAACGTACCTTCGATGCGCGCGTTCGACTATGCTCCATGCCGCAATCTACGTTGGGAGCAATGATTCATGGCCATCTTTGAAGCAAGTGTCGAGTTGACTTGTTCGCCGGAAGTGGCATTCGAGTTCTTGGCTCAGCCGGAAAACATTCGGCTGATTACGTCGTCGGCGATGATGCTGGTGTTTGATGCTGCTCCGCATCGGCTGTCGCTGGGGGCTCGGATGGAGTTTCGAGTGCAGGCTCAGGGAGTGGTTCGTTCGGCCGTGCATGATGTGACCGAATGGGACTCGCCGCGAAAGTTCGTGGAGCGCCAGGTCTCAGGCCCGTTGGGGGCGTGGGAGCACGAGCATCTCTTCGAGCAGACGGCGACTGGCGTCCGGGTTACCGATCGGATCACGTTCTCGCCGCCGAGCGGAATGTTGGGGCTGATCGTCAACGAGCGGAAGATTCGCGAGTCGCTGGAAGAAGGCTTCGAGCATCGGCATTACGAACTCGCCAAGCGGTTCGGATCGTCGGCGGGAGCACGTTGATGTCCGAGCGACCGTCCGACGATCAACGTAACTCCGCCACTTTCGCCGCGCTGACGATGGTGTTGCTGGTTTCGGGCGGCCTGCTGACCTTGGTGGCGCTGGTGCTGCCGCAAGTGGTGTGGATGGTCGTGATCGGCATTGGACTGGCGCTGACAGTCGTCTTGCAGTATCTGGTCTGGGGCCGTTGGTTGCTGGCCAAACTGCGTGACGCAGAGAAACGCGAAGAGTCGCAGGCCGTAAAAAGAACTGAGCCCGACGAATGAAAGCAGGCTACGAATGCTTTGACGGCATTCGTCGTCTCCTTCAATTCGTCGGGCTCTTTCCGATCGACTTGGTTGTTTGTCGGCGGATGGTCAGCCAAAGGCTTAGACCGCGCCGCCACCTTGTTCGCCGGTGCGGATGCGGATCACTTCGTCCAACGTCGAGACGAAGATCTTGCCGTCGCCAATCTGGCCGGTGCGCGCATGGCTGGTGATGGTGTCGATGGCTTTTTGCAGGTCGCCGTCATCCACCACGACTTCCAGTTTGACCTTGGGGAGGAAATCGACGGTGTATTCCGCACCGCGGTACGTTTCCTTGTGGCCACGCTGGCGGCCGAAGCCACGGACTTCGCAAACCGTCATGCCCTGGATGCCGGTTTCGGTGAGTGCGTTCTTCACCTCTTCCAGCTTGTAGTGTCGAATGATTGCTTCAATTTTTTTCATGACTGCCGCTCCTGGAAACCGCGTTGGCCCGCCGGCGCTGGCGAGAGTTCGCTGGTTGAAGATGAGTGTGTGAATGGTCTTCGAGAAATTATGAGAACACCGAAGGTTGACTTCCGCAAGGGGCCGGCAAATTGAGCCCCCCAATGTAGGGTGGGTCGAGTCATCGAGACCCACCACTCAGAATGTCTTCTCGCCACGATCTACGATTGGGTCGGTGGGTCTCGATGACTCGACCCACCGTACGATTGAAAGGCCCTGACAGTCGTAGGTTAGTAGAAGATGTAGCCTTCTTCGCCGTGCTGGCTGAGGTCGAGGCCCTGAATTTCTTCATCCTGGGTGACTCGCAGACCAACGACGGCGTCGATCAGTTTCAGAAGGATGAATGAGCCGACGAGTGTCAGGGCCAATGCCGCCCCTGCTCCCACCAACTGATTGATAACCTGATGCAAGTTCCCACTGTCCTGCAACATCCCTTTGTAGTCATCGTTGCCTGAGACCGTGCTGTTGGCGAAGACTCCGGTCAGGATCGCTCCGGCGAAGCCTCCCACGCCGTGAACGCCGAAAGCGTCCAGCGAATCGTCGTAGCCGAACTTCAACTTGATTGTCGTGCAGGCGAAGTAGCAGACTGCTCCGGCCACAACACCCAGAATCATGGCGGACTCGGGCGTGACGAATCCGGCTGCCGGAGTGACGCAGACCAATCCGGCCACCGCGCCGGAGCACGCGCCGAGAATGCTCGGTTTGCCCCGCTTCAGCCATTCGAGTCCCGCCCAAGTCAGCGTTCCCGTCGCCGCCGCGAGGTGCGTCGCGACGAATGCATACACCGCTTGTCCGTTGGCTTCTAGCGCGCTCCCCGCGTTAAAGCCGAACCAACCGACCCACAGCATCGTCGCGCCGATGAATGTGTAGGTCAGATTGTGTGGAGGCATCGGCTCTTGGCCAAAGCCCAGGCGTTTGCCCAACATGATTGCGCAGAGCAACGCAGAGGCTCCAGAAATCAGATGCACCACCGTGCCTCCCGCGAAGTCCAACGCCAAGTGATCGCCGCTGGCGAGCCAGCCATCCGCCGCCCAGACCCAGTGAGCCACCGGGCAATACACGAACGTGCCCCACAGCACGCAAAACAGCAGCATCGCGCTGAACTTCATCCGTTCCGCGAACGCGCCGCAGATCAAGCCGGGTGTGATGATGAAGAACATCATCTGATAGACCATGTGCAGCAGATCGGGAATCGTCTTTCCATTCACAGTGTTGCCGGCACCGACCCCTTTGAGCATCAGTAGTCCGAACCCACCGCAGAAGCGGCCCATGCCGGTCTCACCAAGGCTTTTGTCGAACGCCAAGCTATAGCCCCATACGGCCCAGACAACCGACATGACTCCCATCAGGGCGATGCACTGCATCATCACGCCGAGGATATTCTTCTTGCGGACCAAGCCGCCGTAGAACAACGCCAATCCAGGAGCGGTCATCATCAGCACGAGCGCAGAGGAAACCAGCATCCAGGCCGTGTCTCCTTTGTCAATTTGCTTGGCGAGCGGCACTGATGGAACCGCTGGGGACTCAATCGCCGGAGCGGCAATTGGAACGGACACCGCATTTGTCCCCTCAGGTGAATTCTCTTGAGCCGGAGCAAGGTCACTCATCACGAGTAACAACAATCCCGCGACAATCAGCCGAGCACAGACCTGTGTCTTCATTCGCGTCCAACCTCCTTCGTGTGGTCGACGAAGAACGCGTCATCCACAGAGCATCCCGCTCTCGTTTTTGGAATCGCCTTCCCGCCCCTGTGGCGATGGAACCGACTTGCGCATCAGACTACCTTTTGCTACCGCGATGCCAACGCTCGCGGACCTGGCAAATCGCAAAGAACTCAATCCGGCGCTGCGAGTCCCGCACTATGTCTGACACCCACTCCGATGCGGTGGACCACTCCGACGGCGACTCGCGAAGAGCTTCCGGTCTCGTGGCCAGCATCGCGGGTGGGTTAGCGATCTATGTCGGAGTCTTTGGGATCGTGTTTCTGGACTCGGAAGTCTGGAAGACGCGCTTTTTTGATCGCTGGATTATTCCAAACGCGTGCCATATTCCTCTGAGGATTCTCTTTTATCCGTTGCTGTTGATCTGCCACTGGTTGGGCTGGCTGGCAGACATGCCGCCAATCCGTTGAGCGGATCGTTCGAAAGGTGAAGCCCTGTGTTCTTGGATCCGAGCCGCTCGTTCTTTCATGTCACCACCGAGCAGGCTTGGCTGCTGACGGTCGTTGCTTTCGTCGTCGGACTGGTCGCCGGAGGATTCTTAGCCCGCTGGGCGAATCGGCTATGCGAGTCTCCTCCACGACGAAAAGAAACCGGCACGACGGTGCTGCTCACGGCGACGCTGTTCGCGCTGGTGACATTCGTCATCATCGCGCTGGAGGTACAGTATGTCAGCGAAGTTCTGCCCGATCCGGCGTGGCGCTTTGGCCGCTGGATCGCGCATCTCGGTTTGCTCGCACTGCTGATCGTGGCGACGGCGACCGACCTGCGCGAGTACGTGATCCCCGATCAAATCACGCTCCCCGGAATCGTAGTGGGAGTGCTGTTGGCGACCGCATCGGGAGACACGCAACTGATCCACTTCTGGGTGGACTGGAATCATCCGTTGGTCAGCATGCAGGGGCCGGAGATTCCGACTTGGCTCAAAGACCATCCGCACCTGCATGGTTTAGTATGGAGCCTGGCCGGCGCGGCCACGGGAGCCGGAGTCACTTGGCTCGCGCGTGGAATTTCTTCCGCCGTGCTGGGTCAGGAGGCGATGGGGCTGGGAGATGTCACGCTGATGGCGCTGATCGGCAGCGTGCTGGGCTGGCAGGCGGTGCTGTTCGTGTTTTTGTTCGCGCCGTTTTGCGGCATCTTTGTTGGGTTGGCGGTGAAGGCGATCTTGAATCGTCCGTACGTTCCGTATGGTCCGTATCTCAGCGTCGCGGCGGTGATCGTGATGCTATCCTGGAGATGGATCTGGTCTTGGCAGCCGACTCCGCACGTCTCGATTCGTAAACTGTTCGGCGATCTGCCGAGCTTGGGGATTCTCGCCGGCGTCTCGCTGGTCTTGCTGCTGCTGTTGTTGGGAGTCGTCCGCTGGTGGCGCGGCGGTCCAAAGAAATCGAATCAAGCGTAGGTTAGGACTCCGTCCTGACCAGACTCTCACCGTCAACGAAAGCCAACACTTCATGCGAATCCTCATCACCGCCGGCCCGACGCGAGAGTACCTCGACGACGTGCGTTATCTCTCCAACGCCAGCAGCGGCCGCATGGGTTACGCGCTGGCGGCCGAGGCCGTCGCGCGCGGGCATCACGTCGTTTTGGTTTCAGGACCGGTCGAGTTGTCTCCACCGAAAGGTTGCGAATTCCATTTCGTGCAGACGACCGAAGAGATGCGAATCGCCTGCGAGCAGTCTTTCGCGACCTGCGACGGAGTGATCGCGGCGGCGGCCGTGTGCGACTACAAGCCAATGCAGCGTGTCGTCGGCAAGATGAGCAAAACAGGCGGGCCAATCACCATCGACTTGATCGAGACCGACGATGTACTGGCCGAACTTGGACGAAAAAAGAGCGGCCGCTGGATCGTCGGTTTCGCGCTGGAAGCCACGAACTCGCGCGAGAACGCGCTGCAAAAACTCCGAGCCAAGAATTGCGACGTCGTTGTGCTCAATGATCCCAGCGCCATCGGAGCGGCGAACAACTCCGTCGAACTGATCGACGACACCGGCGAGCCTATCGAAAGCTGGACCGGCCCCAAAGAAACTGTCGCACGCGAGTTGCTGAATTGGATTGAACACCATTGGGAGGGCGAGGCTCCCGCCGAGCCGGAACGCGGATAACGCATATCCTCGATTGTGGCTTGGCGGGAGCCTCGCCCTCCCATTGGCGTCATGAGGCCAACAACTGTTGCTCCAGCGTTTGCAGCAGCTCACCGGCCGACCACTCGCGAGTCGCGATCGTGAACGGCGTGTTGTCCGTCAGCCACTCGCGAACTTGTCGCTCGGCGGAGATCACTGTGCTGTGATTGCGGCCGCCGAAGAATGCGCCGATCTCGCTGTACGCCGCCTGCGTCAGCTTGCGAGCCAGGAACATCGCCAGCATTCGTGGTTGAACGACGTTGCGAGCGCGACTGCTCGACCGCAATTCGTCCGGGATCATCCGGAACAAATCGCAGATGACTCGTTCGACATCGGCCAGCCGGACGATCCGCACGCAATCGCGCTGCAAGTCCGCCAGAATCTGCCGAGCGACCGCTCCGTTCATTCGCTGAGGGTTCATCGCGAAGTGCGCTTCGAGGCAGTTCAGCGCGCCTTCCAATTCGCGAACGTTGTTGCGGAACCATTGCGCGACCAAGGCGACCGCATCGGGCGTCAGATCGAGCTTGCGCTGCGTCAGCTTGTGCTGAATCATCCTCGTTCGCGTGTCGAGATCGGGGACTTCCATGCGGCAAACCAAACCGGAGACAAAGCGTGTCGAAAGTTCTTCGCTGACTTGCGAAAGCAATCGCGGATGCCGATCGGCCGTCACGACCAATTGTTTGCCCAGACTTTCGAGCGTCTTGATCGTGTGCAGAAACTCTTCCTGAATCACCCGCTTGCCGTCCAAGAAATCGACGTCGTCCACCAGCAGCACATCGACGCTGCGGAACTTCTGCCGAAAGCTTGGCAGTGATTGCGTGCGCAGAGCCTGCGTGAAGTAGTTCGCGAATTGTTCCGAGGTCAGAAACAAAACGTTCCAAACGGGGAATCTCCGCCGCAGTTCGCAATACACCCCTTCGAGCAGATGCGTCTTTCCCAGACCGACGCCGCCGAAGAGATACAGCGGATTTAGCCGCTCGCCCGGTGCTTCGCAGACCTGCCGGGCCGCCGTGATCGCGAGCTGATTGCACGGCCCAGGCACGAAGTCGTCGAGCTTCGCGAAACGCCGCGAAGAACTCGCCGACGGTCGTGGCGCGGCTTCCGAGCGTGTTGCTCCGGCGATGCGAAGTTCACTCTCGCGAGGTGACGCGACTGCCCGTGTGAGGTTCGTCGTCGGTTGTGGCGCGGTAGCTGCGGCGTCACGCCGCGACGCGATCCCATTCGAGGCCGCGATGGCCAGTTCGCCGTCGATCTCAAAGCAGACACGCGCTGCAGGGCCGAGCACGCTCATGGCGACAGCACCGATTGGCTCACGAAACTGCCGCTGCAACCAGGTCGAGAGGAACGGACTGGCGACTCGCACGACCAGTTCGTCGTTGCGGATCGTCAATTCGGTCCGATCGCGGAACCAAAGTTGATAGCTCTGTGTTCCGATGGTAGTTCGCAGCAGCGACTCGAGCGCAGCGTGCTGTTGGGTTGGCTGGGGTTCAAAATCCGTTCGGTCCGTGGTTGGAGCCACCCCAGCTCCAATCCGCGTTGCCGTGTTGTCATGAGACAACGGTGGCGCAACCATCACCAAGTCGGTGGGCAGCATCTTGCAACCCCTCTGCGCGCACCGTGTCCGCAATGTGATCCATCAGCACTCCCCCAAGCAAAGCGGACAGGCACTCCGTTGCCGTGGTGAGGGATGGGCGGGCGGTAATCGCGCAGTCTGTTGGGAGACAGTTAGAATTAGCCGGCGTTCGCTGTTGGCACCACGACGTTTCGGCCGTCACTCACTCAGAGGGGGCGGATGCTATCTTCGTGAGGTCGAGAGTCAAATCAAAAACTTCTCGACATACCGCCAACACCGTTCTGACAGACGGCAACTTGGCGAATTCCTCGCGGGTTTCGCAGTTCCAGAATTTTGAATTATTTTCAATGCCGATCGACGCTGTGCAAAACGTGTGGAAAGGTCTCAATTCGAGGAAGCTCTTGCGGCAGACACGCACGCGGCTATGGTAATCGCGAAGAGGAATTCCGATGCGTCGCCGCGACTGGCTGAGTCTGACGAGTGCTGCCGGTCTCGCCTATTGGGGCGAGGTCTTGCGGCAGCGGCCTGCTCTGGCGCGAGAGGCACACGGTGCCACAAGTCGCGACGCGGGATTCGGCCGAGCGAAGTCTGTCTTGGTGGTCATCGCCAGTGGCGGCCAGAGCCAGCTTGAGACGTTTGATCCGCGTCCCGATGCGCCGCTGGAAGTTCGCGGCCAGTTCGGAGCAATCGAGACTTCCGTTCCAGGCACGTTCGTGTGCGAACATCTGCCTCGGCTGGCGAAGCTGGCCAATCGGTATGCCATCGTGCGGTCGATGTCGCACGAAGATCTCGATCACGGATCGGCGCTCTATCTGATGCTGACGGGGCAGTATCACCAACGGCTGTCCTCCAACCCGCCGCCGCGTGAGACCGATCATCCCTTCTTCGGCTCGGTGTTGGAACAAGTTCGGCCGAGATCGAAATTCCTGCGCACGTCGGTGCTCGTGAATGGCCCGGCCTTGGTTCCGTTCGAGCCTGGTCCCGGTCAATTCGCGGGACTGCTCGGCCGGCGATTTGATTCGCTCATCATCGGCGACATGACGACCGGACAGCCGGCGATCCCCGGTTTGGAGCGCCTCGAAGAAATGGATTCGCGGCGACAGGAGATTCGTCGGCAATTGCTCAATCAATTGGAGCCGAGCCGACCACAAGCCGCGCAACCGACGATCGACATGCAGACGCTCTATCAACAAGCCTACGAGATGCTCGACCGGCCCGCCGCGCGGCAGGCGTTGGATTTAGAGTCTGAACCGGCATCGCTGCGCGATCGATATGGACGGCATCGACCGGGGCAAGCGTGCTTGCTGGCGCGGCGGCTGATCGAGGCCGAAGTGCCGCTCGTCACGGTGATGTGGAATCACTCGAACCGCGGCCAGGATCGTTTTCCCGATGAAGTCGAGCAATTCGGCTGGGACACGCACAACGATATCTTCGATGTGCTGGGCGGTTCGCTGCTGCCTCGCTTCGATCAAAGTTTTTCGGCACTTCTGGAAGACCTCGACCAGCGCGGATTGTTAGAGACTACGCTCGTCATCTGCATGGGCGAGTTTGGCCGCGCACCGCTGGTCGCGCTGGAGTCGAGGTTCAAAGGAGCGTCACCCGGCCGCAAGCACTGGGCGGCCGCGTACTCGATCGTGATGGCCGGAGCCGGTGTCCGCGGTGGTGCCACTATCGGCGCGACCGATCGGCAGGCGGCGTATCCGATCAGCACGAAGTACGCACCGTGGGATGTGACCGCCACGATCTTCCACGCACTGGGCATCGACCCCGCTGGACACTTCTACGACAGCTCGAACCGCCCCTATCCCATCAGCGCGGGGCAGCCGATCGCGGCGCTGTATGGCTGATGCAATCCTCCGTAGGGTGGGACAAGCTCGCTTCGAGCGCCGGCCCACCAAACTCGCGTTCAATGATGGCGATGTCCCACTGGTGGGCCGGCGCGGCGATGCGCCGCTGGTCCCACCCTACCATTGCCTCAGTCTTCGCGATTCTCTGGACGCACCTCGGCGGCGAGTACGCCCTCGATGCGATTCAGATCCGACACCAGTTGCGGCAACGAGGCGGTCGGCAACAGGGCGATGCGGTACGTCAATTCCATCGCCGAGCCTTGCCGAATCGTGCCCGCGGTGAGCGATTGCAGGTCAGACGTGTGCTTGGACAACACGCCGCGAAGTTGCGTCTCCAGTTCCGGAGTCCACGCCAATTTCACGGCGAGCAGATTGAGCAGCGGCGCGGCCAAATCGTCGTGCGGGCGGTCGTGATAGATCGCGGCGGCAATTGTGAACGCCACCATGCCCAGGACTGCGACCAAGGGTTGTCCCGCTCCGACCGCCATGCCGACCACCACGGCGAAAATCACGAACGCGGTGTCCTTCGTGTCGCGGAGCACGGTGCGGAAGCGAACGATCGACAACGCGCCGACCAGGCTGAAAGCACGAGCCGAGTTGTCGCCAATGACCTGTGTCACTATCGCGATCAGCACGCACAACAGCACCAGTGTTGCGGGAAACGTGGAGGCAGGACCGGTCGAACGGCCACGAGTCATCCGATGAATGCCGGTCACCGCGCTTCCCAGGATCACCGCCGCCACCAACCGAACGGCCAGCGATTTCCAGGAGACGGGGTCGTCATTGCCCAGCGTCTGTTGCAGCCAGTCAGGCATCGGTCGTTCCTAGCGCGGGCTTCGCCCGCAGTCCGGCTCCCTCTCCCCCGCCGCGGGGGAGAGGGCTGGGGTGAGGGGGCCGGCGCTGGTGAAACATTCGACCCCCTCACCCTAACCCTCTCCCCCGCGGCGGGGGAGAGGGAACCATTTGCTCGCAGGCCCTATGTCGACTCGCTCGACAACTGAGCGAGCGGGACGCAGGCCGCCACGCTCGCACGATACTTCGAGAAGGAGGTTGGCACCAATTGCAAATCCTGAATCAAGCTGCGAAAGGCTGCTGGCATTGCCTCGCGATATTTGAATTCGACGATTCGCCGACCATTCAACAACGGTTCGCCGCTGAGTGGTGCGGAAGGGACTTGCCACTCGGCCGCGCCGTTCGCGAACAAGTCCCCGTCGATCGTCAGCCGGATCGGCCCCGTCGCCGAAGTCCCGATGCGAGCGAAGCGGCGATAGGTCACTTGGCAGACCGGGCGGAGTTGCCGTTTCTCTAAACGGCGATGAAACCAAGCTCCGTCCCATTCCGGATCGTGTGGCTGAGCGAGCCGCTGTGAGAGATCAGCTTCCGTCACCGAGACACGGCGTTTGCGCACCTGACCTTTGAGTTTCCGCTTGAGTTCCAGCCAGATTGTGGCCTCGTCTCCATAACGTCGTAGTCGAAACTTGCGTCGCCGATAGAAGGGATTGCGTCGAAACGTGTCGAAGTTCGGCGTGTCGAGATACACGCTGTTGACGTGATAGCCGTCGTGGTCCTCTCCGCCGGCATGTGGGTCCGCGTTGAGATGCTGCCGAGCCCAATCTTGAATCGTCACGGCGACCGATTGCTCGACCAGGAACTTCGTCTCGAACGCACCCTGCGACGAACCGAGCGACGGCGAAACTGCGGCAGCAAGTGGGTCCGGTTGTGCGTCGACGATTTTCATGGCATCAGCACAATACTCAATTTGCAACACGAGACCAAACCCGCTCGCCACAAAAGGATTTGATTGGCCGACATCCGCGTCGGCGAATGAGCCGAAACGCGCTAGGTTCCGGTTTGTTGAGGCAGAACCGGACGCTAGCGCGTTCCGGCTGATGAGACTGGCGGCATCCACAAGTAATGTCGACATGTCATTCCTTCACCGCCGCCCTGACTGCTTCATGATTAAGCAAAAACTGACGGCGTTGATCGGCAAACGTTCGCAGCGGCGAGTGCTGCGGGCCGAAGCGGCGCGGTTCTTCGGCCGATTCTTTCGCGACCTCATCGGCCGTCGCCTTTTGGAAGTCTGCGAGCGAACTGAGCTTTCGCGTGTCGGCTTCAATCTCTTTCTCGATCAGCGACCGATACTGCGCGACGACCGGTCCGAGCGTTTTCCAATCGAGCGATTTGTCGGCGATCGTGTGAACGTGTTGCAGATAGCGAGTCCGCAGGCTCGGCACGGCGAGCACTTTGCTGCGTAGTGGCTTGCGAGCATCATCGAGTCCGATGAGCGGATCGAGATCAAAGCTGGGGCCACCCGGCCGAGCGTTGTCTCCGGGCCGCGGTCCATTTGGGCCGCGATCGTCTGGCCGGCGCGGTTCTCCACGAGGACCATCGGGACGACCTTCACCCGGCCGGCCGCCACCGAAACCACCGCGACCGAGAGGACCACCGCCCGGCCCACCGGGGCCGCCAGGTCCGAAGCCAAAGCCCGGTCCCAACGGGGCGCGAAACGCTTCGTTCATGTCGTGCGGCAGGATGTGAAATTTCCCTTGGGCATCCAGGAAGATGCTGTAGTCGCTGGCTCGAATCCAATAGCCGTCGCAGTTGATGAGGGCATTGTCCAGCGCGAGGAACCACAACAGCCCGTCGATGTCGAGCATCGGTTCCAGCGCGGCTTCCAGTTGATCGACCGGAGTTTCATTCAGCGTCTTGCAGAGCTTGATTAGCTGCTTCCAGGCTTTGTCGTCCTCGGTCTTCATGTCGTAGCGGCGCTTGTAGTCCTCGACGTTGTCACCGATGTATTCCAAACCGCCGCCGCCTCCCGGTGAGCCAGAGACCTTCCAGCGAGTCCCTTTGGTCGAGGGAAAAGTCTCCGCGAGGAACTCCTTGTTGAACTGTTGCACGTTGGCGTACACGCCCCAGCTCTCGCCATTGATGACGACCTTCACGAAGTTCGCCTTCGGTGCCGGCATGTGCTGCCGAGTGATGTGCGAATACAGCACGCTGCTCAAGAACGAATGGTCTTCGTGAGCGTTGAGCAGATTCAACGTCTTGTAGCCGTACAGCCGTTGCTTCGAGTCCACAGAATCGAGCGACACATTCAGCGAGCGTTTCGAGCCAACCGGGACCATCATGTACGACGACATGCCTCGGAAGTGGATGCCGACGTCGGAGTACTTCTTGCCATCCACCGTCAGTGTCGCCGGCACTTCGACGTCCGTGTTGTTGAAGTCGGCGAGTTCCGCTTCCCAGTCTTTGTTGTCGAAGTCGATGAAAATCGTGCGCAAGACTTGCGGGTCATACAGCGGCCCATCGGTGGGAGTGACGTCATCGGGCGAGACGCGCGGGCCCGGCTTGCCCGGCTCGGATTGCGGACCAAACGGGCCACGACCTCCTGGGCCACCGGGACCGCCACCGCCTGGACCACCGAAACCGCCGCCGCGCCGGCCTCCTTCACTCTTCATCGAATCGCGCGCGGCTTGGCGTTCGTCTTGGTTCAAGCGGCCGTCGTTGTCTTTGTCGAACTGCTTGACGAGTTGTCGTTCACGCTGCATCGGACCACCCGGCCCGCCAGGGCCACCTCCGCCGGGAGGACCGAAGCCGCCGGGGCCACCTGGTCCGAAGCCGAAACCTTGTTCAGGAAACTCGAAGTCGGCTCCCTTGAGCTTGGCCCACTGTTCCTGCTGCTTCGCATTGAGCAGCGCGACTGCGTCGGTCTCCAGTTTCTTGCGCTGTTCCGGTGAGGCAAACGGAAAGAACGGCGGATTCTGCTCGATCAAGTCACGCAATTTGTCCCGTTGCTCGTCGTTGAGATTGAGTTGCTTGCCGACTTCCTCTCGCATCAGCGAACCGACACCTCCCCGTTGTAATTGCAGTTCGGCGAAACGCTGGGTCTGCCGCTTGTCCAAAACTTTGCCGAGTTGCTCTTCGGACTTTTTGGTGATCTCGTCCATCCGCGAACGCATCTTCGCGAAGCGTTGATTCCGTTCTTTCTCTTCCAGTCCGAAAAGCTCTTGGGGGTTGAAGCTCTCAAAGACCGCGCGAGCCTGCTCGTGCATCTTGCTGAGGACGTCTGCGACCTTGGGCTTCTGCTCATCGGAGAGTTTCAGTTCTTGCTGCACTTCCGGAATGCCGAGCAGTGAGATCGACCCCAGGGGATCGCCGCCTGGCCCGCCAAATCCGGGACCGCGCGGACCACCCGGCCCTAGACCTCGAAAGCCCTGAGCCAGCACGCTCGAGGCGAGCGTCAGACAACACATTCCCAGCCACAGCACGTTTCGCCAACGCATGAGAGTCTCCTGGAAGAAGCCGGGCTTTCAGCTTGGGCGATTGGAATTTAGTCACGAACTCAAACCCAAGTCCGTCGCCTGGGTGTCGGAGTTTTGCAGGTTCGTGACAAAGAGTTCGACGGATCGAACCGCTCTCAGGTCAGTTCAAGGCTTCACGACGACGCAGGGTGTCAGTCCTCCGTCGGTATCATCCACCGCGAAGAACTGGATGTCGTTTCGGCCGAGTTGCAGCGACCATTCGGGCACCATTGCTCCCCAACGGTTCTGAAAGTCTGAGGCGCGATAGGTCCGCGTGACGGCGCGAATCGTTCCGTTGATCGCGATCGCCACGTTGACTGGCTCAGTGGATCGCCGCGAAAGCACCAATCCCTCAAAGTAACACGGGACCGTTGACTCCGGAGCATCGTCGAATTCATCCGCCGCGCGAAGCAGACTGATCTCAACGGGTGCGCCGGATGATTGCTTGAGACTTTGCACCGTGCGACCGATCAATTCAGGATACGGTCCGATCCGAAACAACGCCTCACGATCGGCACCGCTGCCGAAGCGCTGCCGCAAGACGGCAGGAACGTGCGACTCAGGAATGATGGCCGGATCAACGTGCAAGATCTTTTCATTGTCTCTGACCGTCAGTTGGGAACGGGCCGGTCGTGATTGGTCAAAGACCGACCAGCCGTCGGTCGGGGATTGAAGCGTCAATCCCAGCACATCGGCGACCGTCGGCAGGATGTCAACCGATTCGACGACACGATCGCTGATCGTGCCGCTGGTCTGATGAGGGCGTTTGATGAAGAGCGGGATCGAAAGGATCTCGTCCTGGTTCCCAGGCACCTGCGAGCGTCTAGGCTGTTGAGCACGAAAGGAAATGCCGTGATCGGCGGTCACGATCAGTAAACAGTGATCGAGAACCCCCGTCTCGGCCAACCGAGTCATCAACTTGCCAATCAAGTGATCGGCATACATGAGTTGCAGTAGATAACGCTGCTGGTTTTGAGTCGCCGCCAGTTCGTCGATCGGTTTCTCGCCGTCCGATCCCAAACACAAGAGTTCCGAATTCTGAGCGTCTTCGGAGTAGCAACGGCCGGACGGCAGATAACACCAAGGGACATGCGGCAACAAAAAGTGGCCGAAGTAAAACACGGGGCGAGGCGATCCGTCGACGCAATCCAGCAGATGCTGAAACTGGTCGTCCCGTTGATCGTTCCAGGCATAAGAGAAGACACCTCGCCGCTGGGTTCGATCGACATCGCGCGAGTCATGCATGCCGAACCAGATGGGAGGAATCGTCGGCAGGTTCTCGCGATAGTCGGGCGGAGTGATGTGAAACAAATAGGCACGCCCCAGAAATCCCATCAAGTATTGGGTCTGCTGCCAAACACCGAACGGCCGGTGCCCCTGAGCCGCTCGCCCCAAAAAACCCAGATTGGAGACTGGCTCAAAGGCTGCGACTTCGTGACCTCCGGCGGAGGCCAAGACCGTAAACAGGTTGTGCGGAAAATCCGCAGGGCTGGGCGTGTCGTTCGCCGTGGGATACCGCCCCGACAAGATGGCTGGCACGGCCTGCACCGTCAGTGGGCTGACACTCGAAGCATTGCGAAACCAAGTCGATTGCCGCGCTAAGGCCGCGAAATTCGGGAACCGATCGGCATCGATTTCCCGTTCGGGAGTCATCAACGTCGAGCCACAAAACTCGTCGAAGACCAGTAACACGACGGGAACCGGTTCCCAGCGCTCCGACCGGGTGGCGGGCATTCCAGTGACCGCAGTGGTTGCCGAGAATTGAACGAGAAAAAGTCCCGGAAAGATCAGAACGCCCGGAGACGACCAAGTGACCAGCGCTCGCGCCCACGCGAACTGGAAGTAACACCAAACACCCAAGCCGGCCGCCGTGAGTGCCCCGCCGAGCATCACGCTCCCCGGCAGAAAATTGATCCGCGAACAGACCGGCAGCGCCAATAACACCAAGCAGACGAAGAGAACGATCGAATGGAAGACATCATGAAGCTGTCGCTTTCCTCGCACCGTCACGATCGCCACGCAGGCCAGCGCGGCAGGCAATCCGCACGAAAGTAGAAATACCAAGAACCTCACGGTCGCGGGTGTGATGCTCTGATCCATCAGAAATCCGAACTTGTGGCTGAGCCGGTCATACACCGGTTGCGCGATCGCGAAGCTCGTCAGAACAAAAAGGTGCAGAACGTCGGTGGAGAGTTGGCGTCGGTTGTCCGGCGATGGGACGGGAGCCGCCTCTGCGTTTGGCCTGCGTGAAAACCAGCGACTCATGATGCTGACCGTGACTTGGCGAAATAGAGCTTGCGCGTTCCTGATGCCAGAGTTTCCGTACGAACGACGTCGAACATTTGCGACAACAACTGATCGAAGACCGCAGGCTCATAGTCCGCATAGTTGTCTCGCCGCCCTCGCAACAATTGCTGGACCATCGGATCGTCCTTGGAGACGAACTCGATCACCAAACTGGTTCCCAGTTCGGCGAACCAAGTCAGCAGTTCGCGCAGCGGAACTCCGTGGCCGATGACCAGATGATGGACCAGCGCCAAGCACAGAGTCAGTTCCGGTCGGCCACGTTCGACCAGAGCCTTACGCTCGGCCCCGCGCCATCCCAAGCCTCCCGATAAGTCCACCAGATTGTTGACCAGGGGCAGAATCGGCGCGCTGCGAGCATCGTGGTTGGACTTGAGTGACTGATAGAGACGCTCGATCGCCAGCGGATCGGCATCGAACGCGACGACCTGTTCCGAATTCTCCGCCGCGATCCGAGAATAGTTGCCCGTGTTACACCCGACATCCCAGACGAGTCCCCAGCGCCGTGAATGGACCGCCGAACGGACAAAGGTTTCTTTCTGCTGGCGATCCGCAGCCGAGTAACTGTTGGCGTCGGCATACTCGGACCAAACCGAGGCCGGAGGGGACCAGAGCAAACCACTCAACAGTCGCTTCAGTCCTTGCGCATTGGCGCGGATTTGATCCTTGCGAAACCCGGCGTCCACGAGCGCCTTGGTGGAATCAACGTCATCCAATGCGCGGCGCGACTGCAACCAGGCGTGGAGAAAAACGTGAGCGGGCACACCTCGACGGAAGAAATCCCGAAACGACATCAAGCTCCAGCACTCTTGTGGCGAGATTCCTTCGAGCCGACCGCGCAGCCAAGGCTGAAAGGGGACGTTCTTGTACGCCTGCAACAACAGCGGATAGAGAAACGTCTGGCAAAACTGCCGATAGCCCGCCCAAGGTTGCCCCGCGGTGTGTCGTTCCACGGAAACCACGTCGATGAAGACCGGCCGAATTCCCCGCCATTGCACGTTGTAAGCCGTGCCGTCCTTGAGCGTGAAATCTTCCGCCAGCGCGGCGTCCAGCAGATCGAGGTGCAGCAAGCCGGCATCTCTCAACATGCCGAACGACCATTCGAAGGGATACGACACGAAGGGGATGACTTCGTGCTGCAACATTCCGGCCCATTGCTCGGTGTTACTCTCGGGAGCGATCTCCGAATCCAACCGTTGTTCCGTCCGGACAAGGTCTCCGCTCTCAATGGCCTGCTGAAAGAATCGCGTCTGCCGCATGGCGTCCCATTCACTCCATGCGCGCGCGGAGAGCGCGCGACACACGCCGCCCGCGGCGTCATAGAAGACGCGCGCTTCGCGATCCCGATACGAACTCGACTCGGCAAGTAGTGTCATGGGCATCAAGTGTTCTGGGGCGAGTTCAGCGACTGTCGGAAACTCTCACTCACTTGCGACCACGGAACCGTTCTTTCACGAAAGCCCACAGATATTTGCCGAAGACCATACAGCCGGCGGTCCCGCCGACGAGCGATTGCAGAACCAAACTTCCAGAGCCGGGATCGAAATAGGCCAGCACCAACTCCATCGAAACCAATTGCATTATCACTTTCTCCTAGAAAACGCCGATCGAACAGCGAAGCTGGCCCGCAACGCATCACCCCAATGGTGAATTCGAATTTTAAAGAGTCACGAACAACAACCGAAAGCCGTCGCTGTATCTCGAAGATTTTTCGAGCAGAGGTTTGTCGCGGTTCACCGTAACCCGCGACGAGCCGGAAGCATCGCCAGAACCGTTGAGGCTCCAGTCCGCAGAATCAACTCATCCGTCATGATCAGCGTGACTGACCGCCAGACGGAGGCGGGCCTTGTCGCCCAAGCGGGCCGAGATACGGCTTGCCTGTCATCACTTGCCATTGTTGGCGTTGCTCGGCGGTGAGCACCGCCAGCATCTTTTGCATCGTGGCCTTGGCGCGATCCGCTGCGGCTTTGGCTCGATCTTCATAAGACTCTGTCGTTGTTGCCTCATTGCGAGATCGGTCGAAGAATGCGCGGAATGTCTCGACTTCGATGGCTCGCAGACGTTCTTTCTGTTCGGCGTATAGTTTGAGCGTGCGGGCGACATCCGGCTCACGGAGCGCTCGCGATCCCTGGCATTGCAGCGCGATTTGTCCAATTCGCTGACGCTGCTCGGCACTGAGAATCGTCGCCAGCGTTGCATCGTGCTCGCGAGCGATGGCCAGGAGGAGCTGTCGCTGCTCGTCGGTGGGCAGGACACGCAGGCCGCCGCGACCTGGGTCGCGGCGCGGTTCATTGGGGCGTTCGGTCATCGCGGCCAATCGCTGGCGTTGTTCCGGGGACGCCTCCAAATCGTCCAGCACGGCCGGATCGCGCAGCAGGAAGGACTGACGATCCGCTTGCAGCACCGCCAGGTCATCCAGGATCTTTTTCACGCGGTCGCGAGTGATGGCCAGCTCCGCTTGAGCCTCCGGCTTCTCGCCACGCTGGTGGATGAATTCCTGATAGTACTCCAACGCCGCTTCGAGCAGCCGTTTGCGCAAGCCTTCTTGAAACGGGTTGTCGGACAGTTCTTCTTCGGCCATCCGAATCATTTCGTCGGCCGCGCGGCGAGCCAATTCAAAGCGGGCTTCGGCTTCGACGGCGCGTTGGCTTTCCCGTTGGTAGGCCGCTTTCGTCGCGGCTTGTTCGCGGGCGACCAGTGCGGTCGTGACGACCATGCCCAGGACTCCGCAGATCAGCAGCAACGCCGCCGCACCCACGAACGACGGATGCCGTCGCATCCATTTTCGAGTCCGGTCCACCAGCGTCGGACGTCGCGCGAGAATCGGACGTTCGTCGAGATATCGCCGCAGATCGGCTGCCATCTCGCCGGCTGTCGCGTAGCGTTCGAACGAACTCTTTGCGGTCGCCTTGAGCACGATCGTTTCCAGTTCGACGGGAATCGCGCGGTCGATCTGCCGCAAAGGACGGGGATCGTCGTTAAGGATTTGCAACAACAAAGTCGGGCGATCGGAGCCAGAGAAGATCGGTGTCAACGACAGCATTTCGTACAACGACGCGCCCAGCGAATAAACGTCGGCACGATGATCGACTGGGATGCGGCGGCCCGATGCCTGTTCGGGGCTCATGTAACGCAGCGTGCCGACCAAGTCCCCCGTCTGCGTCACGCCGACATCCGCCGCGACTTGAGCGAGACCGAAGTCCGTGATCCATACCTTACCCTTCGCGTCGAGCAGCAAATTCGCTGGCTTGATATCGCGATGCACGATCCCCGCCTCGTGGGCGTATTCCAAAGCATCCGCCACATGTGCGGCGATGCGGGCGGAGGTCCGAAAGGTTTCGCGACTGCGGCCTGAATGCTGTGTCGCGGTAATGACCTGCGAGTTCGCGATCGTCTTGCTGGCGTGATAATCGACCGTCGTCGCCAGCGATGAAGCGCTCGGATCATTGGGCGACTCGCCGCGCAGTTCGCGAATCACTGCCGCGAGCGACCGGCCCTCAATCAATTGCATGGCGTAGAAATGAACGCCGCGTTCGCAGCCGACCGCATACACCGGGACGATGTGCGTGTGATGCAATTGCGCCGCCGCCGTTGCTTCGTTCTTGAAGCGTTGCAGATGCTTGGCATCCAACGCCGTCGCAAACGGCAGCACCTTCAGCGCGACGCGGCGGCCGAGCGAAAGCTGAATCGCTTCATACACGATTCCCATGCCGCCGCGGCCGATCTCGTGCAGGATTTGAAAATCGCCCAATGGACTGGCGGTGAACTCTGGCTGCAACTGCGACTGCGGAACTGGAGGACGCAACGATTGAGCCAACTCGATTCCGTCGAAGCATTCGGAGAGTTGCTCAGACAATTCTGGATACCGCGCGAGGAACGCCTGCCGATCTGGCCGCCGCCCCGCTTCCAACTCAGCGAGATATTCGCGCGACGCTTCCAAGATCCTCGGATCATCATCGTTCACTTCGTCGAATGTGTTCTTCATGATCTCAGCCTTGTCTGCCATCTTCATTATCTTCCGCCCTCCATTGCTCGTCCTCTCGCTTCCAATCTTCAGATGACAAGCTGGCGGAAAATGTGGGGCGGAAAATGATCACGCTCTCGTGTCAGTGAATTCCTTCTTGAGTTTCGTCAGGCCGCGCAGCCACAGTTTTTCAACGCTGTCGACGCTGCGCTCCATGCGCTCCGCGACTTGCGGAAACGTCAGCCCTTCCAGGTGCCGCAGCACCAGCACCGTTTGATAATCCTCCGGCAGCCGAGCCAACGCCTCAGCCACCAGTAAACTCTGCTCGCCGCGAACCACTTGCTCGCTCGGCGAACTGTGCGGATCGACGAGCAATTGTCCGAGAGCACACGTCGATTGATCCAAGTCCTCGGCAAGCTGCCGCTCTAAGCGCAGATCGCGTGCCTGTGTCCCCAGATACCGCCGCACGATGTTGGCCAGCGTCGTCGCCAGAATCGTGCGCAGCCATTGTGTGAATTGCCCTTCGGCGTGTCCTTGAAAGTTCGGGAAATGGCGATGCGCTTCGAGGAAGGTTTCCTGCACCACATCGGACGCATCGACCTTGCCCTGCAACCGCCGGCCAATCTCAATCCGGGCCAGCAGGCGCAGGTAGTTGTGATACGACTCCAGCAATTGCCCCAGCGTGGCGTTGTCCCCCGCTTTGGCCTGCTCGATCCAACGTCCGACGTCCCCAGTCATGTGTGTCACCTTGCGCGTCATGTGCTCTCGGACATACTAACCTGCTGCGAACAAAAACCGCCGTTGTGTGGGGAGGATTTTAGGAGTCCGATCCCATGAGCGAGTGCAAACGGCCGAATCTGCGGCGGTCTAGAGATGAGTCTCGTGACTTGCCTCTCTGCTCGGCAGGTCGTCAACTATCGCGGGCGACGAACCATGTGGCTTAAGCCTGGCCTCCTCCCAGCCCGTACCTCTTAATCAGGAGTCATTGTATGCGTCTCACGATTCTGAGTCTGACAGCGACCGTTGCCGCCGCACTGTTCGCGACGAATGTTGTGTCCGCCGATGAGCCAAGAAAAGCGAGAGACGTCATCGACGCGACTCCGAGTGACACCTTGGCGTTCGCCGAGGATCGCGATCAACGCAACCGCGGGCCAGTCCGTCGCCCCGACTCCAACAATCAAAACGACCGGCGCGGCAACGCCGATCCTCGATCGGACGGTCCAGACCGCGATGCAGGTCGTGGTCGCGAAGACGCAGGCCCGCGTCCCGGCACACCGGATCGCGGACGTGACAACTCCGGCCCACAGAATCGTGGATCGGACGATCGACGTCGCGACGCTCAACCGCCTCAAAACAGACGCGACAAAGCCGGTCCGCCGCGCGGTGAACCCAATCGCGGGCCTGACCGTGGCGGTCCACCGTCGCGTGGATCGGATGATCGACGTCGTGATGCGCAACCGCCGCAAGGCGGACGTGAGAACGCTGGCCCGCCCCGTGGGGAGCCCCATCGCGGGCCAGATCACGCTGGCCCCCAGACTCGTGGACCTGATGATCGGCGACGCGACTTCCAGCCGCCGCAACGTGGAAGAGGTGAGTTCGGTCCGCCGCGCGGTGGTGCTGGTCCGGCGCAACATGGTCCCAGCCGCGACCGCGGTGGATTCGTTCCCCCACATCGCAGCGGTGACGATCGTGGACACAGCAGTTTCCGCCCGCCCTTCGGTGGACCTGATCACGGTCGAAGTGGCATGAGGCCATCGCCTCGGGACCATCGCGGCGAATCGGATCGCGGTCCGAATCACATGAATCCGTCACCGCGCCATTCCGATCGTGGACGCGGCGACTTCCGGCCTCCATTCCATGGACCGAACCGAGATCGTGGAAACTCCGGACCGCCGCCCAGAGGCCGTGGTGACGACTGCGGACGCGATCGTGACGATGGTCGTCCTCAACCGCCCGTGCGAAACACTTAATTCAAGCACAGTGATCGGTACGACATTCAGGCGAGCGGAGACCGCAACGGTAGTTCCCGCTCGCCTGTTTCTTTCTCACGCCGAGTTCTAGAGCAATTCTGTGGTAAGTTTGCAGTGTATCCGGCGTGGTTGAGATAGTTGCGGCATTCGTCGGGGAGGAATTCGGAGACGAGTTGTCCGATGCGGGTCCAGAGGGAGTCGAGCGTGCGTTCGCCGTGTTTGCGGAGTCGGGATTTCAGCTTCGAGAAGAGTTGTTCGATGGGGTTCAGATCGGGGCTGTACGGGGACAGGTACGCCAGCGTGCAGCCAGCCGCTTCGATGGCTTCGTGGACACCGGCGCGGTGGTGGCTGCTGATGTTGTCCAGCACGACGATGTCGCCGGGTGTCAGTGTGGGGACGAGTTGCTGTTGCACATACGCCAGAAACAACTCGCCGTTCATCGCGCCGTCGATCACCAGCGGAGCGGTCAAGCCGGTCGTCCGTAA
>SXGT01085463.1_pt1 | contig 27513 bp, 27 predicted proteins | sample 3176221 | NCBI WGS metagenome assembly SXGT01 (sample SAMN11356862, study PRJNA531348) | freshwater metagenome | isolation source: freshwater sample F1-120 | place: China: Fuxian Lake, Yuxi | collected 2017-12-25
AACCATGATGATTTTTGGCGATGCCAAGAAAGTCGTTGAGAATTTGGTCAAGGCATTGTGATAATCCGCTGACCGATTCAAGCGTAAAAAAGGGCGCAATCCAAAAGATTGCGCCCTTTTTTTATCGATTGTTCGAACTCGATTATTCCGCCGCTTTCACATTAATTTTCTTAGGCAGCACGGTTTCGCGTTTGGGTATGACAATTTCCAGCACGCCATGCTTGGACGACGCGGAAATCGCTTCCGCATTGGCGGTATCGGGCAGACTGAAGCGGCGGTAGAAAGAGCCGTACGTGCGTTCCACACGCTTGTAACCTTCTTTTTCCGTTTTGCTTTCCGATTTTTTCTCGCCTTTTATCGTCAGCACGCCATTTTCCATGTTGATGTCGATTTCTTCCGGTTTTACGCCGGGGATATCGGCATGAATGACAAATTTGTTGGCGTCTTCTTTAATATCCACTGCGGGCGACCATTCTGCGGTTGCTGTGGAGCCTTCCGCGACATTGCGTTCCAATTCTCTTTGCAACTGACTTAACAAACCCCAAGGCTCATAACGTGTAAGGGCCATTTTATTTCTCCTTATCGATTAAGTGATCAACCATCAATAACGCCAACGCCATATTCCTTGTTTGGCGTTGTTTTACGGATACCGAAAAGTGCACTTTCTAAATCGGATATAAGGATTTTTAATCCGATTTCAAGGGGAGGTTGTCAGAACTCTATGAAATGGTTTATATAAACAGAGGATTGCAGCTATTTCGCATAACGGCGACGCAACCCCCACATGGCGATGACAGCCATTGCTATTAATAACGTAACCCACAATCCATTGCGATTAAACCATTCCGATAGATTGGATTGAACCGCGAAACTTGCTTCGGCGAAATCGAGCGTTTTGGAAAGCTGCTGGCCATTATGTTGGGTGGTTAAATGCAACTGAAATTTTACACTGTGCGCACCCGAAGCTTCCGGCGTTACCAGCCAGCGCCACTTTGCCGTGTTATTGTAAACGGAGAGCGGTTCTTGCGCTCCCGGCTTATCGAATGTGAATGCCTCTCCACTCACTTCCGCCTTCATAACGGGCGATATCACACCGGTAATTCCTTGTATGGAAGTGCCTTCGGAGGCTGTCGAAACGATCTCGTTTAAGAATTTGGAAAACTGTGCGGTATCCAGGTTAAGCGAGACCTCGAAACTTTCGTATTGTTTGACTTCCGCCGGTATCGAAATCGACGTGCTGTCGAACGGTACTTTCATCGTTACAGGGTTATGCTGCCGTTTGACGGCGAGCATGTGCATCAGTGCATTGAACGAGAAAGGCACGATCAACAACACAACCAGCAGTGCGATCGGCATGAGTAAATTAAGATTGATCCCGGATTCGGATTCTGAGTTGCGCATGATTTCTCCAGCGATTGATTCGATTATAGGGTCAAATCATATCATTCTTGGGCAATAAACAGAGCGGATCGGAGCAGAGAAAATGCATCATAACTTGCCTGTAAAGTTCCATTGCCGGATCGTTGGGGCAATCAATGGATCCTTCGGTTAGTTTAATACCCGACGTTCCATCCATCGCTCGATACGCTGCAAAAGATCGGTGCGGACCGGTTCGTTTAAAAACAAATGCTGGTGAAACGGTAGATTGGGCAATGCCAAAACTTCGTTATCCGGATTTCGATGCAGCGTCGCGTGTGCAAAATCCCGGCTGCCCCAAGCGGGCGTGATCGGATCGTGTTCCGAATAAATCAGATAATAAGGTAGCGCGAACTCATTCATTTGGCGGCGGAAATCGACGATTTCCGTTTCGATGCCTTTCACGTAACGCAGCAGACTGCGGCGGATGATCCAGCCATCGGCGCGCAGCCGGGTTTTTTCCGCGTCGCTGTCGGTCAAATAATCCACCACCCAATCCGGCGTGACCGGCGTCAGAAAATGGCGCAACCCCGGCCAGGAAAAAATCTCGAAAACACCGTCGATGATCGGTACAGCCGCTAGCGACAGCAATTGATTGAAAAGCAGCAGCGGCAAAGGCTCATCGTGGGGGTGCAGAAAATGCGTTTTGACATGGAAGGAAAATTTGATCACCGGGGTTGTCAGCCAGCCGCGCCAACCGGGCGGTTCACTGACCGCAAAAGCCGGGCCGAGCAAAACGACGCCCTGGATGCGCTTTGTCAGATCGGCTTCATGTTGCATTCGCAGTAAATAAGAAGCGGTGATCAATGCGCCCAAGCTATGCGAAACAATCAAAACGGGCCGCTTGGAACCGCCCTGCCGGTCGCAAAGCGCTATTGTCTGCCTGAGCGCCCGATCCAACGTGCGGCGCATCGGCTCCAAGTCGCGCAATATCGATTGCATCAGAAAAGCATCGCTGACATCTTGCCGGTCCGCGCCTGCCAAAAGCGCCCGATCCGCTTGCCGCAAAACCGGATTGGAAAGACCGTGCGCGTAAAAATCAAACCCCGCAACGATGTACTGACCGGCAAAATGCCGCGCCACGTCTGCATAGCGTCCGATATATTCATTCATGCCGTGAACCAACAACACACAGGCGCGCGCATTGGCGGGTTCCGGCGGATAAAGTGTGCGCAGAATCAGCGGCGCGGTGCCATCGGGCGACTGTACGACTTTTTCATCGCCCCAACGCGGATACGGTTCATCGACAAACTGCCGGTGCACACAACCGGCCAGCATTGCCAGCAATAGCAGCATGCCGACCCGAGTTGCCGCTTTCTTAGCCAACGCATGTTGATGCGTACCATGGTTGATTTTGAAAAAGCGGTTAGTCATCGCGGCAATAATCGTCATTCCCCAAACGCATTCTTAATCCATTCAATTGCTTGTCCAGCGGTGCCCGACAGCAGCACTGCATCGAAGCGGCAAGGCGGTTCACTGTTGATTTCGGACAGGTAATGCCGTGCGGTGCGCAATAGTTTGGCTTGTTTGGCCGGTGTGATGCTGGCGGCGGCGCCGCCGAATTGTTCGTTGGCGCGCATGCGGACTTCGATGAAAACCAGCACGCTGCCGTCGCGCATGATCAGGTCGATTTCGCCGAAACGGCAGCGGTAGTTTTGCGCAACGAGTACCAGACGCTGGCGCTGCAAGTACGATACGGCGAGTTGTTCGGCATCACTGCCCTTCATGTTCCGCGATGTCTTTTTGAGTGGTGTTCAGCAGCTTCACTTGTCCTTGCTCGAATTGGGCGGCTACCGGTTCCCGGATAAATAGACCGGGTGTCGCGAAACGGATATTTCCGGTTACGCCGTCTATCGAAATGGCGTCGACCGGTTGCGGCAGCAGCAGGTTGGCCATTAACCGGAAAGCATCGATACCCAGCGCGTAGAGGCGCTCCATGTCGGCGCTTCTGGCGGTGCTGCCGTGGCGATACGCCATGACAGCCGGATGGTCGGGCTGCAATAGCCACGGCATATCGACAAACTGAATACCATTCAAATCGCTATTGAGCAGGAAATTGCCGCTCCCGGTGAAAATCTGCGACGTGGCGTATACCGGTGTTTCCGGTGCCAGGAAAGCGCGCACGATGCGGGATTGGGCCGCGTCCAGCGCAAGGAAAACCAATTGATTGCTGGCCTCGGTCAGGCTGCGCAAGTGCTGCAATAATTCCGGATTGTCGGTATAGCGTATCAATTCCGCAGTATTGCCCGCTTGATGTTGCCATTGCTGCATGAAAGCATTTTGCAGCCGTTTCGACAGCGAGCCGTCATCGCCGATGACGATGGCGTGGTTTCTGTCGTTTGACGATTGCGCCAATTTTGCGATTTGATCGGCTTCGGTCTCGGTTTGCAGGCCGAATAAATACAATTTGGCCGGCAGCGCTTGAGTATTATCGACCGTATTCAACGCCAGTACCGGCACCGTCAGCGATTGGCTGGATGCGATGGCCGATACGCCGTCTCGGGTCAGCGGCCCTACGACAAATGCCGCACCGGCGGATACCGCATGGTGATAGCCGATCAAAATATCGAGCGGGTCGCCGGTGGTGGCATAAATCCGGACAGGCAGCGATAATGCCTGTCCGCGCTGCGTCGCAGTGACGAATCCTTCCTTGACCACGTTTGCCGCCTCCGCGAATGCGGGAGATTCCAGCGGAAGCATTAACGCAATGTGCGAAACGATCGCGGGTTCAGGCACAATTTCCGTCCGGGGATGTTCTTTGCGGTCTGTGGCCATGGCGGGCAGGTTGCCGTATAGTGCCAGCAGCAACACCGGAAAAATTGCAAAAAAACGTGACATAGTGAGGATAATGCTGGAAAAAAATGCATTATATGTGGTTGCCACACCAATAGGAAATTTAAGCGATATCAGTCTGCGAGCGTTGGATATCCTGGCAAAAGTGGATATAGTGGCTGCGGAACATACGCAAAATTCGGGACACTTGCTGGCGGCGCACGCGATTCGCACCAAGTTGATCAGCTTGCATCAACACAATGAAATGGCCGTTGCCGGAAAAATTCTGGCGTTGCTGGCTTCGGGTAAAAGTGTCGCATTGGTTACCGATGCCGGGACACCCGGCATTTCCGATCCCGGTGCGATTTTGGTTAAGCATATCCGAGCGCACGGCTATCCGGTGATCCCGATACCCGGCGCCAACGCTGCGGTTTGCGCGCTGTCTGTGGCGGGTATCGTCAATCCGCATTTTTTATTTTACGGTTTTCTGCCCACCAAAAGCGGACTGCGCAAGCGCGCGTTGTCCGCGTTGAAATCCCATCCTTATACCTTGGTATTTTATGAAGCGCCGCACCGGATTGTGGCTTCGGTGGCGGATATGATCGATATTCTCGGTTCGCAGCGCGAAATCACCGTGGCGCGGGAATTGACCAAGCTATTCGAAACGATTCATACCGGAACACTCGAGGCGGCGCTGGCCTGGCTGCAAGCGGATGCGGATCAGCAAAAAGGCGAATTCGTGCTGCTGGTGTCCGGCGCCGAGACGGCGGATAAGCCGGAGATCAGCGATCAGGCAAGACATACGTTACAATGCTTGCTGGCCGAATTGCCGCTCAAGCAAGCTGTCAAGCTGACTGCGGAAATCACGCACGAGAATAAAAATGCCTTGTATCAACTGGCTCTGCAACTGAAAACGACGCATACCCGATGAGACGATGAATACGCTGACCATTACCCGCCCTGACGATTGGCATTTGCATCTGCGCGACGGAGAGCAATTGCGCGCCGTTTTGCCGTATACCGCAAAGCAGTTTGCGCGCGCCATCGTTATGCCGAACTTGCGGCCGCCGGTGGTTACGGTCGATATGGCATTGGCTTACCGCGACCGGATTCTGGCGGCATTGCCGGAAGATCGCAAATCCGGCTTCGAGCCTTTGATGACGCTGTATCTGACCGATAACACGCCGCCTTCGGAAATCGTCCGCGCCAAAGAAAGCGGCGCGATACATGGCGTAAAACTCTATCCTGCGGGCGCAACCACAAATTCGGATGCAGGCGTAACCGATCTCGCAAAGTGCTATGCCACTCTGGAAATCATGGAGAAAATGGATATGCCGTTGCTGGTGCATGGCGAAGTCACCGATCCCGGCATCGATGTGTTCGATAGGGAAAAGGTTTTTATCGACCGGATTCTAGCGCCGCTAGTGCAGCGATTCCCAGGTTTGCGCATCGTATTCGAGCATGTCACCACACGCGATGCGGTACAGTTTGTCAGGCAAGCGCCGCATCAAATTGCCGCCACCATCACTGCGCACCATTTATTGCTGAACCGCAACGCGATTTTCCAGGGAGGCATCCGCCCGCATCATTACTGCTTGCCGGTATTGAAACGCGAAGTCCATCGCCAGGCTTTGTTGGAAGCCGCTACCGGCGGCGAGAGTAAATTCTTCCTTGGCACCGATAGCGCGCCGCATTCGCAGGCCGCCAAGGAAAGCTCTTGCGGTTGTGCCGGGATGTTTACCGCGCATGCGGCGATTGAGTTATACGCGACGGCATTTGAGCAGGCCGACGCATTGGACAAGCTGGAGGCTTTCGCCAGTTTTCATGGCGCGGATTTTTATCGATTACCGCGCAATCGGGATACCATCGCACTCAATAAAGAAAATTGGATAGTCCCGCAACAATACGAGTTTGCAGCGGAGAATCTGATTCCGCTTTATGCAAATACCGTGCTTTCCTGGCGCATGGCGTAATTTCCGAGCAACAAACTTTCGGAAATTTTCGCGTCGCTCTGCTTAGCGTAATTCAGGATGCCGATTGGTATTCGAGTTGATGATTTTGTGTTTATTTTCGTGTTTTTTATATCCAAGATTATAAAAACAATATGCCGTCAAAACCAAGACGGCAATCGACGGAAGAATTGCGGAAGGCATCGGCAGCGCGACATACCAAAACCACCATCCCAGTCCCGCAAAGATCACAAAAATTGCGGGTGCAACGATCAACGGTAAAGCGTCGCTGCCGAGAATCGAATAAATGCTTTTCCCGAAATATCGGCCTATTTTTTGAGTCTTGTCGGTTATTGATCGATCGGTATTCGTTCTTTCTTTAACAATTCTGATGCGTAATTTTTGCATGGCGGTAACCCCTTGGTCGCGTATCTTGTGTTTTTAATGAGATTCAATCCCCGAAAAGGACATCTCATTGTTTAACGACCACGCCTGCAAAAAATTTATAGCCCGGAACGGCGGCTGAAAAATATTCCTTAAAAATATTGAACCATCAGGCTGACATAGCCGGCAACAAAGATAACGAGGACGATAATGACAAGCTTTTTCATTGAAATTCCTTTCTATATTGTATGTATTGATGAATGTGTACGACCGTCGGATTCCCGACGCATAAGTAAAACGCATTCAATGCGTTGCCGTCAAGTGGCATTGCTCTATCCGGATGGCGGAGATAAGGAAATCCGATCGTTTGCGAGTACAATAACGCTTCCGATTTACTTCGCGATCATATTATGACGACCAAACACAGTACATTGTTGATTCTAGGCTCCGGTCCGGCGGGCTATACTGCGGCAGTCTATGCCGCCCGCGCCAATTTGCACCCGGTATTGATCACCGGATTGGCGCAAGGCGGGCAATTGATGACGACGACCGATGTCGATAACTGGCCGGCCGATGCCATGGGCGTACAAGGCCCCGAGTTGATGGAGCGATTCCAGAAACATGCGGAGCGTTTTCAAACCGAAATCATTTTCGATCATATTCATACCGCTCAACTGACGGAAAAACCGATTGCTTTGATCGGCGATCAAGGCACGTATACCTGCGATGCGTTGATTATCGCTACCGGCGCATCCGCGCAGTATCTAGGCTTACCTTCCGAGGAAGCTTTCATGGGGCGCGGCGTTTCCGGTTGCGCGACTTGCGACGGTTTCTTTTACAAAGGCCAGGATGTTGCCGTGATCGGCGGCGGCAATACCGCTGTGGAAGAAGCGCTTTATCTCGCCAATATCGCGCGCACGGTGACGGTGGTTCATCGGCGCGATCAGTTTCGGTCGGAAAAAATCCTGATCGACAAACTGATGGAAAAGGCGCGCAGCGGCAACATCAAATTAGCGTTAAACCATGTGCTGGATGAGGTGCTTGGCGATCAATCCGGCGTAACCGGCATGCGCATCAAAAGCACGCTCGATAACGCTACGCAAACGATCGATTTGCAAGGCGTGTTTATCGCGATCGGCCACAAACCCAATACCGATATCTTCGCCGGGCAATTGCACATGGAGAACGGTTACATCGTGACCCGCAGCGGCACGCAGGGCAATGCGACGGCAACCAGCATTCCCGGCGTATTCGCCGCTGGCGATGTGCAAGACCACATTTACCGCCAAGCGATAACCAGCGCCGCCAGCGGCTGCATGGCGGCGCTGGATGCGGAAATATATCTGGATAACCTGAAATAGCATCGCTATCCAAAACGCATGCATCGGCGGCATGATCGAAGACCACGGCAACGACAACGATGAAATGGCGCTATTTCGAGCGGCGATGCAAGACGTAGCGCCATTGCCCGCTTCGGATAAAGTCATTCACAACGACCCCAAAGCGCCGCCCTATCCGAGAAAGGAGCGCTATGTGGAGGAAATTGCGCCGAACGATACGCTGTCCGATCATATTTCGGTTGCAATGGAAGCCGGAGATGCCTGGTCTTATGTGCGCCCCGGAATGCCGCATCAAACATTGCGGCGATTGCGCCGCGCCCATTGGGGCATTCAGCATAATCTCGATTTGCACGGATGCACGCGTGAAGAAGCCCGGCAGCAATTAATCGCATTTCTCGATCATTGCACGCAAAGGAAAATGCGTTGCGTGCGCGTCATACACGGTAAAGGTTTGAGCTCAAAAAACCGCGAACCGGTGCTGAAAAGCAGAATTGGAAATTGGTTGATGCAACGTACGGATGTGCTGGCTTTTTGCCAGGCAAAACCGGAGGACGGCGGCGGCGGAGCGGTTCTGATTTTACTCAAAGCCGACGCGTGATCGCACGGCATTCCGCTATAAAGAAGGATTCGATTCTTTCGGAAAGGCTTTTTCAAATTGGACTTGGCATTGAATGCAGCGCTGCGCGGAAGGATACGCAAGCAAGCGCTCGAATCCGATCTCGTTGCCGCAATCGATGCAATCGCCGAATTCCAATTCGCTGAGATAGCGCATCGACATTTCCAATTCGAGCATTTCGTTAATCTGCCGGTCGATCAGTGCGGTATCGATGTCATCCGGAATATTGTTCAAGTATTCGGTCAGTTCGTCAGCGCTTATATCCTGAGTGTGCGCCAATTCATCGCGGATTTCGCGTTGGAGTTCCAGATAGCGTTTTTGCAGTGCCGCTTTTAATTGTACTAATTGATCTTCGGTAAAATTTGCCATCGTGTGCCCTTTCAAAAGTTTCTTGCATACTGCCTGAAATAATTTTTAAAGATTTGATGAGTGTCAAATACACATGGTTCAATTTTTAGACGTTAAATTGAGAAACGCAGCTGTACCGTGCTTGGACAGCCCGCACAAAGTTTAGCAGACCGTTAGCGCAATACGCCGCGCCGCAGCAATTGCCGGGCAACCTTCAGTCCCCACAAGATAGGATGGCGGCGCAGCAGCGGTGTGACTTCCACGCGCACGCCGGTATGCCGTTCGATTTTCCAGGCGGCATAATCGACGCTGTTGCTGAAGGTCAGTGTGGCTTTGGCCAAGCGCAAGATCGATAAAACACGGCCCTGCCAGCGACGCAAGCGCCAACGCCAAAGCGCTTGCCGTTGCAGCGTTGGGTTCGTCAAACAACGATAACAGTCCGCCGATTGTTTTTCCAATATCGACGTCAATAACGGATATGCCGTATCGGTCAAGCGGGTAAATGCTGCCAGGTTGGCTTTTGCCAGATGGCGCGCCCGCGTTTCTTTTTCGGCGCGCAATTCGGCGGCGTAGGTCAATACCAGGCAGCGCGTCCAGAGGTCTTCAACGTTCATCGTGTCGGCATCGAGTGCGGGCACGCCGGATTTGAGAAAAGTGATCACCGAGTGCGCAAGCGTCGTGTGGATACGGCGCCGGACGGTTTCGTCGCGTGCAAACAACAGCCGGGAAGGTTGCGCAAACCGCGCCCAAATATACGAATGAAACCAGACCGTCGCGCCGCGTTCGAAATCGGTAATCGACAACACTGCGTATTTGGCGCGCAATGTTTTGCCCTGATGCGGTACTTCGATATAAAAAACATTCGGCGGCAGCCAATCATTGAACAAGCTCAAGTAACGTTCCGGATAGGCGTTCCGGTAATCGTCCACGATGGCATATAAATCCGCGATACCCTCGTCGAGGCTGCAAGCGGAATGCAGACAGGAACCGTACAACAGGACGGCGTCGAGCGATGCGCCGAAGCGTGTTTGCAGGGCTTCGACCAGCGGCGCAAAATCGGGAGAAACCGGCAGCCCGCTCTCCGTGGCGGCTTCGTGAATCAATGCTTCCGGCACTGCGGCGGTGTGTGTTGCGCGTGAATCCATCATCGGGCTTATCTACAAGACTAAAAATCGCACGGGATCGGTTGCCGTTATCCGCAACGGGCCTTGCGCGCTTCGGGATCGATACAACTCGCCGTCGACGATATATTCATCGTCCATTTGCAAGGTTAGACCGTCGGTATTATGACTGAAGTAACCGTCTTTTTCGTGCAAAACATGGCCGCCGCCGGAAATTAACGGCCATAGCGAACGCCATAAACGCTTGCGATGCTGATCGACCAACGTGACATGCAGCGGCGCCGGTTCCTTGCCCCAGTACGGGCGGATATTGAGCAACAGGCAATCCAGTGCGCTGACTTGCGCAAATAAATAAGTGCCTTGATAAACTCGCCCGCCGGCATCGGTCATGGTCATCGTGACCGGCGACCATTCGCTTTGGTGACGTCCCAATATCATTCCGGCGATCATGCCGAATAACGAACGCAGCATAATCATGGCGGTGAAAATGCCGCCGGTGATACCCATTTGCTTGATCGGGCTGCGCGAAAATTTGACGCCGCGCGCGATTAAGCCGACGGCAAAAAACATACCGTACATACTCGGCACCCCGTTTTGTTCGATACGCAATACCGGGCGCTGCACCAGCCTGGGTTCGGATGGGTTGCGCAAGTATGCGCGCAAACGGCGGATGATTTGTTCCGGGTTTCCTTTCATGCCGAGGTCTAACGGCGTCATATTCGTCGTGCCGCCCGGCACGATCATGATCAGCGGCCATGTTTCCGGCGTCAACAGAGTAAACAAATGACCGAGGATCGCGTGCGTGGTGCCATCGCCCGCGACGATGACCAGCAAATCGACGTCTGCTTGAATCAATCGATCGATTGCGGTTTTAAAGCTGTCCGCATCGTTGGCTTCGCAAACCAGCATACCGGGTATGTCATCCAGTGCTTGCCGGACTGCGGTTTTGCGTTTGCGCACCTGACCGCCCATCGGATTAAGCAAACAACCGATTTTGGCTGTTCCGGTTCGCAGCCGGTCAATCCGGGTTTGTTGTGTCATTAGGGATCGGAGAAGAAGTGTTACGCGAGTGGAAAGGGTTTGCGCAAATCGATCGGGGCGCGTGTGAAAATTCTAACGGCCAGAATTTCCCGGTCGCGCACCGGATCGATATCCTGCAGCCAGGATTTCAGCGAACCTTCGGCTTTCTTGGCGCGCCAGCCCGTTAACACGCGCCATGCAAGGAAAGCGGTGGAAATCAAATGCCAGAATACGACCATATATAGCCCTACATCGGGCCGCCCGATGAGCCAGCCGTAGCTCAGAAAAATCAGATTGGGATTGCGCCGCGCCGTGATCAACCGGTTGAACGAATCCAGTTTCTGCCAGATGAACATATCGAAAGAAGCGAGCCAAAACTGGAATGCGCCCTCGCACAGCCGTCCGCCGACGTAGCCCAGCATCATCAGCGCCATAAAAATTTCCAGACCGGGTATGGCCATTTGCGTACCGGCCAGCCCGGCGCCCCAAGCAATGTACCATAGCGGCGGATGAACGATATCCAAGCCGTGATCCAATACATCGCCGATGCGGCTTGACGTCACTGTGACGCGCGCCAGCTTACCGTCGACGGTATCCAGGAACGTCATGAACCACCCCATCAGCAGACCGATGCCGAAGAATCCGGTCCAAAATGCCAATCCGGCTAAAGCGGCGAGCACGATGCTGAGATACGTCACATGATTCGGTTGCCAGCCTTGACGCACGCAATAATGCGTCGCCCAATAGGCGGGCACCGGCCAAACCCATTTGGTGACGAGATCGGTCACGCCTTTATACGAACCGGAAAACAATTCCTGTTCCAGCAACGTGCGGTTTTGTTCGCTGATCGGCAGAATATACGGCGGATCTTTCTTTTTTAAATTCTGCTGGAAATCGATTTTAAGATCCTGCAAACCGATACGCGAAATCGTCAGCAACGCAAATTTGTAATTTTGATCCTTGTTGCTGTTTAGATTGCGCAACAATTGCGGCGCATAACCGCCATCGGTCCAAATGGCCGCCGGGCAGCCTTCGTCGCTGTATAAAGCCACCTTTTTATCCAATCCCAGCACGGCGGATAGCACGCGCGCGTCGAACAGGAAATTGGCATTGATGAACAGCACATCCGCGCTGACGGGAATTTTTTCAACATCGTCGGCGAACGCGAGGTCCTCTTTCGCTTGCAGCATGCGATGCAAGCGTTCGCGCCCGGTTAATCCCCAGACGGTTATTTCATTATCGCCAAAAATATGAATATAGATTGCAGTCGGCATAGATGATTGATGTTGTGATTCGCCTGAATACCATATTCAGTCGACGAAACGATATGACGTGGATTATAGGGTACGCCGACAGATCTTTGCAAAATGATCAAAAATTTAGTGCAAAGAAATTTAGGCTCTATGTGAAATACCGTGGGTAAGTAAATTGAAGCTTGCCGCACAGAAAGTAAATCATATTGATAATATTATTGATATTGCGATAACCTCTGGCACGGCGTTTGGCAAGCTGAATCTTGTTATTGATACCTTCGAGAATACCCATTGGTCAAACGTGACTCTATGAAATGGACAATGCCGCTCCAATGAGCATTACGGTCTTGGCAAACGCCTGGAGAGCAAGAGTACCTCCTCAATAATCACACAGATGATCGGTATCAACAGTAATGTAACCGCCGCTGAAAACAATATTCCGGAAACGAGAGTAATAGCTAAAGGCATTATTTTTTCCGCATCCGCACTCTGTGCATTAATAAGCGGTAATAATCCAATGCAAGTCGTGACTGTGGTTAGGAATATCGCACGAAACCGTGCTTTACTTGCCAAGATGACCGCATGTGCAATGTTTTTTCTTTTTTGTGAAATTTTATTGATCGTTGCTATCAGAATCATGCTGCTGTTAATCACTATCCCACCAACCGCGAACAACGCCACATAAGATTCCAGCGAAAGCGGAATCGCAAGTAACCAATGACCGATTACCGCACCGACAAAACCGAAAGGAATCGCCAGCATGATCAATAACGGTTGCGCATAGGAACGGAGCGGCACGGCCAGAAGCGCATATATGCCAAGCAGCACCAGCGCACCGTAACCCCATAAATGCGACATTGCGGCTTCTTGCTTTTGCCGGATATGGCCCAGTTCGATTTTGAGTCCGGGAAATTGCGCTTCCAGCTCGGGAATCGCCGATGTACGCAAATCCGCCATAATGTTCTCAACATTCGCCTGTTCTTTATAAACCTCCGCCCCGATTATCTGTATCCGCTCTCGATTCTGCCGGGTAATGCTGGCAAAACCCGGCATGTATTCGACTTCCGCCACCGCTGCCAACGGTACCCGGTTGCCGTTGGCGAGACGTACCGGCATACGGTACAGATCATCTAAAGAACCCCGCTGCTCCGCAGGAAAGCGGAGCATCACCCGAATCTCATCGCGATCAAGATAAAATCGCTGCACTTCCAATCCCAGAAAACCGTCCCGCACTTGATAGCCGAGACTTTGCAGCGTCAATCCGTGAAACGCAGCGTCTGGCTTGAGCCGCAGATTCAATTCCGGCTTGCCGGTCTGCATCGAACCGGTCACACTATGCACCCCCGCATAAGAAGCCAGTTTGGCTTTGAGTATCTCCCCGGCAGCGCTTTGCAGCGCAATATCGGCAGCAATTAGATTGAACTCGATCGCTTTAGCCGACTGCGATGCAGGCAAACCGAGATTGCGCGGCCAGAAAGTTTGGAATGACAATGTTGCGCCACCGGGCAGTGCGCCAAATCGCTCTCCCCATTGCTGTTTGATGCGATCCATACGAGCACGGATGCGCTCATCGATAGCAATTTCGATATTCACATAAACTGCTTGGTCGTCACTGAAAGCGACTATATTTTGGAAACTGTCCTTTAATTTACTCGTTGCGCCGAAGCCGAGTTCTGTGTTCAATTCGTGCCGGATCTCGTTGGCGATATGCTCCAAACGCAACATATGACGATTGACTTGTTCAAACGGCGTTCCGGGCGGGAGCTGGAGCATGGCGAACACATAATAATCATCGACCGGTGCATCGACAACGCTGGCGATACGCCCGGAAAACACCAATGCAGCGATGAGCAACAAGACAGCCATGAACACCGCCAGGGTGATATAACGCAATCGCAACAGCTTTTTCAATAATGGAACATAAATTTGCTTGATCAAATGCTGCAACCCCGCATCGGTTTTTTCCCGCAACGCATAGAAAACGCCAAGTATTCCGGTACGGGCTTGATAGGCCATCGCACCGGCCTGCGCCGCCAAATGGCTGGGCAAAATCAGCAACGCTTCCAGCATGGAAAATGCCAGTGTCAGAATAACCACGGCGGCAACGTTGTACATCAGATGACCGCTTAATCCCGGCAGGAAGATACCGGGAACGAATGCGATTATCGTGGACAGCACCATGGCAACCACCAGCGGCGCCACTTCCAATGTTCCGGCGATGACCCCCGGCAAACCGGTATTTCCCCGCTGCTCGTGAGTATAAATATTTTCACCGACAACGATGGCGTCGTCCACCACAATGCCCAGCACCAGGATCAGCGCAGCGATCGAATAGGTGTTCAATGAAATTCCCAGCATCGGCATGATCCACAGTGCGCCGAGCACCGAAATCAGGATTCCGTTGCTGACCCACAATGCCAGACGAAACCGCAGCGTCAGCGCTAGAATCAGAAAAATCAAGAAAAACCCCGACAATGCGGAACTCATCAGCATCGACATGCTGTGTTGATAGTATTTCGACCAATCATCCCAGGTGGAGATACCGATGCCGCCGGGCAATTCGGTACGGAATGCCGTGATGACTTCATTGACTGCCTGTACCGTTTTGACGGTCTGATCTTTAGACAGAACGAAGATTTGCACCGCGGTTTTGCCATTGGCTTGCGCCACCACATCTTTTTCAGCAACGGTCTCGCGAATCCGCGCGATGTCTCCAAGTAATAAGCGCGTTCCTTGCGTTTCGCTCCGCAAGGGAATTGCAGCATAATCGGTCGGCGTCATTGCCTGATTCTTGCTGCGCAGCAATAATTTGCCGTCACTCTTTTTAAGCTCTCCAGCCGCCAGATCCCCAGAAGCGGCGCGGATGGCTTCGGCAATTTCGTCGAAACTCAAGGTATAACGGGCTAAATCCGCAGCAGAAATTTCAATGGAAATTTCATACGGCAGTTTCGGCCAGGGAATCAACAATCCGATATCCGGATGTTTGCTCAGCATCGCTTGCAGCCGGTCGCGATGATGCATCAGGACATGCTTGTCGACTTCGCCGTGCACCATGACAATTACTGCGAAGGCATCGGTTTTGACTTCGCGGACTTTTAATTTCTCGGCGCTGCGAGGAAAAGCAGTAATACGATCCATCCGTGCCTGTACCGCAGCTTGAAAACGAGTGACATCGATTTGCGGATCGAATTCCACGATAACCTCGCATTCTCCCTGGTTGGCGGTCGCACCGATATGGCGGATGCCTTCCAAGTCGTGAATCGCTTCTTCGATCGGAATACATAGCGCCCGTTCCGCTTCCGCAGGGCTCGCCCCGGGGTACGTCATTTCGATTTGCAATTGATTTTGCGGCGCCGGTGGAATGGTATAGCGCTTTATCATCGACAATCCCGACAATCCGCCCGCTATGATCAGCACCATCAGAAAATTTGCCGCAATGGGGTTCTTGATAAACCAGACGATCAGCTTCATGGCATTTGATCTACCGGGGTAACTGCCATTCCTTCGACCGGATGAAGCAAACCGGAAACTAATACGCGCTCGCCCGCCGTCAATCCGGCAGCAACGATCACCTGCTCCCGTTCTATTTTAAGAATCTCCACATTTCGGAAACGCAACCGGTTGCCGTCATCGACGATGACAACGCGCTGACCGCTGAATACTGCGCTGACCGGAATAACAATCAAATCCTCTAACCAGCGCCCTGCAATGACCGCTTCGACAAACAAACCCACCGGTAACGGAACAGCCGCTACTGCGTCTTTTTTATTCGCCTGCAACGCAAAAGGATCTTGTACTTGCGCAACCGCAGCGATCATTCCGGTATCCGGATCGACCACGCCTTCGCTGCGCACTAACCGTGCCGGCCAAGTGTGCCATCTACCCTGGTAGTCGGCAGTCAATTGCACCGGCACATCCGGAATCGGTTGCGCGAATTGCGCCAAATCCCAAAATCCGATCAGCGCGAATTCGCCGGTCGTCAGCGGCAGACGCACCTCCGCCAGATCACTGCTATAAATTCTCCCTAATATGGCGCCGCTGTGTATGAATTGCCCCAGTCCCACATTCTTGCTGCGTACACGTCCGCTAAATGGTGCGCGTATCTCGGTACGTTGCCGCAGCAAGCGCGCGTTTTTCAATTCTTCCTGCTCCGCTGCGAGCTTTGCACGTTTTTCCCTAAGCTGCGGAATCCGCAGATTCAACGGACCGGGGTCTCCCTGCCCCAATTGCTGCCACTCATCCCGAGCTTGTTCGGCTTCCGCTTCCTCGCGAGTCAGTTGGTATTGCGCCTCCATCACTCGGGCTTGCGCTTGCGCAATCCGCAAATCGTATTCCGCCGGATCGATGGCAATCAGCAAATCGCCTTGATTAAAGAAACCACCGCTGACAAAGGCGGGAGCGACTTTGACGATATTTCCCGAAACTCCGCTGACCAAATCGATCTCGGTTTGCGCCGCGACACGCCCTTGCGAACGAACCTCCATGCGCAGCCGCTGCGGTTGCACCGTGACAATGTGCACCACAGGGGGGGCGGCAATTTCTTCGTATTGTGCAGTTTGCGGCGATGTATTCATGATCACGGCAGCCGCGATCACGCCCGATAGTATCAGAAGCAGCGCAATCGGCAATTGAAAGCGTGTTTTCATGACACTATCGACGTTAACGGTTGCCACTGTCCGGCTACAGGCAGGGAATCAAACATCGCCGCCCAAGGCCAGATAAAGATTGACACGATTGCTCAGCAGTTGACGGGTAACTGACAAATGCGCCGTCTGCGCATTTAAGGTGCTGCGATAACTGTCCAGCAACGTGAGAATCCCGATCAAATCATTGCGATAAGAATATACCGCAAGCTGTTGGCTGGATTCGGTATGCTCGACCGCCTTTCTGAGCGCCGCTTCCTGCTGTCGCAACCATTCTTCCGCTTCCAACGCCTGTTCGACTTCGCGGAACGCATTCAACGCGGTATTTTTGTATAAGCTCAATGCTTCTTCCGCACGTGACCGGTTGCGAAAGATCTCGCCTTGGATGCGCCAGCCGGTGAACAACGGCTGCATCAGACCGGCAAATACATTCCAGGCTGCAGCCCGGGGATCGGCCAATTCGGTCAAATCGACACTACGCGTCCCGCCGGTGGCGGTCAACGTAATCCGCGGCAAACGTAACTTCTGTGCACTGACGGCACGGAGATCGGCGGCTTGCAAACGGCTGAATGCAGCGATCAGATCGGGTCTGCGTTCCAGCAATTCCGAGGGCAATCCGGCTGCAAGCGCAGGAGGGAATTGCGGTAACGCGGTCTCCGCCATTTCCGTACCGGACGGGTAATGCCCTAGCAAAATTTCCAATCGCCGCATCACCTGCTGCACTCTGTTGTGCGCCTGCTTCAGTTGCGCTTGCGCATTTGCCAAATCGTTCAACGCCAAACGCAAATCCAATCCTCTCACCAGGCCGCGCTGGAAACGCCCTCGTACCAGTTCGGCAATGACCGTACGATCTTTGATCGATTGTTCGATGATAACGGTCAGGAGCTTCGCTTCGATCCATTCGAAATAACTCTGCGCCACTCGCGCTGCCAGTGATAGCCGAGCACCGTAAAAATCGCTATGCGTTGCCGCCGCTTCCGTCAGTGCCGCTTGGTGCAAATCACGGATTCTTCCCCACACGTCCACTTCCCAGTTCATGCCGAACAGAGCCTCGAATGCGCTGAATCGCGGTGAGCCGAAACCCGCTTCGCGCACTTGAATTTGTTGATGATCGGCCAGAAAAAAGAATTGCGGCCAACGCGGCGAACCCTCGATGCGGGCTTGCGCTACGGCCGCATCGACGCGTGCCGCCGCCGCTTTCAATTCATAATTGTTCGCCAACGCGGTATCGACCAGCTCGGTCAATCTGGCGTCGTTAAAAGTTTCCACCCATTGGGACGGAACCGGCTGATTTTGCTGTTTTCCGTCACCCCATTGCGCCGGAATTGCTGCACCGGCATCCAGCGCATTGCGTTGCGGCAACAGATTGCACCCTGTTAATACGAGAAGCACCAACACGCTGCAACAAATCCGAAACCGGCAGATACAATGAATAAAAATTTGCTTCGCCAAAAAAACTTCCTGACCGTAGATTTTTAGTTAACGGGAATAAAATGTATCCGCCAATAGGCGGGCAATGTCTTCGCGAACTTGCCCGGCTTCGTCGACGAGATTTCCGAACCGTGCGAAATCATGAATCATGCCGGAATAGACTTTAATCCGAGTAACAACATCCGCCGCTTGCAAACGCTCGGCATAAGCAACTCCTTCGTCAAACAATGGATCATACTCAGCTAATGCCAAAAAAACCGGCGCAACATTTGTCAAATTCTCGGCTTGCAACGGCGCAAAGCGCCAGTCGTTGCGGTCGGCATCGCTGCGTAAATAATGACTAAACATCCATTGCAATGTTTTTGCTTCGAGCAAGTAACCTTGTGCGAAACGTTGATGCGAATCGGTATCCTGCCGTGCGCTGGTGCACGGATACAATAACACCTGTTGCAGAGGTTGCGGCCATCCCTGGTCTCTTGCCGCAATCGCCAATCCGGTGGCTAATGTACCGCCGGCACTGTCGCCGCCAACGGCTAAGCGCGTGATGTCGAGTCCCAATTCGGCGCCATGCGACAAAATCCATTGATAAGCATCTTGTGCATCGTAAACCGCCGTTGGAAAACGATATTCCGGTGCCAGCCGGTAAGCTGGATGTATTACGCAGCAGGGTGTCAGCGCTGCCAACGAACGACACAGCGAATCGTGCGAATCGAGTCCACCGATGCAGTAGCCGCCACCGTGAAAATATAAGAGCACCGGCAGCGATTCCACCGTCGTCGTATGCGGACGATAAAGCCTTGCCTCGATCGATTGGCCGTCCCGGCATGGAATGGTTGTCGTCGCAACATCGTCGATCGAAGGACCGGAAATATCTAAGATCTGCGTCGAATCATCGTACTCCTGCCGCGCCTTTTGCGGCGTCAACGTATGCATGGCGGGCTTTGTACCCGCCGCAGCATTGCTATCGACCAACTCAAGAAATGCGGCCAGTTCAACATTCAATGGCATAAATTATTCTTCTGTAAATTCAATATTTCGAGTCAAGATCCCCTTCCTAGAATCTGAAAGTTAGCGTACCTATGACTGTTCGCTCGGTACCCAAGTAATGCCTGCCGAAGAAAGTCGATGAAATATATTGATTATTGAAAATATTGCTGGAAGTAATGGAAAATAACATCGGCCCTCTTTCGTAACGTAATGTCGCATCAAATAGGGTAAACGATGGCGTTGAACTGGTATTTGCCTGATCGTCCCATACGCGTCCCACGTAACGGACACCGCCGCCCAAACCGAATCCCCGTAGCCAATCGACCCCCAAAGCGCCCAAGGAATAATCCAGCCACCCGGATGCCATCGTATTTGGCACCTGGACCGGCATTTTTCCTTTGAAATCGGTATCGCGGAGATTATCGACATCCTGATAAGTAAACGAACCGATCGCATTCAAACCATGCAGCAATTCCGTACGCGCCTCCAACTCGACCCCGCGCGATCTCACTTCTCCGGTTTGCATCAGACGAAAACCGGTTTCATCCATCGGATCACGCGTCAGCACATTGGTTTTGGTTAAATCAAAGAATGCCGCGGTGTATAAGCTTTTTCCGTTCACCGGCTGATACTTGATCCCCGCTTCGAATTGCGAACCGCGCGTAGGATCGAAAGGCTTGCCGTCGCCATTGACGCCCGGTTGCGGCAGAAAAGATTGCGAATAGCTGAAATACGGCGCAATACCGTTGGAAAATAAATAAGTCAGACCGGCACGCCCGGTAAAGGCGCTGTCATTGTTTTTCAGCAAACCGCCGTAAAGAAAATCCCTGTCCTTGGAATGAATCCTGTCGAAGCGCCCGCTCAGCGTCAGAAGCCAGTTTTCCTTATAGCGCAGTTGATCCTGAATATAAAAGCCAAGTTGATCGATTCTTTGGTTTAAGTTCATTCCCATTACGTCCGGTCTTGGAATCATCATGGAATAGATCGGATTTAAAATGTCGATGGACGGCGGAACAAAACCGCTCGTGTAGCCCTGAAAGTACTTCAACGCCAGATTGGTTTGATTCCAGTCCGCACCCAATAACGCGGTATGACTGACCGGACCGGTGTTGAACCTTGCTTGCAAATGGGTATCGAGTACGATTTGGTTCAGCCGTTCGTTGGTCGCATACGCGTCGCGATCCGCCAATGTGGGCTGATCGGGCGTATTGAATCCGGTCATAAACAGATCCTGAAAACGCCCCCTTTGCTGAGCGTAACGGAAATTCTGCCGCACGGTAAAAATGTCGTTGAAATGATGCTCCAACTGATAGCTGAACGAAGCTTGATTGGCCGCGTATCTCGAAAAGCGCGGATCACTTTGCAATACATTGGTGCGGCTGCCGTCAAGTGCGGAAATATAAAATGGGGAAGCTCCGCTGCGGTTATTGAGTATTTCCCCCATCAAAGTGATGGTAGTGGCGGCGGATGGCCGAAAAGTGACCGAAGGCGCAATATAGAAACGTTCCATGCCCGCCCGGTCGCCGCCGGTATTGGGGAACCTGACCTGGGTATCGCTATCAAGCGCTGTCGTGACCAATCGGAACATAATGGTTCCCTCTTTATTAGCCACGCCCAAATCGGCAGCGATCCGTTTGCGATCGAAATTGCCATATTGAAATTCGATCTCGCGGATCGGCGCTGCAGTGGGGCGTTTGGTCACGCGATTGATAATACCGCCCGCATCGCCTCGCCCAAACATCACCGAAGAAGGGCCGCGCAATACGTCTACTCGTTCGAGTCCGTAAGTATCGGTAATGAATTGACTGAAAAAACCGACCGCCGAATTGCTCAGACCGTCGCGAAAATTCGCCGTGTTCAGACCGTTAAAGCCGCGCAACTGCAAATATTCAAAACCTCTGCCCTCAAACCCGAATTGATCCACGGTGACACCCGGTACGTAACGCAACGCTTCGGTCATATTTTGCACGCTGCGCATATCCATTTCTTTCCGCGTAACAACCGAAATCGATTGCGGTATTTCAATAATCGGCGTATCGGTCTTAGTCGCGGTAATGCTGCGCTTTGCGACATTACCCACGACTTCCTCGGAAGCTTTTACCGTTACGGCGGGAAAAACCGTAGCAACCGGCTTGGCAGATGCTTTGCCGCTTTTTTCGTCCGCAGCGACTTCCTTGGAATCAGTCGTTGTTTGCTGATCGGATGCCGTTTCTGCCGGTTTGGCGCCGACCGGCGATTTTGTTTCCGCACGGCTATCGATAGCCGCAATGGATAACAGCATTTGCAGCGCAATTAATAAAACAGTACGTTTATTCTTCACACACGGTCTCCCTGATTGAAATTTTGATCAAGCCATACGGCCTGTTCTGATCGAAATGATGTTTTTATTGGTGAAGTTGCTCAGGCCAAAACGGAAGATGCGATACGCTTCGACGGCGGACTTTTAGCTTGATGAAGCGCATTGATCATCGCGTGCGCAATTTCGCTGGTACGGATTGCGGTGACCGATAACAAGGTATCGCTCAATCCATGACTCGATTCGCATGCGCCTTGCAGAAAGATCGCCGGCTTGAATTGCATCGAATGACACAAGCGGTAATAACGATCAACCGAGAAATCTTCGAAATACGGCATCAGCGGCACTAATAGCGTTTCGTAGTGAGTACGCTGATACCCGGTCGCCAATATCACGGCATCGTAAGTTTCCGTATTTTCGTGATTGTCGTTGAGACTACGTAACGCGAATTGAATACCGTCTGGCGTCGATTCAGCCGTTTTCACCTCGTGGCGTCGCAGAAAGCGGTGGCGCACCCGATTCGGATAACTGAAAAACGGGAACGGCAATGCCACGGTCACTCTATATCGAGAATAAGCCAGTTCACTATTTAATACATGTGATTCCATTGGTCTTCATCAAGGTTAAATTTTCGTATTAGATTTATCTAAACATTGAAGACGAATGAGAAGTATTTTTATTTACATTTTTGCTTTTTTATCTTGCTTCAATCGCATTTTATCCAAACAAAAAAAATGACAACATCAGAATATATAATTGATAAACAACAAATATTAACAACACCAATAAGACAGCAAGATCATTTAGCCAAGTATTATTGCAAGCAAAAAACGGCATTAAGATTTGGTAAATATTTGTCTTGCTCATTCGTCTGAATGGATATATTTCGCTCAAATAGGTGAATCATGCTGAAATACCTTATCAAACAATCAAAGCCGATACTGGCAAGCGCATCGCTTGCCAGTATCGTGCACGGCATCGGCAGCGTCCTGCTGCTGGCACAAATCAGCTCGGCATTAACCGCCGATGATCCGGATTACGGCCAAAGGGCGATGGTTTTTGCTATCACTGCGTTATGTGTCATGTTCAGCTATATCGCGGCGGCGATACTGTTCGAAAGACTGGGGCAGAGTGTGCATGCTGAATTGCGCAGCTTCATCGCGAATAAAGTTATCGCTGCGGATTATCGCCAACTGGAACTATTGGGCGCGGCTCGCGTGCAATCCGCTCTGTCCGAACATTGCAGCCGGGTAGCCGAGTTTTTTGTCAGTTTTCCGGTCATCTTGACCAACGCCGTTGTCGTTGCCGGCTGCTTGGTCTATATGGCGTTGCTGTCGTGGCAAGTTTTCCTTCTGGCGGTATTGGTCATCGGATTCGGTTCGCTGAGTTATCATTTCGCGTATTTCCGCTCGCTGACTGACGGCGCCAAGGAGCTGCGGCTCAATCGCGGCAAGCGCAACGCTTTTTATCACGACGTACTGCAACAATCGATCGAAAAAGTCAGCAAAAAGCGTACCTTCGGCATGTCGGTTTTTGTAGCCTCGGCGGGATGGGGCAATTTCCTGATTTATGCATTCATCGGCATGGTATTGTTTATATTGGTCGGTGATGTACCCGAACGCACACTGATCATGACCGGCTATGCACTGGTATTCGTTTATATAGTGGGACCGCTCGAAACGTTACTATTGAATATCCCTCGCGCCAATCTGGCGCAAGTTTCCGCCGAGCGGATCGAAGAAATCACTCAGGCCATGACGTCGAAAGAATCGCCGGTGCCGATAATGGAACTGCCGCCATTGCAATCGATCACGCTGCACCAGGTATTGCATCGCTATTATCATGAACAAAAAGACGAGATGTTTACGCTCGGCCCTATCGATTTACAATTTCGTCCCGGAGAAATCACTTTTCTGGTCGGCGGTAACGGCAGCGGCAAAACCACGCTGGCCTTATCGCAAGGCCAGCGCAAGCGCCTGGCTTTGGCAGTAGCCTACCTCGAAAACCGCCCTTTTTTAGTATTTGATGAATGGGCAGCCGATCAGGGCCCGGTTTTTAAGGAAATTTTTTACCGCGAACTGCTTCCCGAATTACGCGCGATGGGCAAAGCCATCCTCGTCATTTCGCACGACGATCGCTACTTCCATTTGGCCGACCGATTGTTGCGCATGGAAAACGGTCGCTTGAGCATCGATCATTTCAGTACGGACAGTCCTGAACAGGACACCGCGATGCCGCCCATGATCGCTGTCAACAGTGCGGTCTAGCGTCATGAAAAAAATCGATACGCACTTAACCGTTGATACTGCGCCGCTGCAAACACGAACCTCACAGTCCGGCAAATCCGTCCGCCCAGCACTGGCATTACTGCACCGCTGGGCGGGCTTATTTCTCGCTGTTTTCTTGTTCATTTCGGGGATAACCGGCGCAATTATTTCGTGGGATCACGAGTTGGATGAATGGCTCAATCCCCATTTATTCGATCGACAAAGCCAAGGAGAAGCGCTTTCTCCGCTAATACTTGCCGATCAACTGGAAGCAGCCGATCCCAGGATATTGATCACCTGGTTGCCGTTGTCCATCGAAGCTGATGAAAATCTGGGACTGGCGGTAACCGGACGCATCAATCCCGCCACAGAACAAGCTTTTGAGCTGGATTTCAATCAAATCGCACTGGACCCGGTGAGCGGCGAAGTGCGAGGATCACGCCTGTGGGGTGATATTTCACTCAGCCAGGAAAATTTCCTGCCTTTTCTGTATAAACTTCACTTCAGCATGCATATCCCTGACGCCTTTGATATCGAGCTCGGTGTCTGGTTCATGGGCATACTGGCCATCGTCTGGTGCATCGACTGCTTCATCGCGTTATGGATTTCTTTTCCCAACCGGAATGTCTGGCGCAAATCGTTTGCCTTTCGCTGGCAGCAAGGCGGCTACAAACTGAATTTCGATCTGCATCGCTCCGGCGGGGTATGGCTTTGGCTGATGTTATTGCTGCTTGCCGTGACAGCCGTTTCGATGAACCTCAAACGGGAAGTCATGCGCCCTGTGGTCTCGCTATTTTCCACGCTGACCCCCGATCCATTTGCAATGCGCACCCCGAATCCACACAATATGCCGATCGAACCCCTCGTCGGACGTCACAAAATTCTCCAGCTTGCACGTGCAGAAGCGGAAAAAAGAAATTGGAATGCACCACCCGGCGGCATGTTCTATGAACCGGAATACGGCATTTACGGTGTGACCTTCCATGAACCCGGCAACGATCATGTCAATTATGGCCTGGGCAACCCTTGGCTCTATTTTGACGGGAAAGACGGCAGCTACCTGGGTGATCGCATTCCCGGCAACGGCAGTCTTGGCGATCTCTTTCTGGATGCCCAATTTCCACTTCACTCGGGACGCATCCTCGGATTGCCGGGGCGCATTCTGGTTTCGCTGCTCGGCATAATGGTCGCCGTGCTCTCAGTAACCGGTGTAGTGATTTGGCAAAGAAAACGCTGGGTGCGGGCGAGAATCGCCCGCACCCAGGATACGTGATCTATCCGATGGCGGCGGGCATCGCGCGATGCCTTATTCCTGCAGAACGAAACTGAACGATTGCAAAGCCACTGCACGCACCGGCTGACCGTTGCGCAACGGCGGATGGCAATGCCAGGATCAGTCAAATCATTTTGCGTGCACATATTTCGGATTGTTCCTATGAGCTTTTGGCTCCCGCGCGACCGGAATGCCAAGCCATACTCCGATCCGGACTTGGCGATCATCGGGAAACAACCGCTGGGGCTCGAATTAACCTCACAATTGACGGAAGAAAGACGGCGTCAGTCCTTACAATTGGCACAACCTGCGCCGATTCCTCACACAACTTGGTGCTGCACTTCAATCAATTACTCCGATTTCTCAGATTGCCGGGTTAATTTGGAGTTTTCGCTTCTTCCAGTAAATGTCTCAACGTGTCTCGTTTTTCCTCACATCCGAGTGGTACTCAATTTGAAAAACCCTATGACTGCCATATCTGTATTCCATACCACACTTCCATTCGTACGGCATATTCTCGCAGCTAAAGCCGGTGGTTTAAACCTTGTGATTGATAATTAGATTCGACCATTGCATTAATAAGAATAAGAACGCTTCTTATTTCACTATACGAATCAATTTAGGAGAAATTCAAGAAATTTACCAAACTTAAGGCTTCGCGCTGCTTATTGCTTACTGGATAAAGCTTCCTTACAGTGGCGAATAGCGACATGAATCAGTCTGTTTACCAGAGAAACAGATATTTGGAGTTCTTCCGCAATCTTATGCTGTGTACGTCCTTCAAGACGATAAAGTTCAAATACCCTACGAGTTCTCTCTGGAAGCATACTCAGCGCGGTCATTATCAGATTCAAACTTTGGTAGTGCATCAAATAAGTATCGGGCGTCCGCTGCTTGTCAGGCACTAAAAGGCCTTCTTCTTCACTGTCGAATAAATCCAACTCTAACATTGAGCGCCGGTATTGATCAATTGCTACATTGCGGACAGTCTGAAATAAATAGGCAACCGGTTGCTTCACTTCCGATTTATTAGCGGAACAATCACGAATCTTGAGATAAGCGTCATGAATCACATCATCCGCTAGATCCCAGTCCCCCAAAATCTTAAATGCGGCTCGCCGCAATTGTGTTCGATGCGCAATAAATAACGCCTCGATTTGAAAAAAATACTCATCTTCTGAATTCATGATAATGAATCAGAAATTCAGAAGATGCATTAATGAGAAACAATGTAAATTGATGACTTGAGACAGCATCTTTTGCGAGTCATCAATAATTAACCAACGATACGCTATTAAAATTAAATGCTTAAATTTCTTTTTCCCAACCATAATACTATCCCCAAGTGAGTGCTGTGATAGCTGGCTGGCAAGTAATGTAAGTTTGTTGGCTGGCTAAAAGGTTATTTTTCCGCTGTTAAACTAAGATACAAATTATCGCTTATCGCTGCAGACTTGATTAAATAAGATCATTTTTGTAATTTATGAATTAAACGAGATAATGATAATCATTATTATTTGAGTTGTAAATTTTAACTACAGAAACACCGTATGCCCCAGTTCGCTCAGCTTGCGTGCCCAGTAATGCATGCCACTACAGGCTTCCAGCCCAATCCGGCAAGATTCGATCTTTGCAAACCACGACAGTACCTGGCTTCGCCTCAATTGCTTGCGCTCCACCACCCGTCCTTGTGCATTAGCAGCGTGTACCTGAAAAACATTCTTTGCCAAATCCAAACCAACTACGCTAATCTTCTTTATTGGTCAGCGAATTTTTAACATTGCCGATCTCTTCATCATCGGATTTCTGCTGTTTACTTCTTTCAGCATCCGGGCGAATGCGCTATAGTCAAAATAGTAAATTCCGATGCCCTTTTCGAGGCATCGGTATCGACCAATAAGACATTTGCATTCACACAAAAAATAAAGGAAAAAATTCATGGCACATTGGTTTGAGGACAACTCGCTATCGATAGGACGTACGCCGTTGGTGCGCTTGAATCGCGTAACGGACGGTGCGTCGGCGTTGGTGCTGGCAAAAATCGAGGGACGCAATCCGGCGTACTCGGTGAAATGCCGCATTGGCGTGGCGATGATCGATGCCGCCGAGCGCGATGGTTTGCTGGGCTCTGGCAAAGAGATCGTCGAGCCAACCAGCGGCAATACCGGCATTGCATTGGCGTTTGTTGCGGCGGCTCGCGGCATTCCACTGACGTTGACGATGCCGGAAACGATGAGTATGGAGCGACGTAAATTGCTGGTGGCATTGGGTGCCAAGCTGGTACTGACGGAAGGCGCGCGCGGCATGAGCGGCGCAATCGCCAAGGCGGACGAAATCGTCGCTTCCGACCCGGGGCGTTATGTGTTGCTGCAACAGTTCAAGAATCCCGCCAATCCG
>SXGT01590663.1_pt1 | contig 27513 bp, 11 predicted proteins | sample 3176221 | NCBI WGS metagenome assembly SXGT01 (sample SAMN11356862, study PRJNA531348) | freshwater metagenome | isolation source: freshwater sample F1-120 | place: China: Fuxian Lake, Yuxi | collected 2017-12-25
ATGATCGCTCGTGGCGAACTTCAATCAATGAAGCTCGGCAAAGCGCGGCGGATACCCGCAACCGAAATTGAGCGCCTGCTTAGTGAAGCGACGATCAACATTCGTGTCGCCTCGACCGATCTGTTTGGCGGTGTGGCATGAGCTCTGAGACAACAAAACCTTCGGCGCGAATCCTGAGTCGGTCCGAAGCGATTCGTGCCACAGAAAAAAAGATCAGAGACCAGTTAGCGCCGCACACCGCAAAACAACTGGCCACGGCACTGAACCTGGATGCGCACACAGTGCGCGATGCTCTAGGCGTGTTGGGTCGCCAACACAAAATCAAGCAATTGAATAGGCATAGGCACCCATCGGTTTACGTTTACAGCTATACCCAAAAAAGTAAAGACCGTTTGGCCAGGTAGACAAAAACGCCCGGCGTGAGCCGGCAGAAAAACTTGTGGACATTGCAAGAATCGTGACCTGCCGTCTTATGGAGCGGCACGCCGGTACCTCTGTGAGAACCCACAAAATTATCGTTCTTTGGTCCGCTCCATGGTTTACCTGTGTCCAAAATCAAGTGCAAAATATCAACTTCAATGCCAATCGGTGTTGGCTCGCGGCTGGGCCTCAAGCCCAGCGGAGCGAGCCGACCCACCAACGGCCAAAAAGGTGACAACCCGAGATGAAAAAAACAGGTTGGCCGGAGTCTGCCTGTGCGCAGTCCATGCACGCTAGGGAACTGCGCGCAACCTGACAATTGCAGCTAAGGTCGTTCCGCTGGCTCCGCTCGCCTTACGGCGAGTCGCCAGTCACGACCAAGCAACACCATTCAAATGGCGGCAAAATAGCTAGGGAAGCTACTTAGATCCCGTGGCACCGCATCACGACAGGTACACCAAGTTTTTGGCGTCGCTTAGCGCTACAGCGCCAGTTATTTCGAAGGCCCCTTGGCCCGATTTCTTGCAGACCCGCTGACGACAGCTACTAACGCAACCGAACCCATTACGACCGGGAGAACTCGTGCACCCTCGGCGTGTCCCGACTTTGACTCCGACCGCTTCGGTGGACTGCCACGACGGTAGGAGACCCATGCAACTTAGATAGTCGCCCAGTCAAGAAGGACTGACTTGGGCAATACGTCAGGTCCGCCTTGTGTAACGCGCATCATTGAATTTCTTGAGCTGTACAACAAGTGGCCCCTTGTGTCCTGATCAGGTCCCCTACCTACATCCATCGGCGAGCAATGCGGTCGACGATTGTGGGCTACGTACGAATAAGAATGTATGGAACGAGACCACAAATCAGAGTCCGTCCACGAGCCAGAGCCCGACCCTGATTGAATTAATATCCCTTTTTTTTTTGAAAATGGAGCTAGCTACACACCCCGCACACAAGCGCTTTTACTTACTACATCTCTGGCTCTGCGGTTACGAGCATGTTCGCGTATCGCATCACAATCGGCATGACGATCTACTCAGGATGTCGAATGTGGGTGACGACATGATGCATCGATGCTCCCGGCACCAAGGATTCGTGGCAGTGTCCCCTGGATATCTAGCGCAGCCTCGAGCGTCGCGCACCGGTCGTCTGTAACCCTGCAGGTCTCAGTTTGGATTACGCGGCTTCGTCATCCTCATCGTCGTAATCGGGCTCGTCACCTAGCCCTTGAGGAATACCCCACGTAATTGTCTCGATGCCACAGGCTTCACGGATCACTTCGATTATTCTTGCTTCACGCGCAGTCCGAAAATCGCCAAACAGTGACCGTAAAGTCGCTCCGTCGATATTCTCTGTTGCTTCAGCCATAGAGTCGAGTGCGCCTCCGGTGACGAAGTGCGAAGTCAGCAGGTTCGTTGCCTTGCCATCAAATACCTGCGGGTCGAGTAGGTATGTCCCAGGTGCACTCGCGCTGATTTTCCTGTTCGTGTTCTCGGAGATGAGCGTGCGATTAACTATCGAGTCGGTCATTTTCTTGTCGCTCTTTGTAGTGAATCCATTCTTTTTCAAGAACGCCTGCGGGAAGATATGGTGGTCATTAAGCGTGTGCAACTCAATCGATTCACCTGCACCCCAGTCCTGCGCGCCTCCGATTGCCAGCAGACAGAAGATCCCTGAATAGACGGCGTTGTTGTGATTTGTCGCACCACCTACGGAGTATCCGGAAGCTCCGATTCGCCCCTGCGCCTCAGCAAAAATCGTCGGGCGTGGCCCGCCTTGCAGCCAATAGTCGACGAACTCGGAGTAGTCGCGTCTCGACTTGGAACCCTGACCACTCGAATAACCCTCGAGGAATACGCTAGACCAGTACCAGCGACGAAGTTCAGTGCGTGGCTTCGCCCCGAGATTTCGGTCATCAACGACTGAGCGGAGCGCCGCTAGGACTGGGATCATCCCACTGATTGGAGTCCACTTTTTGGCGAAAACGCCAAATCCATCCTTCGAAGTGTTCGTCATTATTTCTAGTGCATCGTTGAACGCCCGTGATGCGCGTCGCCAGTCGTCAACGAAGTTGATTGGGTCGAGGTTGATCAACATCTTGCTCTTGGGTTCAAGGTCGCGTAGCAACGCGAGCGTGCGGAGGATGAGCACTCCGAAACTCCCATTATGGGCCTTGCCTTCGGACCATTCGCTCAGGAGCTTGTATTCGTTACAGGACTCGTCCCAGAGATCATGAAGATTGATATTGGACCGGAAAAGGCGGGCGGTAAGTAGGTCATATACCGACAACTCCTGGCCGGTTGAGTTGAGTTTCTCGAATATCGCACATACGCGACCGACGGCGTCCGCGTCGCCTTCGGCAACGATAGGTAGTTCGACGACTGGCACTTCGAACGACTGAAAGCAGTCGATGGCTTCGCTCCAGGAATCACGCCATTCTCCGCGAAACCGCTGAAGGTCTGCCGGCCGATTGTCGCGCAACCAGTCGTCGAAGCCCTCGAGCCATTTTCTGTAGGTCTTCGGCAGGAGCAGTGCCGTACACGGAAGCACGTGATGTTCATACTGTCCTGCGGGCGTATCGATGCCGTCGCGGCGGGAGTCGCTCGGCCGGCGATCAAAGACGATGTCATCCGAATCGATGTCTGCAACTAGACGATCCAGGTTCACGAAGAAGTGCCGAGGTTCCTTTGAGTTGCGCAACCCCTTTTCCGGTGCTGTCAATGCGTAAAGCATCGACGTGATGCGTTGTTGCCCGTCGAGCACGAGGAGTTCTGGCGTTAGCGTCGTCTTGGGTGGTTTGGAACCGCGGATAGCCGTCGGGGCAAACGGCGGGTGCTGGGGATCTGAGCGCAGAAGTAGTAGCGATCCTATGAAATACCCACGAAGCACCGAGCGGACGAGATCCGCGACTTCGTCGCGCTTCCACACGAAATCGCGCTGGAAGTTAGGAATGCAAATACGGCCGTCCGCCGCGTGTTCGATGAGACCTATAAGTTTGCGTTTGTCTGGGAAGATTTCCGCGGTTTCGTCCTCTCGCTGGCGTTGCGTAGTACAACAATCACTCGAATTCTTGGCTCTTCACGCCTAGTTGGTTACCGTTTTCAGTGACGACTCGCCTTATTTTCTCGTCGAAGCCGTCTGCCGATGCGTTGATCTCTAACGTGATTGTTACATCGGTGCCGGGGGCTTTTGCTAGCTGATCGACGATATTTGGGAGGATGTCGCTGAGCTGGCGGACAGCACGCACCGGGTCAAGTTTGAATTGGCCGTAATAGGTACGCGGGTCAGCTACGCCTGGCTTCGCTACAACTTTCTGATTATCGACCTGGCCTTCGGGGCCCTGTGCCGTACCTGTCTCGCCTGGAACGGCGCCTGGGATATCCGGTCGAACTGCGTCGATCTGCGCTTGCCCGGCAATCGGATGGACGAGCAACCCACCGGGACGGGCATTGACATGGGAAGCACCGATGAGGCCGACCCAGCGTTCGCCATTGTGTGCATCGGCGTATGCAAAGGTCTGTTCCTGCCAGTCCAACTTGGAAACACCATCGCTGATGCCGTCGGCCAACACCTTGAAATTCGCGAGCCGCGGCAAGTACGGATACTGGCAGTATGCCTTCCAGAGTGCTTCAACCGTTATGTCGTCTCGCAGTGTCCATAGCGGGATTCGGTCGAGGTCCATCCTCACGCGGGTGCCGCCGTATGCGGTGATCAGTTGTTCTTCGGATTCGAGTTTTTTTGCTACTCGTACAGCAAGGCTCCCCGACCCGGATGGCTTGGTCTGATGCCAACGAATCTCGCGAGTGCCAGGATCTTGTTCTGGGACCAGGACGTGTTGGTATGTCTCGGCAATGCGATGCGTGACTGTGTCATCGCTCTCGCCGAGTTTTGCGACTGCCGTAGTTTCATCGGCTTTCGTTGCCTCGAATTTGCCTGCTTTGGCGTCTTCAAGAATCGATTTCCAGGCCAAATATTGTCGTGTGGCCAGGCGCAGCTCACCTAGGCGAGCCTCCCCTGCTCCGCAGAAGACGAGCAAGTTGCGATTCAGCCGCGGCCCTGCGTTGCGTTGCGCAAGGATCTCGGTCGCCATCGTAATTGCTGCCGTATTACTCGCGTTCGGAACGTGATGCGCTGTCGGCGGCAGGACTACTAGGTGTACGCCGTCATCGTCATCTGTGACATCGCCGGGCCCGTCGGGGAAGGCGTGTATTGCAGCAAACGGTCCTAGCGCCTGCTTTGTCTGGATGCGGCGCTTGATTTCATCATCGGCGTTATCGTCGGTGAAGTTTGAGTTCGCGCGATCAGTCGCAAGGCGGATGATGTTCGTGCGTAGCGCATACCAATATTGCGCGCCGTCCACATAGAGGTAGGTCGCGTCGCCAGATAGGCGCCTGAGTGCATCGGCGAATGTCCCTGGCGATTCTCCAGGTTGCGCCACTCCAAGCGTCACTAGCTTCAGATCGATACCGCGGTGTGCCTCGTCGCCATGCCTCGGAGCTGATGCAAGAAATACAGCGCGGGCGACACGGCGAGTAGCTGAATAGCGCCCGAGAACCGCATTTTCCTTGTCTAGGCGTAGCGGCAACGCGTTGGCGCCATCGACGTCTGAGCTGATGACGGCGTCCCAAACATCGTCGAGATATTTCGTGATCTCAGAGTTGACCCGCGGTGCATCCAATGGAATTGTGCCTGGCATGATCAGCAGGTTCTGATCGCCACTTTGCCAGAGCGCCGAAATCAGAGTTGCCATTAATCGTAGAACGCCACGGGTACGTTGGAACCGGTCCAGAGTCGACCAGTCTTTGTAGAGACGGTCAAATAACTCAGGGTGGATCGGATACGAAAGCTCCATCCGTTCGCGATATTTCTTCTCAGTGACTTCGCCCGGAAACTCTTTGGCTTTCTGCCGATAGAAGTCACCGAATGCTTTGATCACGCCGTCGCGAACCCGGATGTTCTCTTCGGTCATCGGCTCAAATAGGCGACGCCGGACGATCTCGAAACTCTCATCGTCGTCAGCCGACTTCCATTGTTCTGACGTCCGCCGAACGACGTGAGTCAAGCGATCGAGAGCGGCTTGGCCCTTGTCGCCACCAACTTCGATGGCGCTCTCAGGAATCGATACGAGAATCACTACATCTGGGACTGCAGCGGCTGCTTCTGTAAGCGCCTGAGCAAACGTGAACTGTGTATCAAATTGGCCACCGATTAATACCGGTTCGTTGTCACGCGACGGCAACTGCCGCGCGTACGCGACCCATTCGTCGATCAGCACAATCGAAGGACCAGCTAGGCGGAACAGATCAATGAGCTTGTCACCTGGATTAGACCCCGAAAGATCCTCTGCCTCGACGAGTTTGTAGCCATCACGACCCGCAAGCTGATACGCGATTTCCCCCCAGATCGTGTGGACCGTCGTCCCGTCGGGTTTCACCGATGGCGACGCCGGAGACATCCACTGGCCTACAACTACTGCACGAGCGATCTTGTCCGGTAAGGACAGGTCGTGTTCGGCGAACATGTCTCCTATTCCAGGGAGTTCCCCTGGTGCGACACCTGACGCCAAGTGGTACAGGGCGATCATCGAGTGTGTCTTGCCGCCACCGAAGTTTGTTTGTAGGTCGATGACTGGAGCGCCACCCTTACCGCTTAGCCGACTTGCCGTCCCCTTTAGCAGAGCGATTAGCCCGCGAGTCAAGTAGGTGCGACTAAAAAAAGCAACGGGATCCTGATACTCATGTTCGGCGTTTCCTGTAGCAACCTGGTAAAGGTCCGCAGAGAATTCCGCGTGTTCGAAGTTGCCGCTAGCGACATCGGGATGAGGTGTGACGAGCGAGCGCCATGGCGCTAAACCCTGGAGTGGCTCACCCTCGGTAGCCTTCGCAGAGGATTTGCGTCGTTCGCCACTTGCCTGCAGGTCCGTTACTTGGCGATTCAGGTCACGTAAGAGGTGGTGCACGACGGTGGCCTGTTCGATCGCGCTTACTGCATTAAGCAACCGCTCAGCCGTGTCGAGCATTCGATATGTGTCGGCCGTCGTGAACTTCGCGCCGTGTGCCCATTTGTTGCGCGTCTCGCGCAGTTCGCTTGAGTACGCGCGCTCAGCCTGACCGAGACGGTGCCGCCAAACCTCTTGCCACGTGTTCTGCATGCCTTTCAGCAGGAACATGAGGTCGGTCGGATCAGCGAACCCTGCGGCGTTGCGATCATTGCTATGCACCTGCTCAACCCAGCCATCGCCATAGGCGGCTTGCCATACGGCTTCGCACACAGGTCTAAGCCCGTCACGTAACGCGTCAAGCCCGCGGCTGATCCTGTCGCTATTCGACATCGCCATAGCTAATTAACCTCCATCAGAACAAGCTCTCCGGATCGGCGTCAGCGGATCCATTTCCAGATCCCGCAAGTTTCACCAGTTCGGGCCATGCAGTTACAAGCATGTTGTAAATCACGGCTTCCGCAGACCACTTCTTGCGATCACAGATACCGTAAAGCAGGTAAGCAAGCTGACGCGCTCGTTCGCCACGGCCGATGCCAATTCTTCGTAGGCGTGCAGCCGCTTCGGCCTCGGAGGATTCCAAGTCGCGGATTAGGTACTGTGTGGTCTCCCACACCGTCAGCCGCGTGTCGCTCGCCGGATCCCATTCTTCTGGGAGGTTGGCACGCTCAACCAAATTCACGCGGCCGCCTCGGCTAAGGACCACACCGGACAGTTCTACGCCGCTCACGGTCGTACCCTTCGCTGTGGCGAGTAAATCGGCATCGCCGAATGGACCGGGGTTGAGTCCGTATTGTTCGAACCACGTGAGAGCGAAGCGTGTATCGGCATCAAATTCGCCTTCCTCGCCTGTCAGCACTTCGGACAGCACTTCGTTTATCAGCTGTAACGCCGTGCGGACGGTCATCGGCGAGCCGTCTGCTTCGACCACCTTCGTGTAGCGAGAAAACACAGCTATGCCGGGGCCGATAGCACTTTGGGCCATGTCGACAGGAGCGATGTTTTCCAACTGCAACGAGCGAATCGCTGGCGGCATTTCGTTTCTCAAGCATGCCACGAACTCGCCACGCGTTGCGAGCGGTGCCGCGACGTGTCGGCGCCGAATCACAAGCACAATAGAGGTCGCGAGTGCTGCATTTCCGATGGCAATCATGCGCCCTGGTTTCTCAGTTCGGATCGGCCACGTGCCGGTAATCGAATATCCGGCGTCCAATAGTCCGGCGAGGAAAGTTTCCCATCCCGTGACCAGAACGCCGCTGTCGGTTTCTTCTGTAGCCTTGTACGCGTAGAACACGGTCGCAGGGAAGCGTTCATCAGCGTGCTTCGATGCCATCTCGAAGACACCTTGCATACCGAGCTCAAAGTGCATCTTCGCCGCGGCAGCTGAACCGGCCCGGTGGCGACTCGCAATTAGCTCGTCGACCTTTGGGGTCAGCAAGGTCGAACATTCATCAGCCCAGACATCCGCAAGGTTGCGCCGCAACCACACGTAGAAGAAATCCGAGAGGCCTGCGTATGAGATGTTGTCGTAATAGGGAGGGTCAGTTGCGACGACACATTGCCCGACCTCTGAAATTCGGGCGCGGGCGTCGCGTTGCGCGACCTTGACGTCGGCATCAGCAGCAGGCAGCGATGCCACGGCAGCACATACTCCCTTCACCATTGAGTAGAAGCTACCGACCGCATCGCCGAGAATGTTGGCCTCAGCGAAGTCCCATGTCATCGGGATCGCTTGCCTCGCAAAGGTGTTCCGAATCTTGACATTCGTGGAGTCCCAGGTTGCGATCGTGCTATTGAAGTCGGTCGTCTTGCTAATCGCCAGTGCCAGGTATGTCGTGATGGCGTCGGCATAAGCCGTACGGCCGTAGCCGCCGTCGCGAAGATGTACACCATCGTCCGGTAGGTGAACGGCGTCGTTCTCAATCCTGGTCCGAACATCAACGAGCAGATCGGAGAATGTCGTCAGCGCCAGCAACTGCCTCGTAGTAAACAGGTCGGTCCAGGTATCGAATCGGTATCCCCTGCCACTCACGAGATTCGAATCGCCCTTGTCCATTGGAATGTCCGGGCGCCAAGACGGATCCGGGAGTACTGTTGGCTCAGCATCAGCGGAACCGGCAACATACTCCCTGCCATTCTGACCTTCGGCGACAATGGCGATGAGCGTGGAGGCCATTCGCCCGCCGAGTGATTCTGAACGAATGTACGCGTTACTCACCGCCGTGCCAGTCGCGACGCAACGAGTGTTGCCTCGGTCGATAACCGGCGCACTAGGCGAACCACCTGAGCGAATTTCGTACAAGATGGTGTGCGTATCTCGATCAACAACCGGTTCGATCCATATCCTCGGCTTACCCGGCTTTTTAGACAATTCCCAGGATTTAGCTAGCGGGACGTGGCCAGACCATGCTGGGTCGGGAGACTCAACTGTTCTCGCCCAGATCCATGCGATCGGTGTTGCACTTGTACCGTCGGGAAGTATTGCATCGGGGTAGTACTTGCCTATGCGGGCGCGGGCTTCGGCCTGCATCCACTCGCCGTAGGCCTTCACGTCAGCAGCGAGGCCTTCTGTCCCGCGCCAGAAGGCTTTAGAGTCACGGACGTCTAGGTGTACGGCGGGGCGATTCGCGAAACGGTGCGGTATTTCGAGCATTGCACGTTGAATCAGGACTGCGACTGGGTTGAGGTCACCAGAATAAGTGGGTAAGCCAAGGCGCAACGCCTCTAGTGGGATGGCTCCACCGCCCGCGAAAGGGTCGAGAAACTTTGGCAGATCGCCATCGCAAGACTTGATGATCTCGGCACGTGCTTCTGCAAGTATGGCTTCGTCGTTCGAAGCTTCCCACGGCACGAGGCGCTCGATGATGTCGAACAGGCGCGAGCGCTCGAGTTGCTGGTCTTCTTCTGTCGGGAACTTTTCGGGGTGTGCCGATGGATCATCAACGAGTTGCGCGAAGAGCACAGCACGCGCTGCAGCCAGCGGTCGGCGCGCCCACCACCGGTGCATCGCCTGAGGGTGATTGCGTATGCCTTTGTCCTTCGCCGCCTCGAAGTTGATTTTTTCTAGAGGCAGCCCGACTTCGATGAGCTTCTTCTTGTATGTCATTGTGGCTCCACTGCCGACGGCATCAGGTCGGCGACTTTAAGCGGTACATAGGTCTGCGCGGGATGTAGCTCGTAAGTGTCGAACGGGCGCCCGAAATAGCTCACTCGTGGTTTGCCAGCCGGGTCGTTCGGGACTAGTACTACAGCAAGCCGGAACCGTGTTGGGTTCTGTTTTGCCTGCATGACCTGCCGCGCACCAACCTTGATTTCGGTTGTATCCGGCCGGTGTCCCTTCACTTCTATTTGGAACACGTTGCCTGTAGATGGGTCTGTAGACGAGATATCGAAGCCAGGGTTGTTGTGGTGTTGTTCGACTGGTAGGCGACCAAGAGAGCGTTCGGCATCCATTACGGCGGCGACGGCACGACGGTCCGTGTCCGCTATTAGCTCTTGGTCTGGAGCGACAGCTTTGCTTCCGGCGAGTCGATCTATTAGTCCTCGTGGAATTACGAGTGCAGCAGCAACAACTGTTGGCGCGTGACTAACGAGGTCGGACTCGAGGTCGAGTTCGTGCATCCGGCGGGCTTTGCGGGCTTCAAGGTCGTCTGCTCGCTGCCTGGCCCGGCCAGAATTGATACGTGGTTTTTTTCCATGGAGTTCTTGTGCCTTGAGCTCAGCAGCGCGTGCATCCCAGTAACGAATCTCACTGTTGAGGCGTTCTTCGACGGCACTGCGCGTACGTTCAATGCGGGCCTTAGTGATTTCTGCTACTTGCACATAGTGCGGGGTCGCAAGGTTGGCTGTCGACCAGCTCCGCGCAGCCTCGTCGATACCGTCTTCCGTCCAGTGCGTGTCCAGACCAACAACCACAAGCGCTGCCGCGTCGTCGAGAGGTTCATAGTTAAGGTAAGGCTCTGCGCCAGGGTCAGAAATATCGCCGTCTTCGGAAACTTCGACGAACTGAAATCGACGGGACAGCACCTTACGTGTGCCCTGTTCAACCCGACCATCGGTCACGGCATGTTCTAGGTAGACGAGGACCCGAACCAAATCGCCTTCATCGGTTGGGTCGATAAATGTGGTTCCGGTCGCGAGTGTCGCGCCATGTCTATCGAGAGTCGTCGCAATCAATGCGGTCAATAAAGGGTGTCCAGGACTCACTAGTTCCGCGTTTACGCCAGCCTCGCCTCGTGCAACACAGTCCTTGTCGAACGTGACTCGTTCATACGCTGCTTGGACCGGTCCTCCCGCAGCGACCTCACGATCCCGTGAACGCACCGTGGCCGGCACGCGAGTGATCTCGAACTTGCCAGGTTCACGCGCTGCGATCCGACCGCCCACATCGGCGAGCGCTGCACGAAAGAACGCTCCGATGAAACCAGGAGCGAGCTTGCGAGCGAGTGCTTCTTCCATTTGGCGCTGGATCTCTTTGAGACCAGATTCATTCAGCACGTTCGCCGCGAGTGCACGCTCGTTAAGAGCAGCCTCGAGCCGTGATCCAATATGAGCGTCAATGATTTCGTCTCGGCGCGCGATTACCGCCGGATCGTTGCCGTGTTGGATCGCTTCCAACAGCAGTTCCTGCAGCGAACGATTGATTTCGGTGTCGCCGAGCACGTCGTAAATCTGTTCGCCGTAGATGGCGCGCTGCTTTTCAATCTTTGTGAAGAGCCGTTCAAACACTGCGCCTTCGCGGGTGTTGTGGGCGACCAAGTTCCACATGTAACAGACTTGTTCCTGGCCGATTCTGTGGATTCTGCCGAAACGTTGTTCGATCCGATTCGGGTTCCATGGCAGGTCATAATTGACCATCAAATTCGCCCGTTGGAGGTTGACGCCCTCGCCAGCTGCGTCTGTGGCGATGAGAATCCGAACAGCCGGATCGTTGCGGAATGCGTCCTGGACGCGTCGACGATCTTCGCGCCGTACGCCACCGTGGATCATGACGACTGCTTCGGGCTTGCCGATCTGAGTCTTGATTCGCTCTTCGAGATAGTAGAGCGTGTCCTTGTGCTCGGTGAAGACAATCAACTTGCGCGACTTGCCTAGCCCCCTGAACTCGTCAGAGTGAAGGATCTTGCTCAGTTCCACCCACTTACGGTCATCTCGAGACGAGCGCACTTTCGCGGCTTCTTCTTCGAGCAGCCGAAGCATCGCTACTTCGCGAGCAAGTTCTTCGAGGGTCTCGGCCGTGAACTCGTTCTCGATCGCTTCGTCTTCGATTTTCTCGAACTCCTCATCGCCGAAATCGTCGAAGTCAAGATCGGCGAGATCGACGCCTTGGGCGCCGCGAGGTTTAAGTTTTGGCAATCCTCCGGTGCGTTGCGCCTCGAGGAGTTGCTTTGCGAGTTTCTCCTTACGCCGTCGTAGCGACTGGAGGATCGCTTCTGGCGATGACGCCAAACGCCGCTGGAGCGCTGTCAGCGCGAACCCAACAGCGAGGCCTCCACGTTTATCGCCGTGCTCTTGCATCGCTTGCGCGCGGCCCATTCCTTCTGTGACATAGTCGGTAACAGCTTCGTAGAGTCGAAGTTCGGCGGCGTTCAGGTCGTAATTGGCGGTCACCGCTTTGCGCTCCGGAAACAGACGCTTGCCTTCGAAAGTAAGCAGGTTCTCCTTCACGTAACGGCGCATGATGTCGGACACATCAGGGACTTTGGCGCCCTGGCGCAGACGCCCCGCGAAACGGTCAGGGTCAAGCAGTGACAAGAAGAGCAAGAAGTCTTCGTCGTTGCCGTTATGAGGCGTAGCTGTGAGAAGAAGCAGGTTCCGAGCGAGGTCTCGTAGCCTTTCCCCGAGGATGAACCGCTGGGTGCGTTTGATCTCATTGCCATAGACATGAGCCGACATCTTGTGGGCTTCGTCAACTATCACGAGGTCCCAGTCAGTGACGCCCAGCTTCGCTTGCAACTCTTCGCTCCGCGAGAGTTGATCCAGCCTGGCGATGAGCAGGTTCTCTTCGATAAATGGGTTGCCAGTACGGGCAGCCTCGACTAGATCGCGGCTCATGATCCGGAAGCGCATCCCGAACTTGTCGTCTAGTTCCTCTTGCCACTGCTCAACCAGGCTGCCTGGCGCAACTATCAGGCACCGATGCAGGTCTCCTCGGAGCATTAGTTCGCGGATGAATAGACCAGACATGATCGTCTTACCCGCACCAGGGTCGTCGGCGAGGAGGAAGTGGAGCGGCTGCTGCTGAAGGAGTCGGTTATAGACGGCCTCAATTTGGTGAGGCAGTGGCTGGATAGTCGAAGACGCGATGCCAGCGAATGGGTCGAATAGATGTGCGAGTTGGATCCGCCGAGCCTCGCTCGCCAATTTGAAAGCAGCACCGTCAGCGTCGAATGACCAACGATGACCGGATACCACCTCAATGTGCTCAGCGTCTTCTGAGGTGAGAAGCCGGTCGTTAATCATTCCGTCGCCGGCGCGGAACACGATGTTGATGATGCCGTCGCCGTGCGGCTCGACTGCAACGACTGTCACATCACCGGCGGCGACAAGTCCACGTACTCGTAGTCCTGCTTTGAGTTCGTGAAGTTCGAGCATGCGAACGTATTCCTATCGGTGGGGAGTATCAAAACGCAAAACGGCTAGTGGTGCTATGCCGTCGCGGACAATACGCGAATCATGGGACACGGTCCTGACGCCTAATGCACGTCGTTAGTTGGCGTCGTAGACAGAAGTTCTACGAAAACGACCTAGTTCCCGCAGCTCGAACAGAAAGACCCGAAGCAGTGTGAACACTGCGTCTTTCCCTTCCTTTGTGCTTGCTCGGGAGACATGAATTCCCGAGTGGATCTGGTGCCGCCCCGAGCATCGACCGCTCTCTGTCCTTCGTTCAACAAGCAACAAAAACCCGAACTGTGAAACTTGTTTCCACCACCGCTCACCACGACCCTGGCTCTCATCCCTACAGGCGTGCAGTCCTTGCAGATATATAAGCCATGTGTAGTACATGGTGTGTAATTGCCGGTTGCTAGTTCGTTCATTGTGGACCCCCTGATGACGCTGGCGCAACGGCGATTGCATTCTCGCCGCCCAGTGGGACACGCGTCAATTGCTTGCACCGAACGCGACCGACGAGGACTCTTGCGGGTCGAAAATCCCAGTCGGCGACTCGACCGCAATTCCAGAACGAGTGGCGAGAAACACGGTGCCTAACAGCTAATGACCAGTAGTTTTCGTAGTCGCACACCAGGATTCGAACCTAGGCCCGTAGCTACATTTTAGGGAGTTTCTGGCTGGCCGCAGTCTGCGATGCATTTCGCCGTCGCTTCATCTTCAGAATTGAATCAGATAAACAGGGTGTTCTATCCTGCCATGACTGCGGCGTCATCGCCGAAACCTCCGAGAGACGACGGTAGCCATGGGACAAGAAATCTCGCCACTCGATCTCGCAGCATTTCTTTGCGAAGTGACAGAATCAACTGCGCGTCACCAACAAACCGTCGCCGATCAGACCAAAGCCGGTTTCGTATTCTGGTGCAACGAAGAAAACGGCCTCGACTCCGTGACCTCGCCATACATTGCGCGGGGAAACTCAAATTCTACGACCTTCCTAGTGGTCCCTCGGCCGTCTAAGAACAAGCCTCCTTTACCCGTACCCCGCCAGGCTGGCTCCATCTCCCAAGAGGACGCCGAGCGTTACCAAGAGGAACTCGCAGATTGGGGAAGACACAAAAACCTTTATGACTCGCTCTTCGCAGCGCGCACTCCGGCTGAATCACTGGAACTAGTCGTAGCTACAGGATTATTGGTTACCGAAGTCGACGACAAGGAGGTCCGACGACATATTTGTGTAGCCCCGGCCGAGGTCGTTCTCGATAGCCTCACCGCCACACTCACCGTCGAGATCAGTGACGCGTTCGAACTAGAAATCAATTGGACGCCGGTCAAAATTCGGCAGCTGCTCAGAGCGAACGAAGGTGAACTCCAGGCGCTATTAGAGGCCGAGTCACAGGTAGAAGTCGAATCAGCTATCGCGCAATTGGAACTATCTTTCGGGTCAGACGGAGCAATAATCACGAGTCGGAGACATGTCGCGAAGAACGACACCGTGGGCATTGGCGCCATCCCTGCTGTACTACTTCGCAAGAAGGACACATCAGCGCAACTTCAAGCTTTGCGCGACATGATGACAGACATGCAGGCAGATGGTTTCGTCTCGGAGCCATTCAAAATGATTACCGACCCGAAGTACGCACCCACCGCACGAAAACCAATTTACGACCGCGCGGCATTGCCGCTACCAGCCAACCCGGAGCAACGGTCGATGATCAACCGCGCTCGTACGGAGCCTCACATGGTCATCCAAGGTCCACCCGGGACCGGAAAGACTCACACAATTGCGAATCTTGCGGCGGTGCTGATGGCCGAAGGACGCCGGGTGCTGATTACTGCCGAGAATGAACGTGCTCTACGAGAAGTCCAATCGAAATTACCCCCAAGACTCCGGCCCTTGATGCTCCCGATGTTGCGCGAAGGCGGCAAGGGTGCTTTCGAAGCCTCCGTTAACGCGCTTCTCACGCGGGCCAACGCCGATAGGTCTGCTTCGAGCAGACAACGTCTCATCGATCAGCGGCTTGACGAGTTGCAAGGACTCGAAGCTCAAATCGACTCAGCCGAAGAGGCGCTAATTAGGGTCGCCGAGGCTGACCGGATCGACCGAACTATTCAGGGTGTACACATGCGGCTTGCTGGACATCTGGAAGTCCTCTCCGCCAGGTCACAAGAGATCGCACTTATCACCGCCTTCCTCGGCGACACCGCACACGCTACGCGGGCAGACGTGTCTTCGATCCTGGAACTATTCCCTGTTGTCGGAGAAGCGCATACAAACCTGCAGCAATTCAGATTCCCTGACGCGCTACCCATTCCGGCCGATTTCGCGACGTGGCTTCATGAGTACCGCGGCAATCTAGCTGTATTGGGAGACCCATCTGGCCACGACTACTCGTCGATGGCAGAGCAGACAGATGATTTGGTCAACTTCGCGACTCAACTACATCAGGTGACTCCTATCCCATGGTCTGAGATTTCTCATTCGAGCGACGATTACGCGACCGCTTCCGAACGATGTTCATCAGTAAGCAAATTTGTCAACCACGGAATCACCTGCTCGCCCTCTTCTGATCGAAGTGCCGCGATACGAACGATGCAGGCTTACCTTGACCTTGATTCCGCGCGATTCGATCAGCCAATTTCGAGCCTCATCTCTCAAGTCGAGAGCGCTCTAACTAATGTTGACCAAACTCTTCCCGATGCCGAATTTACTGACTATATAACTGCGTCAGCACTCACTGAAACTTGCGGCCAGGCCCTGAAAATCTTGCTGGGTGATAGATCTGGGTTGCTTAACGATTATTTGATAGACCGGCGCGCACAGCGGCGAAGCGTCATCGATCAGCTCATCGATGACGCTAAACGGCTAGCTGCCGGATCTCGACCACCGCTCGGCCTCCCCGTCGAGGTACTCGAAGGCGCACCCGGACCACAGATCCTCCTACGACAAGCTGAAACGCTCGCACAACATTTGAACACTGGTGGCAGATTCAAAACAGCGTTCGGAGTTCCCAAGCCCGTCAAGGAAGCCTTGGACCTGCTGGCAAACGTGCGTATCGGAGGATCTCGGATCGACAGTATCGAGGAGGTCAAACTCGCCATCGAGTACTTCAATCATCGAAAAATAGTCGCAACTATCGACGCCTGGGCCGCCGACCACTCAATCGAGAAACCGGAAACTGTTTCACATTCCGAGTGGATTAATGCGATCACGTCGCTACCGAATTCGGCCGCCCAGGTCCTTATCGCGCTCAATGCCGTCGATGAAGTCGTCAGATACGCGGTCGGCGCACCACCTAACCACCCTGCAGAAATCCTACGCTCAGCGCTGGCATCGATCTCCAAGGAATTTATCGGGGCGCTGGCCGTACTAACACAGGCAGTGGAGGCGCAGACTTCGGTTGTTCGCATAGACGGTCACGAAATCCAGTCGAGAGCAGAAGCCGAAACAGCACTCGCTTCGCTAAGCGCGTCCGTGGAACGCGACGAATTCGCGAAGCTTCTCCCTGGTCCGTGGGCCATCAAGAACAAGAAACCCGACGGTGATGATGACTCGCTCGTAAAGATGCTCGACCTATGCGCAATTGCAGCAGGCATCCCAGGAGAGGCACGTGCTACCGAACTGTCGCCGGGTACTGTCAACAGAATAGTCGAGCGTGCGCAGACAGATTCTCGCAGGCTGGAACTCCTTGCATTTCACGCGCGTACGGTTAGTGGTTACCATCTCCAGCTAAGTGCATGCGTTCCCAAATCGCCAGCGACAAGCGCCGTAGCTGATGCGATAACTGCTGAGGATGCTGTCGCGTACCGCGATGCATTCGAAGCACTTGATCGCGAACGCTCGATGGCAGAGAACGGTACTCGCTTGGAGAACGCACTCGCACGGGTCGAATCCGCACACCCGCGGCTGATCACGGCACTCAAACTCAAAGACAGTGATGCAACTCACGTCCTCAAAAACCTCGAAGAACTGCAATCCCTTCGCGACTATCGCGATGCGGTCCATAACTGGGCGACAACCATCGGCTCGATCGGCTCGAGACATCGGGTCCTGGCAGGACTTCACGAGGAACAACGCAAACTTGAAGAAGTGGTCGCGGAGCTACGTTGTTGGAATAGTGCTCTAGACCGCCTTGAATCCAAGCGCGAACTTAAGGCTGCACTCTCTGCGCTAACTATCGCCATCGGCAAGGTACCAAAGACCCGTACAGCTAAGACCTTTCCAGCGCGGATGCGGGCCTTGAGGTCCGCTACCAAGGAAGCCGCTCCCGCTATCCCTTGCTGGGTGATGACAGTGGACCGCGTCGCCGAAATAATTGGGTATCCGACTGGAGAGAACCGATTCGACGTCGTAATTGTTGATGAGGCGTCGCAGTCATGGTTCCCTTCGATGTTCTTGTACGCGATCGCAGACCAAGTGATCATCGTCGGCGACGATCTCCAAACGTCGCCGGCTGAACAGGTTGTTAAGGAAGACGAAATTCGATCGATCGTGCGAGCGCACATTGCTGGGCACCGCCTCGCCGGCCAGGCTGGCGCCGACCTTTCTTTGTATGACGTCGCAGCTGTCATGACTGGTCCCGAAACTATGGTTGACCACTTCCGTTGTGTGCCTGAGATCATCAGTTTGTCGAATCGACTGTCGTACTCACTGACGGGAAAAACTCTCAAGCCCTCACGCTTCCGGGAACCGGGTTCACTCGAACCTGTCATCCACTGCCCTGTCAATGGTGAGCGGATATCTAGGAGCGCTGAGAATCCCAAAGAGCGAACCGCTGTGGTCGACCAAGTCATACGGTGTCACGCTGATCCGAGGTACGACGGTATGGACTTCGGAGTCGTCGTGGTTGGAACTTCACCGACTGCGCAACTAAAGGCGCTCAACGCCGACCTAATCGAACGCTTAGGACCCGGAGCGATGGAGCATCGCAAGCTCGAAATTGGGACCCCTTCACAATTTCAAGGAGCAGAACGGAATGTCATGTTCTTATCGCTCTTAGATGCTGCCCCATCGGGTGAGCGACTGCGCATCTGGCCGCACGAACATTCTGGCAAGAATCGCCGGAGAGTCCAGCAACTAAATGTCGCTGTATCAAGAGCGAAAGACCAGCTTTGGATATTCCGATCATTCAACCTAAGTGATCTTGCGCCGACTGATGCAAGGGCAGTTGTCGTGCAGTCCGAAGTCTCGTCTAACCCGACACTTGAGTCACAACTCCTCAAGTGCGACAGCAAGTTTGAACGCGACGTCGTGCATGCACTAGTTACTGCAGATCCAAGTCTTGTAATTCGGACGCAGGTCGAAGCACTCGGGTACAGATTAGATATCGTCATTGAAAACACAACAGGACACCGGCTTGCCGTCGAGTGCGACGGAGATCGTTGGCACAGTGAGTACGACGACGTGCGGTCAGATCTTTACAGGCAAAGAACACTAGAGAAGCTCGGTTGGCGATTTGATCGCTTTCTCGCGTCGGAGTGGTACGCCGACCCAGCATCACGAACTCAGGAAATATTCAACCGTCTCAGTTCTCTAGTCAGTGACAGCGAACCGACTTTCCCGGAACCAATTCCTCCAATATCGTTCCTAGGCACATTCGCTCCCGACGACCCACACACGATGGCAGTCGTCGATGACGCCGCTGAAGACACGCCATCGATGCCAATTATGTTTCCGGTAACTAATCCTGTCGAGGCTAGTGAGGTGTTCCCGACGGCGACGCCCGCGGTAAATCTCGGGAATGATGGGATGCCATCTCGTCCGTCGGCTGATCGCGACGTCGAGGATCTAGCAAGTTCGATGACCAGGATCGAATCTCATCGCCGCCTAGCGTCGGAATTACGGCGCCTAGGGCACGAACCGCGGGGTTCGATTTGGATATGCGCGAAGCGTTCGTTGGACGATGGTGCGACGGTCGAAGAAGCCGCCGCGAATTGTGCGGAGACCAGCTGAAGTGCATTACAACGAAGCGATCTGCCAATGCGGACCCGCCCGTAAAACGGCGTCTTTAACGATGTCCCACACCATCTGTACTATTCGAGGGATCGGGTGACTCATCTTGGTTCAAGCTCGGTGCGACGCGATAAATCAACTCTGAAGGGTGTTTGATGGGAAAACTTGTTGGGATCGATTTGGGGACAACCTATTCAGCGATTGCTCATGTGAACAAGTACGGGCGGCCTGAGATCATCCCTAATCGCGAGGGTGACGACATCACGCCTTCGGTAGTTCTCTTCGACGAAGTGCCGATAGTCGGCCGGATGGCAAAAAACGCTGCAACCGAACGCTCGGACGACACCGTCCAGTGGGTAAAACGAAACATGGGCGATCCAGAGTGGCGCGGGCCTCGAAATGGTAGGCAAAACACAGCCGAAGATGTCAGTGCAATCATCCTCAGGCGCCTTAAAGATGATGCTGAAGCGTACCTAAATGAGACGATCGACCGAGCGGTGATCAGCGTCCCCGCCTTCTTCGATGACAGCAGGCGCAAGGCAACCATCGACGCCGCGAATATTGCCGGGTTCGAAGTACTTCAGATAATCAATGAACCAACGGCGGGTGCACTGGCATTCGGAATCGATGCCCGTTCGAGCGGGGTGACACTCGTCTACGACCTAGGTGGCGGCACTTTTGACGTGACGATAATGAGGGCGGGGTCCGACGAGCTCGAGGTGATTTCAACGCTAGGCGCGCGTCAACTCGGTGGAATCGAATGGGACGCGCGCCTAATGGAATGGCTCGATGACGAGTTCGTCCGCCTCGGCGGGATCACCCACTTGGACAACCCGAAAACCGAACAAGTCCTGCGTGAGGCTGCCGAACAAGCGAAGCACGCACTCTCGATGCACGTATCCACGAAGGTATATCTGACCGTACAGGGCGAAACAAAGACAATCGAAGTCACGCGCGAGAAATTCGAAGAGCTGACTGTGGACCTCCTCGCGGAAACGGAACGAATCATGGAGATGGCGCGTGAGGATGCCGGCATCGAATGGCACAGCATCTCGAGAGTTCTCCTCATAGGTGGCTCGACACGCATGCCCGCAGTGGTGTCGCTAGTCCAACGATTGACTGGTAAATCGTCACCAGTTGAAGTGCATCCAGACAAGGCTGTGGCTCTAGGCGCAGCTATCCAGGCGAATCTTTTGGGTGGACCCGACAGCGTTCCAGTCGTGAATAACGCCGGGAAGCTTGTCGAATTCACTATTCAGGACATCACAGCCCACAGCCTCGGAGTCGCGGTCCTCAAACCGCATACAACGCCGTCTCCAGTCAGCCAGATAAATCTTATGAACAGCATCGTGATTGCCAAGGGTACGCGAATTCCGTGCAAGGCGAAAAAGACCCTGACGACACTCCGGCCGCGTCAGTCGAGTTGGCAAGCAAAGGTCACCGAAGGTGAAGACGAAGATCTCGATTATGTCTCAATCATCGGTACTAGCGAAATCGAACTTCCGGTTTACCCAGACACATTCTCGTTTGAAGTCACATACGAATACGACCGCGACGGAATCATCCACGTGTCTGTGCATGACCTAACCAACGGCAAGTACATCGGTGAGATGCATATCACCCGCGTCGCCAACATGTCTAGCCAAGAAATAGCGCAAAAAAAACGACGCCTCGAGACTGTGAGTCCAGGATGATTTCTTTCAGTCGGTTGGTCCGTAGAAACAATTCCGCCATCAGCCGACCAGCTCCAGCAACATCGAATTCTGGGCCGCGGGCAGGCAACGGATCAAGCACTCATGCAGGAACTGGAGAGCGCCAGGTATCGATAGGTGAACAGATTTTCAATGGCGTCGGATACTTAGCCAAAGCAATCAACGGCATTCGGGACGCACTCGAACGCATTGAGCAGCAAAATTCCGTACTTGACCGCAACGAACGAGCACTCGAACGTGTCGAATCAATGCTCGAAAAGCGCAACGACTATGAGACCCGAATGGGGCAGGTGTATTCCGCCCTGTCTACCGAGTTGGACGATTCAAGACCAGGACGGCGTTTTGATGAGATGCGCCCAATCCTGATGGACCTGATCCGCTTGATAGACCGACTCCGCGATCTTGCGGACCACGCATCCGACGACGGGCAACTCTTGCATGGCGCTTCGGACCAAGCACTCGAAATCCTCGCTCGCCAAGGCGTAACCAATTTTCGCACTTCGCAGGGCGCGCCCTTCGCACCCGAAACGCAGGAGCGAAGTGGTGGAGTCGCTACGAGCGATGTGCGTCTTGCTGGTTGTGTGGCCGAGTCAGCGAGAGACGGGTTTCGTCTCGGCGATCGGCTACTTCGAGCGGAGTCTGTGATGGTTTGGAAGTTGCAAGAGACCCCAATCGATCTCATCAAAAGCCAGTCAGTCATGGACCTATACATGGCAGCCAACGACAAATGAAGTCAAAGAGAACCCAGACCAACCACTATGAGTTCCTGAAGCTTCGCAAGGATGCGACCGCAGAAACGATCGACACGGCGTTACGTATCGAAGAACGCAAGTGGTTCCATCGGCACAACATGGCGCGCGCCGCCGACAAGGTTGCCGAAGCGCGAGCAACACTTGAGTTGCTCGCGGAAATTCGCAAGACCTTGCTCGACCCGGAGATTCGCGCATCGTACGACTATGGCGTGTCGAAATCCTCGTCGCCGAAACGATTGCGAAGGCATCGTGCAGCGCTGAACGGCGATCCTCATTCCGTACCTGAACCAACCGATACGGACACCTCAGAGACGGTACCAAGTCCAATTATCGTTAATTTCGCGGCTTCGCCGGTGCTGGTTCGTGCCGGCGACCCGATAGAACTCCGTTGGGAAACGACCGGTGTGACGAACGTGCACGTAGAAGGGTTTGGCGGTGTAGCAGATCTACCGCCTACTGGGTCCCTGACGGTCATCGCAGCGGTCTCGTGCCAATTCGAATTGATCGCGACTGGACCGGGCGGGAGCGTCCGACTCATGAGCAACCTGATTGAGGTAGAGCACGCGCTTGAAATCGTAACGTTGAGCGTGTCCCCTACTACCGCGATCGCTGGCGACCCTGTAGAGCTGAAGTGGGAAACACGTGGCGCCGCTTCGGTGAGAATTCTCGAGCTACCTCACCTTGGCGCACTCCAGCCGAGCGGTAGCCGAACTATCGCTGCGCGGGATTCCGAACAGTTCACCCTTATCGCATACGGATCGACTGACACTGCTACCCAAGAATCCGAATTCCTAAGGGTTCTGCCGATGCCACCGCTTGCCCCCGTCAAGGTGCCCATTCCGAGCGTCAACACTGTGATGCGCCTGACCGGGGACCTGACTCGACTCGCGCGGCTCGCGCCGATGGTACGAAAGGCTGGCCCTATACGGACTCCAGAGCCGCCAACAATTCGACCTGGGCGGCCGCGGCATCGTCTCGCCCTGCCACATCCGCCAGAGATTCCTAGTATCCCCGATTTCCTCACATCAGAGTGGAGCAACGAAGCATGACCAGCAGACCGAACAAGCGCCCCAACGACACCGAAGACGTTGACAACTCCTTCGGCCCGATCGCGCGCTTCTGCGCATTTTCTGCAGGGGCGCGTATCGACATCCTCACCGTATGCCCAACTGATCGTGCCGCATATCTCGGCCTCGGCGGAACCGTGGTCGCGACGAGCGTCATGGCATTCATATCAATGGTCTTTGCTCTCAACACAGCCTTCCACGCGTCGCTGTCGACAGCTGTAATCGGCGGTACCGTATGGGCAGTAATCATCTACAACCTCGACCGTTGGCTTGTGTCAAGTCAGAAACGTCTCGGGTCTGCCTGGCGACAAATTCTCCAAACGTTGCCACGACTCGCGTTGGCAGTCGTAATCGGGTTCGTGATCTCCGAGCCGCTCGTAATCGAACTGTTCCGTCCAGAAATTGAACAGAAGATCGAAAGTGATGCAGTAGTTGAACGTGATGGCGGCAGGAACTCCAAGCGAAGTAAGGGAATAGAGACGAAGATCGAAGAAGTCAAGACACGACAACAAGCCAGTTCCACGCAAGTCGCTGACAAGTACGCGAGGATTGATGTGTATAAATCGGAAATTGAGGAAGCCGAGCGGGAATTAGACGACCTCCGTGATCGTCTCAATGCCGAGAGATTTGGAATCCCAATACCTGGGCAAACGACAGGCAAGTACGGATGCGGCGGCGAATGCAGGAGGCTGGAACGTGCAATCGCGGTCTCTGAAGTACGATTGAGTGAAGTTGAACAGCGAAACAATCCTCTGATCAAAGATTTAAACGTCGATATCGGCAAGTTGGAGGACGAGGCCAAAGCCGACCGACGACAGAGTAAGGCTGAGGACAACGAGACGATCGCGTTGCTCAAGATTGAGAAATCAAAAATTGATTCGAAAATCAGCGCTGACTTCGATGATGCAGTCGCCGATGCTGGAGTTCTTCGCCGCATCGAAGCTCTAGACGATCTCGGCAACGAGCGCTCAGCCGTGAATCTGACTCACCTCCTGCTGGTCGCACTGTTAATTGCTTTGGACACCCTTCCAGTTTTGGGAAAGCTGCTTCAGTCACTTGGGCCGAAACGTCCGTATGAACTAGTGGCGGACGCAATGGATCGCAAGGTCGCAGAGGAAGCCGCCGCAATCGAAGAAGAAGCAGTGGCCGAGCGCCGATTCAGGATGGAACTCAGGACAAGCGATCGCGGCGCCCGCTCCGAGGCCGAACAACAAAATATTCGGCACTTCATCGAGCGCGCGGCGCAAACGCAACGTGAGGTTGGCGACGTGATTCTCGATGCGTGGCGCGACGGCGAGCTGAATCGGACTCGGAGTGAAGTTGACCAGCATGGCGGCGGCGAACGACGGCGGTCGACGCGTCGTCGAATCGAATTCGGACCAAAACGCGAACATGGCGAGCGACGGCACTTGCTCGATAGGCGTAACACGCGGTAAGTCGAGCCACATCCTCGCTTCCGACATTTTGTTAGCGAGGCAAGTTCAACTAGATCGGCGTGCTCGTTCTCGCATCCAATGGGCTAGTTGACTGTTCATCATCTCGCCTTCGAATCGACACATGACCTCGGTTGTGTTGCCACTATTAGAAAGCACGTTGAGACTGCCGAGGTATGCGGCATTGTCGTCAACGATCACTAGCTTTTCGTGCATCCCGCGTAGCTCATGCGCCCGAACTCCGATGGCGCAAATGTCGTCGAGAAGCTTTGGACTCTTCAACTCCTCCTTGGTCTTCGTGAATACCGTGACTGCTACTCCCCTCTCGACGAGTCCGCGGAGTGCCGGGAGTAGTGACCCGATGCGATAGTCCCCTAGGAATGGCGAGAAAATGATGATGCGTTTCATCGCTGTTTCAAAATCAGAAGCGAGAGCGGTGTAGAAACCAATGTCATCAAGAAATTTGACTGGCTGATTCGGATGCGTCGACACCGGCTTATGTATGGTCGTGAAACAGTCCCCAAGCACTGACTGCGCATCCCAGACTTCGGCGCCCCCGGCCCTGAGGAGACAAGCGAGCTCGCCTAGAGGTCCGGCTGTGGATCGTTCGATCGTTCCTAAGTTGGCCAACAGATAGAGGCGGCCAGCATTACGTGTGATTGCGACATTGAATAGGCGGGCACCGTCTCGAGCCCATGCACTTCCCTCGCGGTTCGCTCTCGCCGTCCAACTCGTCCCGGTACCGTCTTCAACTAGGTCCGCTATGACGACAGGAAACTCCCGGCCTTGGAACGCATGTGACGTCCCGACTTGCACATCCGGCCGCCCACCATCGAGCATTCGGGCACGCGTCAATTGGACTTGATGCCGATAAGGGGTCACTACGCCTACCCCGATGAAATCGTGTTGCCTCGCGATCTCATAGCTCAGCGCTGCACCGGCACCCCACCAGCGCCCGGCTCCTGACGGACCCCTTTCGACCGCCGCCCCACCGAGGAGGGTAGATGTATCAACGATGACTACTTCTGGTTCAATGCGAGCGCTATCGTTGGTAGGCCGACCAGTGCGAAGTATTCCCCCATACGCAATCGCATTCGCGAGCTTCGTAGTCTGTTCGCCGAACCGATATTGATCGCGGAGCACCACACAACCGTTGGTTCTCTCCGCATCCATGGCACTCGAAACGCCTAGTAGCCCGAACGGACTTGAAATCAGCCAAGGCTCGATATCGGCCGACAAGTCAGCGTGATCACATGCGGTGATAGGCCAGTTCTGTTCGAAATCGCCTACGAGAGTACAACCGATATCCGCCTTCGTCATTGCTGCAAATACGTAAGGGGGGAGCGCTGCTGAGGCCTCGTCGATAATGATGTGGTCGAACCTGCGCTTATTCAGTCCACGGTTAAGAACCAATTGGGCAAGCGTCGTACCGACTACCCGAGCTTCTGTGACGAGTGAAGTTTCCTGATCCCGGAGCTTGCTTTGAATATCATCGATTTTCGACGACAAATCTATGATCCGTGCCACCAACTTCTTAGCGGCATCTCGTTGCCGACGCGCGGCTTCGAACAGTTGCTTCGTCCCGCCCCACCGGTCGACCATGACCAGCGCTCCAGCTTCATCCTCGGAGAGTTCCATCAGGTCGACCAGATTCGTCGCGATGTCCCGCTGAACCCTCAGCGCGTTTGTATGTTCAACGACGAGGCGTTTGACTTCGGACAATTCGCTTTCGGCGGCCGCCTCCACCGATACAGTTGCGCGAATAATCGCCGGATCTGCACCACGCTGGATTCCTCCTTCGAGACTCGTTACGTGTGCGGAGCGACGCACTATCGCGTCCGCTCGCGATGCGGCAAGCGCAGCGTGGGAGTTTTTCAAGTCTTCGATCTCGAGACTTCTTCGCAACCGACCTGCGCCCATCGCAACACGAAGTTCTTCGTCTACTTCTGCAAGCCGACGATCGCTCACTCCGATCGTGTCGCTAAGCGCTAAAACCGCGTCTTCGTTTTCGAGCAACCCGAGCGAGTCCGCCCACAGCGAAGACGCTGCCCGTGCCGCCTTGTAGACGTCGCTCTTCGCAACGAAAGCCAGTTGGCAATTAGCCAGCATCTCTGAAAGGCGTTCGACTTGCGTAGTTACCGAGGCTCGCCTGTTCAACTGCGTTCGGCGTTCAATCAACCGATCGAGGTCCGAAGCTGTCAGGCCCTCGAGCAGGTCATCGAGTCGATCACCGTTTGCTATTGCTTCGTCCGAACGGGCAACGTTGAGTTCGGCTTGCAAGCCGTCGAGCTGGCTTACTAGGTCCTGAAACTTAACCTGCACGGCCTTTGCGACCATCAAGCTTGGGTGCGCGCTCACGTCAGGGATGCTCGGATACCCAACTCGCAAGATCTCGCCCGCTTCGAATCGCTCAGTAGAGCGGCACACTTGAAGCAATGCCTGATCGACCGCAACATTGGTGTTGGACACGAGTGCAACAGTCTGCCCTCGACGTAAAAGTTCAGTAACAGCCGCGCCGATGACTCGAGTCTTGCCAGTTCCGGGCGGACCCCAAACCATTGCTACTCCTGGCGACAGAATCGCACCAGCCGCGCGCTCCTGCTCGACGTTTAGAGTCGCATTCCGGTGCGGCGTACCAACATCTAGACGACCATGTCCAGTTAACACAGATGCCAGTCGAGGTTCTTCGCAGGCCTCTAAATAGTCTACGAATGCCTTCGCCACCACTCCTGGGTCAGTCCGAAGATAAAGCCGTAATTCCGCGTCGATCGGGATGTCGTCAGATGCCTCTACGACAATGTGGGTTGGCGACGCATAGCGGATTTGAACCTTGTAATGAGCACCGTTGCCGGACTGCTTCCCGAGAAATATTTCACCAGGTGGTTTCTGGTCCAAATCGATTAGGGGAGCCTGTACCCTATAAAGAGCGGCCGTCCCCGAGTCATCGCGTTCGGCTTTACCGACATCCACCTGCCTGATCTTGCCTTCGGTGGCCGCAAATTCAGCCTTCGCTGCTTCCAGCACGACTTCGTCAATGCCTGATTCACTCACAGCGGCCTCAACGACCGGGGTGGTAACGACGCGTTTAGCAAACGGGCGCGGATCGGCTACTCGAGAACGATCTTCCGGGTATGCCACATCAGGATGCTATCGGCGTTGCGTCGTCGAGTGTCGGGCAATCGCCGTCGAGCCGATCGAACAAAGGGAAGGCGTTTGAAACCAAGGCATTCGAACTACACGGTGGCACTTGACGCCATGAGACGAACGGCCGACAATGCGGTGACCGCCACCAGACTGCCGTTAATCCCGAACGAATTATGAGTTCCAGGTTCATCCTCAGCCATGATGCACCCGTACCGCTAACAAGAATTCGTCCGTGTGAGCGCGAACAAACAACGGTAGCGACCATCGCCAGCACCACTTCGGACCAGCTTGCATTTGACAAAATCGAGAATCCGGGTTGGTCACCCGGTTGGTTACCTCAGGCCCCTTCAGGCCGAAATCGCGGAACGAATCGCCGTCTCCAGGCCTCTGACCTGGACTTTTATTGTCGGGCTGACAGGATTTGA
>SXGT01297216.1_pt1 | contig 27507 bp, 20 predicted proteins | sample 3176221 | NCBI WGS metagenome assembly SXGT01 (sample SAMN11356862, study PRJNA531348) | freshwater metagenome | isolation source: freshwater sample F1-120 | place: China: Fuxian Lake, Yuxi | collected 2017-12-25
CCCTGCGGCTGCATGTCCCCACCCATCACGCCGAAGCTCAGCCACGGCTTGCCCTCGCGGGTGACAAAGGCCGGGATGATCGTGTGGAAAGGACGCTTGCCCGGGGCGTAGACATTGGGGTGGCCCTGCTGCAGGGTGAAGAGTTCGCCGCGATCCTGCAGCACAAAGCCCAGTTCGCCCGGAACGACGCCCGATCCAAATCCGCGGAAATTACTCTGGATGAGGCTCACCATGTTGCCTTGCGAATCGGCTGTCGTGAGATAGATGGTGTCGTTGCCGGGGAAGTCACCCGCGGGGAATTGGTTGGCAGCCTTGTCGGGTTGCACGAGCTTGCGGCGCTCCTGCGCGTAGGGCTTGGAGATGAGCCGCGCCACAGGAAGCTTGGCGAACGCAGGGTCGGCGTAATGCCGTGCGCGGTCCTCAAAGGCCAGCTTCTTGGCTTCCACAAAAGCGTGAATGTACTCGGCGCTTCCAAAGCCCATGGCGCGCACGTCGTATCCTTCCAGAATGTTGAGCATCTGCAGCGCGGCGATGCCCTGCCCGTTGGGCGGCAGCTCCCACACGGTATGGCCGCGATAGGTGGTTGACACCGGTTCCACCCATTCGGACTTGTGCAACGTCAGATCCTCCTCGGTGATGAATCCGCCATGCGCCGCCATGTGCCGTGCGATTTCCCTGGCGATGGCGCCTTTGTAAAAAGCGTCGCGCCCTCCTTCGACGAGGGCCTGATAGGTGCGGGCCAGACGCGGGTTCTTGAATCGCTCACCAGCGCGCGGCATGCGTCCCAGCGGCATGTAGGTCTCGGCAAATCCGGGAAAGTCCCGGTAGGTTGCGGCTGCTGCGTTCATTTCCCCGGCGATGATGGGGCTCAAGGGCGCGCCCAGAATCGCGTAGTCAATGGCGGGTGCCAGCAGGCGCTTCATCGGCAGCCGACCGAATTTCGCGTGAAGCTCAAACCATCCGTCTACGCAGCCGGGAACTGAAACCGGCAGCGGCCCCAGCGGGGGAATGGCGCTCAGACCCTTCTGCTTAAAAAAGTCCAATTTCAACGAGCGCGGCGAGCGGCCGCTGGCGTTAAGCCCCCGCAACGTCTGCGATTTTGCGTCCCAAACGATGGCGAAAAGGTCGCCCCCCACGCCACAGCCGGTGGGCTCCAGTAGGCCCTGCACGGCATTGGCGGCGATGGCCGCATCCACGGCGTTGCCGCCGGCTTGCAAAATGGCAAGGGCCGTCTGGGTGGCCAGCGGCTGGCTGGTGGCGGCCATGCCGTTGGCGGCGATGACTTCGGAGCGGGTGGCGAAGGATCGATCTGCCGCTCCGGATTCCAAGAGGCCCAAGGTCATGCACCACGCCATGGCGAAAGTTTTCACGGGATGGATGAGCCTCGCGCAATGCGCGGGCGGTGGCAACGGCAAACGCGCCCGACTCAAATCGGGTATCCAAGCCATGAAAAATACTGAATATCCGGGCGCACGTGGGAGCCTAAAAATAGGCGATGAACCTGATGAATCCTCTCTGTGTCATTTTCATTGCAGGGCTTGTGATGACGCAGATGGCCGCTCCGGCGGCGGAGCCCCTGCACGTGCGCATCGACCGCGCGCTGGCGCAAAGCCAGTCCGGGCCGGTGGCGTTGCCGTCGGCCGACGAGGAGTTCATCAGGCGTCTGCACCTGGACTTCATCGGGCGCATCCCGAGCGCCGTGGAGGCGCGTGCGTTTCTGGGCGACAACGCCACCGACAAGCGCGCCAAGGTCATGGATCGGCTCCTCTTGTCGCCCGAGCATGCGCGGCACATGTCGCGCACCATCGACATCATGTGGATGGAGCGCCGCCCTGAGAAGCATGTTAAGACGGCCGATTGGCAGGCGTATCTCATGCGCTCGTTTTCAACCAACCAGCCCTACGACAAGTTGGTGGCCGAGCTCTTTCTGGCCGATGGCAATGCGACTACCTCACTGCTGCCACGCGAACCGGCGCGGTTCATTTTGGATCGCGACGGCGAGCCGCACTTGGTGACCCGCGATGTCGGCCGCGTCTTTTTCGGCGTGGATTTCCAATGCGCGCAATGCCACGACCACCCCAAGGTGGATGACTATCTGCAGCGCGACTACTACGGGCTGCAGGCGTTTATCGCCCGCACCACCGTCTTCCAGCCCGATCCCAAGTATCCTGCCATGCTGGCCGAGAAGGCCGCGGGCGAATCGCGTTTTAAGTCGGTGTTCACCAAGTATGAAGGCGAAACGCGCCCGCGCCTCTACGGCGCGTTCGAGTCCGCTGCGGTGGACGTCGCCCCGGGCACCGAGTGGGTGGTCGCACCCGATGACAAGCAGAAGAATCTGCGGCCCATACCCAAGGTCAGTCGCCGCGCCCAGCTGGCGGCCCAGGCCCCCGCCAACCTTGCGTTCCGTCGCAACATCGCCAACCGGCTTTGGTGGCACATGATGGGCCGCGGATTGGTGGAGCCTTTGGATGGCTTTAGCGCGGACAACGAACCCACCCATCCGGAGCTGCTCGATCTGCTGGCGAGTGAATTTGCCGCGATGAATTTTGATATGCGCGCCTTTCTGCGCGAGCTGGCGATGACCCAGCTTTATCAGCGCAGCTCGCGTCCTCCGCCGACGCTGACGCTGCCCACGCCAGAGTCCCTCGCCGCGTTGGAGGCCGAGGCGAAGGTGCTTGCCCCAAAGGCTGAACTCTCCGAGGCAGCATGGAAGAAGGCAGTGAGCGCCCTCAATCAAGCCGTGACCAATCGGATGCTGGCGGGAGCAGAGCTTGACAAGGCGGTGGCTGCGCAAGGAGAGGCGCGCAAGGCATTGGACGCTGCCGCCAAGGTTGCCGCAGACGCCACGACTCTGGTTGCCACCAAACAGGATCTGCACAAGGTCACTGCCGAAGCCGCTGCCAAGGCAAAACTGGCCACCGACAAACTTCCCGCCGACAAGGAACTGGCGGATGCAGGCGCAAAGTTTCTGGCGCGCTCTCTCACATTGGCGGCTGAGCTTGCCGCCGCGCAGAAGGATTCCGACGCCAAGACCACGGCTACCAAGGCGGCCACGGATCGATTTGCTCTGGCCGAGAAATTCGCCAATGACAATCGAACCCGGTGGAACGGGTTGGATCAGCTGGTTCTTGGTGGCGACCGCGCGGTTCAAGTGGCCGCCTCCGAACACCAGACCAATCAGTTCAACCTCGCCAAGACCAAGCGCCGCTTGGATGACTCCAAGGCACTCGCGGAGTTTGTGCCGCTGGATGCCGCGGCACGGGCCGCCACCGCCAGTTTTCAAGCGGCCGACAAGAACTACGCCCCCGCCCGGCAATCCCTCACGAGCCTGCAGGCGGCCATTGCCGCTGCGCGCGATGGCATGGTTGCGGCGCAAACAAATCGGGATTCCACGGGCGCTTTGCTCCTCGAATTGCAGAAACAGGTTGCCGCCAAGGCCGACGGCGCCAAGGCGGTGACCGACGCGGCAGTTCTGGCCGAGGCCGCGCGGCTCAAGCTGCCCAATGACGCCGAACTGGCCGCCGCCGCCGCCAAGTTCAAGATGCGCGGCGAACAGTTAAACGCTGAACTGGTGGCCCTTCAAAAACAGGTTCCCGACCGCGACAGCGCCGCCAAGGCCGCCGCCGAAAAACTGGCCGGAGCTCAGAAATTGCTGGCGGCGGAGGAAGCCAAATTGCCCGCGGCGCAAAAGGCCCTCGCCGACATCGAGCCTCAATGGAAGGCGCTTCAAGCGGCAGCGGCGGACTCCAAGGCGAAAGCCGACGCGGCATACGACCGGCTTTCACAGCGCTGGGCCACGAGCATGGCGACGGGGGTCTTCGCGCACCTCACGCCCGAACAGCTCTGCTGGAGCATTCTTCAGGGGGCCGGCACGGTGGACGCCCAACGCGTGGCCGCCGAGGCGGAGTTTAACCAGAAAAACCCGCTGCCGGCGGGCCAGCCCGAGGACGCCAACCGCACCGCCACACGGTTGCGCACCGTGGAACAACTCGTCAATGACCGGCTGAAGGGCAACGAGGCGGTCTTCGTCAGACTCTTCGGTGGGGAAGAAGGCCAGCCGCAGGTTGATTTTTATGCCACGGCCGAGCAGGCGCTGTTCTTCGCCAATGGCGGCACGGTATCGGCCATGCTGGCGCCCTCGGGGAACAACCTGGTGGCACGGCTGAACCTGATGGCGGACGCCAAGGCAGTCGCCGATGAATTATACCTCACGGTGCTGACACGTAGACCGGTGCCCGATGAGTTGGCTGATGTGGAGCGGCAGCTGGCCGCGCGGCCCAAGGACCAGCGGGTGGCGGCCCTGCAGGAGATGGCGTGGGGGCTGATGACCTCGGTTGAATTTCGGTTTAGACACTGAGCGGATTGTCCGAAGAGTCAATGACAGCGATGAACAGAACGGAGGCAATATGAAATGCACGTACGCATGCGGGTCGGCGGAACACACACTTGCCCGGCGAACCTTCTTGGGCGGGATGGCGGCTGGTGCCGGCGCCCTCATTGGCGGCTTGGACGCGCTGGCGGCGCCAGCGGCCGTGGCGCAAATGGCCAGAGAGCAGAAGCGCCTCATCATCGTCCGGATGCACGGCGGCCTGAGCCAGCTTGAAAGCTGGGATCCCAAGCCCAACACCGACACTGGTGGGCCCTTCCGCGCCATTCCCACCTCGGTGCCCGGCATCCACATCAGCGAGCTTTTGCCGCACACCGCCAAGCAAATGCACCACCTGGCGCTGGTGCGGGGTATCAACACCAGGAATGATGACCACGGCAAGGGCACGTACATGATGGCCACCGGCCGCCACCCCGTGCCGGGGCAGAGCTTCCCCGAGTTGGGTGCCGTGGTGGCGCGCGCAATGGATCACAGCGGGCAGTCGCTTCCCGGCCACAGCAACATCGCCGCCGGCGGCAGCGGCGGGCGCAACAACGACGCGGCCTACTTGGGCCCCAAGTATGCGAGCATCAGCCTGGGGGGCGCGCAGCCTCCGGCGTACACCACGCGGCCGGCCGGCGTCACCGATCAGACGTCGCAAAGCCAGGAGGATTTCCGGCGCCGGGCCAACGACCGTTTTGCCGGGCACCGGCGCACGGCGGAGACCGACGCCTATGTGCAAAGCTACGAACAGGCGCAGGAGCTGGTGCGGCAGCGCGAGGTTTTTGACTTGTCGAAGGAACCGGCGAAAGATCACGAGCGCTACGGCTCGCATGATTTTGGCAAACACTGCCTCTTGGCGCGCCGGCTGGTGGAAAAGGGCGTCACCTGCGTCCAGGTGTCCCATTCCAACTACGACACGCACAACGAGAATTTCGAATTCCATTTCGAGCAGCTGGGCGAGTTTGACAAACCCTTCGCCACGCTGGTGGGCGACCTGGCCGACCGCGGCCTCTTGCAGCACACGCTGGTGGTGGTGCTCAGCGAATTTGGCCGCACCCCGCGCATCAACCAATACTACGGCCGCGACCATTGGGGTCATGCGTGGTCGGTCTGCATGGGGGGGGCCGGTTTGAAGCGCGGTGCCGTCGTGGGCAAGACCAACGACAACGGCACGGCCGTCACCGACCGGCAGGTGGACGCGGGGCACATGTTCCACACCTACCTGCGCGCGCTGGGCGTGAACTCCCGCCACCACTTTAGCATCGGTGGACAGCGGATCCCGATGGCCGATCCGGCATTCGAGGCGATCGACGAACTGATCGCCTGAGCGAGGCAGCCCATTCCTGCGATGCCCGCCGACCCCAAGCTGGCGCACGTGGCGCGCGAGTTCGTCCACGGGGCGCCGCTCATCACCTGCCGGTTTGATCCCAAGGGGCGCTACCTTTTTGCCACAGGCGAGGACCGCGCCGTCATCCGCTGGGATCTGGCCAGCGGCGCCAAGACCGAGTGGAAGCCGCACGATTCCTGGGTGCGTGCTCTGGCCATCAGCCCCGACGGTCAGTTCCTGATCACGGCCGGCTGCGACGACATGCTGATGTGGTGGCCGGTTGCGGCGGAGAAGCCGCAAGCCACGCGCAGTGTCAAGGCGCACAACGGCTGGATTCGCGCGGTGGCGGTGAGCCCCGACGGCCAGTTGCTGGCGACCGGCGGCAACGACCGCATCGTCAAGCTCTGGAAACTGGCGGATGGCTCGCCCGTGCGCGAGATGCCCGGGCATGAGAAGGACATTTACAGCCTGCAGTTTCATCCCAGCGGAAAGGACCTGCTCTCGGCCGACCTCAAGGGCACCGTCCACCAGTGGGAAGTGGCGACGGGCAAGAAGGTGCGCAGCTTCGACGCCAAGGACCTCTACAGCTACAACGGCGGGCAGGGCGTGGACTTTGGCGGCGTGCGCAGCATGGCCATCGGGCCGGGGAAGGGGCATCTGGCGTGCGGCGGGCTTTACCAGGCCTCGAATCCGCTGGGGGCAGTGCACGAGCCCATCGTGCTGCGGTTCGACTGGGAGACGCAGAAGGTGTTAAAGAAGCACGTCTCGGCCGACATCAAGAACGGCGTCGTCTGGCGCACGGTGTTTCTGCCCGAGGGCGTGCTCGTGGGCTGCTCGGGCGGGGGTGCCGGCGGCGTACTGCTCTTCTGGGGCGAGAACGACGAGAAGCCCGCGCATCAGTTCAAGCTGCCGGACACGGCCCGCGAAATGGATTTGCACCCCGATGGCCTGCAACTGGCCACGGTGCACTACAACAAGAAGCTCCTCATCACCCGGCTGACGGCGAAAGAGGCGAAGAAATAGCCCAAGCCTATTCCAGATTGAACTGGGCCGGCTTGAGATTCTGCTTGGGCCAGTAGTCGGCGGGCTTGAAGCCAAACATGCTGGGCTCAAACCGCCCCACCGGTTCCACGGCCGCCTTGGCCGGCACGTCCAGCCCCACGCACCAGTACGCTGCGTTGACCAGCAGCCGCCGCGTTCCCTCCCACTTCATGTCCACCGCCGCCCCGGTGGTGGTGGCGAAGCTGCGGCCCTTCTTCCCGCCGGGAACCTGGTACGACTTGGTCCAGGCCACGGGCATCATGGGATCGTTCTTCTTGCCCGCCACAGGCGGGTCGTCAAATTTCATCCCTGCCACGACCTGTCCCAGCAGCAGCGGCTTGCTGTCACCGGGCAGGGGCAGGCGCACGCCGTACACGTCCGAAAGCGCGAACACGTCGCCCTCGCCAATGCTCTTGAGCACCGGATGCTCCTTCGCCCCGGGCGCGAGGATGCCGCGCGCTGCTTCCCGGGCATGCGCGCCGTGGTGGTTGATCCATTGCTCGCCCAGCACCAGCCGTCCGAATCCATCGGCCCACTCTTTCTTCGGGCCCTTGTACCCGTTGCCGTAATGCGCCCACGGTTTGTTGCCGGCGATGTTGAAGGCGTGCGTGGCCGTGCGCAGGCCCATCACCGGCCTGCCGGACTTCAGATACTCGTCAACGTGCGCCATCTGCTCGTCGGGCAGGTCGCGGAATCGCGTGGCGATCACCATGAGGTCGGCCGTGCGCAGGGCCGCCAGACCGGGGATGTTGCGGTTATTGTTGGGGTTGATCAATCCCGTGGCATCGTCGATCGCGAAGAGCACGGTGCATTTGAATCCATGCCGCACCGAAAGAATCTTGCCCAGTTGAGGGAGCGCCTCCTCCGACCGGTATTCCTCATCGCCCGAAATCAGGACCACATGCTTGCCAGCACCCGGCCCACCCTTGCCTTCGTACACCACCCACGGGTCGGCGGCACGGGCGGCGAAACCAAGGCCTAGAAACAGGGTCGTGGAAATGAGGAGACGTTTCATGTTGCAAGACTTGTTGGCGCGGAGGTTGATGCGGGAATCTTAGTGGGAACCTCAGCCGATGCAAACCATGAATGAGGCTGCCGCGTGAAGACCCTAGTCCTGGTGCGCCATGCCAAGTCCAGCTGGGCCGACGGGGCGCAGGACGACCACGACCGGCCGCTGAACGAACGCGGTTTGCGCGATGCCCCGCGCATGGCGAAGCGACTGGCGGCACGCCCGCCTCACCCCGACGCCATCGTTTCCAGCACCGCGCGCCGCGCGCGCGACACGGCGGCCGCCTTCGCCGCCGCGCTGGGAGCGGGCCCTGCGGCCTTCCGTCTGGAAGCGGCGCTCTACCACGCCGCGCCGCAGGAGGCGCTGGCCCTCATCGCCGGTTTTCCCGATTCATGGGAGAGCGCGGTGTGCGTGGGCCACAATCCCGGCCTCACAGCGCTGGCTGCCGGGGTGTTTGGCGCGCCTGTTGAACACATGCCCACGGGCAGCGTGGTGCGCCTTTGGTTCGACACGCGATGCTGGAGCCAGGTGCCGCACTCGCGGCCGCTTCGCGGCGACTTTGATTGGCCCAAGAATGAGAGCACGGATCCGCGTCCGTGGCCGTGATGACGACGCGCGGATGCGAAAGAGGAAGCTAGGGCAGCTGCAGGGGGATGCGGCCGGGCCTGGGGAACGGATTGGCCCCCGCCTTCGTGGGATCGAGCATCACCTCGAGCCTCTGATGCACCATGTCCATGCCGCGATGCAGAAACTGGTCGGCCGTCTTGGCGCGCATCTCCTTGAGCAGCGACTGGCGGTTGCGCACCGCGTCGGCAGGCAGGCTCTCGCCCGCGGCCAGCGACATCATGGGCTGCCACATGCCGCCGTACTTGGTCAGGCCAAACTCCTTGCTTTCATTGGAACTCTTGATGCCCTCTTCCATCACCTCGCGGAAAATTTCGTCGGACTGCGCGTTCATTCCCACGTATTTGAGCGTGGCATCGCGCAGGATGATGCGGTCGCCCGGATTGGTGATGGCCGGGTTGCGATAGGCTTGGATGAGCAGCGGCATGGCCCGCTCGCCCAGGGTTTCATTGATGAAACGCAGCGCGGCGCCGTCGAGCCGGCCCTCCTTGCTGACCAGGATGCGCTTGGCGAATTCCAGCAGGGCCGGGTCCTTGTGTTTCTGGAGGAAGGCGAAAAGCAACCGGCGCGAGGTGTCGTCCAGCGGCTCCTTGGCCAGCTCGCGCGCGGCGTTGAGCAGCCGCTCCTTGTGCGCCCCGGGACGCAGCGCTTCGAGCATTTGTGCCAGATGAACCACCTCGATGCCGCGACCGGTGCGGTCTAGTTCGGCGAGCAGGATGGCCTCGGCGGCGTCTCCGCCGATGTCGCGCAGCGCCTCAAAGAGACCCAGCCGCAGCGACGGCGGCAGGACGGTCTTGAAATCGGGCAGGTGATATGCGCCGTAGTCGCGCAGGGAACTCAAGTCCACGTTCTCGCCGACGTTGAGAAACCGGCGCGCGTCCCCCTGCTGCTGCTGCCAGTCGCCCGCCTTCTGGTATTCAATGTCCTGATCCTCTTTTAGAAATGCCTCGATGTCGGGCAGCGCGACCGCGCCCATCTGGGTCAGGCTGGCGAAAAGGTGGATCACCTGCCGCTGCTCACGGATTCGGTCAGCACCGGAGGGGTCCACCTTCTTGAGTTTTTCCAGCACCGTCTTGGGCACCGGGCGATGGGTTTCGAGGGTGGTTTGAGCGGCGGCCAGTTGGGTGCGCAGGCGTTCGGCCTCCTGCTCCCTCTGCGTGGCCTCCGTCGTGGCGGCCGCCAGGCGCTTCAAGTCGGCGGCGTGCTGTTGATCCTTCGACTGGGACTGCTCTCGCGCGGCAGCCTCGTGCGAGGTCGTCAGCTGGCGCGCCACGGCGTCCTGGCGTTTCGATTGCACCGTCCAGACAAGGAGGCCGGTGGTGGCGGCGCCCAAGAGCGCGGCGATGATGAGGGTCAGGAATTGTTTCATGGCAGGGTCAGTTGGGGGGCGTGGCGGCCTTCCCCCGTTTTTCCTCAAGCTCGGCCATGCGCCGGTCCATGGCCGTCAATCCGAACTGCAGCAGCAGATCCGAGGATTCCTTTCGCACCTCGCCCAGCAGTTTGCGCCGGGCCTTGATCAGCTCCGCGGGTTGGTCCTCCAGATCGCGCGCCAGGCTGCCAATGGGCTGGAAGAGATTTTCGTAGCGCTTGAAGTCCATCAAATCCTTGCCCTTCATGTCGCGCACGCCTTCGCGCACCATCTCACGGAACATTTCATCGGCGTGCTCGTTGATGCCGATGTAGCGTAGCGCGGCATCACGGATGGCTGCCTTCTCCATCGGGTCGGTGACGCGCGGATCCTTGTAGGCCGCCAGCAGCGTGGGCATGGCACCTTCGCCCAGCACCTGCCGCAGATAGGCCAGCGCGTAGCCGTCGAGTTTGCCGGAGGCGCTGATGAGAATCCGCTTGGCCGTCTCCACGAAAACGAGGTCTTGGTACTTGATCAGAATGGCGTAGAGATAGCCGGCCGAGCGCTGGTCAAGCGCGCTGGCATCCTCGGCGGGTGGCGGGTTGGCGAGGATTTCGCGTGTCGCCTTGAGAATGTCGTCGCGGTGCCGCCCCGGGGAAAGTTCTTCTAGCAAGAGATCGAGGTACGCCACCTCCACACCGCGCGCCGTTTGGGCCAGTACTTCGCTCAGAATGGTATCCGCCTCAGGGCCGCCGATGTGGGCCACCACTTCCAAGAGGCCCAACCTCAGCGTGGGAGGGAACTGATTCTCAGGCTTGGGCAGGGGTTGAAAGTAGTTCCCGAAGGCGCCCGTGCGCATCTGGCGCCGGCGCATCTCCTCCTCATTGCGGGGCGGCGGTTCGGGGGCCGGTGGAGGGAGGTATTCGAGGTCGGCCGCCAGCGAGAGGAATTGCTGGATGGCCGGCAGGGCGGCCGGCCCCAGATCCACCAGCGATTCCAGCCCGTGCACCGCGCGGCGCTTGGTGCGGCGGTCGGCGGGGTCAAGTTTCTGAAGCTGTTCGAGAATCTGCGCGGGCGTCGGCCGTGGGGTGGGTTGCAGAGCGGCGTCGCTGGAGTTGGTGGCCGCAGCGTCCGGGCGTTGCGCGTCGGCCAGTTTGCGCGCCAGTTCGCTCGACCGCTCCTGTCCCGCGCGCCGTTGCTGCGCCAGTTGCTCGCCAAAGGCCGCCTCCTGTTGCCGCAGTGCGGCTCCCTGCCTTCGCGTGAGACTGTCACGCACCATCAAGCCGCAGGCCAGCGCACCCAGCACCGCCGCCATGAGGAGGTAGAGCAGGCGCTTCATGGGGCCGAGGGTGGCGGATTGCCTGGGGTAAGCCAGCGGTTTCGGCCGGCCTCAAGCTCGCTGCCATCGAGCACGCCGTCGCGGTTGGAATCCAGCCGGGCGAAGAGCGGCGTCAGCCAACCGGGTGCTTCGTCCCGCGCCAGTTTGCCGTCGCGATTCCGGTCATTGGCACGAAGCAGGCCGGCGACCAACTGTCCTCCGCCCCCGGCAGCGGCACGCGTCGCGCTGCTCTTTAACACCTGCCGTGCATGATCCTGCTGCGACTTCTCTAATGTGGCCTGGTCATCGCGGTCCTTGACCTTCACCATGAGGGTGATAGCGCCCATCTCATCCTCCGATTGCGGCCCCCAACGCACCCGGCGCGGAGGGTGGCTGGGATTGCGCGGGTTGGCAGCCGAGTTATCCCAAGTGAGCTTCACCGAGAGGCGCGTGCCTTGGGGCAGCGAAACAAATTTCTGGAAGTCGTACTGCTCCTGCCATGAGAAGTCCCAGTGGTCGATGCCGACAAGTTTCCTGACCGTGCCATCGGGCAGCGTGGCGGTCATTTCCAGCGTGCGACCGATGTAGTGCATGTGACCGCTGATGCCAAAAGCCTCCACGGCGACGGGCATCTCAAACGTGTCGGTGACGGTGTATTTGTCGGCGCCGGCGGGGATGTCCACGGCGGAGAGAGCGCCAAACGCCGGAGGCAGCTGCAGGGCGGTGAACACCGACCGGGGAGCTTCCTTGGCGAAGTAGATGCCGACGGTCGACTGTTCGGACTCCGCTTTGCCCGTCGGGTGGAAATGGGTGGAGAGCACCAGGTCCGATCCGCGCGGCACGCGATACGCCATGCCCTCGGGAAGCGTTCGCGGTGTCGCGCCGACCGCCCAGCCCCCAAGGGGGCCGACGCCGTTCTGATTGCGCAGCATGCCGCGAAATCCAATCTGCCCTGCGACCCCATCCATGCCCTTGGCCATGCCCGTGCTGTCATAATAAAAAAGCGAGTGATGCACCACGCGGGGCGCGCTGGGGCGAAATTCGATGGCCTTCACCCAGCGATCCTCCGCCAGATTTAGTGGCAGGGTGAAGAGCCGATACTGGTCGCGGCCCTCGGCGGGGATCGCGTGCGGCTTTCTCATCTTGACGACGAGATCGGGCTGGCCCAGCTGCCAACCCGCGGTGAACCGGGGCAGGGGCGGCAGTTTGGTCGCGTCGCCTTCGGCCATGCCCTCGCGAACCCACTTTGCCAGTAGTTCAATCTGCGCTGGATTCAGGCGCCGGTCATTCTCAAAGGCAAAGTCGCCGGAGGTGGCGTGCCAAGGGGGCATCTGGCGCGAGGCCGTGACCTTGGCGATCTGCTCGCCGCGCTTGGCGATGTCGCGATAGTTTTCCAAGGTGAAGGGGGCGGCCTCGCCCGCGCGGTGGCAGCCGCTGCAACTCTTGAAAATGATGGGCGCGATGTGCTCGCTAAAGGTCACGGGGGCGGCACCCAAAACGGGGACTGCTGCGCCAAATGCGGCAAGAACTAAGCAAAGGCTTCGGAGTAGGCGATTCATCTTGGGCTATGGATTGGGCAACGGCACGATGGGACATCCGACGGCCGCGGGCCAGGGGCGGTCGTGCGCCCGATTGGCAAGCACGGCCTGCAATGCTTGCCTCAGGTCGTGGCGGGTGACGGTCGTGCGCGGTTTGTCGAGCGCTTCGTAGAGGTTGTTAATCCGGCCGCGATACACAACGTGTCCCGCAGCGGTGACCACCACAGCTTCGGGAGCGGTGGCGGCACCGGTGGCGTGAACCAGCGTGTGCGTCCGGTCGTGAAAGGCGCGCAGCGCGCCCAAGCCAAATTCCGCGCCGTGCAGGCGCAGGTCTTCCGGCAGTGCGTCGGGGTCGGGGTACACCACAATGCAGCGGACACCCTTGGGCGCGAAATCCCGGGCGATGCGTCCCATCTCAGGCGCGAGCCGGTTGGACACCGGGCAGTCGTGCGCGAGAAAAAACAACACGGTTGCGTTGGAGTCCTTTCCTCCGAAGGGGCGAACCACCTTTCCCGATAGGTCCGTGGCCTCGATGCGCAGGTCAACGTCGCGGGGTGTGGGCTCGGCGGCGGGAGATGCCCCACGGATCGACAGGCAGAGCATCAATACAAGGCGCAACATTTTCGGGACGGCCACCATGATACCATACGGGCGAATGCTTCGCCAAGTTACACCAGCCGCACGCGGACTTTTCCACCGTAGGGAAGCGGCCCTAGCGCGGTTTGCGTCCGATGAGCGTTTCGGCAATCTGCACAGCATTAAGCGCAGCACCTTTGAGCAGCTGGTCGCCCGCCACCCAGAAGCAAAGGCCATTCTTCATCGCGCAATCCAGTCGCAACCGGCCCACGGCGCAGTGGTCGCGCCCCGCCACGGCAAGCGGCATGGGGTACTCATTGCGGGAGGGGTCGTCCACCACGTCCAGCCCGGGTGCCGCTTGGAGCGCGCGTCGTGCCGCCGCCACGGAAACCGGCTTGCGAAACTGGGCGCTGACCGCCACCGAATGGGCGCGGTACACCGGCACGCGAACGCAGGTGATGCTGGCACGAAGGCCGGGGTGATGCATGATCTTGCGCCCCTCGTTTTGCAGCTTCATCTCCTCGCGCGTATAGCCGTCGGGCAGGAAACTGTCGACGTGCGGCAGCACGTTGAAGGCGATCTGGTGCGGGTACACCTCGCGCGTGACGGGCTTGCGTGCGGCGACTTGCCCCACCTGCCGATCGAGTTCGGCGATGGCCTGGGCACCGGTGCCGGAGACGGCCTGATAGCTGGAGGCAAACACGTGCGTGACACCGAAGGCGCGGTGCAGCGGATAGAGCGCCATGAGCGTGATGGCCGTGGTGCAGTTGGGGTTCGCGATGATGCCGCGGTGGCGGTGCGCGTCGGCGGCGTTGATTTCCGGCACCACCAGCGGCACCTCGGGGTCCAAGCGAAAGGCGCTGGAGTTGTCCACCACCACGCAGCCGGCCTTCACTGCCATTGGGGCAAACTCGCGCGAGATGTCGCCGCCGGCGCTGAAGAGTGCAAAGTCCACTCCCACGAAGGAGGCGGGGGTAAGCTCGCGCACCGTGACGCTGCGTCCGCCGAAGCGCACGCGTTTTCCCGCCGACCGACGGGAAGCCAGCGGCAAGAGCGTTCCCACCGGAAAGCGCCGCTCCTCGAGCACGCGCACCATCTCACTGCCGACCGCGCCAGTGACGCCCACGACCGCCACGGTGTACTTGGTTTTTTTCATCAAAGGGCCGCGGATGATAGCGGATGTTTTTGGGGTGTCAAATACATGAAATGACTGGCGAGAGGCCCGCCGCCGTGGTCTTCTCTCCGGCATGGAGGTGAACGCGTGCATTCGTGCCGCGCGACGGGAGGACGTGCCGGGCATCCTCGCGGTGTACAACCAAGCGGCGTTGCACACGCTGGGAACCTACGATGAAGAGCCGCAGTCGCTCTCGCAGCGGCTGGAATGGTTCGACCACGCCCAGTCCAAGCACCACCCCATCCTCGTGGCGGTGGGCGGCGCAAGCGGTGAGGAGGTGCTGGGTTGGGGGGCGCTCGGCCCATTTTTGGAACGGGCGGGTTTTCGCCACACGGCGGTGGAGGCGGTGTACGTGGGAGGTGCGAGCCGCCGGCGCGGGATTGGGAGGCGATTACTCAGTGCGTTGATGGATGAAGCCCGACGTGCGGCCATCCACACGGTGCTGGCGGCGGTGGATGAGTCCAACGTGGCCAGCTTGCAGCTCCACCTCAACGCGGGATTTGTCCTTGCGGGAACCTTTCGCGAGGTGGCCCACAAGGCGGGGTGCTGGCACACCGTGCTCTATCTGCAGCGGATGCTCTGACAAAAAAATGCCGCGGCAGTGAAGCCGCAGCAGGAGTGTGTGTTCAGTGCAGTCTGGCTATTTTCTCCTAATTGCCGCCCTTGGTGGCGGGAGGCTGTCCTCCGCCGCCGGGCGGACGGCTACCGCCGCCACCTCCGCCAAAGCCGCCACCTCCACCAAAGCCGCCAAAGCCGCCAAAGCCGCCCTGCCGTTCGCGGACAGTAAAGAAGGGGCTCAGGGTCTTCGCCTTCTGGGGGTCGGACATGGCGTCAAGGCGCGCGCCCACCTTGTCCATCATGGCCAGAACTTCCGCGTCGGACACCTGGCCGCGCAAGGTCGCCAGAAGCTGCTTGCGGCCGCTCAGAGACTCGGCGCTCAAATCGCGTCCGCCACCCAGCCGCTGCAAATAATCCGCGGCAATATTGCGCGGGTCGGTGCGCCGCCGTTCGCCCTCGATGGGAGGGGTGGCCAATTCCAGACTAATCTCGCGGAACCGGTCAGCCACCATCGCGTCGGCGACGGGGTGTTCGCCCATGAACCCTTGGGCAAATTGCCGGATGTCACGCCGGGCGTCATCAGACAATTTGCCGGTGGCGAGCAGCTGCTGCATGCCGGGCAGGGCTTCCTTCCCCAGGATGCGGGTGAGGTAATCCATCGGCCCGCGTTGGATGCGGCCATCCTTGTCCACCAGCGCGGCCTGTGCCGCATCGAGAAAGGTCTTGTCCTGATACTTGACGAGAAGGCCATAAAGCAGCGCTTCACTCCCGCGGTTGCCTTCGGTGGCTTCCGGGGGATCCTTCAACACCGCATGCACCGCACTCAAGACCTGCGCCTTGAAACGGTCGCCCCCCATCTTTTCCAGCAGACGATCCAGCTCGACGATCTCCGCCGCGCTGGCCGTGACTTCCAATTGGCCCACCAGGATGCCCTCGGCCTTGGGGCCGCCGATGCGGCTCACCACGTCAAAGAGGGCTGTGCGCAGCGTGGATTCCTCTGTCCTGCCACCGCGACCAAATACGCCTCCGCCGAAGCCACCACCTCCGCCACCGAGTGCACCGCCGCCCGGATCGGGCTGGCCCAAAAGCACACTGGCGGTCATCAAAAACCCTGCAGCCATCTGGCAAATTCTTTTCATGGTCAATTTCTCCTTCGTCGTTTTTGTTGGGCTAGTTGCCACCCCCACGCGGGGTGCGCCCCCCGCTTGGCCTGCGGTCGCCACCGGGGCGATTCCCTCCACCGGGGTTTTCGCCGCCTCCTCCAAAGCCACCGAAGCCGCCGCCACCGCGAAGGCTATCCATCAAACCCCGCATGCCACGGTCGCCAGAGAACTTCTCCAATTGTTCCGGGGTGAGGATCTGCTTGATCGCTTCCTGCGATTCAGTCATCAGGGAGGTGAGTTTCTCGCGCCGCTCCGCCTCGGGCAGATCGCGCAGCCCGCCATCGCGGAAGAGCTCGGTAAACTTGGCGGTGGTCGCCTGCAGCAACGGTTGTATTTGTTCTACCTGGTCGGCCTGCAGGCCGAAGCGTTCGGCCATCTGCTGCCGCAGGTCGGCGCGCCAATCCGGCTCGGCGTCCTTCGCCTCATTGAGAAAGGCCTGAATGTCGCCCAGCCCCGTTTCGCCCAGATCCACCAATGTCTCCATCATGTAGATGCGGCGGCGTTGGTGCAGGCGGTCATTGGACTTATAGAGCCCCGGGAGCTCCGCCAGTATGGTCTTGGCATCGCGCTTAACCTCCACCTTGGGAACGGACTTCTCCGCTTCGACGCCCCTCAGTTTGGCAAGCTCGGCCTTGAGACGGTTGATCTCGCTGTTCTTGGCGACAAGGTCCTTGTCCTGATCCTGCGTGGTGCTGCGCTCCTCCGTCGACTGGGACTGCGCCTTCTTGGATTGCGAGTCCTTTTGCAGGGAGGAATAAACGATGGCGGATCCGGCCGCCCCGACCGCTGCGCTGGCCAGCACAGTCACGATGAATTTGGCAATCATGGTTTGGTCCTAATGCGTCCTAATGCTTGCGAACGTCCCCCAAGACGACCTGTGCCGGAGGATGTTACAGGCGGCCTGATGGCCAAGCCCGCCCGTGTTGCTTGTCCCTGCGTCGCTTCCAATTCGGCCGTGGGCCGCCATTTTGGTCAAGCTGCGGGACTGGAACCTCTCAAGGTATCGATCATGGCCGGCAGTTTGGCCAGAAGAAAGTCCACCTCGGCGTCCGTGGTGTATTTGCTCAAGCTAAAGCGCACCGAGCCCAGCGCCTGCGCGGGCGTGCGGCCCATGGCGGTGAGCACGTGCGAGGGAGCCAGAGAGCCTGTGGTGCAGGCCGAGCCACTGCTGGCGCAGATCCCTGCGCGATCGAGCAGCAGCAGGATCGCCTCGGCCTCGCACGCGGAAAAACTCAAGTTGGAGGTGTTGGGAAGGCGCGGTTCCACGGCTCCATTGCGTGTCACCCCGGTGATGCGCGAGAAGATGCCCGACTCCAGTCGGTCGCGCAGCGCGCGAATCCGTGGCACGTCTGCTTCCAGCGACTGCTGCGCCAGCTGCGCCGCGCGCCCAAAGCCAACAATATAGCCGGTGTTCTCCGTGCCCGCGCGACGGCCCCGTTCCTGTCCGCCCCCCACCACGAGCGGCGAGAAGGGCACGCCGCGCCGCGCATAGAGGATGCCAATGCCCTTGGGGGCATGCAGCTTGTGCGCCGAGAGCGAGAGAAAATCCACCCCCCACGCGCGCACATCGAGCTTGAGCTTGCCCGGAGCCTGCACGGCGTCGGTGTGAAAGAGCACGCCCTTGCTGCGGCACAGGGCGGCGATTTCCTCGATGGGAAAAATCACGCCGGTCTCGTTGTTGGCCGTCATGACCGAGACCAAGGCGGTGTCCGGCCGCACCGACTCGGCAAGCTCATGTACGTCGAGTTCGCCCAGGGAGTCCACCGGCAAGAGCGTCACCTCGCAGCCGCGCTTTTCAAGGAGCTGGCCCAGCTTGAGATTGGCCGAGTGCTCCACCGCCGACATCACCAGATGCCGCTTGCCCGGCTGCGTGGCGAGTGCGCTCTGGAGGGCGGCGTTGCTTGCCTCGGTGCCGCAGCTGGTGAAAATCACCTCCTGGGGGTCGGCGTTGATGAGAGCCGCCACCTGTGAGCGCGCTGTGTCCAGCGACGCGGCCACGCGATGGCCGAAGGTGTAGGCACTGGAGGGATTGCCCCAGTCATCGGTCCACAGCGGCAGCATCGACTCCACCACCTCCGGCGCGATGCGGGTGGTGGCGTTGCTGTCAAAATAGTAAACCGGTGGATTGCTCATGGGCTTTTCCCGGAAGGCCGGGCGCAGCGAAGCGGGATTCAACCACCCGTGCCGCTCGTCGCGCAAAGCTTTTTCTCGTCAGTCGGGGCCGCGCAAGGCTACCCTGCCATCGCATTTCCATGAAAATCCCTGCTGCATTTTTGCGCGTGGCGCCGTTGGCGCTCGTGGTGTCATGGGCATTGGCCGGCTGCCTTGCCGCTGCGACCGCCCGGCCCGCCGCCAACGCCACGGGGTGCGAACTCTGCCGCGCGCCGCAAAGCCGCGCCGCCCTGTTCGTCGCGCAAGCCGCCGCCCTCAAACCGGCGTTGGACGAAAAAACGCTGGCCGCCTGGCTGGCGCAGGAAGTCATCGTGCCCGACCACGCGCTGGGCGAGGTGCAGGCCTTCACCGAGGGCCGCGTGCCCGACATGCCGCGCGTGCGCACCGCCGACGAATGGCGCGCCACGACAGCGCGCATCCGCGGCGACGTGCTGGACAAGGTGGTCTATCGCGGCGGCGCGAAGGCCTGGCGCGACACGAAGCTCAAGCTGGAGTGGCTCGACACGATTGACGGCCTGCCCGGTTATCGCATCCGCAAGCTGCGCTTTGAGGCGCTGCCGGGCCTGTGGATTCCCGCGGTGCTCTACGAGCCGGACAAGCTGGAGGGCAGGGTGCCCGTGATGCTCAACGTCAACGGCCACGACGCGAAGGGCAAGGCGGCCCCCTACAAGCAGATTCGCAGCATCAACCTCGCCAAGCGCGGCATGGTGGTGCTCAACGTAGAATGGGTGGGCATGGGACAGCTTTCGGGCATGAGCCATTACCACATGAACCTGCTGGACCTTTGCGGCACCAGCGGTCTGGCGCCCTTCTATCTCAACATGAAGAAGGCGCTCGACGTGCTGCTGGCTCATCCTCATGCCGACCCCAAGCGCGTGGGCGTGTCGGGTTTGTCGGGCGGCGGATGGCAGACCATCATCATTAGTTCGCTCGATGAGCGCGTCACGCTCTGCAACCCGGTCGCCGGCTACTCCAGCTTCAAGACCCGCGCGCGCCATTTCACCGACCTGGGCGATTCCGAACAGACCCCCAATGACCTTGCCGTGTATGCCGACTACACGCACCTCACGGCCATGATGGCCGACCGCGCGGCATTGCTCACCTACAATGTGAAGGACAACTGCTGCTTTGCCAGCGCGCACGCGCTGCCGCCGCTCATGGACGCCGCCGGGCCTCTCTTCACCTTGATGGGGCGCCGTGCGTTCCTGCGAAGCCATGTCAACCGCGAGCCCGGCGACCATAATTTCGAGAAGGACAACCGCCAGCAGTTTTACAAAATGGTGGGCGACGTGTTCTACGCCGGCGCGAAGTTTGACTCGCAGGAAATCCCCTGCGCTGACGAGCTAAAATCGGCCGAAGAGTTGCGTGTGCCCCTGCCGGAGAAGAACCACACCTTCCTGAGCCTCGCCGAAGAAGCCGCGGCAGGACTGCCACGGCCCGTCGCTGGCGACGCGCGCCTGCGCCTTCGCCAGACGGTGCGCCTGCCTGACTACGCCGTGAAGGCGCGCATGGTGGATCAGGGACGGGCAGGAGGCATCACGCGGCGCAATCTGCAACTGGTGATGGGAGAGGACTGGACTGTGCCGGTCATCGAGCTTGCGCCCGAAAAACCCCGGGGCACCACGCTGCTGGTGGCCGACACGGGGTTCAAGACCCAGGCGGATGCGGTGCAGGCGTTGCTCTCATCAGGCCAGCGCGTGCTCGCCGTGGATCCCTTCTATTTCGGCCAGTCGGCCATTCGCTCGCGCGACTTCCTCTTCGCGCTGCTCGTGGCGGCGGTGGGCGAGCGTCCCCTGGGCATTCAGGCCGGGCAAATCCGCGCCGTGGCGCGATGGTCGCAAAAGGAGCACGGTGTGCCCGTGAGGGTCGTGTCGGCCGGCCCTCGGCTGGGGATGGCGGCATTGGTGGCTGCGGCGCTCGAGCAGGAGGCGATTGGCAGCCTTGAGCTGCGTCAACCGCTCGCGAGCCTCAAAGACGTGCTGGCCAACAAATGGGGCGCCAACACCGCGCCCGAGCTCATGTGCTTTGGGCTGCTGGAAGGATTCGACGTGCCCCAGCTTGAGGCACTGGTCAAGCCCCGCGCGGTGACTCGCGTTCCGTAGCGCCCTTTCTTAGGGATTGGGAAGCAGTTCAACCTCGGCCACGCCGTACACGAGGAATTCTGGCAGGGTGAAACTCACCGTGCCGGCGGCCTGCTGGGTGGGCAGCACGGCCGCGGTGGTCTGCTCTGGGGTGAGGAAGCGGACTCGGCCCGCCTTCTGGCCCGCGGGCAGCAGAACCGTGGCCTTGCCGGTGGTCACGGCGATGGGCTTCTCATCCTTGATGCCGCCGCCCGCGCTCTTTTTCTCGGCGGGCTCGGTGCGGTTGTAGTTCACCAGATGCAGGTGCAGCGCGCCGCCCTCCGCCGGACGGCTGATGGACACGCGCACGGTGGCGGGCAGCTCGAATCGGCTGCGCTTCTCGGGCAGGACGGGCGCGGCCGTGTCGTCCACGCGGTACGCGGCCTTGTAGGTTGCCAGACGCTCGGGCGTGGCCAAGTCGTCGGGCAGCACGTCAAAAAGCACATGCTGGTTGAGCAGCGCGTCGCCCATGTCGCGGAATTTGGTGACGGCAGCCACGTCGCCGCCGTGCACCTTGGATCGCGGGTAGATCAGCACGGCCTCTGCGTGCGATTCATTGTGGCGATAGACGGCTGCATTGCGGCGGATGAACTGGTAGTAGCGCACAATCTCGGCGCGGGCCTGCGGCTCGGTGAACTGGGTGTAAAAGCCCATCGGCGCGCCGCCATTGGCGGCAAGCTCGGAGATGGCCACGCGCACTCGGGTGTGTTCGTACTTGCCCAGCGTGAAGGGCTTGTTGCCCGTGGCGCCGCGCAGGTAGCGCGACTGGAGCGTGCCCTCGCCCAGATAGCCGGCGGGCAGATCGGTGTAGCACGCCGCGCCTCCGGTGCTGTACCACAGGTAGTCTTCGTCCTTGGCCCACAGGGGGCCGGGCAGCATGCAGCGTTCGTCGCCGCTGATCTGGCTGAAATTGCCCAGATGGTTCCACTGGGCGACGATGAGTCCCGGCCGCAGCGACCGGCCGTACTGGACGAACACCTCGTCGAAGGCGCGCTTGATGGAGATTTGCGAGAAGCGCAGCATTTCACGCCGCAGCGGCGAGCTCTGCGCGGGGTTGTGCCAGGAGACGATCTCGGTGAACTTGTGGGCTTTGAGATCGGCAATGCCGAACTTCTGCTGGATTTCCCCGGCTGTAAAACCCGCGCCCAAGTGCTCCTTGAACGCGCCCTGACAATGCTGGCAAAGGCAGTTGTGGCGGTAGAAATAGTTGATCATGTAGCCGTCAAGACCCAGTTCGATGCCGTGGCGCACCCACGCCTTTAACACCGCACGCCAGTGGGGGTTGTTGAGGCACGCCCAGTACTCCTTCATCCCGCCGATGGAGTAGTTGTTGTTGACGATGGGAGTTCCATCCGCGTTGACTTCCAGAAGCTGCAGGGGATCGGCGACGGGCTTGGGCCCCAGCAGCTTCTCATCCCACAGGTCGCGGTAGAACTTGAAGAAGCCGCGCGGGCCTTCGGCGCTGGTGGGGTCGCCGACGAGGAATTCGATGTTGAAATGGCCCACCACTTTCGCACCACGGGTGTGCAGGTCTTTGTTGAGCTGCCGGAAAAAGTCGCGGTTCTCCTTCAGTCCCACCTTGGGGAAGTGCGCCGGGTAGCCGCCTCCGTGCGGGGTGTGCGCCAGGCTCCAGTAGTGGCCGCCATAGAACCCCACCTGGGCGACATCGGGCTGCGCATCCTCCACGAACTTGAGGTACTCCGGCCGCGCGTAGTCGGTCCAGTGCGCGATGAGGGTGTTGAACTCGACGGGCTTTTGCGGGGCCGCGCAGGCCGACAGGCACGCCGCGAGCAGGAGGAGAGGCTTTCGCATTCCACTTCGACTCAAAGGTGCTATCATCGCTTCAAGCCACATGAAGGAGAAATGATGGGACACGCCACATTGAGAAGTGGAGACCTGGAAGCGGTGATTGGCGACAATGCCGCCGCGGGCGCGCACCGCGCCGGATACAACGGGATCTGGAGCCTGCGCCACCGCAAGAGCACGCGCAACACCTTCGTGCCGGCCGTGGCGGGGCTCAATCTCGAGCACGTGTTTAACGGTGAGACGGAGTTTCGCAACCCGGACACGTTCTTCGAGCCGCGCCGCGCCGCCATGACCTTCTCCAGGATGGGCGAGCATGGCGCGCAGCTTCACCAGCCGCCCACGCCCCATTTTCACGTGGAAAGCTGGACGCGTTTCACCCTGCGCGCGCCGCACTATCTGGACTTCGAGTTTCGCTGCAAGGCGCATCGACACTCGCATCCTCGCGGCTGGTTCGGCTTGTTTTGGGCCAGCTACATGAATGCACCGGAGGACAAAAGCATGTACTTTCCCGGCGGCTGGCGCCGAGGCGAGGCACTCTGGTCGCAGCTTTGCACCCAGGAGCACAACGACGAGAGCACCGTGCGCCACTTCGACGACGAGCTGAAGCTGGAGTTTGCGCCCCAAAGCCGCGACGCGCTCTTCAAGAACGCCTCGCGCCTGCGGTACGCCCAGCCTTATTTCTACGGCCACATCGACGACATGGTGTTCCTGATGATGTTCGACCGCAGTGAGGGCATCCGGTTCACGCATTCACCCAGTGGCGGCGGCGCGGACAACGACGCCAAGACCACCCATCCGGCTTGGGATTTCCAGTTCCTCATCCCCAAGTACGAGGTGATGAAGGAATACTCTTTCCGCGCCTGTGCCGTGTTGCGGCCGCGTTGTTCGCGCCGTGAAATCGCCGAGGAGTACGACGCGTGGCGCCGCGCCCTGCCGAAGTGATTTGGGCTTGAACGACCGGCGGCAGGCCCTGACACTTTCGTCCGCCGGCGCCATGCCCATCTTTGAATACGCCTGTCCCCAGTGCCGCCGCATCTACAGCTTTCTCTCCAAGCGCCTCAAGCCCGAGCGCCTGCCCATCTGTCCCCGGTGCGGCCATAAAAAACTCACCAAGGCTCTGAGCCGATTCTCCGCGCCGAAGGGTTCCGCGGCACCGGGTGAGAGCAGCGGAGCTGACGGCGAATCGGAGGGGGATGGGATGCCCCCCATGGAGGCCCCGCGCATGGAGCGGTTCATGCGCGAGATGGAGCGCGACATGTCGCGGATGGACGAGAACAACCCGCGCCACATGGCGCAGCTCATGCGCAAGTGGAAGGACGCGATGCCCGGAGGCGTGCCGCGCGAAATGGACGAGGCCATCCGGCGATTGGAGAAGGGCGAGGATCCCGACCAAATCGAGGCGGATCTGGGCGAGGCGCTGGAGCCCTTGAAGGAGCCGGGCGAGGGGAAGACGGCGCGCCTTCCGCAGGAGTACTCGCGCGACGCCGGTCTGTACGATCTGTGAAGCGGCTTGCGTGTTGACGCTGGCGCCAAAAAGTGGTCTGTTCGCCGCTGTGCCAGCCTTGAACCTCCTCCTTTTCGCGGTGGGTTTCTGCCTGCCGCTCGCCCTCGTCGCCCAGCAGGTGCCGGTGAAGGAGCACGTGCTCTCCAACGGCCTGAAGCTCTTGCTCGTGGAGCGGCACCACGCGCCCAATGTTGCCGGCGGCTGGGTGGCGCGCGTGGGCAGCGCCAATGAACGCCCGGGCATCACCGGCATCGCGCACCTTTTCGAGCACATGATGTTCAAGGGCACGCCCACGCTGGGCACCAAGGACTACAAGCGCGATCTGGAAATCATTGCCGACCAGGAGCGCGTGCGCGGTCTGATGCGCGCGGAGGAAGCCAAGATGCGCGCGGCGCTGCGTCGGGGCGAAATCGACGACATGCTTAAGCCCGAGAACAAGACCCCGCGCTGGCGCGAGCTGGAAAAGGAATTCCAGAAATTGGTGGAGGCCCAGCGGCAGATTCTGGTGAAGAACGAATTTGACCGCATCTACACCGCCAACGGCGGCGACCACATGAATGCGTACACCACGTACGACCACACGGCCTACTTCATCACGGTGCCGGCCAACAAGCTCGAGCTCTTCATGTGGATGGAAAGCGAGCGCCTGCTGCGCCCGGTGTTCCGCGAATTCTACGCCGAACGCGACGTTGTGTTCGAAGAGCGCCGCATGCGCACCGAATCTACCCCACTGGGCAAATTTGCGGAGGCGTTCGATTCGCTCTTCTGGGAATCACACCCCTACGGCTGGCCTGTCATCGGCTGGCCCAGCGACATCCCTGCCATCACCAAGGCGCAGGCGGACGAATTCTACGCCACCTACTACGCGCCGCAAAACCTGACGCTGGCGCTGGTGGGCGACTTTGCCTCTCCGGGCGCCCTTGCACTGGCCGAGCGATATTTCGGGCGCATCCCGCGCGGCAAAATCGATCCGCCCGAGGTGGTGACGCTCGAGCAGCCGCAGGTGGCCGAGAAACGGTTTTATGCCGAGGCCGAGGCCAATCCGATGGTGGACATCTACTGGCACACGCCAGCCTTTGGCCACAAGGACACGTACGCGCTGGACGTGCTCGCGCAGGTGTTGGCCACGCAGACCGGCCGCCTGCACAAGGGGCTGGTGCTGGGCGGCAAGCTCGCTACTGAGACTTGGGCGCGCCAAGCGGAGCGCAAGTACGCCGGCGAATTTAACATCGGCGCCGACCTTGCCGAGGGCCGGTCGCCCGACGAGGTGGAGAAGGCGCTGTACGCCGAGGTGCAGCGGCTCCAGTCCGAGCCCGTGCCCGCCAATGAGCTTCAGAAGGTGAAGAACAACTTTGCCGTTGCTGAATACCGCAAGCTGGCCGCCAATCATCCCATCCTCATGCAGCTTTTGGCGGCCGAAGGCGTGGGCGACTGGACGGCGATCAACACGGCCGGCCCCAAGTATCAGGCGGTGACCCCGGAGGACATCCAGCGCGTGGCGCGCAAGTATTTCACCAAGGAAAACCGAGCGGTGGGGATTTACACGCGCAAGCCCGGCGGCGCCTCAGACGAGGGCGATCTGGCGGGGCTCAACGCGCAGCAAAAGGCCGTTGCGCGCAAGATGATCTCGGCCATCAACGAGGGCAAGGATGTGCCCGCACTGCGCAAACAGCTCTCCGATCTGGAGGCGCAGCTTGTCAAGGCCGGCCCCCAGGCGCCGCCGCTCATGAAGCTGGTGCAAAAGAAACTGCGCGAACGCATCGCGACCTTGGAGAAGCCATGAAGCGACTCATCCTCTTGCTGGCGGCGGGCGTGGGCGGCGCGGCGGGCGCGGCCGAAATCCCGGACCGTCCCGAAAAGCTGACGTTCCCCGCCCTCAATTATGAGCCGCCGGCGGCGGCCGGTTATCGCGTCGCGCTCAAGGCCGGGCCGGTGGCGATTCTGGTGCCCAATCGCGAGCTGCCGTTGGTGGGGATTTCCATCACGGTGCGCACGGGCAAGTATGTGGAGCCTTCAGGCAAGGATGGACTGGCGGCGATGACCGGCGCGCTGATGGACGAAGGTGGCGCGGGCGCGCGCACGGCGGAGGAGCTGGAGGAGCGGCTGGCTTTTCTGGCGGCCAGTCTGGGCGTGTCGGTCGGCGAGACGGAGGGCACGGCGGGCATCAACCTGCTTTCCAAGGATCTGGACGAGGGGCTCTCCCTGCTGCGCGATGTCCTGAGCGCGCCGCGCTTCCAGGAAAGCCGCGTGGAACTTCACAAGCAGCAGTCGTTGCAGGCGATGAAGCAGCGCAACGACGACTCGCGCGGCATCGAGGGCCGCGAGCGCCTGAATCTGGCGTACGGCGAAAAGTTCTGGCGCAATCGCCAGCCCACGAAGGCCTCGATCGAATCCATCACGCGCGCCGATCTGGCGGCCTTCCACCGCGACTGGTTCCACCCTGCCAATTTCGTCGTGTCGGTGCAGGGTGATTTTGACCGCACGGCGATGACCGGCAAGCTTGAGAAGTTTTTTTCAAACTGGCCCTTCGTGGGAAAGAAGGCTCCTCCCATCCCCGACAAGAAGGACATGGCCAAGGCCGGGCTTTACCTCGTCGACAAGGACGTGAACCAGGGCCGTGTGTCGCTCATCCTTCCGGGCATCCACCGCGACAACCCCGACTACTTCCCCATTCAGGTGATGAACGAAATCCTGGGCAGCGGCGGCTTCACCTCGCGCATCGTCAACCGCGTGCGCTCCGACGAGGGGCTGGCCTACAGCGCCGGGTCGATTTTCCCGGGTGCGACCTACTACGAAGCCTCGTTCGTGGCCTCGTTTCAGTCCAAGTCGGCGACGGTGGCCTACGCCGCCTCGCTCGTGCTGGAGGAGATGAAGCGCATTTCGGAGGAGAAGGTCACGGCGCAGGAACTGGAGACGGCCAAGCGCTCGTTCATCGAGACCTTCCCCTCGACCTTCGACACGCCCGCGCAGGTGGCTGGTGCCTTGGCGTCGGAGGAATTCACCGGGCGCGCCCGGACCGATCCGGACTACTATAAAAACTACCGCGCCAAGGTGTCGGCCGTCACGGCGGCGGACGTGCAGCGCGTCGCGCGCAAATACCTCACGCTCGAGCGCGTGGTGATTCTGGCCGTCGGCAACAAGGCCGACCTCTTGAAGGGCCATCCCAATCACGCCGCGCGTCTGGACAAGCTGGTGCCCGGCCCGATCACGACGATTCCCCTGCGCGATCCGCTGACGATGCAACCGCTTCCCCAGCCAAGCGCGCCTTGAAAAAATCTAAGGCTCGAGCTACCGTTTGACGCAGAGGCAAGTCGCGACATGGATTTCGTCATCAAATGCCCTGCCTGCTCGCTGGATCTCACGGTGGACACGTCCGCCTCCGGCGCGCAAATCAAGTGCCCCCAGTGCAACACGCTCCTTTTGGTGCCGGTCATCTCGGCGCCCAGCCCCGCGGCCAAGCGGTCGGTGGCCTTCCGCGACGGGATGGACGCCACCGACGATGTCTCGATGGCCAAGGTTCTGGCCAACGCCTACCAGCGCATCACCCAGGAGGTGGGCAAGGCCATCGTGGGCCAGCACGAGGTGATTGAGCAGGCGGCCATCGCCATCTTTGCGCGCAGCCACTGTCTGCTCGAAGGCGTGCCGGGCCTGGCCAAGACGTACATGGTGAAAAGCCTCTCCGAGGCCATGGCGCTGTCCTTTAAGCGCGTCCAGTTCACCCCCGACCTCATGCCGGCGGACATCACCGGCACGGAGGTCATCGAGGATCGCCCGGGCGGCAAGCGCGATTTGGTGTTTAAGCGCGGCCCCATCTTTGCCCAGATGCTGCTGGCCGACGAAATCAACCGCTCGCCCCCCAA
>SXGT01157184.1_pt1 | contig 27491 bp, 26 predicted proteins | sample 3176221 | NCBI WGS metagenome assembly SXGT01 (sample SAMN11356862, study PRJNA531348) | freshwater metagenome | isolation source: freshwater sample F1-120 | place: China: Fuxian Lake, Yuxi | collected 2017-12-25
CTGCTGAACGGCAAGCCGGTGCAGCGGCGCGTCGTGCGCGACGGCGATGAAATCCAAATCGGCGCGACTCGAATCGTCTACGCCGAGCGCGCCGCAGCGCAGGCGCACAAGCCCGCTGCGGATGACGGCGATCTATTTGGTGACGACGAAGCTCCGGCAGTCGCGAGAGACGACGATGAGCAAGTCGTGTCGTCCCGCGCGCCAGAGGCTCCGTCGGCGCCGCCGCGCGCCCCAGCGCCACAGGCGCCACCGCGAACGACGGTCGAGTTCGCGGACGAAGTCGTCGAGGTGCGCAAGCCGACCGCCGCGCCGCGCGCAGGCGTTCCTGCTGCAAGCGCTGCGGAGCCGCAGTTGGCGCAAAAGCAGCGCGTGCTCCAGTTCTCGCAGCACCGAGAATCTGGCCCGCTCGGCGACGACCTGTCGCAACTGAGCAGCGGCAAGCGCACGCTCATCGTCGTTCTCGTTCTGCTTGCTGCCGGCGCGCTTGCATGGGCGCTGATGAATCTGGTCGCCTGAGGCCGTGCTGCAAGCTCGCGCTCATCCGAGCGAGCGCCAGACGTCGAGCATTGCCACTGCCGCCTTGTCCCAGGAGAGCTTCGCGGCGCGCGCTCGCCTTGCCTGCCGTGCGATCGCTGTGTCGTCGAGACGAGTGATTGCGCTGGCCCACGCCGCTGCGTCGCGTGTCGGAAGCGCGGTTGCTGCGTCGCCGGCGACTTCGGGCAGCGAACCGGCATCCGCCACCAATGTTGGCCGTCCCCATGCGAGGCCTTCGAGTGCCGCAAGGCCGAAACCCTCGTAGGCGCTCGGCACGACTACGGCTGCCGCGCTTGCGTAGAGATTCGCGAGTTGCGCGTCATCCACGGGGCCGAGCATGCGCACGCGCTGTGCGACGCCGAGCGAGCGCGCGAGTCTCGAAAGCGAAGCGCCCGACCCAGCGTCCATGCCGACAAGCGCGACATGGTGCGGCGAATCTTGGGGCAGCAGCGCGAGCGCGCGCACCAGGACCTCGAGGTTCTTGCGCGGCTCGAGGTGGCCTACGTGCAACAGCATGCCGAGTGTCGGCCTGACTGCATCGACGTTGCCCGGCGGCGGCAACTCGACACCGTTGTGCACGACGACGACCCGCGCCCGCGGTGCGATCTGCGTCACGCACCGTCGCGTGAACTCACTCGGCACGATGATCACGGCTGCGCGTTCCGCGGCCCGACGCAGGGCAAGACGCGCGAGCCAGCGCGGCCGTGATGTCCAACCGTCCGCGGCGCGGGTGTCGTGCACAGTCAACGCGAGCGCACAACTCGTTCGAGGCGCCGGCAGAAATCCGTGGTCACATACCGTTGCGGCGATGTTGCGCAGTTCGCCGGGAAGGCGCATCGCCTCGTGCGTCGCGCGCAACCACGATGGGCCGCCCGGGATCGGCGTCATGCGCGTTTCGATGCGTGCAGGAAGGTCTGGAGGCGTCGTGCCGTTCCGGCAGAGCAGCGTGACGCGCTCGTCGTCGCGCAGCAACGGCGCGACGTGGCGCAGCAAACAGACCAGCCGACGATTGGCGCCCGAGTGCGGGCCGAGCAGCCAGCCGGAGACTGCGACGTGCATCACGCGGACAACTCCTCGTGCAGCTGGCGCCAGGCTCTGGCAACTGTGTCCGGCGCGAAGGAGGCGGCGCGATGGAGCCCATCCTCTCGCAAGCGAAGGCGCAGCGCATCGTCGACGCACGCGCGAAGGATTGCATCGGCCATTGCGTCGACGTCGCGGGGGTCGGCGAACACGGCTGCGTCGCCCGCAATCTCCCGATGCGGCGGAATGTCGGAACAGGCGACTGGCAAGCCGTGCGCGAGACTTTCGAGCACGGGCAGGCCGAAGCCTTCGTAGACCGACATGTGCACGAGCACGCGGCACTCGCGCAGCAGCACGCCCTTTGCCTTGGCATCGACGCGGCCGTGCGGTGGTCCGACGAATCGCCCAGGCGGCACCCGCGGGTCCCGCGTCTGTGCGAGTGCGATCGCTGACTCGACGCGCGTCCTGTTCTTGCGCGGGCGGTCGTCGCCGAGGATCAGCAGGTCGCCGCGCCTCTGCTCCGAAGGCGGCGGGTTTTGCGGCAACTCGGTCGCGTGCGGGAGAACGAGGCACTTCTCCGTTGCGACGCCAAGCTGCAGCGCCGCTTCACGAGTGAACTTGGATGGCGCGAGCACGCGCGCGGCTTTCCGCAATGACCAGGCGATCGCGGTGCGCGTTCGCCACGGGCGCGTCTCGCCACAGTCTGGATCGAGCCACGGCAGGTCGTGCACGGTCGCAATGCAAGGCGCACGGCACGCCAGTGGAAGTGCGGCGACGGGGCTGTGCAGCACCCGCGCCCCGAGGCTCTTGACGAGGCGGGGCAGCGCGAGTTGCCGTGCAAGTGCCCCGCGTGGCGCATCGACAACGCGCACCCCTTCGATGCGTGGATCGCCCGCGCCTTCCGGAAGCGCCAGCGCAGCGTCGCCTGGCCATCGTGCTGCGTAGGCGCGCAAGCCGGTCAAGAACGCGGTCGCCACGCCGAGCGCGTTGCCGTCTTCGAGCGGCGCGCCGTCGAAGAGAACGATCATTGCAGCGCCTCGCGATAGACCTTGGCGTGCCCAGCAGCGCAGTCGCTCCACTGAAACGCTGCAGCGCGACGGATGCCCTGCTTCGCCAGTTCGTCGCGCAAGCTCGTGTCGCCGAGCAGTCGTTCGATCGCCGCCGCCAGATCCCCTTCGCGCGTCGCGTCACAAAGTAGAGCGCAGCCGTCCGTCAGCTCGCGCATCGGTTCGCAGTCGTGGGCCAGCACCGGCAATCCGCTCGCCATCGCTTCGAGCGGCGGGAAGCCGAAGCCTTCCCACAACGACGGGAACGCGAGCATGGTCGCGTCGCGCATCGCGGCGAACACCGCGTCATCGTCTGCATCCTCGCGCCATTCGCACCAGCCTTCGGCTTGCGCCGCATGCAGGTCGGCTTCGATCGCGTTGCATTCCCAGCCTCGTCTGCCGAGCACGACAAGCAGCGGTTTCTTGCGCAGCGAGCGGATCGCGGCGAGCAGCGCGCGGTGGTTCTTCCGGGGTTCGACGGTGCCTACGCACAGCACGACGTCGTTGCGTCGAACACTTTGGCTCGGGCTCACGTGATCGGCGCCGAAGGGGATCACGATCGGCGACGACGCCTCGGGCAGCAGTCGACGCACGTCGTTTGCCGTCGCTCGCGATGGTGTGATGATCACGTCGGCCTTGCTGGCGAAAGCGCGCGTCCGTTCGCGCAATGGCAGGGCGTCGGCTCCGTGCCACGACGGCTCGCGGAAGAACGCAAGGTCGTGGATGGTGCGGATGCGCAGCGCGTTCGCGATCGGCAATTCCACGTAGTCGGTGTCGTGGAACACGGCTGGGCTGCCGCACAATCGGTCGGCGCCAAGGCCGAGCCTGCGCAGCGTCGGCAACGACCGACCGGGGATCGGCAGGCGATGGAGTCGGACGCCCTGCGGGATCTCGCACCGCACCCGCGCGCGCGCCAGCGAGTGGCCGAACAGTCGCAAGTCCAGGTCGTCCCTGCGCGCGAGCGCCTTCGTCAGCTCGCGCGTCGCGCGGCCGATGCCAGAGCTAGAAAGGAGCGCTGGCCTGTAGTCGATGCCGACAGCGATTCGCACGATCAAGTGGGACGACTCTAGCTCGGAATCCTTGCCATTGTCCGTCGTCTGCCAGCGCAAATGCATGCATCGACCGGGAACTGCGATGGGTCGACGCGTGCCATCGTCAGCATGAAGGCTCCTGATCGAGAGCCGGAGTGCGGCGCAGTCGCGCGCTCGGCGAGTCGCGGCTGCGACCCAGGTGTCGTGTCGTGCATCGCAACGCCGCGCAACGCCGGGCCTGACGACGTAGACTCCTCGGCCTCCCTCGCATGAGCCGCGCGCTTACCACCGCATTGTCCATCACCCTGGTCGTCGTCATCGGCGCGGCGGTCTTGCAGCGGACGAGCGGTGACGAGCCGCCGCCACCGGAGCCTTCGCGTGGCGACGCAGTTCCTGCGCAAGAACGTCCCAATGCCTATACCGCGCCTTCGCTGCCTACTGCGGATGCACCGAGGGCCTGGGTGGAGATCGAGGTCGTGCAAACGGTCCGAAGGGTCGGAGAGCGATTCGAGGTGACAAGGAACGGCCAGCCGCTGCATTGCGAGGTGGCCGTCGTCGCAGGCGCCGGCGGCGCGTTCGTGGCGCCCGAGGAACGCCGGGGGCCGGTGCTCGTGCGCGCACGGTTCGACGGTCGCGAATTGCACCGTCGCGTCGCGCGCCGCGACGACGGCGGCCTTTCGGTGGAGATCGGGCCAGATCGTCCCGTTCGCGGTCGAGTCGTGGATGACAAGGCGCAGCCGATCGCAGGCGCGATCGTTTGGGTCGGCGGCAAGCCCGAGGATGTCGTGTCGACCGATGCGGATGGCCGCTTCGAGACCGTGACGGCCGCCGGCGTCGGTGTGCCCGTCGTCGTGCGCGCCGAGGGCAAGGCGCACAAGTTTGCGTTCGTTCAAGTCGAGCCGGCGAATGGCGCAGAGTTGACCTTCGTGCTGCTCGAGTCGATGCCGGTGCTGGCGCAAGCGGCGGGCACGGTCGACGCGCTGCGCGACGCCGAGATCGCCGTCGTCCCGATCGGGATCAGTTCGACCGAACTGCAGACCTACCCGTTCTTCGCGCAGGGATTGTGGTCCGACACGGCGCTCGATGCGGATGGGCGGGCAACGCTGCGGGGCCTGCCACGCGGTTGCGTCGTGGGCCTGCTGTTGCTCGGGCCGGGTGTTTGTCGCGCGGCCCCGATCGAGGTCTCGCTGCTTGGCGACCAGCCGGTGCGCGCGAGCCTTCCGGCGCCGCCGCGGCCGCGTGCGATGGTGGAGTTGGTCGACGAGCGCATGGCGCCGTTGCGCGGCTGCGAGGTGCGATGCGAGCCGCAGGAACGCGTGGCCACCGATCCAGCAGTCGGTCAGTTCTTGCTGCCCGAATGGCTGCCGCCGCGCGGCGGCAGTTTCTTCGTGCGCGGCGATGGCCAGCGTTCGCTAGCGATCGCTCAACCCAGCAAGCCGATCCGACTCGTTGCGAGCGACGGCGTGGTGGTGACGGAGACCGAGCCATTCGTCGCAAGCGCAGCGAAGACGCGGCTGGTGCTGCCGCAGCGGCCGTTGGGCCGACCGTCGATCGTCGTGCCGCCGCCGCAGTCAGGCGTCGCGTGGTTTGCGCGAGTCGATCCAGTGACGAAGGGCGAATTCGTCGAGGTCGCGGCCGACGAGGCGTTTGTCGCCAACCTCGAAGGCCCGATGGTCGTCGATGTGCGGGTGCGCATTCCCGATGGCGCCGCATGGTCGGTGCCGCGCGAGCAACGCGGAATCGTTGCTTTCGCGCCTGTTGGGTTGCCGCCAGCCCTTTTGGGGCGCTGAGCGAAGTCCCGTCCAGGGACCGCGGTAGCTGCGATGCCGCCGTGCTTGCCGGCGTTGCGATGCCTCGGCCGAACGGCGCATCCGACCCGGTGCTGGATTGTGAGGTATCTTGCGGCGCGCAGACCGAGAGCCGTGAGGCCCGGCCGGCGCAAGATCGATTCGAGCGAGCACGTGTTCTTTGGGGAGCGCGTACTTGGTTGTGTGTGGTGGGAGGGCCGGGTCGCGCCGGCCCTCTTTTTTTTGCGCGCGGCAACAGGCTAGAACGCTTGGCCCGAACGCGCGGTCCGCAGGCTGGTCGCGGTTCAACAGGAGCAAAGTGACCGTCCTCCGCGAACCCATCCACGGCGACATCGAACTGACGCGCGAAGAGACGCGCCTGATCGACACGATCGAGTTCCAGCGCCTGCGCGGCGTCAAGCAGCTCGGATTTGCCTACCTGGTGTTCCCCGGCGCGATGCACACGCGCTTCGAACATTCGATCGGCACGCTGCACATGGCGGAACAACTGTTGGCCGCGGCCAACAGAAACGCTGGCAAGGATCCGGCGACGTGTCACCGCGTCAGCGATGACGAGAAGCGAGTGCTTCGAATCGCGGCGCTGCTGCACGACGTCACGCACATTCCGTTTGGGCACAACATCGAGGACCAGACGGGATTGCTGCCGCGGCACGACACGCCGGACCGGTTCCGCGCCGTGCTCGGCGACACGGATCTGGGCAGCGAGCTGGATCGCATGGGCCTTCGCGACGAAGTGCTCTCGGTGCTCGGCGCTGGCTCGCGCGAGGTTCCGGAGTTCTGGCATCAAGTCGTCAGCGACACGATCGACGCCGACCTGCTGGACTACTTGCGCCGAGACGCGCACTACACCGGGCTCGAGTTGCGGTACGACCGCCGCGTCGTCGATTACTTCCGGGTCGATCGGAAGTCGCAGCGGATGTTCGTCGACTGCGAGAAGAACGGCATGCTGCGCGAAGACATCGTGTCGGAGCTGCTGCGCGTGCTCGAAACGCGCTACCACTTCAGCGAGCGCGTCTACTACCACCACGCCAAGATCGCCGCTGGGGCGCTGGTCTCGCGGATGGTCGAGCTTGCGCTGCGCGCTGGCGCGCTGACGGCGGATGACCTGCAGAAGGCCACCGACGAATCGTTGGTGATCGCCTTGCAGCAGGCGCGGCTTCCCGACGCCGAGTCGCAGGCGCGGCTGCGACGGTTTGTCGAGCGCTTCCGCCGCAGGCAACTGCCCAAGCGCGTGCTCGTGCTGCCGTACTACCTCAATGCCGCGATGCAGGAGAGCCTCGTCGCCGAATGGTTCGCGCCCGAAAGGCACGATGCGCGCCGTGAGTGGGAGGCGTCGATGGAGCGCGAGGCCAAGCAGCGCTTTGGCCGCGACATGGACGTCTTGCTCTACTGCCCGGCGCGATCGATGCAGCTCAAGGAGGCCAAGACGCTGGTGCGTTTTCCGGGCCTCGGCGATCGCACGTTGCCGATGTATGCCTTCGCCGCCGAAATCCCGCGCCTTCGCGATCTCCGCGATGCCTATCCGCGGATGTGGAAGCTCTACGTCTTCACGTCAGAGCAGGACAGAGCGACGCGACGGCAGTTGCAGGAGATGTGTCTCGCTTCGATGCCAAAGGGTGTCGCGAACGCGCTGCGGCTCTAGTGGCGCGATCTGCATCGATGCTGATTGCGATCTCGATTTTGAGAAGCATGGGCGAAAGCGTGGATGCGACTTCGTGCTCACTCCCCGAACTCGCCCCTGCTGCCGGAGTCGCGGCGACGCAGCCGTTCTTCAACGCGCTGCCACCTGCCTGATCGTAGGAGCAGCTTCGTCTTGCAGCTGGCTGCTGGCGTGACCGCGCGTCACTTCCAATCGCCGCGATAGCGCAAGATCGAGTCGCGGACCTTGCGGTAGACCTCCGCGGTCGCGCGCACGTCGTGGCGGTTGTATTCGGCGATCTTGAGGATCTCGCCGCGCGCATAGGCGGGCGCGACCTTGGAGCCGTCCATCTCGCCCTTGGGGCTCGCGACACCGAGCGCCCAGCAGATCACGTCCAGTTTGCTCGGCGCCTTGTCGCCTTGCTTCAACAAGTCGAACAGGTCGAGGTGCGGCTTCAGCGAAAAGCGGTTGGACAAAAGGTCGCAGCGCGCGGGGATGCCGAGCACCAGACTGCGGCCCTGCAAGAACGGAACGTCGAAGCTGCGCCCGTTGAAGGTGACGACGACCTCCGCCTTGCCTGCCAGCGCCCAGAACGAGCGCACCAGGTCGGCCTCGCTCATCAAGCGGAGCCACGACGGCGGTTCGACCACTTTGAAGTCATCGTGCGGCACCGCGAGCACGTGCACTTCGGCGTCTGGGTCATCGCCGTCGCCAACCGCGATCGAGACGACCTTGCCAAACAATGGCGACAGCCCCATCGCCATGCCGATGCGCGCTTGCAGCTCGTCCTCGCTGTTGGTCGAGTCCTTGCGATGCGCGTGCTTCTCGAGCGCATCCGCGACGCTCTCTGGCAGCGTGCCGATGTCGTGCGCGGGCACGGTTTCGATGTCGATGACGAGCGTCTTGCAGGCGAGGTCTTCCACGAGCGCGAGGCCAGGGTCGACCAGCAGCGACAGGTCCATGTCCGGGTCCTCTTTGATGCTCGTCGGCTTGATGCGCTCGATCTTGAGTTGGAGCTTGCCTTCGTATTCCTCGGCCTTCGCGATCACCTTGACGATCGAACCGCGCACCAGCGATCCTGCAGCCTCCATCGCCTGACCCTTGTCGCTCCAGATCTTGGCTTCGAGGACCCGCGTTTCGTCGGCGAGTTCGATCGCAAAGAACGGCTTGCCCTGCCTGGTCCTGGCGGCCTTGCTCGATTGCACGCGTGCGTAGAACAACCACGCGCGGTCGTCGCTGCAAACTTCGGCAAGGGATCGCGCCCTTAGGACGCGTTCGTCAGGTTCTTCGTGGATCATCGGCGGACAGGCTCCAGCGAGAACGCGCGCAGCCGCAGAACTGCACGCTCCAACTCGCGCAGCGGCGCAGCGTAGCTGATGCGGAAGAATCCCGGTGCACCGAAGGCGCTGCCGGGCACGGTTGCGACGAACTGCTCGTCGAGCAGGCGTGCGCAGAACTCGACGTCGGTCACCCGCATCCGCTCGCAGAGTTCGCGCGCGTCAACGAATGCGTAGAACGCGCCGCGCGGCGCCTGCAGGCGCAGTCCTGGTATCTCGCCAACCGCCTTCACGAGGAATCGACGACGCTCGTCGAAGGCCGGCAGGCGGCGTGCGATCTCTTCGTGCGGCGGCTCCGCGCAGGCGACGAGCGAGGCTTCTTGGCTGATCGTGCAGGCGTTGCCGATCACCTGGCTTTGGATCCGCGCGGCCGCTGCGATCACGTCGCGCGGGCCGGCGAGGAAGCCGATGCGCCAACCCGTCAGCGTGTGGCTCTTGGTGAATCCGGCGACGACCATCGTGCGATCGCGGCCCGAAGCGAGTTGCGCGGGCGAACAGTAGTCGGCGCCGTCATAGCGCAGTTGCGCGTAGATCTCGTCGGACACGATCCACATGCCGAGTTCCGCGGCGACGTCGACGATGGACTCGAGTTGCGCTCGCGTCGGCACCGCGCCGGACGGGTTGTTCGGGAAGTTGAGGATCAAGCCGCGCGCGCCGGACTTCTTCGCCGCGTCAGCGATCTGCGCGGCGGAGTGGACGAACTGCTGCTCGGGAACCGGCGGGACGATCACGGGCTCGCCATCGGCCAGCTTCACGAGCGCGGGGTAGGAGACCCAGTAGGGCGCGGGAATCAGCACCCGATCGCCCTTCTCGACGATCGTCGACAGCGCCATGTGCAACGCGGGCTTCGCACCCGCGGTGACGATCACCTCGTTGGCGTCGTAGCAAAGGCCGAATGCCGCCTGCAGCCAACGCGCGCCTGCCGCACGGAGCTGCGGCATGCCGCTCGCGGGCGTGTAGCGATACTTGCCGTCGCGGATCGCACGCACCGCCGCGTCCGCGATCGGTTCGGGCGTCGGGAAGTCCGGTTCGCCGGCGCCGAGCGCAATCACGTCCTTGCCCTCTGCCTTCAGCTGCTGCGCGCGAAACGAGATCGCGAGGGTCGCGGATTCATCGATCGACAGCGAACGGTGATTCGGGGCAAGGGGGCGCATGAACGGCCTCGCAGTAGACCTTGGTGCCGGGGTGGACGCAAAGGTGCGCGGCATCGTAGACCCGCGAACTTCGCGTGGGTCTGGCGGAAGATCAGGGCCAGTCGCTCTGTCCATGGCGGCGCATTTCCGGCCGCAGGAGTCGGTTGTCTGCTGCGGCGGCGCTGCGGGGCGACCGTGAGAAATCCAGGCCGGCTCCTCGATACGCTCTGCCGCCGATGCCATCGAAGCGCACGCAACGGATCCTCAAGAAGCTCGCGATCGCCGCCTTTCTGGTCGCGGCCTTCGTCGCGATGTTCCTCGCCGCCTTTGTCTACAACCCATTTGAAGGCGACCTCAGAGACGTTCGCGACGCGGTGCCGCGCGAGGTCGACTTCTACGCGCGCAAGACCAACCTGCGCGACGACTTTGGCGGCGACGAAGGCCTCGTGGTGTCGGCCGGCGCGTTGCCGCAACCCGACTTCTGGGGGTCATTGACCGACGCCAACGGTTGGCGCGATTTGCAGCCGGGACCGTTCGCGACGTCGTTTCGGCGCGATCACCTTCCGCAGTTGCAGCAGGCAGTCGATGGGCTTGCGCAGTTGCAGGCGGCAAGCGGCGGGTTCATCGACATCGCGCGCGACATCGTGGGCCAGGAACTGGTGCTGGCTGGCTACACCGAAGACCGCTCCAAGCAGCCGGCGCAGCCGCTGCAGCAGGCGTGGTGGTGCGTCTACGCGCGGGTGAGTTGGCGCTTGCGCGCCGCGCACGGCCTGTTGGGTTGGTCCATGGTGCAGGATCAGGCGCGTGCGGCAGGCGTCGAGATTTCTGCGATCGACGGATTGCTCCAGCTGAAATCGCCGCAGATGCGGGAACCGCTGTTCTTGGCGCGGCGCCTCGACTGCGTGATGCTGGGCAACAGCAAGGACCTGCTGATCCAGTCGCTGCGGCTTGCCGATGGCTCGGTCGACGAGCAGCCCTTTGGTCTCGCGGCGCACTACGCCGAGGGCGTGACGACGCCGATGCAGCGCTGGGTCGAAGCCAATCAAGCCGACGAACCGAACTTCGTCGAGTTCAGCGCGGCGACCAGTTCGATCGACGGGTTTCGCCGGTTTGCGGCCAAGTGGCCGGACGCAACCAACCGCGACAGCATGAACGAGCGGGTGCTCGCGAGCTTCCTGAACCTGAAGGGATGGAACTCGATCTCTGGCGCCTTGATGTTCGAAGAAGGCAAGCTGTCGACCTTTGGCCGTGTGGTGCTCAACAGCAACCTCCACACGCCATTCCAGACTTCGTTCTACCGCGCCGAGAAGCAGGACAAGGAACAGTGGCTGACGCCGTTCTTGCGCATGACGCCGGAGTCGGCCTGCGCTGCCGCGGCGTTGCGCGTGCCCGCGGGTGAGTTCCTTGCCGCAATGCACGAGGCCTTGCTGCCCAACGAACGCGAGATGTTCGATGACGTCATGCGACGATGCATGTTCCAGGGCGCGCAACTTGCGGACGCGCGCGACCTGATCGACAAGCTCAAGCTCTCGCTGCTGCCGCGCATGGGCTTCGTCTTTCGCAAGAATGTTCCGGACCTTGCCAAGAACGAGAAGGGCGAGCTGTATGTCCCGGTGGTTGCGCGCGCGCCGATCCCGCAGATCGCCTGGGTGTTCTGGCTGCGCCAGGACATCCGCGTCGGCGCCGAGGGGCGCACACCAGCCGAGGACCTCGTCGACATGCTGCGCAAGTACGGCTCGTCGGTGTTCAAGTTCGCGAACATCTACAACCTGCCGGTCAATGGCCTGCCGGAGCCGGTCTGGGAGTTCACGAATCCACAGATCCCGGGCACCGGCGAGATCGCGACGATCGTGTTCCGCGAGTTCCTCGTGCTGTCGAACTCTGGTCCCTTGATCCGCGACATCCTGCGCACGCGCTACAGCTTTGACGGAGCGCGCTCCCTGCTCGACGGCGAGCAGTATCAGCGCATCGCCGACGAGCTGCCGGGCGCAGTGAATGGCTTCGTCTGGTTGCGCGGTGCCAAGTTGCTGGAGGTGCTCGACGACTATCGCCAGGCGAGCGAGCAGCAGAACATCGAGCCGGACCCGGAGTGGATCATGCAGCAGCGGTCCGCCGCCGAGGATGTCGTGCGCCGGACGAAGTACCCGCAATACCCGAGCATCGCGTCACTGCCCAAGTCGCTGCTCGAGGGCGAGTTCCAGGAAGCGGTCCGCGCTTACCTGCGCGAGCAGTGGGGAAAAGCGTCGGCAGGCTTCTCGGCACAAGACCTGCCGAACATCGATCAACTGCGCGGAATGGCGAAGATGGTCGACGCCGCCTATCTGCAGCTCGAGCTCGAAAACAACTACATCCGCTTCCAGGGCAAGGTCGTCACCAACTGGTAGCGGCGAACTCCACGGCGCTGCTGCGAGTTGGCGCAACGCAGCTTCGGTATAAGGGGTCCCCGCTCGCTGCGCTGCGCAGCGGCGGGGGAGTGGTGCCCAGGACAGGAATTGAACCTGCAAGCCCGGTAAAGGGCGCCAGCACCTCAAGCTGGTGCGTCTGCCAGTTTCGCCACCTGGGCCCGTGTTGGGGCGGCGAACGATAGCTGGCTAGGGCACGGATTCAACTCTGCCCGTTCGGTGCGGGCCCTGACGCCGTTTCCTTTCCGCATGCTGCCGTCCGATCCAGGAGTGGGCATCCGCTGGCGCACGCATCGGACTCGACCCGCGTGCCATGCTCCTGACGTCGGCGGCGACTGCTTGCAAGTCAGCATGGGCTGCGGATGGAGTCGTGTTTCGTGCATGAAATCGGCCTGCTGCTGCAGGTTTTTTTTGAACGCTGCCGCGATGCCGAGTTGCCGACGGCATCGTGGCGACGGCGCATGCGCACTCCGATTTCGCCGTGCCGCGAGCGCGCGCTGCGGCACCGCAACAAACGCGTGCGACCGCGTTGCCATCGAAGGTAGGCGCGACGCCGACACCGTACGTGCGCACGACGCCGAGCCATCTGCGTGGCGCTCGCGGCAATCTCACACTCTTGCTGCCGCGTGCGTCGTGGTATGGTGCGCGCCTCTTCGCGGCGCTTTGTCGCGGAACGGATCGAGATGTCCGAAACACAGCCTGCCACCGAATTCGCGCCGCAACACCCGCCTGCGCGCGCCGCATCGATCGAAGCTGCTGCGAAGCTCCTCGGCGATGAGTCGCAACTCGTCGTGAACGCCGCGCGAGGATACTTGCTCGGCACCGGCGCCGCCGGTCGCGAAGCCCTGCATCGTGCGAGCGAGCAAGGCTGCGCAGCGACTCGAATGCGGGCGCGGGCGATGCTGCGTTCGCTCGAGGTCGAGCAGTGGCTGCAGCGATTCTCCGGCCTCGAGTTCGATGCCGATGGATCGCGCAATCCCGAACCGCTCCTCGCCGGGGCAGTGTTCGCGTCGCACATGGTGCGGACGTTTGCGCCAGATGCGAACGAACTGCGCAGCAAGCTCTGGCGAGAGGCCGAAGTGCTCCGAGCCAGGTTCGAGGGCAGGAGCCTCAACCTGTGCGCGCGGATGCTCAGCGAGCACCTGAACGAATCGCTCGGGCTCGGTGGAAGAGGCGCGGCGAAGAACGATCTCGATCACGTGCTGCTCGACCGCGTCGTCGATAACCGCGTCGGCGTGCCGGTGACGCTGTCGATGATCTACCTGCTGGTCGCACGATGGGCCGGCCTCTCGGTCACCGGAGTAGGGATGCCCGAGCATTTCCTCGTTCGCCTCCACGGCGTGCGGCCGGTGCTCGTTGATCCCTACTACGGCGGCCGAACGGTCACCAAGACGGACTGCATCCGACACCTCAAGAGCCTCGGCTATGACCAGGTCCAGGAGCACATGCGCGATCTCTCCGACCGCGAAGTCCTCGCGCACTATCTGCGCGCCCTGCAGAAGACGGCGAGCCAATGCGGCAGCCACGATGCGCGTCGCTCGCTCGGTGAGGCTCTGACTTTGTTGGGCGCGAACTGATGACTGCTGGGCCAGTCCCGGTCGCCGTTGGCGCTCACGTTCGTTGCTCGCGTTACCTGCCTGTCCTGTCCTTGTTGGCGCTCGGTTGCACCGGCGTCTTCCAGCGCGCGCTGCCCGATCGACCAGCGACCCATTGGGTGAAGGCTGCGGGTCCAGAGTTGCGGGTCGGCGCCGCCGAGCGCGACATCACTCCTGTAGTCGGTGGCTACATGGCCGGGTTCTCGCTCGCGCGAACGAGTGAGGGCGTCGCGTCGCCCCTTAAGGCGCGCGCGATGGTGCTCGAGATCGGGGATCGGCGCTTCGCGATTGTCGGCGTGGACAATCTCGGCGTGATGCGCGAGGACACGGACTGGATCAAGACCGGCCTTGCAGGTTTCGCGAATGGCGACGTGTTCCTTTGCGCGAGCCATACGCACGCGGGCCCTGACCTCATCGGCTTGTGGGGTTGGTACTTCGTCACCTCGGGACGCTCGCACGAGTACCTACGACAGTTGCGCAAGGCCGTCGCAGAGGCGGTCGCAGAAGCGCGTGCGCTCGCGGCGCCGGCGACGCTCGTGCGCGGCAGCGGCCGGCTGTTGCCGGATGGCACCGTGCGCAACACGAACTACGGCGCCTGCTTTGACCGTCGCGTCGAAGTCGTGCACGCGCGCGCGGTCGACGACGGTCGGCCGCTAGGCACGCTGCTGCACCTGGCTTGTCACCCTGAGGCGTTGTCGCGTCGGCTTGCGTTGATCTCAGCGGATTTCGTCGGCGCGATGTGCGACGGCTGGAATGCGCGTGGCCACGGGCAGGCGGTGTTCGTCAATGGCGCGCTCGGCGCAATGGTCTCGCCGCGGGTGAAGTCAAAGGACGAGTCTGGCGCACGCGAGATGGGCGCGCAGTTGCTCGGGATCGCAGAAGCAGCGCTCGCATCAGCTGATCCGCTCCCAGTCGATGCGATCGAGGTCCGTCGACGCGACGTCTACATTCCGCTCGACACGTTTGGATTGAAGTTGGGCCGGCTCACGATGGCGATTCCGCGCGAGCTTCATCAAGGTCGTGCGCACACATCGGTCGGTTGGCTGCGCATCGGTTCGTTGCAGGCCATTGCGATGCCCGGCGAGCCGGAGCCAGGCTTCGCGCAGCGTGTGCGCGCACGGACCGGCGTTCCCGACTTGCTGGTGTTCTCGCTGTGTGACGACGAACTCGGCTATCTGCTCCGCGAGCAGGACGCGCGCGACCGCGAGTTCGCATACGAGCGGTCGATGAGCGCCTGCGTGCGAGCAGGCGAAATGGTCGAGGAAGCGCTCGTCGGTGCCCGTTGAGGTGGCCGCGTCAGAGCGGTGGGCGCAGCCACGAGTTCACTTCGCGCCACACGGGTCCGAAGATCTCGGGCATCACGTAGATCGCGACCAGCAGCGTCATCACGCCTGCCATCGGCAGTCGCGCGAAGTTGTCGTAGAAGACGCGCACAGGCTTCAGCAAGCCAGACACCACGCCGGCGCCGTCGAGCGGCGGCAAGGGCAGCAGGTTGAACACCGCGAGCAGCAGGTTCAGTAGCAAGAAGTAGCCGGCGATGTAGCGGACCGTCTGGGCTTCGTTGGTCTCGGGGTAACCGATCCACTGCAACAGGCCAAAGGCAAGCGCCGCAAGCAGCAGGTTGGCCACTGGGCCCGCGAGCGAGACGAGCGCCGCGCGTTTGGGGTGATGGAACGCCCAGATGGGGTCGATCGGCGCGCTGGCGAAGCCCATGCACATCGAGCCGCCGCTCGCGAAGATCGTGATCAGCGGCAGGACGACCATGCCGAATGGCTCGCGCTGGATGTGCGGCATCGGGTTCAAGGACACTTGCCCGCCGCGGTAGGCCGTGAGGTCGCCGCCGAGCTTCGCGCACAGCGCGTGTGCGGCCTCGTGCACGGTGTTGCTCACGAGCAGCACGATGAACAAGGTCATCGCGCCTTGGAGGTCGATGCTGGCGATCATTGGGTGTCCTTGTCGCGTTCGGTTGCGCGTTCGTCGGCGCCGGCGTGCAGGTCGTCGACGACTTTCTTGACCTTGGTCTCGGTGGCCGAGAGTCGTTCACGGCAAAGCGCGAGCAGCGCAGCTGCGCGCTCGACCTTCTCCGACAGCAGGTCGAGGTCGATCTCGCCGGCTTCGACTTCTCGCAGGATCGCTTCGAGCTCAGCGCTCGCTTCGGAATAGGTCGCTACCGGCCCCTTCTGCTTCTTGTCGTTCATGGATTGTTCTCGATGGATTCGGCGCGCGTGCGGATCGAGCCATCACGCAGTTGGATCAGGATCGGCTGGCCGCGGGTGACGCGGGTGGCGGAAGGCAGCACGCGGCCGCGCTCGTCACGCAGCAGCGCGAAACCACGAAGCAGCACGCCGCGAGGGTCGAGCAGGCGCTGCTTGTCCGCCATCCGATCGAGGTGCGTGCGGGCGCGTTCGAGCAGGCGCTCGGCGCCATTTCTGCCACGGTCGGCGGCGCGGAGCACCGCGTTCCGTTCGCGATCGCAACGTTTCACGGCAGCCGTTCGCAGACTGCGAGCTGTTTCGTTGAGGCTGCGTCGCGTGTCACCGATCGCGCGCAAGGCACCGGCTCCAAGTTGGCGCCCGGCAGCGAAGAGCCTCTGGCCTTCCGTTGCGAGTCGAGCCTTGGCGTGACCTGCGAGCGAGGACGACGCCCGCGAGAGCCAGTTCGTCTGTCCTTGCAGCATCCTGCCGACGTCGCGCTGCAGCTTCAGCGCGCGGTCGCGACAGCGGTCGCGCTCGCCGAGCACGACGTCGACCAGATGTGCCGCAACGGCGGTGGGGGTCTTCTCAGAATGCGCGATCTCGTCGAGCACCGAGCGATCGCGTTCGTGGCCGATGCCGACCAGGACCTTGATGGGGTGCTTCGCGATCGCGACCGCGATCTCCATGTCGTCGAAGCTTGCGAGGTCGGTGCGCGAGCCGCCGCCGCGAACGATGCACAGGCAGTCGAACTGCTCAGCCCGCCTGGCAAACCAGGCAAGGCCCGAGAGCATCGTCGGCCGGGTTCTTTCTCCCTGCACGATGACTGGGAAGATCGTCACGTCGAAGCCGACGCCAGAGCCCTCCAGGTGCTTCTTGAAGTCGTTCCAGCCGTCGGCATCCGGACTCGTCAACACGCCGATGCGCAGCGGCGGGATCGGCAGCGGCAGCGACTTGTTCAACGCATCGAGGCCCTGCTCGCGAAGTGCGCGCAGGGTCTGCTCACGGTTCAACGCGAGCTTGCCCAGCGTGAACGTCGGGTCGATGTCTTCGACGTGCAGACTGACTCCGCCGGTCGGCACGTAGAAGTCGACCTTCACCTGCACGCGGATTTCGATGCCGTCGCGCATCGTGAAATCCGGCGACTGCTGCGCGAGTCGGCGAAACAGCTCCCGGGCCTTGCCATCCCAGATCATCGCGTTGATGCGAGCCTTCGGCCTGGAGTCGCCTTCTGCCTTCTCGACCAACGTGAAGTACTTGTGCTGCTTGCCAGCGCCTTTGTCGAAGTCCGAGACCTCGCCGACGACCCAGATGCTCTGTGCGAAGTTGCCTAGCAGGGCCTCCTTGATCCGCTCGTTGATGGCCGAGACGGTGAGCGTGTCGGGTGGCGTGGTCCGGGCCTTCGACTCCGCGGCGCAAACATCGTCCGCGGGCTTCTTTGTCGGCACGGGAGGCTTCGGGACGCCCCTGGTGCCAGCAACGATGCTCATCACCTCGGGCGCAAAAGTGAACAGGTGCCGCGACAACTTGGCGTAGACGATTTCGGCATGCGTTGCCGGCACGTGCCAGGTCTTGTTGCTGCCATCGAAGCGACGATCGGGCAGCGTCCTCACGAGATCGACGAGGTCTTTCTGATAGCCGAAGCGGATCCTCAGCGTAAGTCCGTCGGGCAAGAGGTCGACTTCGTTGTTCATGGGTTGCGCGCCTCCGGCGAGCGGCCTCGGTCGGTTGCTTGCGCAGGGGCCATGAGGATCTCGACGCGCTCTCGAACAGCAAGGCGGACCTCGTCGAGCGTGATCGGGCGGCCGACCGCCGAAGACAGGTCGCTCATCGTTTCCGGCGGTCGTCCGCAAGGGCGGACCGCGAACCACGGGGAGCGGTCCATGGCGACGTTGATCGCGATGCCGTGCAGGTTGGTCCAGCGTTTGATCGCGACCCCGATTGACGCGATCTTGTGCGCGCCGCAGAACACGCCGGTGCCATCCACCGAGGCCTTCGCCTCGATTCCGAACGCGGAGCACACCGACACCCCGAACCGTTCGAGTCGTCGGAGCCAATCGCGCGCGTCGCGGACCGGCAACTCGACGATGGGGTAGATCACGAGCTGGCCGGGGCCGTGGTAGGTGATCTTGCCGCCGCGCTCGATCGGCACGACTTTGGGGCCCAGTTCTTCGCGTGGCGTTGCGCGGCCGGCCGTGTAGACGGGGTCGTGCTCGACGAGGAGCACGCGACCGGGTTCGAGACCGCCGGCGACACGCGCATGCAAGATGCGCATCCGTTCGAGCGTGGCCGTGTAGTCGGCGCGCCCGAGGTCCTCGATTTCGACCGTCACGCCCGACAGACTACTCGACCTCCTCCGCATGGCGACCGCTCTCGTACTCTCGTTGGCGCTGCAGCAGTTCAGCGTTCTGCCGTTTCCGTGCGAAGTCGGCCAGACGGCGGTCTTTTCTGCGGAACAGGACGGCGAGCCGATCGCCGCGTTGCAGGTGGTCATCGAGCGGCCCGACGGATCATCGTGGGACGTGGGGGCGACCGACGCGAATGGCAAAGTCGCATTCGTGCCGACGACGGCCGGCCAACACATGTGCGTGGCGCGTCGTGGCCGCGTGCGTTGGGTGGCGCCGCTCCAGGTCGTCAGAGCCCCCATGCGCTGGCTCTACGCCGCGGTTTGCACGCCGCTTGGTCTCACGCTGCTGTGGTTGTCGCTGCGGCGCAGGCGAGTCGGCGTCGCGCCCTGACAGTGTGGCCGCCGGTTCGCGCCGGCGACCAACCGGTCACTTGAGGACCTTCTCGATGTGCGTCTTGATCGTGCGCATGTCGAGCGCGCCGGTGAAGCGGTCGGCTTCTTTGCCGTTCTTGAAGAACACGCAGGTCGGCACGGAGCTGATGTTGAAGTCCGTGGAGGCTTCTTGCGCACTGTCGATGTCGACTTTGTAGACCGCGAGCTTGCCAGCGTACTCGGCTGCGAGCTTGTCGATCGTCGGCGCAAGTGCCTTGCATGGACCGCACCAAGAGGCGCTGAAGTCGACGAGGACCGGCGTCTTGGCGTCGGCGATCGTCGATTGGAAATTGTCGTCGGTGAGTTCTGGTGCCTTGCTCATGGGGTGGGCTCGAGGTCTGCGATCGTCGAAGGCGCGGAATCTTTGGCCGTCGCCCTGCCTTGCGCAAGGGCTGCGTTGACCGGGCGTCGCTGCTCAGTTCGAGCGATTCAGCGCCGCGAGCAGCCGTTCGGTCGGGATGCCGTTTTGCTGGGCCACTTCTTCGATCGACGAGTGCGGGTCGAAGCCACAACTGCGGCAGCCGCCGATGTGGAAGTCGCGCATCAGCACCATGCCGAGCGACGGATCGGCCGTCAGGCACTCGAGCATCGTGGACTTGGCGGTGAACTGGCTGGGCTTGGAGCTGGTGTTCTGGGTCGGGTTCATGGGTTACTCCGCGTTCAGGATGCTGACTCGTTGGGCGACCTTGCCGGCGATCGCGCGCAGCACCTTGGCCGTCTCGGACTCCGGGTGTGCGGTCACGATCGGGCGGCCCTTGTCGCCGCCTTCGCGCACGGCGATCTCGATGGGTATCTGACCAAGCAGCGGCAGTCCAAACTCCCGCTCGATGCGGGCGCCGCCGCCTTCGCCGAAAATCATGTAGCGCTCCGTGCTGCCAGGGGGCGTGAACCAGGCCATGTTCTCGACGATGCCGAGCATCGGCACGTTGACTGACTGGAACATGCGGATCGCCTTCTTTACGTCGAGAACGGAGACGTCCTGCGGCGTCGTCACGATCACGGCGCCCATCAGGTGCGCTTGCTGGCTCAGCGACAGTTGGGCGTCACCGGTGCCAGGCGGCAGATCGACGACGAGGTAGTCCAGGTCGTTCCAGGCGACGTCGAACAGGAACTGGCGCACGGCCGAGTGGAGCATCGGGCCACGCCAGATGACCGGCTGGTCCTCGGCGACGAGCAATGCCATCGACATGACCTGCAAGCCGTGCTGCACGAACGGCTGGATCTTCTTGTCCTTGACCTCGGGCTGGCCCTTCACGCCGAGCATCAGCGGCACGTTGGGGCCGTAGACATCGGCGTCGAGGATGCCGACCCGGGCACCGGCCTGCTGCAATGCGCACGCGAGGTTGACGGCTACGGTGGACTTGTCGACGCCGCCTTTGCCGGACGAGACGGCGACCACATTCTTGACGCCGGGGATCATCCCCTTGGCGCCGAGCACGGGGCGGCTCGCGGTCACGCGGGCCGTCATCTCGATCTGCACACCCTTGATCCCGGGCACGGCGGCAACGGCTCGTTCCGCTTGCTCCTTCATCAGGTCCTTGACCGGACAAGCAGGCGTGGTGAGTTCGATCGAGAAGGCAGCCGTGCCGTCGCAGATGCGCAGTTGCTTGACGAAGCCGAGTGCGACGATGTCCTGGCCGAGGTCCGGGTCGCGCACGGCGCGGAGGGCGTCGAGGACGGAGGATTCGCTGGCTTGCGGGCTTGTACTAGCGGCCATGGGCGGCCGAGGAAACTAGCCTCCCCATGGGGCGCTTTCAAGGAAGCCAGCCCGGTCGCGGCTCGACGAGAGCCGCCATTGCCATCGGAACCGCGCGCCTTCCGACTCGCGATTGCGCGCCAGCGGGCCAACTTTCGTGGCGGATTAGCGGCCCTGCTTCGTCGGATGCCAGCCCGCGCAGGCCCAAAGCGTGCCCGCATGCATGCGCTGGTATCCTTGCAGAACCCCATGACCAGCTTGCTCCGACTTCTGTTGGCGTTCGTCATCACGCTCCCGCTCATGGCCCAGGACGAGCCAGCCCGCGGCCAGGATGGCGGCAGTCAGGCGCCTTCTCGCGGCGGCGACAAGGGCGGCATCCGATCGGTAGATGTCGAGGTGGTCGAGAAGGGCGGCGCCGAGGGCTTTGACCCAGAGACTGGCGCGAAGATGGGGTTCAAGCTCGACAAGGCTGCGCAGATCATGACGGCGCGCGGTCACTGTCGTTTCGATGGCTCGGTGCAGCCTCGTCGTCTCCTTCCAGGGCAATCCGGAAGGCTGCTGGTGACGATGATGCTCGAGGGCGACTCCGTGTTGGCCTCTCCCGAGGGACTGACGGTCTCGTCGGCGGCGGGCAGTCTGGCCCTCAGTGCCTGGAAACTCCTGCCCGCGACGGTGGGGCGCATTGCAGCCGCCTACCGCGGGCGCCCGGTCTATGACAACTGGGCTGTGATCGAGGGCACTGTCACCATGCCGACCGAGGCAAGGCTGGGTGAGAAACGAAACATCGTGCTCCAGGTCGAACTCGACCTGCACAGTGGCAGCAGCGCTGCGTTTCTCGGGCACTTCGTCGAAAGCGTCACGATCCCGTGCGAGGTCGGAGTCACGGCCAACCCCATGGTGTCCGGCGTCATTCCGGCGGGGACTGGAACCGAGCCTGCTGCAAGGCCGATTCAGACGGATGCGGATGCGACCAGCCCAACGGTGCCCGCGCCGCAAGCTACTGCTGCCAATACGACGACTCAGGCTGCCGAAGTGACCGATCCCGTGGCGGCGCAGACCCAGCCCGCGGGAGAGGCCGAACTGGGCCTCAGTGCGGAGTTGGCTCCGTCGGTGGAAGAATCTACGAAGGACAACATGTTGATTGTCGGTGGCGGCGCAGCCGTGCTGATCCTCGTGGTCGCGGTCTTCCTATTGCGCCGACGCTGAGAGCCAGCCTCGACTTGTGACATCGCGCCGCGCCGTGGCGGGCGGCTTCGAAGGCCGCGTGCCATGGCCGTGTTCGCCCGCATTCTGCCTTGTGCGGAGAATCTTCTCGGGGTCCGCGTGCGTTCTGATCTTGTCCGGCCACAGGCACGTTTGTTGTTTGCGGCCAGGCAACGCTGCATCCGACCTCTGGGCTGCTGCGGAGTCCTCGCCAGTCTGGCGCGTCCTCTCCGCAGTTTCGCCAGAGACGGCGCAGACCAGGAGGCACTCGTGATTCACCGAATCTTTGCCAAGTCCAAGTTGCCGTTGTCGCCAGGCCGAGCCGTGACGATTCCCGAGATCGACGCGGCCCTCGATGTGCCCACGGAACGATTCCTGAAGGCTGCGGAGCAGATCCTCTCGCAATTGCTTCGCGCCGAAGCGGACATCGACATCCGCGGCTATCGCGAGAGTCGCACCGTCGCGGTCGGCGAGCACGCGCACCAGCAACTCGTCGACGTCCGGGGCGTGGGCTTCTACCAGATGGATCTTCGTCGCCTTGCGCCCATGGATCGCGAGGAGGAGTTCCGCATGGCCCGCCGCTACGAGTTCTTCAAGATGCGGCTTGAGCGCGAACTCACCCGCGCCGGCGTTGCCGCGGAAGTTGCCGCCAAGGCGGTCTCGAAGTCGCGCGCTGAAATCGATGCAGCGCTCAAGGGACGCCCGCGATCCTGCTACCTCGAGCGTTGCGTGGATCAACTCGAGGAGCTGCGCAATCTCTACATCGAAGGCGCGCTGCACATCGTGCTAGGCACCGTGCAACGCTACCGCGGTCTCGGCGTCGACAGTCCTGATCTGATCCAAGAAGGCAACGCATCGCTGTTCCAGGCCATCGAGGGATTCGACTGGCGTCGCGAGGTCCGGTTCCGCACCTACGCGCAATACTGGGTCCAGCAGGCGGTGTTGAAGATGCTCTACAACAGCTCGCGCACCGTCCGCATTCCGGTTTGGGTCCAGAAGATCCTCGGCCGCGTCCGTCGCGCGCAGGACGAAGGCCGTCGTGCAGGTCACGAACCGACCCATGCCGAGCTCGCGCAGAAGTTGGGGTTGCCGGTCGAGAAGATCGACTGGGTGCTTTCAACCAAGCGCTATGCCGTCAGCCTCGACGCCGAGCGCGGCGGTGAGGAAGGCGCCTTGACCTTGCTGCAATCGCTCGCAGACGAGGACGCGGTGCCGGTTCCGGAGAGTGTGCCGGTTGGTGATCTTCGGGCGAGTCTCGAAGCGGTGTTGTCCGATCTCTCGGAGCGCGAACAGCAGATCCTGCGGCGCCGCTTCGGGCTCGGCGGCAGCGAGCCTGAAACGCTCGGCCAGATCGCCATGGACTTCGGCATCAGCGCCGAACGTGTGCGTCAACTCGAAAGCGCCGCACTCGGTCGCCTCAAGAAGCCCAGCGCAAAGGCGCGATTGGCGGCCTTCGTGGAGTGAGACGGCTCGCGCACGGCGCGCCGCCTCACTTTCTGGCTTGGCCTTCCCGACTCTGACGGACCATGTCGCCCATCGTTTCGTCCCACAAGCGACGATAGACCGACGGACGTTCATCACGCTGAAGCGGCAGCATGCGACGCATCGTGCGGATGGTCCGCATGTCGAGGGTCGCGACCAAGGCGCCGCTGTCGCCGCCGCCTGACGCGAGCACTTCGCCGGTCGGATCGACGATGCGTCCGTCACCGAGGAAGGACAGGTCTTCTTCGCTCTTCAACGAAGCGTCATGGCCGGTCCGGTTGGAACCGACGACAAAGAGGATGTTCTCGATGGCGCGAGCACGGAGCAGCGTTCGCCAGTGTTGCGAACGCGCCTCCGGCCACTGCGCCGGCACGACGAGAATCTCCGCGCCCTTGCGGAAGTAGTAGCGGGAGAGATCGGGGAACCGCAGGTCGTAGCCGATCATCACGCCGAGCGACCCAGCGCTGGTGTCGATCACCAGAGGATCGCTGCCGCCGGCGTGGTGGCGATGCTCGGCGTTGGCCGAGAACAAGTGCAACTTGCGGTAGGAGCCGACGGTCTTGCCGCAGTCATGGACGCGAGCGCAGTTGAAGATCACGCCATCGCGCGCTTCCGGGCTGCTGCCGACGATGACCATGGCGTGGGCTTGAGATAGCTCGCGCAATCGGTCCTCGGCGGCGTCGGACCGGGCCAGCAGGTCCTTGTCGTAGCTTGCGGCGAACGACGTCGACCACATCTCCGGCAACACGCAAAGTCGCGCGCCAGCGGCGGCCGCTTGCTGGAGCCCTTGCTCTGCTTTTCCAAGGTTGCCTGCGACGTCGCCGCGATGGACGTCGAACTGGACACACGCTGCGACCTGGGTCTGCGGCTCGTCGTCGTAGGGGTTTGTCATGGAAGCGGCGTCGCCGCAGCCGTTGGACGATAGCGACGCCCAGCCGACCGTTCCAAGGGCGGTCCGTACAGCAACGAGGGCGGAGCCGCGATGCGGCTGCCGCCCACAGTCGTGTCGGAGATCAGCCCTTGAACAGGATGTCTTCGGTCGTGCTGGTCTGCGGTTTCCGCGTGCGCGGCGTCGCAGTCGTGCGCGTGTCGATGATCAGCTGGTCGCTAGGCTTGAAGATCACCGTCTCCTTGTTGGCGACGTCGATGCTCTCGCCGGTGAGCGGGTGCTTGTAGGCGCGGCCCTTGCGGATGCGGCGCTCAAACGTGCCGAAGCCCTTCACCGCAACCTTGCCGCGCGAACGCAGCAGCTCGCTCATCGAGTCGAGCACCGCGTCGAGGACGCGGGCAGCGGTGCGGCGAGGAACGTTGAGTTCGATCGCGACCTGGTCCGCGAGGATTCCCTTGTTCGCCTGGCGAGCGAAGGCTTCCTCGGTGGTGTGATCCATGCGGGCGACGTTGGTCTCCGCATCCGTCTTCGTAAGTCGGGTCATCCCTCTTTTCCTTTTCTTCCCTGAGTTCCCAGGCGGGTAATCCGCCCTCTCCCTGAAATCCTTTGCCCGTTTTCCTCCGCCCCCATCACCTCGTCCGGGTCGGCTGGGACTTCGGACTCGCGCTCACATAGCGCGCGAGAGAGGTCACCAGCTTCGCCAGATACTTCGAGGCGACGCTGCTCGGGAAGGCTTCGCTGAAAGGCAGTCGCTTCATGACCGCGCTCTCAACGGAAGTATCTTCCGGCAGCAATCCGAGCCAGTTGAGGTCGAAGTTCAAGAACCGCTCCGTGCAGCCCTTGATCTTCGCAAACACTTGTTCCGCTTCTTCCGGCGATCGCACGCGGTTGACGACGCAGTGGATCGGGTTGCGGTAACCGTCCTGCACGACGACCTTGATGATGCCATAGGCATCCGCGATCGCCGCGAAGTTGCTGGTGGTCACGACGACGGTGTGGTCCGCCGCCAAGACGAAGTCCGTGACGCCGTTGCCGACGCCGGCGCCGGTGTCGACCAGGATCACGTCGCAGTGGGGACGCAGCTCGAGGATTGCATTGAGCGCTTTTCGGCGGCCCTGCTCGTCGAGATTGGCCATGCCCTTCACGCCGGAGCCTCCGGCGATGAAGCGCACGCGCGCCGGACCCTCTTCGAGGATGTCGCTCAGCTCTGCGTTGCCCTCGACATAGTCGCAAAGCGTCTTGCCAGGCCGCATGCCGGCGAGGATGTGCGCGTTGGCGAGCCCGAGGTCGGCGTCGACGAGCGTCGTGCGGTAGCCGCGACGGCTGAACTCGCACGCGAGGTTGACGGAGAGCGAGGTCTTGCCGACGCCGCACTTGCCCGAAGTGACGGCGATGACGGTCGCGCCTTCGCGTGCGTCGTTGCTGCCGTTTCGCGCCTTCTCCGTCATTCGTTGATCCTGTCCCGCTCGTCGCATCGGACATGTGCCCGACGTTCAGCACACCTTCGGCATCCGCGAAGGCGCATCTTGCGTCCAAATGCGGGACGTCTTGCAGTTTGCGCGCTCAATCGCGGCGCGGTGCGAGCCGATGAGCGCGCGTGTCGGAGAACGCGACAGATGGTGTCGTGAACGACGGCGTTCTTTGGGCTTGATGACGGTGGGGATGCGATGCGAAGGCGGTCTTGGGAACGGCGTCGGGACGAAGGCATCGCCTCGGATCCGGCTGCGCGTCGTCCGCTGCTCGTGATGGGCACGATTGCGGCAGGCATGCTCGCGCTCACTGCCGTGACCTGGGCGGTCCTCGACGCTGCGGCAGCAGGCACTGTCACTGCGCCCCAGGTTGCACCGATCTACCTCGCTGGCGCGTTCTGCCTCCTTGCGTCGTGCATGGTCGTCATCGTGCACGGAACGCGCACTGCGTATCGGATCGCAGGACCTGAGCATCGACTCGCGCAGTCCTTGCGCCGCGTGCGCAAGGGCGACCTTGCATTCCGCGTCAGCCTTCGACGCGGCGACTTGCTGTCATCACTGGCCTACGAGTGCAACGCGCTGATCGACTACCTGAATCAGAATCCGCCGACCGGCGCTCGTACTGGCAGCGATGTCGTCGACGTCGGGCACGATCTGGAAGCGCATGAACCTGTCGAGGAGGCGCGGCCGTGACAGCAACAGGGCATCGAGCTGAGCGGCGGTTCTTGTTCGCCCTCATCTTCCTCGTTGCCCTTTGCAGCGCAGTTGTCGCCGCGGGTGCGAACACGCTTGCAGACGCGAACGACGTGCGTCGTGCGCAGGCGAAGCGGCTCGCCGAACTGTTCGAGGAGCCCGAGGTGATGGCGGAAGGTGCGATCGATGGCCTCGACGACCTGTTCGGGCGCCGCCTTCTGCGCGTGAACACCGAATTGGGGCCGGCGGTCGTGTTCGCCGGTCGTGGCGCCGGAGGGCGCACGTGACCGCGACCATGGCTCCATGGGGTTGCCGGTCAGCCGGCTTGCTTCGCCTCTGGCTGGCGCCGATCTCGATCGGCGCACTCGCCGTCGGCTGCGTCGCGATTGTCGTGCTCGCCAGCGCCGTGACCGAAGTTCGGGAAGCGATCTCGTTGCGACGCGATGTGCATGGGCTCGCGGCTCGCGTAGCGGCCGAAGAATCGGCGCTCGCCTACGTGCAGAGCGACGGTGTTCGCGGCCGTCGCGCCGTCGACGCAGGCAATGGCCTCGTCGTCGAGACATCCGTCGAACCGGTGCAGGATTCGCAGCAATTGCGCCTCGATGCGCGCGTCGCGGAGCATCGCTACTCGTTCTTGTTCCAGCGCCTCGAAGGTGGAACGCCCTTCGCGTTCGGTCGTCAGTTGACGTTTGGCCCTGACGCGGTCGTGCCTGGCGACTGGGGCGAGGGCGTCATCGCGGTGCGCGAAGAACTGCCCGCATTGGATCTTGCGCGCGCATCGGTTCGCGACGCGGTGGACGGGATAGCTGCCGCCGACCCTGGCCTGGCGTTGCTCCGACTCTCGGCCGGCACGGATCGCGCCGACTTCGTTCTCTGCGGAGGGACGTCCGCAGGATTGCCGAAGGTTCCCGACGGCGGTGTCGTGGCCATCGCCGGCAATCTCTGGGTCGACTGCGGTGGCATGCCTCTCGAATTGACGTTGCTGCGCGACCTCACCATCGTCGTGCGCGGCAACGTCTATCTCGGCCGTTCCATTCGGGTCATCGGCGCGGGCCGATTGACCATCGCAACCGATGCAACGGGCTCGACCTCGTTCTCGGACCTCGACGGCAATGGCCGCTGGTCCATCGGCGAGCCGCTGCATGGCGCGACATCGTTGTGTGGGCCGTTGGAAGGCGGTGGCAACGTCTACGTCGGGATGCCGCGCGAAGTCGGGGAGCAGATCGACCTCGATCTTGGTCTCGTCTGCGCAGGCGTGCTTCACGTTGCGGCTTCGGTGGCGACGTTCCATGGCCCGCTCGCCGTGGGGATGGCAGGAGTGCGACTCAGTGCGGGCGGCGGTCGCGTCGTCGCGACTGGCCAACGCATGCCGTCGCTTCGACGCGCTGCGTTGCCGGGATTTGCCGCGATTGGCAGTCCGCGCCCGAGCGCGCTCGTGCCTGTTCCTGACGACCTGCCCCTTTACTCGGCCACGCCTGCTCGCTAGCTTCCGCGCCCCCTTGTGCGGGGTCGTAGCTCAGTTGGTAGAGCGCTGCGTTCGCAA